>Ga0172368_10000557_pt1 | contig 52904 bp, 63 predicted proteins | sample Lak11m_FD_114540 | JGI IMG/M metagenome (GOLD analysis project Ga0172368, IMG submission 114540) | Freshwater microbial communities from Kabuno Bay, South-Kivu, Congo - kab_022012_11m | ecosystem: Environmental > Aquatic > Freshwater > Lake | place: Democratic Republic of the Congo: South-Kivu... | reverse complement strand
CATATGTCATTCCACTAATTTTAATAATGTCATCGGCACAATTTTCAATATCTACTTTAATTGTCCAATTACCTGACTCGCCACCACTTAGATAATATTGTTTAACATATTTGTCGGCAAACATCATTTCACCTACTTTATATGTTGTTATAAATAAAAACAATATTAAAATAAATGACCAAACTATATCACCTATTGAATATCCAAATAAATTATTTCTATCTAACCAATGTGTATTCATATTAACCTTTTTACTTTTATTAAATGCCATAGCCAATTATATGTTACTATGTTTTCGTTTCTATTATATCCTTTATATTTTTCGTTATACGAAATATATTAGGACTTTTAGTAGCGGGTGAAGGATTCGAACCTCCGACGGACTTTTGATCCCTAGGGTTATGAGCCCCGCCATCTAGACCTCTAATGGGAACCCGCAATTTAATTGTAATTGATGATAAAATAAAACCAACTTAATAAAGCCTATAAAACTCTCGAACTGTCACTATTGTTATCTCATTATCTAATAGATGCGACTATCTGAAATTATTATATATGCTGATGATCTCTTATTTGTACAAAGCAGACACTATATATTAACACAGAATTGTCGCGTGTAGTGCTCTCGACGGGAATCGAACCCGTATTGTCGGATTGAAAGTCCGATTTACTAACCTCTTATAAGACGAGAACAATTTTATTTTTTATTATTATAAATATAAAACAAATATCTTTAAGTGTACATAGTTTATAAAAATATTTAAGTGGATATGTTGGGACTCGAACCCAAACCGTTCTGTTTAAGAGACAGATTCTCTACCATTAAGTTACATATCCAACAAATTAGAAAATCAGCACCGTCAGTTATCTGCAAGTTTACTGCGACTTTGAAAGGACCGGTGTTACAGACTTCCCTACTGATTTTCTATTGTACTGTCGGAAGGATTCGAACCCTCACTAAAGACCTTAGAAGGATCTTGTGCATCCACTACACTACGACAGCATATTATTGTATTCCTAAAGAGAATTGAACTCTTATCGTCAGTTTAGGAAACTAACATGTTATCCATTACACTATAGGAATATTGTGGTGATGATTGGAATTGAACCAATTATAATTCGCATATGAAACGAATCCGCTACCTCAGCTGTCATCACCATAAAATTCAATATTTACAATTATTTGTTATCTGTTATGGCGGTAGATACAAGATTCGAACTTGTCAGCCCTTACAAGCTTACTGTTTAGCAAACAGCTTCCTAACCACTCGGATATCTACCTACTTTTCAAAGGGTGGGGATACCTTATATGTTGCCTCAAATATTCAGGAAAATAATATTAAAACAGTAACGTTAAACCATCATAAATTATTGCAACAATCCCCATAAAATAATTCTGTATCACATTCACCATCTTTTCATTTAACCTACATCTAGTATATCATTACTGTCAAATGATTACTGGTTGAATTTTGGCTCTTCATCAAGAATTATAGAGCGGAAAGTGAGGGGGTCGAACTCTCATAACCTTGTGGCTAACTGGTTTTCAAGACCAGGGGATTACCATTATCCTTAAACTTTCCGAATAAATTAAATGTGCATCTGCCGAGATTCGAACTCGGACCAAACTGCTCAAAAGGCAGTTGCATTATCCAGTTTTGCTACAGATGCATAAATTAAATGTTAAAATAATTAGTCCATTTTATTAGTAGAAATCTAACCTTCTTAACGTTTAATCTAGTACTCCCAATTTGACTTGAACAAATATTACCGATATGTAACACCAGAGTTCTAAACCATTGAACTATAGAAATAAATAAAATTGAAGTAGTTACTTGGAATGTACTGAGACGGATCATAATATCGCACTACTTCAAAATTGTGTACTACTGGAAAGAATTGAACTTTCGTATCCTGAGTATCAGTCAAGTGCCTTAAACCATTAGACGACAGTAGCATGTGTGGAGATGGTGGGAGTCGAACCCACGTCTTAACATTAAAAATATATAAGTCATTTACAAATATAGATAAATTTTATTACGAATTATTTATCAAAAACGATAAGTTTAATTCCGATACTTATAAACAGATAAATTTATTTTTTATATTCGCTGTAATAATTTTCTAATCTCAGCTAATCTCAAATAGTTACACTTCAAAATTTAATTGAGAATCCACTTTGAAATGACTTAGAGCTTATTAAGCTGCTAAGGCGTATTCATATTCACGAACTAGTTCTCCAGTTGGTGTAACGAATGTATTTGATTTTTCTGCACTTATTTTGTTGATCAATTTTAGGACTTCATCATGTCCATTTGCACTCATATACTTAACAATACTAATCGATACCTTTTCATCCCCATAAATTATTAATATGATACTTTCAACTTACGCAACATTTAAATAATAACTTAAATTTCATGTTACTAATAAACGTCAGGTGTCCTAACCAATTAGACGACAGATGAATATATTCATCATAATAAGATTTGAACTTATATTTCCTAAGTGGAACATGTCGGTAACGATCCGGCCTGGTATTCGCATTGCAAGTGCGACGACCACCCCTATGCAGTCCCATGTCCCATATTATAAATACTGGATTATCGTCACATGCTATTGTCACGTTGTGTTATCGTTGTCTGTTATTGTCATCCATGCGGTCTATAGGGGATTCGAACCCCTCTGTTTGTACTCCGTGACAAGGAGACGACCATCCCAAACAGTCCCATAGACCAAATTTCATTTTGTAATATATTTAGTAACAATTAAAATCGTGGTGCAAATACCGAGAATCGAACTCGGATCTTAACATTGGCAATGTCACATAATAAACCGTTATACTACATCTGCATAAAGAGCGGATACCGAGAGTCGAACTCGGATCTAATGGTTGGAAGCCACCTATAATAAAACCGTTATACTACACCCGCATTAATATCATTAAATACTAAATAGTTTTTTAAAAATTTAACCAACATATTCATTTATTTCATATTTAGGTTGAGTACAGTGGGAGAATCGAACTCCTAATTTAATCGGTTTTGCAGACCGACCCCATCACCAGAAGAGCACACTGTACTTATAAATATAATGGATTAACTAAATAATCCAGTGCTGACTAATCCGGCTTCGAACCAGAACTCTCTCGGGTAACAACCGAGTATTTTACCAATTAAACTATTAGTCAATATGTGCGCCCCTTCGGGATTGAACCGAACTCCTCTGGGCTTCAACCAGAAGCTGTCTCCAGACCAGCAACAGAGGCACATATAAATTTTTCAGTAGTCCTACTCAGATTCGAACTAAGACTTTAACGATTTCTTAAACCGCCTCCTCTACCAATTGGGATATAAGACCACTAAGTTTTAAAATACAAATTGTATTTCATTCTAATATATAAATTATATTTATCAATTAATGAATTACATTCATATGTTTCGTCATATTATAAAATTATATTTTATCATGTTTTACATGTTTTATTTTGTGTGTCAAGAGAGGCTCGAACTCTCAAAAACCGGTCTTCTAAGGACCAGATGTCTACCAAATTGCAATCATTGACACATGATTTACTAATGGAAGGATTCTAACCTCCTACTTTCCATTTTATAAATGGTCGTCTTACTCTAAGTCACTAGCAAATATTGAGTATAAGATGGGAATCGAACCCATATACTCCGGACGAAACATCCAGCGCATTTCCATTATGCTATCTTATACTTATGGTTTTCAATATGTCAAAGAACCTATTTAATTTAACATTTAAATATACATATATGTATATTAAAGTAAACAGTATCTAAAAATAAATTTTCAGATATTATATGTTGAAAAAAGGGAAGACGCGATCGGAATTCCACCGACTTAGGAGGTTAACCTATTTTCTGTCATTAATATTCTAAAGAACCTATCCTCTCAAATATTAATAACCGCATTGTATATCTATCCAATCTTATTTCGCGCCCATAAATTTAAAGAACATTAATGTATTCAGTTCATCTTTTTAGAGAATTATTAATTCCCAATTTATAAATTGAAACAGGAACTCTTAATTTCAGTTTTTATATTTTAATTATATGTAAATTTAATCATTTTTTTTATAATTGTACATAGAATTAAAAATAAATTTTGCACGTCCTGAGAGAATCGAACTCTCCCAATCGGTTTTGGAGACCAATTCGCCTAACCTTGGAACATTAGAACGCGTACACTCATCTTAGATATTAATTTTTTAACATATTAAAAATATCATATTTTTTCGTAAATGTACATAGAATATTAAAATTCTTTTAGAATAATGTTTACTATATCCTATTACTCATATTTCACATTTACTAAAATCTCAATAATTCTTTTTAGGTATATCATAACGATTTTTATTAAACCAAATCCGTTTGATACCTAAATCATGCACCATTTATGTAAGTTTTCAATTGAATATGGAACACATATTAAATGACGACATGTATCACAAATATATTTTAGTTTTCGCATATAAAAGATTAGACCTTTTGTGAAGTCCATAATCAATCTAATCTTTTAGATATGATTATAAACTATATTCGGGTGAAAATGCCGATGTTCTATAATCACACATATTCCATTTAATCTCCATTTGGGTGAATTTATGTAAATTGAGTGATATAAAATTATACATTTTCATATATTATATATATAGAGAAAATAACTTTAATTTAAATTTATTTTATTTTTTTTATTAATTATTAATTCCTTTTTTAATAGTTGGTTAAAGTCAAATATTTCATTTATTGTAACCTCACACCTAGAACACTTTTTATCAATTAACATTCTATCTTTAGAAATAAAAACTTTATAAATCTTAGGATTTAGGTTATTTATTCTTAAAAATCTGAAAATACAATTCGACAAACTCATACGTCTTTTAATAACAAAATTATGTATACCTATAAAACATTTTAGTTTACCGAAATATTTTTTCATATTTATATTCCCGTTAAAATTAAAAGATAGTATCTTTTATATATAGTGAAATATAAACTTTACATATTTAATTTTTCCAAATATTTCATTTTACGAAAATCACAATAACCGACCTAAATCTTTCTTTTTATTTTTATATAACTTAAATACAGAAAAACCTGCTAATATTCCTAATGCGAATTTAAATTTGTTCTTAATAGTTATGTCTTTCAACTTTGATTTTGTATTATGTAAAACATCATCTGGAATATAAATTTTACCATTATCATTGATTCTATCTTCATATTTAATAGGTTTAGATGATTGTAACTCATTCATAAATATAAATTTATCAGTAGGAGTTTCAAATAAAATATCTACATAACTTCCACATTTGTCAGATTGTAATCTAACTCCAGGTCTATCAAAATCGTCATGAAATTGATCTACAATAAAATCTCCGTTTAAGTGGGCGTATACAACTTTACATACCGGTGTAATAGTTGAATAAAATTCATCTTCTATTATACCGACACATTTAGTTGGTTTATTAATTGGAATTTTATCTAATTCTTTTTTTACTTCTTCTTTAGATAAAATATTAAATTTTCTGTTCGAAGATAAACATTTATCTCTTAATAACTTATTCATTTTATTTCCATAGGTTTATTATTATATGTTATACTAAAATTAAAATCATCAAACGTTTTATCAATATGCCAATGACCGGCAAACCAATGCTTATACAACTTATTTCTTTCAATAAATTGCATTCTAATATTTTCTAAATACACAGATACAGGATCATTATAAATATCTTGTACTCCAAGAACAGAAATTATACTACTTGGTATTGTGTGTGTTATTATATAATCTATATTATAGTTTTCTTTTTCCAAATTAATAATACCTGCTAACATTGTTTTATAAGATGGAATTTCTTCTGGCCACCAAGAACGACCTAATACTCTAAATTCTTTATCTGGTGAATATGCACCTCCAAACATAAAAAATTTCTTATCACCAAAAGTATATACATAACCATCTTTCAATAAAATAACCTTGCGTGATATGAAAGAAGCTCTACCACCATAAAATGGTACATCTGGGTATGAATTTAATCTCCAATGGTTTTCATGATTTCCAGCAATGAATAAAGTGAAAAATGGTTTTGAATCTAACCATTCTAACCAGAATCTCTCTTCACTATCTTGTTCTTGTTGCCAGATTAATCCAAAATCACCTACTTGAATAAGAACATCATTTTCAGTTAAATCTTTTTGTTCAGGCCATAATGTAGTATTAAGTTTAGATATATCATGATTTCCATGAGTATCACCACACACGAAAAATCTACTATTTTTAGTTATATTTAACATATACAAATATAATCTTATTTTTCATCAAAGTACATAGAATTAAAAAACATGCATTCAGTATTATTATTCCGTTTTTTATGAGTTAAAGGACCCGTATTAATCATTTTTTCTCTTAATACTTTATATGAACATTTTAATTTATCTAAAATTTCTGGGTCATAAATATCAGTATAGTAATATTCTAAATATTCTAAACTACTTAAGAAAAAATTATAATAATTTTCATTTAAAGTATCATATGAACTTTTCTTTTTAATATAAGGTGGATCCAAAACGAATGCGTATTCAGACACAGGTAAATTTAGTACTTTTAAAAATTTTAAATAATCTAAATTATAAATTTCTGTATTTTGTAATCGTTCATATATTCTATTATGCATATCATATTTATAATTATATTGATATGCTCTATTTCCATATGATTGATTCATTCCGTTTGGACCGAATCTTAAAAAAGAATTTATACATGAATTTGCTAGAAACATTAAATATATTCCTTCATCAATTGTATCTGTATTCCAATGATTATCATTAAACCAGTTTCTAAATTCATAATATGCGTGTTTATTATCTTTTATAGACCCAAACATATCATATACGTCATTTAATTTTGTCTGATAATAATCAAATGAAATTTCTTTAAATGACTTGAATATTCTAATAATATTTCTATCAATATCATTTATAATAAATTTTTTAAAATTATTAACATTTAAGAAAATTACTCCACTACCGACAAATGGTTCAACAAAAATTTTCTTTTTTGAAAAATTGATAGTTCCATTAATACAATTTATATATTTATATTTAGAACCACTATATCTAAATATACGATTATATTTCAAAAATCACCATAATTGACTTGGCAACATGTTAATCCTAATAATCTCCACATTTCTACTACTTGGTTTCTATCATCAAAAATTGAAAGAACATTGTACTTACCTTTAATATTCTCATTATACATTCTTTCTTTTATTAAAGAATCTTTCTCCATATTTCCGGCAGGTCTTATAAAAATCTTATCATAACCTATATTAGCTAAATCTAACCAGTTTTTAGTTTCATTTAAGCATGACCCGTCCCTGCCAGTAAAAATAAACAAATTAGTATCTGTTTTTAAATATTTACTAATAATAGATAAATAAACATCACTTTTATCTTCACCTACCTTTGACCATTCGTATGGACTTCTATCATTCATATGAGCCAAAGTTCCATCAATATCAAAAATTACACAATCCGGCAAATCAAAATTATATGGTATTTTTTCATACTTTGGAAAATATTCATCACCTAAAGTAAAAGATCTTCCTTTAATATATTTTTCAAACATTCGGTCAATAACTTCTTCAGGCACAATTCTAGATCTCAACAAATTTCTTCTTTTACATTCTTTAATATCAACATCAAAATATTTTTCCCACACTCTAACATTACCAACCAACTTCGCGATTTCACACATTCTTTTAAAATGTTTTCCACCTACTGGAAAGTTAGTATCAGATATAATAACTGAATAACCTCTACTTAAAGATTTTTTTACTATTTCATCTCTAACTTCTAATGTCATTTTTTCATTGTCATTTGAAAATCTGGAATCATCCATCATTTCACGCAACATATCTTTAGTAATACGTTTATATTTTCCTGGATACTTTCTTATTTGTTCTAATGACCAAGTATCTTTACCACTTCCAGGTAATCCTATTAATAAAATAATCTCTTTCATTTTGCACTTTCATTAATTAATTTTACTTTTTTCCAACGTTTAGTCCAATGTTCATTTGTTTGAATGTAATTCGCTCTAACATATTTATTAAAACAATAATTAAACTAAAAAGTGATATTGTTAATTAAATTTATTCACTGCATTTAAATACTTTTGACCATTTAGGTTTAACTATTTTCCATATAATTTCTGAATAATCTTTTTTATCATACATTCTGAATAATATTCCGTGAATATATTTTTCATGTTTCATTACCCATTTAGCATATTCTTTTCTAATTGGTAATTTACCATTTAAGTTTTCTAATAAACCATCAAAACATTTGCTAGCATATTCTTGAACAGTCGTGTATTTGTAACGCAAATCCACTATTATATCTTTTAACCACATATAAAATTCATCTGGTATTTTTTCTAATAGTTCGTTTATATCTTTATGGTCAGACAAATATTCCCAGACTGTCACATTAGATATCCCAGTTAATATTCTATGAAGTCTTTTATATTCTTCGAACTTAACTTTCATACGAAAATTATTTTCAAATTTAATAACAAATCCTTCTTTATTATCTTCTTGTAAAGATGTTAAAGTTGAAAAATCTTTAAGACCATTATATTTTTTTACAACTCTAAAACGTGAAGTATAATAATCATTGTGGATATCTACTTCTATTCCACTTTTAGGTTCAATACACGCCAATAATACTAAATCTTCAAAATCATAATTTATCACGATTCTATTTTCAGGATAAATTATTTCAAACATATATGTATAGTCAGGAGACAATGCACTTATATTAGATCTATTTAAAATTTCTTGTCCTTTAATAGCTTGTTCAGATTCAAATGAACCTCTAGTTGCTATTATCCATCTATTTTTCCAACAAAATACTATTCCTAATGACCCATCCATTTTTTCATACACATCAAATGGTAATTTTGGAATTATTTCTGGATCTAATTCCTCAACATTAAAGAATTTTCTAAATGGACGAGCTATAATATTATATTCAACATCCAAAACTAATCCTCTGCATATAAGAGTGACTTCGTTCCAAACACGACTATAAGCCGCAGATGGAGTATAATTATAAATCCACAATTCTTCAGTAGGGTGTTTTTTAACTGATACGAATTTCTCATCAACCATTTTTTGAAGAAGTTCTTTGTTTAACATTATAGTAATCTTTATTTTAATTTGTATAATAAATATAACTAAAATATCCTATAAAATACATAGAATATAAAAATAACCTAGAGAATTTCTAGGTTATTACTGGTTTATCAGTTTATCAGTTTATCAGTTTTTCTGACCACATTGAGGACAATATGCCCAACTAGATTTTAATCGTTTTCCACAACCAGTACAATAAACTCTTGAATTAAAAACTACATTTTTAGATTCAGGTTTAGGTTCTTTATTTACAGGTAATAAATTAAAATCTATAGATCCATATGGTACTGTATTATAAGTAGAATAATCAGTATCAAATAATTGGTTAGACTCAGAGCCAATAGCAATTCTTCCTGTTTCGATTTGAGATGAATTAGTTTTAATTGTACTTCTACTATTAGAGTTTCCAGTACTCAATGTATTTGAAGAACAACACTGGGTATATAAATCACATCGAGAATTCATTTCATCAAAGGTATTATTTAAGTATGTATATCTAGGCATTGAACTTGATACAAAGGTCAGTACATTTTCTGAAAAAAATCTAATTCTTAAAGTTCCATTATCTTTGATAATAGTTTTTACAACTTCATTGTTATCAACTTGATAAATATCAAAAACGAACTTTTTATTATCATCTAAATATCTATCCAGCTTTACAGTAGAATTAGGTAATAATACTAATCGATTAGATTGAGATTTTCCATTGAAACTTAATTCACATGCAATCTTACATTGATTTGAATTAGTAAACATTATTGAAAATTCAGTTTTATCTTTTAAATAAAAAGTATTATTAGGATATTGCTTAAGTTGGTTATTATGAATTAATAAATTAACCGAAGGGTTTAATATAGGTTGATAAGTATTTAACCACACGTATGGGATATTATTGGAAGTAATCATTGTATTCTCCTATTAAGAGTTCATGCTAATCGAATTATTGCTATTAACAATTCAACGGCTATAATTATGTGCCGTCGACTAACATACTAATATATATTACTAAATAACCTTTTAAACCATTTTTTTAAAAAATATTTAAAACTATTAAACTTCAATTTTATAACTCTTTTGTAATGACATTTTCTACATATGTGTCTAATATAATATCCACCCCAATGTCTTACATCATTACTATTTGGTTCACTTAACAATCCACAATCTTCACACGTATATCTAGATAATGATTCTGCAGTTGCAATAATTATATCTTGAGTATCAGTAGAACTATTAACATAGAATCTTAGTGTACCAAACTTTTCTTTCACCTGTACAGCTTCTAGTTGAGGCTCAAAGTTATGATCTATATCATATTGTAATCTTTCACATAGGGTATCTATTATTTTGTACCAACCATCCCCACATGTAAATCCCCAACACATTGACGTTTCTTCTGGGCTTAAATTTGTCTGTCTAAATATTTTAGGATATTTATTATATAAGTTTTGTTCTAATTCTTTTTTCATATTGTTTAAAATACTAATTTATAAGTATGATAAAAATCTGTCATATAAAATAATTCTACAGTTATTCCTTTATTAAATAAATCATATTTACCTAATAACATAATATAATTATTTAGTGTGAATCCACTTATTACATTAAACTGAGTTAAATCTTTTCCTATTAATAGTGACCCACCAAACTTAATTTTAGACCATATTCCGTCATAGGTAGTAAGTGATGTTGGATTTTCTCCAGGTTTAACTTTTCCTGTTATTAATTTATAAACACTTTCGTCTATTATTGTGTATGCACTATCAATTAATACACTATCAGCAAATACAGTATTTCTAATTTTACCTAAACTATCTGCAAATATAAAACTTTGAATTTCCGTAGGGTCGACATTAATTGTAATGGAATGTACTGCACTTCTATTATCTATATTATAGATTACATTTCCGTCATAGTGAATTTTCTTTTTATCTCCTTTAAAGTATATTGTTAAATGAGAAGAATCCATAAATTCAACCCGAACTGAACCATTTAGGACATTAAGAGAATCAAATATTATTTTATATTTTGATTGTAATATTCTATATTCAGTTTTAGAATCTTTTAGCTGAGTATTTAAATTACCAACTGCTATTGAATAATTTTGTATAATTCTAGCTTTCATTTGTAAACTATCTTTATACCACCTGGTATTTTGATCTTTAATTACATTTTCAACTTTAATTTTTTCTAATTCATTTTTAGTTGAAACATAATCATTAATAAAATAACCAATAGTAGTTACTACAATAATTATAGCAGCCAATTTTAACATATTAATAGTTGTCATAAAATTTCCTTGTTTAATTCGTTACGTAATTTACGTATTTTTAATTTAAATATATTCCATTCCATATCACCAATTTCACCCGTATCTTGTAAAATTTCCTGTAACAATTGAATAAATTTATGATTTTCTTTATTTAAATATAGAGCATCAAATCCTACAATTATATCATTTGTAATTATATCAGTTCCCAATAATACCCGCTCACTTAAATTATATGGTGTGTTAGGTTGTTCAGACTGAATATAATTAGTACGTAATACAGGATCATCAATATATATGTTGTTACACCATATTTCCAATTCTGCCAGTATTGATGGATTACAATTTTTAACAACTATACCTATATCATATTTAGGAATAATTATAGGGTGTTGAAATTCATCATTTTTAATCCACGAACCCCATTTTCTAATATAATTTCTACCTGAGTTTAATTTTCTTCTATGAAATTCAGGGTCAGTAGTGATTTTATCTATTCCATCTTTAAATTGACCACCTCTACACGTTAAATGATATACATATGAAACCCAGGTCTGAATACATTCATATCCTTCTAATATAAATCTATTAAATATATCACTGTCTTCATAATATGTATTAAATGTTTCGTCATGCATTCCTATTTTAATTATATCATCTTTATATATGGCCCATGGCGCAAATATTCCATGTGTTATATTTGATGATGACGACTTACATAATTCTTTAACATAATTATCAAATTCATTTTTTTTAAAATCTTCAGGGTACATTCCAAAATTTTTAATTATTTTTTCTTTACCTTCTGGGTGTAATGGTGGTTCTATTCGCGTGGCACTAACTACTTTTCCAGGTTTAATTATGTCTAATATGCCAACATCAAATCCTTTTGCCATATACATATCAGCATGAAATATACACACAATTGGAGTAATACTTTTTTCTACACATCTATTAAATGCGTATGCAATTCCCTTAGGTTCAGATTCGGGATTTTTAATATATCGTATATTATTTTGAAGTAACCATGTTTCTGTACCATCTGTATCAGAATCAATATAAACAATAATTGAATATTCTTTTGTACTATTTTCTTTAATAGAAGCAATACACTGTTTTAAATATCTTAAATTATTCTTACTTGGTATACAATATGTTATTTCTGCCATATGTTTCTCCATATTTTCTTAAATAAAAATATAAATCTTGAAATGTTGAATTTGAAAAATAATTAAGCATTGCATATTCTGCGTTTGAACAAAACTGTTTTGTTCCAATATTAATTTTGTTTTGCTTAAATGTTTGTGAATTTAAATGACATATAGTGTTTGTATCTGAAACTACAGTTTTTAAATTATGTGTTTCAGTTATACACCCTGTATAGAAATCTATACCCCACCCATATATTAATTCTGAAGGGTATTGAACTATTAATTCCAATACATCTCTTCTAAGCAACGGACTTTGAAAATCTATCCATTTTACATTCCGTAATTCATGACCCCAATTCCACATTTGTTTCCAATGGCATTGGGATGGTTCAGCATTTATAATAGAAGGTGAATAAACTGATGCGTTACTATTTATTGCTTCTTTTAAGGAAGTAGTTAAAAAACTAGGTCCATGAAATATTAAATCATTATTTAAGAAATATAGATAATCATGTGTAGTGGTTAAAAAATATTCTAGTACAGTATTAATTCCACCACCAAAAAATACATTTTCACTTAATTTATGTGTAGTAGATTTAGCATACGGTTCTGTAGAACCGTTATCTACTACCATTAATTCACATTCAGAAAATAATAGATCTTTAGATAACTGATTAACTAAATTATCAGTTAAATCTGGTAAATTATGGTTTAAAGTTGCTAATAACATAACAATCTATATAAATAAATCATTAATTTTTTCCCAATCTATTATCGGAGACAAAAACGGTATATGGCAGTGAGTACTATACCCGGGAATACTTGATACTAAATTTGACCCATTTTCCCATAATTTTAAAAATTTAGTATGGTCATATCCACCATGAGTATATTGTGGCATGCACCATTTTATATGATAATCATCCCAGTGTTTTTTAAATGTTTTCCATTTGCCTGCGTATGTATTACATGTTGAAGGTGTACTTCTCCAATGTGTAGATTTGGTATAGAATACAGAAGATTGCAATGATCTATACATATCAAATGTGTATTTGTCATTGTGATCGTATAATGTTGCATAATCAATTCCATTTATGTCGTCTAATACTTCTAATAATATTTTATCCCACCCGGGCGCGTGTAGATAATCATCTTCTACTAAATATACAATATCATTATCATCTAAATTAAGTGATTTTATATATTCAAACGCCTTTAATAAACTTGCGGCATCACTACCACCTGTAAGTTCTATTATTTTATCATTATTAAATTTAAAATGATGATTTGCTTCAGTACCATCTATTAATACTGTCAATTCTATATCATTAGATTTTTTTATAGATTTATAACATGCTTCATATGAGAACCATCGAGGTCTTATACTGTGTTTTGATAAATTAGATGTATTATTTTGTCTAAGAAATACTTTCAGTTTACTCATGATATATCCATTTATTATTATTTTGTATTAAACTATAAATCGAACTAAAATCTGTATCTAATGGTTTTCTAGGATATAAGTGTAATTTATTAGTTTTTAAAGTTAAATATTCAATCATAAAGAATAACGCAGTTGATACTGTGTGTATTTCAATCGCATTTTCTATAATACCACACCAATCTAATAAAGTATACCCCTCAATATATTCTAATTTTACAATATTAATATTATCTTTTACTTTAATATCGATTTGATAATTATATTCACGAGATGCAAAATTATTATTAATAAATATATATGGTATATCATAATTAATACCTAAATAAGATTTTAATTTGTTTTCTTTTTCTAAATTTCTATCGAAAGATAATGTCTTCCATATATTAAAATCGACATCTTTAAATAACATATACTTAGCTATCATACAATCAGATGCATATCTATTAATTAGCCACGCATCTTTAAATGGAATATTAATAAAATTTTTAGTATTATTATGTTTTGACATTTCTATAAAGTTTAAATTCTTAATTTTAATATAATCTTTAATCCAAATATAATGATCAACCACCGGCCAAATTGTATTTTTAAAATTCAAATATTTTACTAATGGTGAAAGAAATAATATATCTCCAATACCAAATGGTTGGTCAATTATTACATTCATATATTTCGGTTAACCTAGTTTTAACCTCGTTTGAAAACATATCAAAATTTAACTTATTAGAATTAAAACCACCAGCGTGATGTAATACTTTAACTATTTTGTTGTTAAGTATTAAATTATTATTGTCTATAGTTATATCTTTCCATGAATCCCAATGTGTATTATTTCCGTATAAACCTGATACACCATAATGAACTTTAGAATCAATATCGTCTATAATAAAACTGCTATATATATCAGAATTATAAATTAACATATTCAATACATCATTTTCACCGAACGGAAGAAAATCAGATTTTTCAAAATTTAATTTAATCCAATCTTCATAAAATCCAGGGTTAGATACAGCAACTAATCCAGCATTTAAATATTTGTTATATGGTACACCGTGGCAAGATATAGGTGAATCTTTTCCTGCTTTTTGAAAATCATTATTATTTCTAACACCTACTACGTCATATTGTTTAATTGCATCTAATAATTCAGTTAATTTACCAGTTAACATTGAATCTGCATCAAAATGAATTACTGTTTTATATTGATTAGCTAGTGTACGAGATACTATGGGGTGTATATTGTTCCAGTTAATTCTATTATCATTCTGCATTAACGGAATTAATATTTTATTATCAAATACAACTAAATCTATTTCTGGATGAAAAAATCTTGCAGATTTTACAAATTTATTTGCACCAATTGTATTATACAAATGATCAGATACATGTGTGCAAAATACTATATCTTTCATATCTTAGGTTCTATTAAAATAAATCCCTGTTCGGTATAATATTCCGTTATAATTCTATCTGAAAAAATATTATATATAAATTGTTCATTTCCAATATTATATTTAATTCTGTTTTCCCAATTTCCATCTGAAAAATTATCATCTTTATAAATTCTCAAATCATCTAAGATTATAAGATCATTATTATTGTGTCTAAATTCATAAATTAACTCTAATTCATTTTTTAATGGAGTAGCATAATTATGATACTTGGTTATTGACTCTTCATATGATATTTTTTTAAAATCTGCAAATGGGAAATGCGCATCTAAAAAAAATAATATATTAGATACGTTTTTTAATTCTAATAAAATTGTATTTAATGCATTTATAGAATTATCATTTATATAAATTATATTATGTAAATTTCCTATTTTATTAGATGTAGATTTTAATATATCTGTATCTAAATCAATAGTATAAAATTTATTAATTCTATTTAATTTTAATGCAGAAATTAAACTATTACCTTCGCCAGTACCTGTTTCTACATATACTTGAATATTATATTTATCGCATAATAATTGTAAATCTAATTTGTTTAGTGGATTACCCAATATTATCTCCTTAAATTAATATAGCATGGTTCATATGAATCAAATACTAAAGATAATGTTCGGTCAATATCTGTAATCTCTGGCCAATACGATTTTATATTTTTAAATGAGTTCATAATAATACTATCATCTTCAGCCCAGTGACTAAACCCATCATCTAGATAATCTTTGTCTCTTCCTGCCCCAACCAATTTAATATTTAATTTTTCTCTGTTAATGTAATTTCGAATTAGTTCGAATGGTCTATATAATAAAAACGGTGTTATCGAATATGCAATTGGTTTTTTCCCACTATACGCAGCACCGATACATAACCCTATCATTAATTGTTCTGAAGCACCACAATTTATAAAATTAGTTGGGTATTTATCTCGTATTGAGTCAAACATGCCATAACCCAAATCGGCAGATATAACTAAAATTGAATTATCACTTTTAATTCTATTTTCTAAAAATTTAACAAATATTCTTCTCATATTTATTTGTGACAGTATAATGAATCTTCATTCACATTTTCTGTTATCCATCCTAAATTAGAAAAAATCGTATTATATTTATTTCTGTATTCTATATAATTGATATTATTAGTTGTATGAAATTCTATAAAAAATTTCTTTACATATTTATTCATACATTCTATATTCTCATTACTTAAAAATTTAATTTCGGAACCTTCTATATCAATTTTAACAAAATCTATAAATTCCAAATTAAACATATCAATAATATTTTTTAAGGTATATGTTTGTACTTTTATTGCAGTACCACCTTTGTCTGAACATAATGAATTTTCAGTCGTATCACTTAACAAATAAAAATTTGTAACTTCATTTATATCAGATATTGCACAATTTACACATTCTATATTATGAAAATCTTTTGTAATATGTTTTAACATATTAAATGTGATGGGGTTGGTTCTATCGATATTATTTTATTTGCGTACGAAGACATATAGATTGATACCAACCCTATATTTGCCCCTAAGTCTAATATTATATTATCAGTAATATCTATAAATCTATTATAATAATTATTATTTATTTGGTTTAATATGGGTATAGTACAACATCTAGGATTATTAAAATGTTCTATTAATTCAGGTGTATCTAAATTAAGTGTATAAATTTGTCCGTTATTACATTTTAATTGACGTGTATTCATTATTATATTCTCATATTAATATTAGCTGGTGTGTAATGTGCAGCTAGTGGTGTATCAAACTGAATTATATCATCTGTATTAGTATATACAATATGGATACTGGGTAAAAATGTTTTAAGCCTATTAACCAGTTTATTTATATCTATTTGTTTATATGCAGACCAACCATTTATATTCACGTATACTTCTATATTAGTTATATTAAATTCATCTATGAATCTAAGTGATTCCCATACACTACCCTCAGTACTCTCACCGTCAGATATTAAGCAATATACTTTAATATTTGGGTTTGTTAATGCAATCCCAGTAGCAATTGTAATACCTAATCCTAAACTACCAGTAGAAACGTCTATATGATTATTTAAATCACGTTCAGGGTGTATGCCGTATAATATTAATAATTGTTCTGCATTTACATTATAAAAATATTCTAATACAACATATAAAGCTAAACCGGCATGTCCGTTTGATAATACAAACTTATCGTCAAATTTTTTTGTTAAATATATGTTATATATAATTGGTAATGACGTTAAACAACTTCCTAGATGAGAAAGTTTATATTTAATACTAAGTTCTAATACACGTCTATTTAATTTATGTATTACTTCTACGTGCATATTCCAGCATTAACCCTTCATATAAATTATATTTTGGACTAAAATTATATTTATTTATACAGTATGATGTATCTGATACCCATACATCAGAATCAGTATTTTTTAATTTGTAATTATAGTGTATAATAGGAATTGTGTATGAAAAAATATTACACATTGTGTCATATACATACATATTACTATGCTGTATACCTGTTCCTATATTAATTATATCGCCTATTGTATTATTTGATTTAAGTATTAAATCAATTGAATTAATAAAATCATTTATATGTATAAAATCATGTACACCGTCATATATTGTAATTTCTTCATTATTAAAAAATTTTCTAAAAATTGTAGGAATAAATCTATGTTCTTTTTCATATTTGCCATATACAGAAAATGGACGTATTGTAATAATAGGTTTATTATACATTTTAGCAAAAGCTGTACTTAATAATGTAGCAGAAGATTTTGTAGCATCATATAAATTCTGTGGTATTATGACATCATGTTCTGACATTGGTTTTATTTTATTACCATATTCTGATGATGAACCACAATTAACAAATAATTTAAAATCTATATCTTTAATTTCTTCTAATAGTAGATATGTAAATTCGATATTTGCTGAAAACATTTTAGTATAATCGTATATTTCTGCACCGAAATGAAATATGTAATCTGGTTTAAATTTTTTTATATCTTTAATTTTATTATAATCTCTATCTATTAATAAAAAATTAGTATTATCGAAATATTGAAAATATTCTAAAATATTTTTACCCAAAAACCCCGTATAACCAGTTATTACGACATTCATGCTTTTTCACCACATATCATAAATGAATTATTTAAATCAATCCCAGATTTAAATATATTTATATAACTTAAATGTATCATAACATCTTCGATTATCTGAGGTGAAAATATATGTAAATGTTTTTTATTATTCCATGGTCTCCAATACTCTTGAGAATAATCTGGTAAATATAAAAAAAGTATACCGCCGACACGTAAAACACTATACCAATATTCCATAACATATACCCAGTTTGGAATATGTTCTAAACAATGACTTGAAAATATATAATCAACATTATTTTCCGGTAAATTGGTTGCATTAAACCCGTTATTAAAATTTAAATCTATTGGTATAGAAGTAGGAAATGCCCATTCTTTTTTCATACACCCAATATCATACCCTTTACCATTACACATTGTTTGCGCGTATGGTATTGCAAATTTAGCAGCATAACCACTAGACTGGAATAGTGGATATTTTTTATTTTTATAAATTAAAGTTTTCAAAATTTTTCTATCCCGGCAATCATACCATATTTATCAAATATAGGTTTTCCATCCCATTTATGTATAAACTTAACATAATTTCTATTTTCTGAAATTTTTTGTCTTTCAGACGTTACGCCATTATTTTCTTCAAGTCTATGAGAACCTCTTCCACCAAAATGCCACACTACCGATTTAATTGGCATTATAAACCTAACTCCGCGTTGTAACATACGTAAAAATAAATCCATGTCATCCCAACTTGTTGGTGCAAATATTGGGTCATTTCCACCAACTTCATCCCAAACAGATTTTTTAACTAAACCACTAACACCCTCACCCTTAGGTATTTCAAAATCACCCATATTAGTCAGATTAATAGACCATTCATCAAATAAAGATGAATTAAAATTATACCAATATGAACCAAATACATCTCTATCTACAAAATATGTACCAGGTCTAATTGTTGAATTAAATATATTAGGTTCAACTCTAAACGAATTTACCCATAGCTTTTCATCTGGATATTTGTCATGTATTTTTAATAATTCTAAATCCCAATCTCTAGTTACATAAAAATCTGAATGTAGAAAATTTATATATTTAGTTTTAACTTTATCTGCACAAAAATTCATACCTCCACCAATACCAACTGGTATTTCATTTTTTTCTATGTAATATTGTAAATTGTATTGACCACAATATTCGCCTAACCATTCATCTGTACCATCTGTACAATTTTCAGCATGAATAATAAAAGGTGCATCTTTAAAATAACTATTTTTTCTAACCGATTTAATTGCTATTTTTAGATATTCTAGATTATTATAAGTTGATATGCAAAATGTTAAATCATTCATAATGTATTATAAAAATTATTTTGTTGTTCTTGTCGTTTAATATCTTTAATATGATATATAGAATATTCTTCTAAATCTGGTAATTTACCTATCACACGCCCACCCATAAGTTGTTCGTGAACTTTCTTATCCCAATATATATCTGCTCTATTTTTATATATTCTGCATTGCGGATCATTCGGCCAGTTTATCCAACCTTGGCTGTTAACCTTCCAACCCCATTTACTAATATGTTCTTCTGTAATTCCAGTTACAATATTAATTCTTGGTACCCATATTGCATCTAATGTAGTATTATTACTTAATATTTTAGGTAAATTTGTTAATAACCACTCATGTGGTAATTCATCTGCGTCAATATTAAATATCCAATCTTTCACACAAACTGAATTCATATAATTTTTCATTTTAGAAAAATCATTATCAAATTTAAATATGTATTTTGTAACTCGTTCTTCATTAGCCAGATATTCTCTAACACTACGATCATGTGTAGTTATATCTTGAAGGATTACTATTTCATCATCAGTTGATTTATATCTTAATAATAATTCAACTAGTGCTTTAATTTCATCTATTTCATCTTTAACAGTTATTGCAAAACTGATACTCATAATACTTCTTTGTATTTACTAAATACATAATTTACTTTATTAAGATTACCAATTTTAACAATATCATATGTTCTATAACAATTAATACCATTTAAATATTTTTTAATAAATGGTTTTAATCTAATATCATAAAATGACATTGGAGTTTGAGAATTTTTACTTAACTCTCTCAATGATATAACCAAATCATTTGGTGTACCAGGTTCTACTTCTTCAGCTTCAGATATAATAAAATCTTTTAATTTATTAAATAACCTTGGATTTATATAATCAACAACAAGACCATGCAATTTTCCCTGATATCGCGGATTTAAAACGAATACATGTGGGTATTTATTTGTTTCGCTTGGATATGAAAACCGAATTACATTTCCCATTTTAATGTAATTAAATTTAGATACTGTATATCCTTTAATCTTAGTCCTGTGTTCATTAATAAAACTATTCATATTAATCTACTGTTATCATTTTATCTATTGTAAATAATTTCTTGCATGCTTCTAAAAAATCTAGTTTATCAAATTTTTCCATTTTATCAACTGCAAATCTAGTCTTATATTCTGTACCATATTTTTCTTTTTCATCTTCTTCTATTTTTATAATTGGTACATAAGCCCAATACCAATTATCAACAGTGCCTTCTGGAAATAAGGCACCTGTTACATGCAAAAATATAACAGGAAACCAATAAAGACCTGTAGACTCATCAAAATAATTCAGGTTAACAACTAATTGTTTATCATTAGTTGTAAAAAATGAATTTAAAGATTCACTACCAATTGTAAATAATGAATTAGAACTATATCCACACTTAACACATAAATAACTATATACAACACTAGTATTAGATTTGTGTTTTACTTCTTCTGTTATAACATTATTAGTGGAACAACACGGGCATAATGTTTTTTCCATATTAATCCATTAATAATTGTTTTATTGGTACATATTGTGATATAAAAACATTTTCTTTTAATAATACTTGTTTGATTATTGTATCTGTTGATGCATTAAAATAGCTTACTAATATATCATCTTCATTTGCAACTACTTCATTCGAGTCTTGTGATTCATTTAGAATCATCTTTATAGTACGTTTTGTTAATATTCTTTCAGCATATACAACTGCATTAGTTGTTAAATGTTTATATTTTAGTTTATTCATTTATTTTCTCTATTTTAGTTAGTTTTGGAAGTTTAGGAAATTTGAGTTCAGGTAGTATCATCTCTTGGAATACAGGTATATTTTTTATATTTTCATTTAATATTCTTTCAAGTTCGTCTGTCATTTTATCTAATGTAAATTTATTTAATGTATTTTTAGCTAAATTTTTAGCTCTGTGTGTGAATGAACTAGGATTTTTCCATACTTGGCGTAATGCATTAGATGCAACTTGATAATTAACAGTAAACCACGTTGAATCTTTTTCAATAACACCTTGCCAAACTGCCGACGAATGAACTGGTTCAACAGAACCTGGTAATAAAATACAATCAGTAGATGGTAAGAAGTCTGTGTGACCACTAAACCCACTAGCTATTATAATTTTCTCACTTAAACTTGCTTCTAATAACGGTCTGCCAAAACCTTCGCCTTTAGTAAAGGTAACATGTGCTTTAACTTTAGAATGATTATATAGTGAATTTATTTCATTTGAAGTTAAATCACCAAAAATAACATAAACATTAGGTATATGTTGATTATTTTCCAATTTCACACTTGACTTAATTGCATTTATTTTTGTATATATTTCTTCTCTTTCTATTTTAGAAAATACAGATCCAGTTTTTAATAATAATGCAGGCGGGTTAGGAGTAATCTTAAATGTTTCCATAAATACTTTAATTAACATTCCAACATCTTTTCTATCTTGTCCTATATCACCATTTAACCAATGCCCTACAAATAAAAATACAAAGTCTTCTTTAATTTTATTCAAATCAAATTTAATATCAGTTACAGTATTATTTGATTTACCATATACCTTATCGTCTACACCTTCAAATAAAACAAAGATAGGTTTAACACATTTTAGTGTTTCTCCAACATTTTTACCATTAATTTGCTTTATATAATTTGTATTTTCAAATACACTTTTAGCAAAATTTGATGGGACAATATTAAAATTCATACGGTTCATACCTTCAATCCATTGAGCTGAACACATCGTAGTTTCAATACCTGCTGTAATTCCAATATTAAAATTTGCAATGCCAGAGTTAAATTCATTTGGTACAGTTAGTTGAATAGATATATCGGGTTTTCTATCTAAATGTGGTATCTTTAAAATTAAATTTAATATATCATCATCTATACCTTCTTTAAGTACATTTAATGGAGTCATACCCCATTTAATAGGTAAAACATGTATTTCATATTTATCAGTTTTTTTATTTATTTTTATCAATGACCTCAAAATATCACGAGAATGTTCCCCATATCCAGATCTAGAATTTACAGGTGCAATAAAAAGTAATAGTTGTTTAGTTATCATATTTTCTGTCCAATATTACTGATGGGTTATTTATTAATTTATTTAATGTTTTGTTAAGATCTGTTATTTCTAAATTTTGGATATTTATAATTGGGTCCAATTTATTATTTAAACTAAATATACATTTAATAAAATACAACCATTTATATACTTTAAATTTAATAGACATGTGTAATAAATTAAAAGTTATATATAACCAAACATTTTTTAATTTTTCACTTAATTTTTTTTTCATTCAAACCTCAACATTTCATATCGGGGTTGTGGTGTCCAATTATTTAACACAAATTCTATATCAGACATAAATGTATTACACATTGATTCTGTACTCATTTTAGATTCTTTAGATAACATAAATTTGCGACCTTCTTTACCGTTTTTATCTCTAACCTGTTTTCCTATAGAAAATACATTATCTAATGCAAAGGTTATATCATGTATTGAAGTATGGTCATCAAATATATAAGGGGTTGGTGGAGAACCTGTTAAATTGTGTACAACCGGATATATGGGTATTGCCCAATCGCCGTGAGTTTTTATTAATGCATTATGATTAGATGGCCAAGTTTTTGTAAAACATAACAAATGCCCTGCGTCATCTCTAAATCCCATTTGGTCTTGAAGACCTCCAGTAACCGTAGCAATTATCATTGTTTCGGCCATAAGTGATTCGGCAGTGGATAAACCAAAACCTTCAGCAAAAGCTACATTAATAGTTACATCACTAATATTATAAAGAAAATTTAATTCTTTAGGATGTAATCTATCTTCATGAAAAATAACATTATAGTCTTTACATACTGCATTTTTAACTGCAAATAAATCAGTACCATTAGGATCTATTGTCTGAGTATGTAATACTAATGCAAACTTACTATTTATTTCTTTAGAATATTTTTTACAAAAATCATTAAATGCTAATATTATATTACTTGTATTTTTTCTTCTTATATTTCTGTTATTAAAAAGAATAACAAATTCATAATCTTTATTATTGAATAGTTTATTTCTAAATTCTATTAATTCTTTATATTCTAAATCTTCAGGTTGAATTTTATAATATTCAGTTGGGTTAATACCATGTGGTATATATGATAGATATGGCTTACTCATTGACATCCCTTATAATTGTAAAATTATCTTCACCTAGAACAACTTTATTAATATTAAATGTTTGACGCGATATTGAAAACAATGCATCACATGATTCATAATACGCTTTATTATACATTGGGTATGGTAAATTATCCCATATATTATAATAAAGAATAGGAATCTTTTGTCTAATTTCATGAGCCATCTGATATAACCAAATAAATTGTCTAGGATCTGTAAAATGCATTAGTGCATCAAATTTAAATTCAGTCATCAATGCTCTAATTAAATCAGGATCACCATATCCATTATATGGTTGAATATATATTTGAGAATCATTTATACCTATATGTTTATTTACATCTTCAGATATATCTATCCGTTTGCCTGTGTCTGGATGATTAATTGCTGCACCAACTTGATACCAATTGTATCTATGTGCAGTACCTAGAACAAATTGTCTAGACATTGTACCTATACCAGAAAACAATCTCAAGTCATCAGACAATAAAAGTATATTTTTTCTTTGTAATTTAGGTATATGTTCGTAACCATTAATCATTTATATAACTCCGATTTTAATAATAAATATGATAGGTATTTCTATATTTTAACAATAACATATTTTTTATTATTCTTTTTACATAATTCTATTATATTAGTAACCGTAGGATCTAATTGTTTAGAATAATCAAATATAATAATGTTATCAGATACTTTTACAAACTTATTGTATGCAATAAAGTAATATTTACTATTAAACTGTTTATTATACATAAAAGGTTGTTCACGACAATATTGATTCCATCTCTCGTGGTATGGAAGTATTTCACTATATTTTAAATCAAAAAATAAAGAATATTCTTTGATAAATTTGTCTGCTCCAAATTTTTTTCCTGTGCATATAATTTGAGTATCATCTGTTGGAAGTTCGCTTTTTATCATCCACATCATATCTTTTACTTCCTGCCTTTTTGTAAAATATATGCTTCCCATCATTCCGATTTTCATTAATAGATTCCTTGTGATTTAATAACGCTTTAATAGCACTAAAAAGTTGTACTAAATTAGTAATAAACGAATTGTAATCTGTATAAGTAAAATAGAATTTAGATGAATGACTATACTCATTATTTGTATCATGATGTAAATCGAATGTATATAAACTATAATCTATATTATTTGTAATTACAATATTTTTATTAATAATTTGGTCGCGTATATTATTATAAATAGAGTTAATAGTATCTAAATACAATATAAATTTAACAGGTATAGTTGACTCTAAACCTTCTAAAAAATATTCTATATATTGTAAAAATTCAGTATTATTTACTACATTACTTATTATTTCTATTCTGATTGTAATTACATTTTTATTCATTATACTCCTACATTACAAATTTCTTTGTTGTTTTTAAATGGACAATATTCACACGATTTTTTAGAAGGGGTTGGAAGATATTCAATATCAACGTTGTATTCACCATTCTTAGTAACAGTATTAGAAAAATTCATAAATTCGTCAAATATTTTATTAAGTACAATTTTACCAGACGGCGGTTCAAATTTTTGTACTCGTTTTCTAGCATTTGCAAATTCCGATAGTTCATTTACCTTTTGTTTTAATATTAAAAATTCTATATCTATGTTTTTAATAGGTGTACCAAATTGCATAGAATACATGTATTTATAAAGTTGTAATTGTCCTTTTTTCATTAGATCTTTTTTTGCATTTTCATGCCATCCCCTATATGATTTTTTAAAATCAATAATCTTTATTACACTTTGGTCTCTATCCTCAATAACTATATCCATTTTACCAATAAATTGACTACCATTCCCTAAATCAGTTTCTAATGGTATTTCACATCCGTGTAAGACCATATTTTTTTTACCAAAATATAAAGAAACATTTTTTCTAAACCAAGTTAGAATTTTCATACCATCTTCATAAAATTCCATCAATTCTGCCTGAGTAATAGAATTTTCTATTCCTTCCGTCTCACATATTTCCATTTCTTTCAACATGTTCTTAAGAAGCATTTCATGAAGATTTAATTCATTTGATTCTCTAATGGTTTTATTATAATAAAATGTAAGATAATCTTGTAACGTTATATGAAGTGCAGTACCAAATAATGAATGTATGTTCTGAGTTTTGGTTTTTACTTTATCTATATAAGCTACTTTCCAATGATATGGGCATGCCTTCCATGTATTAAATTGAGAATAGGATAGGCGTATCACTATTTACCCCATTTCTTAGACGACACTATAAGAGCTATTTTAGAATAAACACTCATGTCCAAAAAAGAATCTTCAACAGATTCGTTTAAGGTTTTATTTTTTTTAAGAATTAAATTAACTAATCTATTAATTTTATCATTCAATCTTACAACAATACCTGTTAAACTTAATCTAAGATCTTGTTCATCGTTTAAATCTGAATTAAATGTAATATTACTTGGACCATAGTCATTTTGTTTTCTGAGGAACATTAAATATTGAGTTGTGCAAATACGTTTAAATTCTTCCGTCATCTGTGGATATTTAGTTTCCATATTGTGGACGAGTTCAATATCCTCCGGTGATAATGATAATTTAAAATTTACAAATTCATCACTTGGTAATGTATGAAGTTGGGTAGATTGTAAATTATTATCAACATTAGAATTTACTTTACAATCTGAATCAAATTCAAGTACACCTGTTATGCTTGTATTAACATTATTTCTTATTTGTTTATTCATTTGAGTCTCCGCGTATTTTAATTAATTTGCGTATTTTAATTTTATTTTTTGTTATATAATCTTGCATCATATTACTTTTTGTACTTAGATCATAATCAACATCATAATTAATCGTTGTTATTCCAACATGTAATATATTTTTTAAACACTGATTACAAGGATGAACAGTTGTATATAATGTCGACCCATCTAAAGATATACCATGTTTACTTGCATATAAAATCACATTCATCTCTGCATGTATTTCATGGTCATTACTCCAACAATGATGTAAATTTCTATCTGTTAATTTATTATAATTAGGAAATAACTCACAACAGTTCATCATTCCCACCAAACTTCCATTATATCCGGTTGAAACAATTCTTCCATCTTTAACCGCGATAGCACCAACTTTGTGTGATACACAATTTGATAAAGATGCAAATTGATACGCAATATTCATAAACACATGATCAAGTTTAATTTGTTTATCTGTTGTCATTTGATTTTTAAATACTTAATAATATTATTTATAAGATCGTCATTAGTGTATTCAGGAAGTAATACATTACGTGTATTTAATGCGTATAACAATTTATCGGATGGTTTACAATATTTATCTATCAGATTATATTTCACGAGTGGTGTTGAATCTGGAATAAAAGGATGTAATAACATTTGTTCTATATTATTAAAATCTTTTTCATAAATATGTTCACTTAATACATAGTGTACGTACTTACCTAAAGTCAAATCAGGATAATATTCCTGTAAATGTAATAACACTTGCTGCATTAATATAGTAAAAAATGGCATATCATATGTTATTCCAAACCATACATCTTGTGACCTCATTGTTGTAGTAAAATTTAATTTATTATTTCTAATATTAAATATTCCATTTAACGTACATACAAAATCTTTATTACCTTTATATGAATGAACAGGTTTATTAAATCGTAGAATTGATTGTCTGGAATCCTTATCATTAATTAAGGACTCAAGTGCCCACCCATATTCAGAATATCCATGTTCATTTTTCTGAGTAAATAATAAATTACCATATGCGCTATTCAAAATTCCGTCGTTTGTTAGTTTATTCCAAAATTTAGAATAATTTGATATAAAATCTAAATCATTACGACCTAAAAAATACCAAAGTAATTCTGGATATAAATAATTTGGGTTTGGACTTCTATGTACATTGGTAAATAAATTTGATGTTGGATCAGTTAATGTAATTTCTAAATTAGTTTGTTCTTTTATTTTCATACCTCGAGGTGATGAAATATATTCTGGATTTAAATAAATACTTTTTATTAATTGTTCATAAATTTCTGCAAATGTACTACCTTGTATTTTCATAATTCTTCATATTCCTTAATAGTATTAAACGCATTTATAGATGAATATTCTGGAAAAATTGAATTAAACGTATTTGGATAAAAATTAAATAATTGGATAAAATCTATTTCAGGATATATATTATTAAATATAGTAGAAGTACTCTTCGATACATATATAGACAATAAGTTAAATATATGTTTTATATTAAATAAAAAAAATGAATAATCATGATAACCTGATTCAATACCTGAAGGGTGATAGGCGCCTGTAATCAAACTTGTATGTGGATCAACGACAAATTTCATATAACATTTATCTTCTCTTTTTAATGGTACAGTCATTATATTATTATACGCATTGTCTGTTAACCTATATAAATCAATATTATCTTGTATTGAATCACCCCACATTAAAAAACACTTGTCATCATCATTTATATATAAATGCTTTATCGCCTCGTATACTGCATGACCAGTACCTTTGCCCGATATAATATCAACAATTGTAATATTAATATTATTATGTAATTTTAAAATTTTTATAATATTACTATTATCAGTTTCACTATTTAATACTACTACAACGTGACACCCCCACGCGTGCGCAATTTCTATATTTTTTTCTAAAATAGTTTTTGTAGTATCTTTTTTATATGGGTATAAACACTTAGGTATATTAGAATCAAACCGGGTTTGTTTACCTGCTGCCAAAATTATTGCAAATGATGTCAATTACATGCCTCAATAAATAATAATGTTTCTACTAAACTTTTTACATTAACTCCGTATTTACATTTTTTTGCAATTTTACTGTCATTTGAATACGGGTTATTTACTCCATCTCCAATATAAATTGAAAATTTTAAATTTATAAACTTATCTAAATTTTGTTTTAAATAATCTGAATAAATAAAATCAATTGATGTCTTACCTAAACAATATGTTAGAATATGTTGTTGTCCATGTGCAATATCATAATTTAGTAATTTTCTATTTAAATCAGAACTTATCAAGTGTCTAGTATGTGTATTAACATGTTTAATTGTAGATATTATATCATTATGTCTATCACTTAATAATAAATTTTCTATTGGATACAATTTTTCATATTTATCTAATTGTGAAACTATGTCCTTGTTCAATAAAAACCCGGCGTAAAAATCAATGTCGTCACGGGTGTGGTCGGGATTATATACATTAGAAAGGAAAATATTTTTATGTTCCTTTAATTTAACGGTATGTTCTCTAATAACATAGTTACCAGTTGATATAAACAACTTGTCAGAATCTATTCTATCATTAATTATAGTAACAATTGTATCAGTACTTTCTGGATCAGTTAATGAATATATTGTGCCATCATAATCTAAAATTAAATTTAACTTGTGAATTTCATTTAAATCTACTAACCTATCAAAGAAGTAATAAGATAATAAACTATATAAAAATTTATCATAGTCAACTTTTAATATTTGTTTACCACTAATAATATTAGTATGGGTTTTGTGTAATAGTGTAAATTTATCTATTAAACCTTTGTTTTTATTAAATACCGAGTTACGATAGTATTCATCTAAATTACTATAATCACTAGTCATAAAATCAGTATCTGGTATATCATTAATATACATATACTTTTTACTATTTGATCTTGTAACCAAATCTAAAATATTGTAATTTAAGAATGTAGGATTTAATGAACTATACAATGTGCCTGGACATATTAACATTAAATCACAATTTAAAATATAATTTTTAACATTATTATCTATATAATAATTTAATGGAGTTTTATGTTGTTCAAATGAGTCAATACTCTGTTCAACAATATTATCATATCCTACAACTTTATAATGATTTTTAAAATCAATGACATCTGGGGTTTCACGTGAAAGTGTCATACCTCTTTCTGTCCTAGATATTAATCTAGCACTATCATTTAATGACGTTATGACACTATTGGGTCCTAAACAAAATATAGAATGTGAAATTGAATCTAATAAATCCTGAAGACTACTTGTAGAATATAACTCCATTATACCATAAAACATATTTGATAAATTAAAACTGTCATGCGGGGTATTTGTATATACTTTTTCAGCAAAATGTTTTAATGAATCAATAATAATATGTAATATTTTAATACCATCTGTTGTAAAGTGATATGGTTCATTTATATGATGTTTGTGTGCTTCCAGTAAAGTCCAAATATGTGTTGCTAATGTATCTATGTATATTGTACTACTAGCAAACGAGTGACGCTTTTCAAATAAAAGATAATAAATTTCTCTTACATAATCTGGTAATTTATCACCATATAATTGTAAAAACATATTATATTGATTTTTTCTACCATCACCTAAACATGATACACCAAGTTTATCTCTAACTATACCATAAGAAGCACCGTCGTCAAATGGATTAAATAATACTTTAATTTGAATATTCTTTTTATATACTTCTTTTTCCCATATCTTCTTAATAAAATCAGATGACCCATGCCCGCCTGAAATTAATAAAATTTTAAATGGATGTTTAGAACTAGTAAAAAAATCTTTTGGAATATTAATCATTATAACCTTCTATCAATCTAATTATAATATAATGATGTAAAACTGAGTGTAGAGATTCGGCAGTATAAATATCATTAGTATGGATGTGCATATGATGGTGTGGAGATACTAATGTGCATATTTCACCACCATTAAACGCTGTCATTATATAAACACATTGTCGTAATTCATAAGGAATATATTTTATTGCATTAACAACATTTTTAGAATTACCACTACATGATATTGCAAATAATAAATCATGGGATGGATCAAAGTTATGAGCTTCAAGTTGTTGTGTAAATATTGTTTCATACCCATCATCATTAGCTAAAGCTGTAATAAATGCAGTATTATCACATAATGAAATAGCAGTAGTCCTCTGAATTGAAAATATTTTTAAACTAGGTTGTGTTGCTTTATTAATATCTTGAGCAAAATGAGATGCTAATGATGCAGAACCACCGTTACCTATAAAAAATATACGTTTTGCCATTTTTGCATCTACTATAAAATTATCAACTGCAGTTTCAAATAATGAATCAGTATAAATCTTATTCATGTATTCAATATATGTATTAAATTTCATTATGTTAAATTTCCTATCATGTCTGTTAAATCATCTATATATTGTTGTTTATTAATTGATACACAATCATATTGGGCATCACAAATATCTTTTAATCTGTCGGGATGTTCTTTTATCATATCTAAAACACGTATAACTTCTTCTCTGTCTTTGACATACAGCATATCAAAAAAAGTATCATGACTATATACTAACCTCATAGGATCTAAATCTAAATCGATAAAATTAATAGTGTTTGATAAAATATTCTCATATACTCTTTGTGCTAAATTTTTACCTTCATACCATTTATCTCCTATGACTACTGTACCTAAAGATTTTTCCATTCTATATCTTACATGATTATGAGGTACTCCAGAAGTAAATTTAGGACTTGTTAGATTTATAATTTTTTTAGAAGTAAAATTATCAAGTTTAATTTTACCAAATATGTCTATGTTATAGTTATCTGGATATCCAAAATAAAATTTTATAAGTTTATCTTCGCGTTTTTTATTTCTAAATGTTCCACCGTATGATAAATCTACAAGTCTAGGATTATTATTAAATGTTAATCTATCATAGTATGCCAAATGCATCTTATATAAAGGATAGTGTACTATGTATTTGTGTTTGACTCCAGTCTTTTGTAAAATTGTATCTACTGCCTGAAGATTATAAGGTTGAGAAATATAAATAATATCATCTCGTTCTATAAACATTTCTTTTTCTGTGTATTTATCTGACCAGTTATATTTATCTTGTTTAATTTTAATGCCATCCCAGTATTGTTTTAGTGGTAACATAGGATCAAATAACATGTAAATAACTTTACCTTTAAATGAATTTATAATTTTTAAATTGTCCATTTCAACAGTTGAAGTTAAACCACCATAAAAATTAATATTACCATTTATAACAATTAGAGCATCATATTGAGTATTTGGGTCAAATGTAGAAGAATCATGAAATATAACATCTTTAATTAAGATGTCTTTATTACACAATTTTGTATAACAATGTACTTCGTTACCACCTTTTACTAAAAGATCTACAGCAATTAATACTTCTCCACCTATAGCGCCATCACCATTACCATTAATTCTTCCACCGAATTTAATTACGGCAAGTTTCATTTTATTCTTCACTTGTTATTCCATTTAAATCATTTAATATTTCATTATGAATTTCAGTAATAGACCTACCATTTACATCTATTAAAAATTTATTTTTTATTTGACTTTTAAAATATGCTTCTATAAACATATTTTTTTCTAATATTTTAGAATGGAGTTTGTTAGAAAATGATTTACCATCTTCTCTTTCAATTAATTTATTTGGATCATCAACCATTAAAAACAAAACTATACTTTTAAATCCACTAGTATTTAAAAATCTATTTTCAATTTCAAAAATAAATTCGCCTGAATAGTTTCTGTAAATAGGTGAATAAACATATTCTCCTAAATGAGCTCTATCAAATATGATATTTCTATTAAACTTAAATGCTTCATCCACCAGATGAAACATATCATTATATAATATTCTACTAAATTGTTTAGATTCATCATTAGATATACCGAGTACGTTAGAAAAATGAATGGTATATGTTGGATGTTTTATTAAGTTTTTCATTAATAATTTTATTTGAGTTGATTTACCTACGTTATCAGGTCCTTCAATTATAATAACCATTTAATTTCCTTATGTATATAAATATGTCTGATATATCCAATATTACTTATTTGTTGAACCAAAACCACCTGTACCTCGTTCAGATTTAGCCGGATATAATTCATCTAATGAAGTTAATTCAAATACATCTTCTATTAATACAGGTATTAAAATAAATTGAATTATTTTATCATTCGGTTTTATTAATACATTTTCTAAACTTGTATTAACAAGACTTAAATGTATTTCACCTTGATAATCATCGTCAACTACTTCTGCCCCATGATCTAATCCGGTTTTAACTGATACCCCACTTTTATTAAATGCAATAAGGGCATATGATTTAGGAAATTTCACATGTACACCAGATGGAATTAATACACGTGTGTGAGGTTTAAGTTCTATACATTCTGAATTAATATCAATATCAAAGCGTATGTCAACTGTAGGATTTTTAGCTTTAAAATCATCCTTAAATTTTTGATCAAATTCAGGAACAAAAAAATCCAAGCCCGCAGACCCAGGTGTTCCTCTATGAGGAGTTTTAACATTTCTAACTTTAACTATTTTCATTTTTTTCTTTCTTTTTATTTATAAATATAATTCGATCATCGTAAATAGGTTCTAATTCTTTTTTAACTTCTGACCATTTTAATTTTCCGTTTGAACATCCAGGACGGGGTAAATAAATTTCTTTTATATTAAATAAAGGTGAATTTAAAATGTTTTTTAATTCATTAAACGATTTCTTAATTAATTCTATATCTGCCGTCTCATACCAAAAATGTTTAACTGGAAATGTTATAATTTTATAGTCCGGAAATACAAATACTCTGTTATTGTATTTTTTAATAGCGGATCCAAGTTGTGTGGGTAAATTCGAATATCGATTTTTTGCCTCTAATGCAACTCCTCTGCCCATAACACATTTACCTGATGTAGTTACATAACCATTTGTAGTTATACATGTCCATTTTTTATTTTTCCAAAGTTCACGTATATCTATTTCTAGTTCTTTCATCGTTTCTTTTTCTTTTTAGGTTTAAGTTTTTTAGTTTCAATTTCACCACCCATTATTTCTATAATATTAGAAATTGTTGTTTGATCTAATATTTTATAAATATCTTTTGCTTCGCGTTTAGAGCATTCATAATATTTACATAATATGTGTAAGATGTTATTTATGTTATCATCACCTTTATCTCTCTTAATATACTTAATGAACCTATTTCCTTTAGGAATATAAGATATTAACAATTTATAAACATGTTCATCTTCTAATGAATGACAATGTGTTTGTAAAATATCTACAATATTAATCCAGTCTGGATTCATAGATAAATATCTTAACATCATATAAGTATTCCAATTTTTTCTACTTGGTTCATCTAAAGTTTTCCAATAATTTTTATCTTGAATTTTAGTAACCTGGTTGAGATGATCAAAGAAATTTTTACTCATTATAATGTAAGACTACTCTTAGGAATTTCTGGTTCAACTGTAGTATTGGTTAATATTCCAAGCGAATCAAATTCTTTGTTTACATGCCCACAAGTTTCACATGCAAATAATTCTACTGGAAAAAATTGAACACGTGCTTGACCAGATAATATAGGTGATACACGTTTCATAATATAAACAACCTTGAAGGTCATACCATTACATTTTTCACAATACTCAGATGGTAATGTACGAGGATCTAAATTCATTTTCTGTTGCATATTATTCCTTATGATTTATGTGGAAGTGGTGTACCATATACACCTTGTGTTTTTCTAATATTACTTCTCTTTTCAACCCACATCAACGCTTCTTCTAATTTAGTAATTACTATTGCATTTTCTCTACTTGGTAATTTTTCATCAAGGGTTTTAAGACGATCAATCATTACCTTTAATACTTCTTCATTTGTTGTTCCATCTTTAATTGTGACAAATTTATCTTCTATTTTTTCTTTTTGAATAAATTGTAGATATTGAGGATTAGTATCTTCTAATGACTCTAAAATATATAGATGTCCAGGAGTAACTACATTCATATTGGTTCCTTTATTTTTTTGGTTTTGAATATCCATCTTTAAACCAACCACTTCCATTTAATTTAAATGAAACGTTAGTTATTAATTTTCTCATTTGTTTTTTACATTTTTTACAATTGACAGGAGATTCATCTTTAATACTTTTAACTACTTCAATGACATAATTACAATCATCACATTTATAATCATAAAATGGCATAATTTTTCTTATATGCTAAAATCATCATATATTTCCATTATATATCCAATAACCTTACAATACACGACATAAAGCAAATTTCTTTATCTATCACAAGAGCATCTCTGTATTGTTGATCTGATATAATTAATATACCATCCCCGACGTCTGATACTATACTATCAATATTATCATATAACAGTCTGTATATATCATTAAATTCTTTTACTTGATTATTTAATACAAGTTTTCTGATTTTTTCAAACTTATCTTTCATAGGAGATTTAGATATTAATATATCTAATATTTTAAGTCTATAATCTGATTCAATAATTAAATTAACATCTACATTCAATTTATTATCTATTGTGCATTTTTGTACTTCATTTATAATTCTTCTCAAATCTGGAAAATGAGAATTAATTATAGGAACCAAATCTTCAGGATTATATGATATTGATTCCAATTTTAATATTGTATCTAATCTGGCCATTACTAAAGGTTTAGATAATGGTCTAAGTTCTAACATTACACATCTAGATCTTAATGGTTCAATTATTCTATTTTGGTAATTTGCAGTAAGAATAAATCTAGTATTAACCGAAGTTGATTCCATTAAATTTCTAAGAGCTGCTTGTGAACTTAAAGATAAATAATCTGCTTCATCTAAAATGACAATTTTAATATGAGATTCTGACATTGACATTGCAAATCGTTTTACTTTAGTTCTAACAGTCTCAACATCATTTTCATCAGAAGCATTTATATATAAATAATCACACCCAATTTGTTCAACTAATAATTTAGCTGCAGTTGTTTTTCCTGTACCTGGACCACCATATAACAACAGATGAGGAATATCTTTTGATTTAATATAATTAAATAACAGTTTAATTACATTTTCATTACCAACAAAATCTTCTAATGTATGTGGTCTATATTTTTCTACGAATAATGTATTTTCTTTTGTCATATTAATTACTCAATGCTACTAAATAATAGTCTGCATCTGTTAAAGTGTTACTAAATTTTAAACTCATAAGACCTACGTTATAAATAATTACATCACATGAATCATATTCTCTATTTGCATCTATAATATTTTTAAGTGTATTAGAAAAAAATTCAATAGCACTAATATCTATGTCCACGTCTGGAACATTAAAAGAAAAGGCAACTGTATTATCATCTATAGAATTAGAGTATACTGAACCTATTGTAGAATTTTCTTTAAATGATAATATAACTTTACCTTCCAGTGAATCTGTTGTAATACTAAATTTTTCACATTTATTTAATGATGCAACACACTTACTGATTTTAGATAAAATATCAGATGTTAAATTTAATTTAATAAAATTATTGTTTGGTTTATTTACGTTTGGATCTACTGAGTTTACTAATGCCGGATCTGCAAGAACAATTTTAAGTAAAACTTTTTCATCATTTAATTCTAAAATTTTACATCTATCACCAGATTTTTTTAAACTAAATTCAACATCTTCATCTAAAATAGTCAATACTTTTAATAATTGAGAAGTATCTGTAATTGCAAAATTTGAATTATCATATTGAAAATCTTTATTTACTATTCTACCTTTCAATGAATAATCATCTAAGATAAAATTAGTAGTCATCATATTATTATCGATATTAATAATTGCAGATTCAATTGTTGAATTAAGATTATATTTCTTTATAAGTGAAATAAAATCTGATTTTTTTATTTTTGACATTGTGTTCCTATTAATTTATATTAAAAAATCTACTTGCTTTGACTTGCATTTTATTTGGAAATTTCCAATTCATTGCTTCAAAAATATTTTCTAATTTTGATTTCAATTCACATTCATACATAGCTTGCTTATCTATATATTGATCAATGAACTTTATGATTTCAGGTGGATCATTGAATCCTTTAAATGCTATTTTATCTAACCCAAGCCTATTTTTTCTAAGATAACACCATTTAACTTTATCTTTATTTCTAATAAAATTATATTTTGTTTCTAAATTATAATGTCTAATTAAATCATTATAAGCTATAGCAGCTTTTACATGTGCAGGTGTACCCTTTTTAATTGGACTAAATATTCTTTCATTATAGAATAAATCTGTCGATGAAGAAGAATATTTTGTAATATCACTTATAGAAGTATTTTTACATATTTTACTTACTTCAATATTAATAAGATTATCTTCTAAAGATAATATTTCAGCGTCAATTTGTTCCTTAGGAATTTTTTCTAAAATATTCTTAATTGTCTTTTCCATAAATCCAGCAAATGCCGGTGGGAAAGAAGATCTAACTGTATCTAATCCAGTTACTTTTAATTTATTAATTAATATACCTTCTCTACTTAAAACGAATAATGCATATCGTTTTTTAGCTGTCCATAACCCTGATAAACATATTAATTCTTGTTTAATTTGAAACCTATGTTTACCTGATGTTATAAATAACTGGTCAGTAGCTAATAAATCATAACTATCATTTATATATTTTTGAACATTATTAACTATTTCGGCCACATTTGTAATAGTTTTCTTTGTATCTGTTGGGTCTGCATCTGGATATAATTTATCTAATAATGGCTTAGCACTAACAAATACAGAATCAGTATCTATATATACTACATGATCTTCATTAGTACTCAATATATTTTTATAATATTCATTAACCTTAGCTGCAGAAGATTTAATTATAGTCTGGCCTGTAAGTGTAACTGCAGTAGCATTATCTAAATCATAGAATCTAAATACAGGTAATCCTAGTACTCCATATAATGAATTTAACAATACCTTTTGGATATTTTGTAATTTATCATAAAAGTCATATTTTTCTTTATTATTAGACTTACCGTATTTTTTCATTAGGTTTTTATATTCAACTCTTTCGTCGAACCATTTTGATAAAATACTAGGAATAACACCGTATTCAGAATGTGGTTTATAAATAATTCCGTTAGATGAAATTGAACATTTCGAATCAGTTAATAATTCTACTAATCCATCTGTATTTAATTCTATATCAGATGATGCATCGGCCCGTGTAGCAGAAACAGTCCATTTACGTTCTTTTTTACTATGAAAATCAAGTTCATTCCAGTTTACTACTTTACCTAATTTAGTTTCAGGTGATATATTTAATGACATAATTATTGAAGGATATAGAGATGTTAAATCTAAATCAAATACCCAATCATATAATCCAGGTATTGGTCGTTTAACATATGCACCTTCAAATTTACGAAGTGTTTGACCTTTCTGTGGTTTATTAGGAACAACTAAATTGTCCTTTTTAAGAAAACTTAATATTGCTCCTTCTAAATATTTAGATGGATAAAAAACATCTTCATATGGTATTTTTCCTTTATGAGAAAGACCAATTGCTAAATCTATAAGTTTCTTTTTATTATCAATTTCAACAACTAACTTAACATCATTAATATTATATTCCAAAAATTTATTAATATCATCTCGATATAATGTTTCTAATGTTCCGTCAAATTCAATTTTACCATAACCTAATTCGTTTTTAGCTATTGAATCTAATCTATAATTTGCTTGTTCTGAAAATGTAAACTTTTTATATAAAGATAAATAATCTAATGTATTTAACCCAGCTATTATAAATCTTTCTTTAAATTCTGAGTATCTAATTATTCCAATTGGTGATAATTTATTCAACCATTCTGAACCTAAAAGTTTACTAATTCTTCTGACCAAATATGGTATATCAAAGAATTCTATATTCCATCCAGTAATAATTGTGGGTCTAAGTGATACAAAAGTATCTAACCAATCACATAATAGATCTTTTTCATTATTATAAAAATTAATATGAATATCTTTATTTTCAGAAATTTTGCTTGTGTCAATTGACCCATCATAATCTAATATAAATGCATGGTATTTATTTGTTTGACTATCGTGAATTGAAATTGCATTTACTACATCTTGTGCAAGATGCATATTTTCAAAACCGTGTTTTGTTTCAATTTCAATATCTAATGTCATTACTCTATTTTCAGGGTATTCATTATCTGGAAAATTGTAATACAAATCTATTAAAGTTCTATTTTCAGGAGAAACATCTGATTCCCATAACTGAGATTTCATATCATCAGTCCAAGATGTAATTCTAGATACTGTATTTCCAAATATAGTAGAATAATTTCCATCTGGATCTGAAATATACGCATACTTCCGATATGGAATATTTTTATATCCTAATTTATCATCCCACAAATGGATGCGATTCTTATTACGGTCATAATATATCGATGTGTAAATAGTTGTAACCTTTTAATGTTGTATATAAATAATAAAGTAATTTCTATAGTTTAAATAAAACAGAGTGCATCTTTGAACCACTTCGGGAATAGATAATTATTTTTATTATAGAAATATTCAAAATTACTATCTAAAATATATGTTGTACTGAAATCATCTTCGTTTCTAATAGATCTTCCGTATGCTTGAATAATTGTCTTTGCTGTTTCCCATGCATACCATCCTTCTACTCTTTCCATTTTTTCTTTAACATAATTGTCCCCTAAATATGGATATGGAACTTTTACTATAATTTGAAAACGCGAAAGTTCATCTACTAAGTCAATACCTTCGGTTAATGAAGGAGAAAGTAATACAGTAGGCTTTGGACTACTTTTATGTATGTTATACATTTCCATCCTATTAGAAGAATCATGACTTAAAATTCTATTATTTTTAAAATTCTTGTTAATATAATTTACTATTTTATAAGAATTACAATGTATGATCCCCTTTTGGTTTGCATGTTCTTTTTCGACAAGTTGTTTAATAGCGCGTGTTACGTTAGGTAATGATTTATCAATTTCTTTATACGTCATTGCCCCACTCTTAATAACAAAAATTCTCCTATTTTCAACTTTAAATGGAGATGGTAAAGATATAAAATCAACATCTGATGGTGTAATACCAATATTTTTACAATATGTATTCTTATCTAAAATAGTACCACTCATTAATAATATTTTATCTGCAGTTCTAAATAATTGGTCATGTGTAAATTTAGATGCAAATAATGGTTTAATAATTATTTTATTTTCTGCTTCAACATTACTCATAACCCATTCACTTGGTACAAATAATTTAATACATCTATATAATTGACGTATATATCTATCAATTTCATCTAATTGTTTTAATATTGTTTTTCCTTCACCACTACTAAGTAAAGTAGTTTTATCAATATTTTTTATTTTAATATCTAATGAAATTTTAACTTGTTCTAATTTAGGTAATAAAACTTCTTTACACCAATTTACTACATAAGGCAGTGTTCTATTATAACCAATCCAGTTTAATCCGTAATAAGTAATAATATATTTATCTAGAGTTACAGAAACAAAATCTGTAATATTATTTTCAATATTATGTGCTTCATCGATAACTAAAAGTTTTCTATTTTGAATATTCGCGGATGCGTATTCGGCATGGTTTAAAAAGAATTGAATATTAGTAACCGATACTTCACTTTCAATAAATGCATTTCTATCTTTAACATAAATACAATCACAATATGTGCTTTTGAAAATTTTGTTTATCCATGACCCAAGTTGGCATGATACTCCAATTTTCGTAACACACTCATAATTAGTTTTAGACCATATATTAGCCAGCCATTGAAATTCTTCTTTATATTGTTGTTGTAATATTTTCTGAGTAGTTAATAGCCATGTAGATTTTTGACCAGGGGAATACACATTTTCTTCAAAATATTTCGCAAGTGTAATTGCAATTGCCGATTTTCCAGTACCAACTGGAGCTTCAAGTATTACATATTTCTTATTGGAATTTATGAATGAATTTAGTGCAAAATTAATTGCCTCGACTTGTATAGGTCGAGGCAATTTGTGTGGAAAATATTTTATCCAATCAGACGTTTGAATTTGCATTTATTTTGTAACTTTTATTATATAGTGTAAATTTAATATTAATTTATGTTAAAGTAAATAGTTTATTTTAAAAATTTATTTTTTACTGCATTTATAGCAGCATCTAAATCTATTTTAATTTTTTTAATAGTTATTCCAAAATTTGTTTCTTTAGAGACCTTTAACTTTGTATCTAATTCTTTAATTAGGTCATACATCTTAGTTTTATATTCATTAATGTCATTCAATAAATCTTGAATTTCTAATAAGTAATCTCCAACTTTAGATTCTTTAATCAGCAATAAGTTTTTCATTTTCATTATCATTTCCTATTTGGTTATTTTGAAATAATCATTACTATTAAAAATAGTTTCTTCGGCCTTATTAACAAATTCTTGAGCTACTTTTTCAATGTCAGATTTTTTATAAATTTTAGTTTTATCTGTTGCACGAATCGTAATTGAATGTGAAAATTGGTATTTAAGTTTTTTATTTGGATTTAAGGTTTTAATATCCGAATCTGTACCGAATATAGCATAAATCGCTTCAAACCCGGGAAGAGAAATAGCCTTGGCCTTATTTAATACTTGTTTCTCCATAAAATATTTTCTTAATACATGAAACTGAAATGTATCAAAATCTATTTCCTTAGTGCTCAAGTCAGATGGATAATCAACTTTAATTGCATTAGGATTAAATATAATTTTATAATTAAAATCTACATCAAAAATTGCTGGCTTTTCGTCAAACGTCCAATGATAAAATGTTTTTGTATTTTTAGACTTTAATGGACCACCTTTAGAAAAATGTTCAGCTTCTTTAAGAGTTTTTTTCTTAGTTAGTGAACCATAGTATTTATCAAAAGCTTCTATAAACATTTCTTTCTCCGTTATAAATTATTAAACTTAATTATAAATATGTAAAATATAAAATTTTATTAAATTATTTCACATGAATTTCCTGCGCATGCTACTTCACCACGTAAATTTGTGTTATCATCAACTTCAACTATCTTATTAACATCTACATCTTTAAGAGTCAACATCATTTCATTGAATTTTTCTTCTGTAATACTTTCAAATGGTGCCTGTACATATGAACCACCATCATAATTTAATACACTTATACCTGTATAATTATTTCTATTGTCCCACATCCATTTTCCAACTTTATCCCATTCGTTATCTTTAATAGATACCGTTACACTTACATTATGAGAATTTGAACCCTTAATATGACCGGTTCTAATCCATTCCAAATTATATCTTTTAGTTCTTTCTAATAAATGCATCACATCTTCATTTCGCATAATTGAATTTTCAGGTGCGCGTTGTGGAACACTTATAATTGCTTGTGCTTTAGGTTTAAAATAATCATCTTCTATTAATTCAGGATGTTTCTTTGATAAATATCTATATATTGCTTCGTTTTTTCCAACACGTATTCTTCTAATAAAGAAGTAATCGTGCCAAGCATGTATACCACTAGCAGTACATAGTACCAACGAAGTCGTACCACTTGGTTTAACTGTAGTTGTTCTAGCTGCAGGATTAATACCTATTAATTTACATACTCTTTTATTTTCTTCTATGACCGCTTTACTTGCTTCTATTAAATTTAAATTTTGTAATTTTCCACTTGCTATTCCAGTTATTCCTACACCAATAAGGGCCTCTTTTTCAGTAGTTTCTTTCCATATATCTCTCAAGTAATGAAAATCAGTATAACTAGCTTGAAGTGTACCAATAAAAGCTGCAGTTTTTGCGCGAGTATTGAAGTCATTTTGATCTGTAATATCATTTGCATTTATTTCACATAAGTTACAAAACTGATTTGGTCTTAATGCAATTTCTGCGCATGGATTTGTTCCCCATTCTTTATCATTACTGAAGAATATACCTGGTTCACCACTCTTTGACAATTCAACTTTTTTCCATATATTAAAAAAGTCTTCTTCTTTAACTCTGTGTCGTAACATTACAATACTGTTATTAGCTCTAGCACGTTGTGGATTTAATTCCCACCAATTATTGAATTTAGATGCTAACATTTCATCATCATCATAACTAAATAAACAAATTAATGCTGCACGTCTAATTCCACCCGATAAAACAGCATCTGCAATAAAGCAAATGATGTCATGAACTTGAATTGGACGTAATTTTTCTCCAACAGGAACTGTATCTAAAATCTTTTTAATATTGTGCAAACAATCTGATAAAGGTTGAGGACCTGGAGCTTTACCACCACTTGTTATAAGTTGAGCACCCTTTTGTCTAATATCACTAAAATCATATTTAGGCATAAAATCACCAAACATATATGCTTTCAATAAAACTTTAACAGCGTCTGCCCATCCTTCAATAGAATCACCTATTAAATATCTTCTAAGTTTTCCTACCTTTTTAATTTCAGGTAATTTTTTAACATGGTGTTTTTGAACTGAATAACCTAATCCTGACCCACCTAATAATAAAAACATTGTTTCATGGAATATATGCCAATTATCTGCTGGAGCGAATCCACAGTTATATATTCTATTAGGACTCATTTCAATTGATTTACCTGCAAATTGTAGACTGCGCATTGAAGGTAAAACTTTTTTATCATATACAAACTTATAAGCAGAATCAATTTCATCTTTTAATTGAGGAAATTTTTTGATATGCATTTCTTTATTTCTAGTAACTATTTCTTCCCAGTTTTCTCTTCGTTTTTTTTCCGGTAAAAACCTAGCATATTTCATATGAATAGTAACATCTGATAAAATTTTACTAGAGAGTATCAATTTTTTCTCCTATTTAATTATAGCTAAATATGATTTAACTAGTGGTAAAAATGTTTCATTAAAATTTTCGACAGTATTGCCACCAAAGAAATTAGTACCTGGACAAGATTTAGTACTACCTTTTCCATTTAATCGTTTACCAGATACTAAGTCATACCAATGGTGATATACTATTGTTTTGTCTGATGGTTCAATCTTAAATTCTCTACACAATAAAGCATTAACTCCGGTAATTGTTTTACGATGTTCATCTGTCATTACATCTTTACCAACGTCAAAATTACCGACGTGTTCTATACATAACCCAGTTGAGTTTGCACCTCTAATTCCAGATGGAACTTTATTGAAGTCTCTACATAACACTATTTTACCATCTGGAAATGTAGTAATGTTTTGTGCGATTTCACTCCATCCATTTGTCTTAATATGAAATGATTCCATATTTTTACACCATTGAATATTACTAACCTTTGTAGCATTTTTCTTATATATAGTTAAGTCAGGTAAATACGTATGGTGATTTTGTATTAAGTTTATTTTACGTGAATAATCATTATCTTTTAACCATTGATTAAATTCATCTAATGTTAATTCTACAAATTTTCCATCTCTTTTCATTCTATTCTCCTATTGTGTTTTTTACAAATTTGTTAAATCTTTTTATTGTATCTTCAAATTCTTTTTTATTTGACTTATAAACAGGCTTAAAATAACATGATTGATTTGAAGTTTTTACAGATATATATTTCTTTATCTGAATTGTATATTGATGCACAATATCATTTTATAATATTCTGTAATTGTTGTACATTTATCATCTTCAATTTTACCATAGATTATTGGACCTTTACCATCATCTATTAGGTCATATTTATAAATAATATGGCAATTCTACATTTATTATTATATTGGTTAACACCCATTCGTCTATTAAAATTTCCACAACTATTTCCTTATTCTTTATTATCTAAATGTATTGTTGATATTTTTTCTCTTAACAATTGTTTTAGATTTGATTTTTTACTATCTTCCATTTGAGTCTTTGCATCTTTACCTTGCATAGATTCGGACTCATAAATATTTAAATTGCCGTTTGACACATCAAATTTAGCAGGAAATAAAATCTTATCTGCACCAAATCTATTTTTAATAATATAAACCCTAGCAGTCTTGTGTACTGTATCTTCTAATTTTCTAGATATAGAAAATATAAAATCGCCAATCATAATTTTAGAATAATCTTCACTAACTTGTTCACCAGAAATATAATCTCCTTCAGCACCGGAACGATTTGATTGACTAGCTGTCCAAACCGGAATTTGATATAAACCAGCTAAACCTCTAAGCTCTTCAAATATATTTCCAATTTCTAATCTTTTTTCTTTATAGAAAGTTGGAGCTTTAAGTAGGTCACCGTAATCTACAATTATCATATCAGGTTTTTGTCCAAGCTGTATACATTTATCTATATGAGCCTTAATTGTATTAACAGTAGCAGTTTTAGTCGGATAATTTGTTATAACTAAATTAGAACCTTTTTTCTGTAATGCGTCAACTTTATGATCAATCTCGTCTAAACTATACATTAAATCTGCAGATGATATATCGGTCAACAATGAATAATATCTTTTTGCCACCATACCTTCTGATAATTCTAATGTATAGTGATTAACTGTTAAACCTAATTTCAATGCCTGAACTCCAACTGCACATAGTGCCCAAGTTTTACCACTACCTGGTCCACCAACTGCAATTATTAATTCACCTTTACCCAATCCACCTTCAGTAATATTGTTTATTGTATCCCACGGTGTAATTATTGTATCTCGTTTTAAAGTTTTAAATACATTAGATGGGTTTAATTTTAATAAATCTAAACCTAAATGTTTATTTTTTCCAACCTTAGATGCATCATCGAATCTCTTTTTAATAGATTCATAATCTCCCTTTTTAATATCATCTATAGATTGATATAAAGATATTTTATAATGTTGATTAATACAAAAATTTATAAAATTATCTTTTATGTACTGCAAATCTGTAGATACTTCACTTTCATACACATCTTTTAATTTTGATAGAATTTCATTTTTTAATAAATCATTTTTTTCTTTTTCATATTCAGCTTTAAAAACTTCAATAGTGGGTCCAATCTTATATGTATTAAAGTAATTCTTGATTACCTTAACAATCCATTGATTTGCTTCAGATTCAAAATAATCTGGATATAGAATATCATCTACAGTTTCTAAAAAACTCTTATCACTTATTAAACTATATATTGTCTTAGATTGATAAGATTGTCCTAAATTGGACAAATTATCTAATTCCATTTATAAAACCTTTATTAATTAAACTTAAATATAAATATATGTGATGGTGTTACTTGTCAATAAAATAGTTCAATTGTGAAAAATTAATATTGACCCATGAATTTAAGTTTGGAAACTTAGACCAAAGTTTGTCTTCGGTGCACAATTCGGCTATTTTGTGAATATTTAATTTTTTCACATATTTATTGTATTGTTTTGATATTACTAAACCGGTTGAAGATTTGATGTTTCCGTTTGAAAGCTTCATAATATCATAATTCATTAAATATGTTGTTTTATTATCTAATAACGATTGATGCATTCTGGATTCATCTAAATGATCCTTAGCATAATTAATTACATCATTTACACTATAAATTGTCTGTTCCGATAAAAACGGAAATAATTTTACAGAAGTCTTTACTCCAAATCCTTTCAAACCCGGTATGTTATCACTTCCATCTCCTTTTAAGCATTTATATAAAATAAAATTATTAGGATGAATACCATACTCATTAATTATAGCATCTTTATCTATACGTTTATGAGTTACTGGGTTCCATACTTTTACTTTATTACTTATCAATTGATAAAAATCTTTATCTGTAGATGAAATATAAACTTCTTCGCATGCAGAGTTAGCTTCACATATTTCGTGTGCAATATATGCTATTGTATCATCTGCCTCTATATTATCTATAGAAATTACAGTACATGGTAATTGTTTTAAATATATAATAACTCTAGACAATTGATATAACATCTGTTTATTTTCTTCAACGTCACTTGCCCAATCATGAGCTCTATTTAATCTTACTCCACCACCTCTGTTTGCCTTATATCCAGGAAATATTTTTTTTCTTCTAACTGACCCACCTTTACCATCAAATACTATGACAAGCCTCGTGGGTTTAATCTCTCTTATTGTAACTCCAAGCGCTTGTAAAAACCCCGATATTCCACCAACATGTACTCCATCATCATTAGTTGTAGGATTCATTACCCATGTTCTGATATAATTATTTAACCCATCTAAAATTAAAATTCTTGAATCTTTAGTCTGTGTTGTTAATTGAATATTTTCTTGTTTAATTTTATTTAATATATCTAGATATGTATTGCTCATGATAAAAATAAAGGGCTACACATGTAGCCCTAAATTAAATTGATTAAATTAATCTTCGTCTTGACCTGTTCCGTATTCTATTTCATTTCTATTAATAGGGTTTTGATTAATATCTCTATATTTCAGAAGAACTGCGTCTGCTATAGCATCATATAATATTTGTTTTAATTCGGGTACATCTAAAATAGATTCTTTAAAAGACGGTAATTGAAACCTAGTCATTTTAGGATCTCCTTCTATCATATATTGACCCTTTACATCTTTATATTTGTTTGTTTTAGATTCAGGTTGTGTTTCATCTTCAAGTTTTTTTGCAGGTATAATAACTTTATATAATTTTCCTACATCAAACCAAGTCGATACGGTGTCTATTCCTCTATCAAAATATATGTCAAAAGAACACGTATTATACATAGAACCCAATCTACTCTTAACAACTTTAACCCTAGTTTTAATACCTACAACTTTATCTTTAATTTTAAGTTTATTTAATTGCTGTAATCTTAATCTTAATGAGGCGTGAAATGGTACAGCCTTTCCACCACTTGTAGTCCAAGGATCTGCAAATGCCATAGTATTTAACTTAGCTCTCAATTGATTCGTAAGAACTAATGCAATACGATGTTTTGCAATAAGAGATGTAATTTTTCTCATTGCTTTACCTAAAACTCTAGCTTTTTGGGTTGCATACCCCGTTTTACTCCAATCAGATTCATCTTCAGACTCGTCTGTCGCGCCCATTATAGAATCGATAGCAATACAAATTAATCTATCAGAATTATTTTTTCTAACAGTTTCAACTATATTTTCTATTATTTCAAATGCATTTTCTAATACAGAATCATTTATATAAATAAGTTTACTCAAATCAACACCAATCGCAGCCAAAAAGTCTTTGTCTGTTGCAAATTCTGTATCAATAATAACTGCAATTCCTCCACGTTTTTGGGTTTCAGCCATAAGATGCGCAATCAATAAACTTTTGCCCGTACCTTCTAAACCTGCAATTTCTGTAATACGTCCAACTGGTATACCGCCGTTTTTTCTATTGCTTATACATAAATCAGTGACTGGATCTCCGGTAGAAATCCAGTCAACTATTTCAGAGTCAGATTTATCTTCATCAAGAAAAAACGCAGAATAATTTCCATCTGATGAATTAATAACATCATACACTTTACTTATTAATTCATCTCTATTAGGAGATGAATATTTTTCTACTATTTTTTTTCCCATGATTTATTCCATTATGCTGATGTTTTAGGAAAATATTTCTTAAATGCATCTGTTGCTTTACTGACAGTATTTGCTTCTTCAGCTGTAGGTTTAGATTTCGCCGCGGCAGTTTCACGTGAAGATGTTTCTTCTGTATCGTCTTTAGACTCTAACCAAGCTTTAAGTGATTCCATTAGTTCATCATAAGTTTTTACTTTATAAATATCAGTAATAGGTCTTTGGGTATTTAACCATTTCTGAATTGTTTCTTCATTAGGTGCTAACTTACTAGAATTACGTGCTCCCTTAACTGTAATTTTACCATATTTATTTCCAGCTTCTTCAGCAGACATAAATGATACTTTTAAATCCGTACCAGTATATGGGTCAAGAATATTACCATATTCCGGGTCATCCATTGTTTTAAGAATTTCTTCGTATGTTTGTTTACCAAAACCCCAGAATCTTACACCTTGGTCTTCTTCACCACGGACGATAACTGCAGCATAAGTACGAAGTGTGGGCATTAATTTTCTACTTAAAATATAAGACTCACGTGTTCCCTCTGCCTTGATTTTATCAGAATATTGAACAATAGGGTCCGGATCACCAAATGATGTAGGAGAAAGTAAATTATCTTTTCCTAAATCATAATGAAAATATAATTCAATAAAAGGAAAATCTGAAAATTTATAAGGCAATAATCTTACAGTATGTTCACCTGTAGGTTTCCATATCCCAGATGTTCTTTTGTTTGAGTCTTGAAGATTTCTTAGTTTGTTTTTTACGCTTGCAAGTAGCGCATCACTTGATTGTGTAGACATGATTTAACTCCATGTAATGTTTTAATGTTTAATGTTTAATAAGTAATTATTTTATAATAACCACTTATATATAAATATAATAGGAATGCATAAAAATACATTCCTATTTTAATTTATATAAATTATTTATTTATTTTTTTTTGATTTTAAATATTGAATAGTTGCGACAGCATCTGCTGCAGATTTTATACTATAAAGTTTAGCATCTTCTACATCAAATAGTGAAAGTTCACTTGTTTTTGCATTATTATGAACTTCATATTCATCACCATCTTCATTCATAATTGCTATAGATGAACCATCAGTATCTACATTTGATTCAGGACGACTAATATCATAATCTCGAAGTAATTTTCGAAGTTCACTATAAATACCACTTAGTTTTTGTTTTTCTAATTTTAAATATTTAGCTTGAACTGGGTCTTTAGGATCCCAACCATCTGAATCATAAAATGGATTTTTTATTAATTTACCTACATTACCAGCTGCTTCTTTAACTAATTTTTTAGTTAACATTCTAGTATTGTGAAGTGTTGATTTATTTTTATGTGTTTTACTGCTAAGTGCAATACGAACGTTTTGTTCATAAAGTACTTCTTTTATAATTTGTTTTAATTGACCCATTGTTATCTTTGACATTTTTTCTCCTCATTAATATAGTTTTATAATTTGTTTTAATTGACCCATTGTTATCTTTGACATTTTTTCTCCTCATTAATATAGTTTTATAATTTTATTAATTGTAGTATTTATTTTTTTAAATTCTGTATTATTAGTTATAAGAATACAATTCTTATAATTTTCCCAAGGTAAAGAAAATTGTTTATCCAATTTACCATTATTTAATGCCATTATCAAATAATTTAATGCATTAATTGTATACAATGTACTTGTATGTTTTTTTCTATGAACACTAATTGTATTACTTGGAATGTATTCTTCATTTATTTGATTATCTAAATTTATATTGTAACTTACAATAAATTCATTTTTGTTTTCTACATTATTTAATACAAATATTTTATTAAAATTAATACTATATGCATCTATAATATTAGAAATTACAGAATCAATATTTTTAGAAGTTGTAAAAGTTATTAGTAGTTGTGAGTTCATTATTTCTTCTTTAATTTCTTAGCATTATATTCGTCACGAGTCATATTTTCAAATCTAGTAGGATGTGAATTTGTTGGTCGACCTGTTGGTGAAAAACCTACACTATATTCAAATTTTAAAAATCCTAACTTATCCACTCCATCTGTTCTATGAATTTGTAACCCATCTTTTTTTGAAACTTTCCAACTTTCATTTGTAAATGTTTGAGACTTTAAGTTATCATTATACATATATTCAAATGCACGACCTGTTAATATATAATTTGTCCATTGTTCTCGTAATTTTTTACTATCTAAAGTGGGATTACGTTTCATAATTAAATCAACATATTTATTAGCGTCAGACTGAATACCGGCAAGTGTAGTTTTGTCTACATTATAATCATATTTTTTTGCTAACTTAATATATTCATTTCTAGATTTAATTTGGTCAGTCTTATCATTAAATATAAAACTCATATTAATCATTTTATGCATATCATCTTTTATTTCTTGTTCAGTAATTGGTGGTTTAGGTGCAAACGAACTTGCATCTATTTTAGTTGGAGATGCAGAAGCTCCACCTACCCCACTTTTAATAGAGGTCGCATCATATGTAACATCTATAAGATTTATTGCATCTAATAAATCGTCAATCTTTATATTTGTACTTGATAATTTATCATAATTAACATTAGGATTAAGAGTTAAAATATCTGCTATTGCAAAATTAGCAGCAGTTGGCATTACACATGTATAACCTTTAGATAATTGTCTCATATAAGATAATGATTCTATTAAATCTGCAGTACCTGCTTTTAATTGTTCATCAGAATCTATTAATTTCATTACATCATTCAATTCTTTATCAAATGCATCATTTTTTAATGTACCCAACTTATTAATTCTTTGAGCCACAACTTTATGAGAATTATCAAATTCACTACCAAGTAATTCTTGTATTTTAGAAGATATTTTTTTACCGGCAAGTTGTTGATAATGATTTATATTCTTTGGATCTAGTGGAGATAAATCAGAGTGTTCAGGATCAGTTATATATTCAAGTATTCCAGATGATGCTAACATATCAATTGTTTTATTATGTCTGTTTATAATAGTTGTAATGCGATTTGCTTGTTTATCTAATTGATCAACTGAAGTATTTGGATTTTTTTTCTTTAATTCTACCATTATTTCTGAAAGTATAGTAGATTTATCCAATACTTTAATTTTTTTCATCTGTTGTAATGGCTTATTTTTTGAATTATAAATAGTTAATATATTATCTTTTAATTTTATTGTAGCTGCTTCTTTAGATATTTCACCGTGATTATCTGCAAATATTTTATTAGGTACTAATTTTTTTCCAGCTAAAACTAGTGGCTTACCAGTACTTGTTGTTTTACCGTATGCAAGTGGAACATTATGTTTTTTAAGTTTATCACTAATTCGTTTTCCTACTGCACCTTCAATATCACCTCTTGCATTTCCGTATTGATTAAAATTTCCAGGTTCTTTAATAGTAAAATAAAACTTAGAATCATTTGATTCTGAAGGTCTAATATAATTAGACACGAATTTAGCTTGATCCGCACTAATATCTTTATTATTTGCTAATAAATTTGCTACGGTTTTGTATTTAGCTTGATCTGCACTATTTAGTTTAACATGAGATAATATTTTATTAAATACTTCTTCCATTTTCTTCTTATGATCTGCCAATTGTTTTTCAGACAGTGGTTTTTCTCCAGGTGTTTTTTCATTAGAATCAGTGTTACCAGATGATTTTTCTTTTGAACTAGTTGATTTTGATTTTAGTTTTTTAGCAGAATGGGTATCAATAGTATTCTGTACATCTTGTTGATTTAAAGTTTTATTGTCAATTGTTACGTGTGTTGTAGGTTTAATATCATGTTGACTCACATACAAATTAAACTCATCTGATGATTTAAAATCAAGTTCATTTAATTTTTTCTTTTCTCTATTTAAGATTATATTGGCCAATATGTCAATAACATCTTCATTTGGAATATTATATTCAGTGAGAATATCAGAAAAGATAATTAAATGTTCGTTATTATTAAAATTAATAAGACCATCAGGCACTCTATATGATAATTCATCAGTAAGTTTATTTAGAATATATTTTGATGTCATTAATATACCTTAAATTTAATTTTTATAAAATACAAAATCCAATAAATTAAATAATTAATCATAATTTAAATCATGCTTTTTAATGTTGAATTTTGCTGAAAAACATTAAATTTATATTTAACTTCATTTAATGAAACTCGATATTT
>Ga0172368_10000556_pt1 | contig 53021 bp, 47 predicted proteins | sample Lak11m_FD_114540 | JGI IMG/M metagenome (GOLD analysis project Ga0172368, IMG submission 114540) | Freshwater microbial communities from Kabuno Bay, South-Kivu, Congo - kab_022012_11m | ecosystem: Environmental > Aquatic > Freshwater > Lake | place: Democratic Republic of the Congo: South-Kivu... | reverse complement strand
TTATCGTCTGCGCTATCTAAGGCGGCATAGCCGACCTTCACGCAGAGCTTACATAACTCCCCGTTTGCACCTTAATCCCAATGAAGCAAGGTTCGGGCTCTGTCGAGACCCTCAAAATACCAGGGTTGGGTAAGGTGCCACACTTAAGACTGATATTGTAACCGAGAGCAAGGCTCTCTATAAAAAAATACTTGACAAGAACAAACCAGACCGCAAAGAGCGCAGAGAATTGTTTGCTATGTTTCATGTCGTTTGCTGCGTCTTATCTTATCATTGTAATATGAACATGAACTGCTAAAACAGGAAATGTTTTGTTAATGCTCTGTGTGCTGTGGTTCATAATTAAAAAAGGAGGAAATGCATGGTTACCAAGGAAGAGTTGAAAAAGATGCTGGTGGGAAAGCGCGTGCTGTATACCATGACCCTGTCATCACAGGTCCCGCCCATTGAGGCAGAGGTGCTTGAGATATCACCGTCCGGCAATTATATCAAGCTGCAGAGGATGGATGGGCCATGCACCTGGGAGGTGGTGAGCACCATCTATATCGCCGATGTTCTGGATGAGGGCGGATTGTCGGACACGCGGGCGCGCTGGATACCGGCTATAAATGCCTCCTACTGGTATATTGACGAGACTGGAGACGTGCAGACAGCGGGCTGGAGCGACAACAGCGATGACCGGAAACGCTTCAGCTTCGGTAATATATTCAAAAATTACCAGCAAGCCGAGGCCCTGCGCAATAAAATAAAGCGCGCTTTGTTTTCCTTCCACCGGATTGAAGCAACGCCCGATGTTGTGAGCACAGCACCGGAACCAGCCAAAAATAATTCGAATCCCTGATACTACAGGAGCTTTTCACGATAATACGACAGGAGGGATGAGAGCCATGGTTACTATAGACACCGCCAAGTGTACCGGCTGCGGGGGATGCATTGACCTCTGTCCGGTAATCGCCATCAGCATGATTAGTGATGTGGTTATTGTGGACAACAAGATTTGTACCGAGTGCGGCATCTGCGTGAAGGTGTGTCCGGTCAGGGCACCGCAGGCGAAAAAGTAAAAAGTCAAAATTCAAAAGCTTTGCCCATGACTCGTGACTTGCGCAAAAGGTGAAGAGACAGAGAAATTAGGGGTTCGGGATTAGGGGTTAGGGAAATGTAGATTATGGATTTGGGAATGCGGATTGCGGAATAAAATCGGTGAATCGGTGAATGGGTGAATGGCGAATTAGAAAAACAGGCCACAGAATTTCACAGAAGGCACTGAAAATTGTTTAGTGAGATTCAGTAGCAATAATAAACCATAGGTTTGTTAATTTATTTCTCTGCGGTCTCTGCGCCCTGGTTAGCTTGTAAAATATCACAGTGAAAATCTATGCAATCAGTGGCCAGGTATTTTTAGCCACAGTCTTCATGATGCCAAGGCATCACCCGGAAAACATGAAAATGGTATTTTCAGAGCAGAAAACACAGAATGACACAGACTACCAATTGACATCCTTTGTTAGAAAAAAATGTCGACTTTGAAATATACCACTTAAAGTTCCTCAGCGTTGAATGGCGATATCAAAGTAAACTCAAATAATCCCGTGCTCCGTGCAGGATGCGGTGTATCATTATGATGTTGTTTTCGATGGTATAAAATACCAGATAGTTCTCTACTACCAGAAAGCGGTATCCCATAGCAGCCAACTCTTCTTCATGTGGTATTGCTCCGAGAAGCGGATGCCTGGTGAGGAGAGACAGGTTCTTTTCTAATTGTTGTGCCAGCTTTTCTGCTGCAGCAGGGTTGTCAGTGGCAATATATAGTATAACGTCATTGAAATCTTCTTCAGCAGCACGCAAAAGCCTGACTGAATATTTATGCCTTTTCATGAAGTCTCTTTCTTAAATCTTTCATAACAGCAGAAAGACTCCTCCCTTTATCACCTCGCGCTTTTTGATCCTGCGCAACGGAAAGCTTACTGAATAATTCAAGCTTCAGTTGTAATTTGGTATAGTAGGGCATAGACATCAAAACCATGTCGCCCTCGCCATTTTTAGTTATGAATATAGGCTCATGAGAGGCATGGGCAAGTTTAGATATTTCGTTTGCTTTGTTTCTAAGATTAGAAATTGGTTTAATATGCGGCATTTTATTTCACCTCCTTTATTATATCAAAATTATATCATTATAGTGATATTGTCAAGCTGCGTTTTTAGAACGTTACAGGGTCAAGAACGTTACAGGGTCAGGTCTACACTCTTGACAAACATATCTATCAAGAGTGTAGACCTGATCCCAATTATGCCTCGTAGCAGGTACTGCGTAGGACGGGGTGAATGGGTAAATCGGTAAGTGGGTGAATTGGTGAATGGGTGGATGGGTGAAAAGGCAATAGGCACAAAGGCACAAGGCACAGAGGCCCATCGACTAAAATCCTTCAAATGAACATAAGAAGTTTATCTGTGTAATTCTGTCCACCCTCCGCCCGCCTTCCACCCGCCTTCCGAAGCACGCTTTGTGCGGAGGGCAGGAAGCACGCTTTGTGCGGAGGACAGGCAGAAACGCTTCGGAGGACGGGTGTAGTTCAGTGGCTTGTTGTATGAGGCAGAGGTCAGCAATGGCTTCTGCCTCTTTTATGATAAAAAACACGAAAATAACAACCAAGAGACTACGCAGGTTACCTCTTTGATGCTTCCATTATTGTTATGCCAACAAGCTCGGCATCCCTATATCGCAGAAGAACCCCGTTTTCAAGCATCTCAGAATCTGTATCACGCTGCGGTTTTCTAAAGTTTATATAGAGAACATCCCCCTCTTTGTCATAATCGAGCCACATTTTATTTTCGGGAAGTTTAATGAAGTGCGGTATAAGCGCATAAACCTGATTCAGTGTTTGGGTTGTTTCAGGCGTTGCCATACTATTTTCTCCTTATCAAGCATCATCATATCATTCGGACAATGAGAAACAAGAATAAAAATGTCCAATAAGCCAGTCGGTTCTTTGCGCAGTAACAGTTGACAATGGGGGTGGAATTACATAAAAATAAAACCACAGGGAACACGGAGTATTTCTCTGTGTTCTTAACGATGTACTGCCACATGCAGTTTCATGATTGGTTTGCATTAATGACAGCGTATGAATGAGAGTTTTTAGTTTTACTATACTGACGGGTTGGAAATGGTATGAGCGCACAGAGGAATGAGAACCCCCCCCATTTTACTGCTTTAATAGGTAGTTTCTCAGTGCCCTCTGTGGTTAATTTATTAAAACATATTTCCGGGAGGACACCTGTTATGATGAACGCGCGTGATATTCTGGCAAAGATTGAAAAAGATTTTTCTCCGTACCTGCAGCAGATGGAGCGGGAGGACATCCCTTTTGCCGAGAAGGGCAAAGAGAAATTATGGTTCAGAATGTACCGGAGCAAAGGTGACAGGGAGTTCCCGATGAAGAAGGCGGCGTTCATGGTGCTTGACTTCGGGCTGGTCTGGAATAAAGACGACAAAACCAAACTTGATGAAGACGAGCTGGTCGTCGGGGCCTTCCACACCAGTGATGACCTGCCGCTGCCAATACTGGCATTCGAGGCCTCCATGCACTATGACAAATATGACCATCTCAATGTAGATCTGTTTCCAATATCGCGCGACCCGCGCTATCGGGAAACCTTCTGCTCGCCGGTGCAGGCGCTGCATAAAAAATATCGGGATCTTCCCGATGTTGCGCCGGGAGTAATTACCCCGAACCTGCCTGAGGGCGCCACCTCGGGAGGGATGCTCTCCGGCAATTTTGACATATCCTATAGAGAGAAAACTTTGGCCTGGTGGTTTGCATATATCGATCTTTACAAAAGTTTTCTCGACAACCGCGACACCTGTCCACTGCTGAAAGACCCGGCGATTATGGAGGAAGGTAAAAAAGTGCGGGCAACGTTCCTGGGAAACTTTGCCAAGGCATCGCCGAATATCCTGGCTGATATCCCGAACCTCAACACCCCGGAGCGGGGAAAACGGCTCGGCGAGCTTATGTTTTTTGGGGGGTGACCGTTCGACAAGCTCACGGCAGGAAAAGTGAAACGTGGAAGGTGAAATTTATGCCATGCTATATCGTGAAGGCAAAGGATGCAAAAAAACTCGGCCATGTCGAGATCATGGGCAGGGTCAATGAAAAGGCCCATCTCTCCCAGGCCATCGCGTCCCCTGCAAGCCAGAACATGACCGCGGGTTATATCAGGCTTGATGCAGGGTATCATCGCGACATAGCATCACCGGTGGATGAGGTGAACCTGTTCCTGGATGGTTCGCTCACCTACACCGCGGAAGGCACTACATTCACCGCGCAGAAGGGCGACATCGTCTTTATAAAGAAGGGCACGAAGGCAACCTTCTCCACGGAACAAGGCTGCCTTGCTTTTTATGTGACCTACCCGCTGTTCCAGGAAACTCTCGACGAGCTGGCAATTCGACGGCGATGAGGATGCGGCGCGGCAGCAGATGAGCGGGAAAAGAATCAATAGCAGCCCGGGGAACCCTTTTGTAAAGGGGTTGCAGAATTCTGACAGCATGGTATAGGTAATATTGATGGCCTCGTAAAAAGTAGAAAAACCACCCTCTCCCTTGACGGGAGAGGGTGGGGTGAGGGTAATAAACAAGTAGTTACAGTGTATATTGTTCCCCCTACCCTTAATCCCCTCCCGCCAGGGGAGGGGGAATTGACTTTTTACTGCTCCGTCAATATTTATTAATAACGTGCCGGCAGAAATGCATCGCGTACGGTATTCGGATCATTATAAAAAATACGCTCTGTCCTATGCCTGAAACAACCGCATCACATACTTCCAGTGCCGGTTCCTCCCATTTCAAGCCGGTAAGCAGCGCAGCTCTGGAACTTTTCCACCAGACCCTGCCGAAGCTTCTGGTCTTTGTTAACGAGAAGTTTAACCTGGAAAACAAGTTTCTCCGGGAGGATGCCTGCTGCAAGAAGACGGACCTGGCCGAGGATTTCAACCACAAGTTCGCCGCGCTGCTTGCGGGCGTCTATGAGTTTAGCCTGTTTCAATATTTCGCGGACGAGTTCTCGTGGCTTCTGGCGGAACAGGAGAGCAGGGGGCTCCCCCGGAAATTTCTTGAACCGGATTTGAAAGCCTGGATTCTTGGCATTAACTCCATGATCAGGCGTCCTGAGTCAGCGGAACTGGTGCAGCCGCTCGATTGTCTGCACCGCTACCTGCCCATGGTGTTCGCGCAGATGGAAGCTCAAGAGCCCGTACCTGAAGAAAAGGCCGGTCAATTTGTTGAACACCTGCTGCGCAAAAACCGCAAGTTTGCCGCTGAATTCATCATTGCGATTATCCGGGAGGGCGCAACCATCGAGCAGGCATACACGCAGGTGCTGCTGCCGGCGCTCACCCGCGTGCGCCACCTGTGGAGAAAAAACAAAGTCAGCGCGGCTGACGTATATGTGGCGACCGACATCTGCCGCTATATTATGTTCCGGGTAATGGACAGTATTTTCGGCGAGCGTAAATACCCTTTCAAGGCGCTGGTGGCCTGTGTGCCTGATGAGGAAGACGTGCTGGGCAGCGAAGTGTTTGCAAATTATCTGGAAATCAAGGGCTGGTCAGTATCCTATATCGGTCACGGGTTTTCCGCCGAGGACATTCTGCACGCGATTGACATTGGTAAGCCACAGGTGGTGGTGCTGTCAGCAGCTTCCATTTCATGGCTGCCTTCCACAAGGAAATTGATCAGGCAGATCCGCGCGTCAGCGCCGCAGGTAAAACTATTCCTCGAAGGCAGGGCAGTGCAGCTCAGCCGCAGCGCCTTTGAGCCGCTGGCCGAGGGAATTGTGAGCGGTTTTGACGCGGGCCATGCGGCACTGCTGGAAGCGGTGGTGCCCCATGCGTAGCTTCGCGGCGCTTAAAATGCTGCTGCACGACCGGTCAACCACAGCCGGTTCGGTGCTCGGGGTGGTGGCCATCGTGTTCCTGGTCGGCCAGCAGCTCTCGGTGCTGTTCGGCCTGTTCAATTACATGTCGGTGCTTGTTGACCACAGCGGTGCTGACATCTGGGTATGCACGCAGAATATTCAAAACATAAACGGAGCCGGGTTCATGCCGGTCCGCTATGTTGACCGCATCAGCGGCCTGCCGGACATCGAATGGGTGGAGCCGCTGGTATTCGGCAGCGCCTCCTTCCGGACCAGGGAGGGCCAGTACCAGCCGGTGCAGGTGGTGGGGCTGCGCAACCCGCGCCAGGCGTGCGGGCCGTGGCGCTTTTATCAGGGTGCGCAGGACGCGCTCTTTGATTACGACGGCATAACCCTTGACCGGCTGGACCTTAACGTGCTGGGCAGCCCGCAGATGAATCAGTTTTATGAGATCGGCGACATCCGCACCAAGGTGCTCGGCATCACCCAGAGCATCCGCGGGTTCGCCGGAACGCTGGTATTCACTAATATCGTCAAGGCCAAAGAGATCCTTAAAACACCTGCGGGCCGCTGCAAAGCTATACTTATAAAAGTGAACCCGGGCACGGACATCAATGGGATGATCAGCGTGCTGCAGAAAATGTTTCCCCGCAATGAGGTGCTCAACACCGCGGATCTTTCCAAGCGCACGCGCGCGTATTATATAAAGAATACCGGCATCGGCGGCAGCTTCGGCTTCTCGACGCTGATCGGCGCTCTGGTCGGGATTATTATTATCATGCTCACCATGTACACCAGCGTCCTGAACCGCACCAAGGAGTTCGCGGTGCTGCGGGCTCTGGGCGCGCGGAAAATTGACATCCTGATCGTGGTTGCCTCACAGTCGCTCATAATCGCGGTGATCGGTATCTTTATCGGCTTTTTGTTCCTCGCCCTGTTTCTCGCGGGAACCCTTGATTCCGTGCTGCCGAGCTACATGCCCACATGGATTCTCTTCTACCACGCAGGCTTTACGCTTATCATGGCGCTGCTGGGTTCAATACTCGCCATGCGCAGGGCAATAAAGATAGAACCGGCGACAGTATTTCGATAAACTATAGGCTTCGTTAGAAACGCTTGCATATAAACGTATGCAGCAGATATTAACTCGTACATAGGATTCAAGGGTCCATCATAATGCGGATTTCAGAATTCGGATTGCAGAATAAATATTTTTAATTATTCCAAATTCCGCAATCAGCTCGCCGCGCTTCGCTTTGGCGCAGCGGGCATTCCGCAATTTTTGTTACCTTTGGGCTCCTGGACCCCTCAACTATTATGGCACAATCAATACTCAAACTCGATGGCATTGCCCGGGACTTTTATGACGGCAGGGAATTGCGGCGGGTCCTGAAAAAAACCGACCTTGAAATATACCCCGGCGAATTCACGGTAATAGCCGGTCCCTCGGGCAGCGGCAAAACAACGCTCATGACCATCATAGGACTGATACTGCGGCCATCGGAGGGGACGATTTATATCGGCGATAAAAAGGTTGCTACCTATTCAGACACCGAGCTTGCCAACCTGCGCATGCGAAATTTCGGGTTTGTGTTCCAGCAGGCCGAGCTCATTCCTGCATTGTCAGTCGTGGAGAACCTGCTCATCGCGGCAGGCGTCCAGGGTGGCTCCATTTCGAGCGCCCTGCGGGAAAAGGCGCTCACCCTGCTGGAAGGGTTCGGGCTAAAGCAGTATTCCCATGTCAAGGCGCAGAAGCTCTCAACCGGGCAGAAGCAGCGCGTGGCAATCGGGCGCTCCCTGATCAATGACCCGAAGGTGCTGCTCTGTGACGAGCCGACATCGGCCCTTGATTCCGAAAGCAGCACCATCGTGCTCGACACGCTTAAGCGCCTGTCAAAAGACAGCAGCCGGGGGGTAATAATGGTTACGCACGACCCGCGGGTGTTTCCCTATGCGGACCGGCTCATAAAGCTTGAGGACGGGGGCATAACGTATGATTCAAGGACAAGCTCAGAAGGAGGAACGCAGTAATGAGGATTGTTAAATGGGTAATCGGCCTTATCGTCATAGGCGCATTAGTCAACTTCATGTTCACCAGTTTTGTCAAGTCTTCAAAGCCGCCGCAGGTCGCAAAGCCGCCGGTGCTTCCCGAGACGCCGGCGCGGGTATATGGAAAGATTGAACCTGCCGGCCGCGAGGTATATGTGAGTCCGCCCATGACCAAGCGCGTGGTTGCCATATACGTGAAAGAGGGAGATGTGGTGAAAAAAGGTCAGGTGCTCTGCTCTCTTGAGTCAGATGTTGAAACCGCACAGGTGAACCTGGCGTTGGCAAAAATTGAAACAGCGAAGACAGCCCTTGAAATAACCCAGGATGATTTTAAACGGAAAAAGAACCTGTATCTACAGAAGACCGATTCGGAATTCTCCTACACCCAGTCGCGCCTCAAATTGCAACAGGACGCGGACAGTATTGCCGTGGCAGAGCGCGAAGCCCAGCTGGCAAGGGCCCGGCTTGAAGAACTGCAGCTGAAATCTCCCATAGACGGCATGGTTTTTAAATTTGACGTGCGGCTCGGTGAGACGCTTGCAGCCGGAGACAACACGCGCATCATTCTCGGGGGAAAAGACCTGTGGGTGCGTCTGTTCGTGGAATCATACTGGCTGGACCGGGTAAAGCCCGGCTCGCAGTACAAGGTATATAATTCAGAAACCAATAAGCTGATAGGCTCAGGGAAAGTAATCTTAGCGCTCCCCTATGTCGGCCGTCGCGATTTCAGGACCGAGGACTCCCAGGAGCGCTTTGACACCAAGTTCCAGGAAGTGGTTATGGCGCTTGATGATACGCAGAGTGAGGCCCCCATCGGGCTTTCAGTGATGGCGGTGCTGGAGAAATAGGGGCAGCGGCACCCGCCTTCGTCCCGTAAGTCGGGACTACGTCGGGCAAGCAGGCGCAAAGGCACAAGGAAATAATTATATGGCAGGAAAGGCAGCATGATTAATAAAATAACCATTACCTTGATCAGCATTATCGTAGTGCTTGCGGGAATTGGATTTTACTTCACCCCCTATCTGACCTATCGCAATATACGGATAGCTGCCGATAATAAGGACGCGGCAGCACTGTCAGAGTATATTGATTTTCCGGAGGTCAAGAAAAGCCTGAAAGAGAATTTTAAAGCAAAGATTGAAGTAACTGAAAAGAAAGGCGGCGATAAATTTGCTGGGATGGGTGCTGCAATAGCGTCAGCCTTTATCAATCCCCTGGTTGATGCTTTTGTTACGCCTGAAACGATAGGCATGATGATGCAGGGAAATATGCCGCCTCTTATGAAAAAGGAACGCCGGAGCAAGGAACAGCAGGAGGAAAAGAAATCAGAGCCCGCCGGGGATAAAAAGAAAAAGAGCCGCAGCAGTGGCCCCGATGTCCTCACGTATTACGATACGTTTAATACATTTGTCGTTGAGATTAAAAAGAAGGGCTCCGGTGAAGAGCCGATCGCCCTGGTATTCAAAAGAAACCGGCTGATTTACTGGAAACTGTCCGGTGTGATGCTGCCGTGATTATCCAAGCCAGGAAGCGCCTAAGGGTTGACCTCCTTAGTCCCATTAGTTGTGCATTAGTTGCCTGACCGGCTGATTGCCGCGGTGAGCTATGCGCGGAGAAAAAGAAGATATATTGAATTTGCATAATGAAAAGTGTAATTCAAATTAAAAGGGCACCAGTTACTTTATAATCTCGGTTCGGTAATTTTTAATCAGACGCATTTCCCAATCTCCGTCTGTCCAGCCTCGTGTTCTGCCTGTATGCGTGCCCTACTTGAGGGGGGAATATGCATCTAAACCACATAGTGAAAGGCAGACACGATGCCGACGAGCAGAAAACAATCCACCACAAAGCCCCCGCATAAGAAGAATGCTCTCCGCAAGCAGGCCCGCGTTAAAAGAATCGCGCCATCCGGGAAGTCATCAGCAATCGATATTGAAAAAATGCAGGAGACATTCTTCCATTTGTCTCAGGACCTCATCTGCATTGCCGGCATGGACGGCTACTTTAAATACGTAAACCCTGCATGGGAGCGAATTCTCGGCTATACAAAAGAAGAGCTTCTTTCCCGGCCCTTCCTTGAGTTCATCCATCCAGAAGACCATAAGAAAAATGATAAAGAATTGGCAAAACTGGCCTCGGGCCGGCCGGTTGATTATGAGAACCGGTGTATTTGTAAGGACGGTTCAATACGGCTCTTCAGCTGGACTGCTGCACCGCACCCGGAAAAGGGGCTAATGTACTGCATTGGCCGCGAAATCACTGAGCCCAAGCGGCAGGAAGAAGTCATCAGAATGTACGCAAGGCAACAAGCCGCCGTATCGCAACTGGGGCAGCGTGCACTCTCCGGCATAGACCTGCCCATATTGATGGAGGAGGCAGTCCATTGTGTTGCTGAAATACTTGGCGTGGAATATGCCAAAATTCTGCAACTGCTTCCTGACAGGCGGAGATTGCTGCTGCAAGCAGGCGTGGGCTGGAAGGAAAACATGGTGGGCCACGTGACAGTTGGCGCCGGGCTGGAATCTCAAGCAGGCTATACGCTTGCATCGCAAGAACCGGTGATTGTGGAAGATTTGCGAACGGAAACACGCTTTAAAAGGGCACCTCTGTTGTTAGATCACCGGGTGGTCAGCGGCATGAGCGTCATCATAGGCTCAGGGGAAAATCCCTTCGGGGTATTAGGGGCGCATGCCACAAGTTACCGGATGTTCTCACACGATGATATTAATTTTCTTCAGTCGGTTGCCAATGTGCTTTCTACCGCGATATGCCGCAACAATGCAGCGGAGGCTTTACGGCAAAGCGATGAACGATTTAAAGCCATTGTCTCCAGCACACCTGACCATATTAGTGTCCAGGACCGTAACCTGCGATATTTGTTTGTGGTAAATCCCCAGTTAAATCTGACCGAGCAGGACATGCTGGGCAAAACCGATCATGATTTTCTCAGCAAAGAGGAAGCGGACGAGCTCACGGCGATAAAAAAGCAGGTTCTGGATACCGGTACGCCGGCGCATCTGGAGAAGCCACTGGTTTCTCGTGCGGGGCAGGTAGAGTTTTTTGAGGGGGACTTAATTCCTAAGTTCAATGCCAGCCATAACGTTGACGGTTTGATCGGGTACTTCAAAAACGTGACCGAGCGTAAAAAACTGGAAAAACGCCAGCAGCTGACAGCGGAGATCATGAGACTGCTTAATGAAGAGCCCAGCCAGAAGGATATAGCGTGCGAGATCATGCAGGCAATCAGGCAGTCAACCGGCATAGATGCCTGCGGCATAAGGCTGCAAGAGGGCGAAGACTATCCCTACTATAAGACCAGGGGGTTCTCAGATGACTTTGTGGAATCTGAACGGTATCTGTGCAGCAGGGATGAACAGGGCAATCCATTGCGTGATTCCAGCGGTGCTGTTTTTCTTGAATGCATGTGCGGAAACATACTGCAGGGAAGGACAGACCCGCGATTCTCGTTTTTCACCAAAAACGGCAGCTTTTGGACCAATAGTACGACAGAGCTGCTCAGAAATACCACGGAAGAAGAGCGCCAGGCATGGACGCGCAACCGCTGCAACGAAGAAGGCTATGAATCGGTAGCCCTGATACCGCTTGCCGCAGGGGGGCAGATTATCGGCCTGCTGCAGCTCAACGACCGGCGCCGGGGAGTTTTCAACCTCGACAGGATAGAATTCTTCGAAGGCCTTGGCTTAAGCATCGGCATTGCTGTTGCGCGCGCGCAAAACGGACAGGTGCTGAAGCAGAGCGAGAAGCGTTTCCGCTTGCTGATGGAACATGCAAATGACGCAATTATTATTGTTGATGACAAGGGTATCATACAATTCTGGAACTGGAAAGCAGCAGCCATATATGGCTACAGCGCGGAAGAAATAGTCGGCAGGCCAAGCGCCCTGCTGGTGCCGGAACGCTTTGGGGAAGTGCATGAAAGATGGTTGAAAAAGATTCTTGCGGATGAATTGGAACTAAAAGAAGTTGTCAGCGAGGGGATTAATGTGCGCAAGGATGGCAGTGAACTCGATATAGAATCATCGACAACGCCATTAGTGCAGAACGGGGAAAAGAGCTTTATACTTATCAACCGTGATGTGAGCGAACGCAAGCGGTCAGATGAGGCGCTGAGGGAAAGCGCGGAGCAACTGCGCTCCGTAATGGAGAACGCTAACGACGCCATTTTTATTGTGGATGACATGCATGCTGTCCAGTATTCGAACCCAAAGGGGTTATCCCTGTACGGCTACCGGGCTGAAGAAATACTGGGGTTGCCGATCAGCGTTCTGGTGCCCGAGCGCTTCCGGGGCGAGCATGCAAAATGGTGGGACAGGATGCTATCGGGACAAACAGTGCTGCCAGAGGAGACAAATGTGGGTATTTCCATGCGCAAAGACGGCAATGAATTCGACGTAGAGACATCAACCGCCGCTTTTTTGCAGAAGGGGAAAAAAAGGGTTGTCGTCATAATTCGGGACATCAGCGAACAGCGCAGGCATGTGCAGGAACTGCGGAGGCTGTCTGCCGCCATTGATCAGGCAGGGGAAATGGTGGTTGTTGCGGATGCGGCCGGCACCATTCAGTATGTCAATCCGGCATTTGAACAGATTACCGGCTACGCAAAGGCGGAAGCCCTCGGGCAGAATCCGCGGATATTAAAAAGCGGCAAACATGATGCAGCGTTTTATCAACAGCTGTGGGGAAATTTGTCCCAGGGATTACCGTGGAAGGGAAATTTTATTAACAGAAAAAAGGACGGCAGCCTGTATGACGAGCAGGCCTCTATTTCGCCGGTGTTTGACTCTTCAGGGACCATTACCAATTATGTCGCCGTGAAGCGGGATATAACGGAGGCCGTCAGAATGGGAGAACAGCTCAGGCAGGCGCAGAAGATGGATTCAATCGGCACGCTGGCCGGAGGGATAGCGCATGACTTCAATAATATTTTAGCCGCCATCATTGGCAATGCCGAGATGGCGCAGCAAATACTCCCTGATTATTCCACGGCGCATAAGCACCTGGAGCAGGTTCTTAAATCATCAGACCGGGCAAAAAATCTGGTGAAACAGATACTGGCCTTCAGCCGCAAGTCGCAGGAGGACCTGGAGCCGCTGGAGATAAAAAAAGCGGTCACGGAAGTGATCAAAATGCTGCGGTCGACGCTGCCGGCAACGATAGAGATATGGGAGAATATCGCATCCGACGGCTGGATAACAGGCAGCGCAATACAGGTGCATCAGGTGCTGCTGAATTTGTGCACCAATGCCTACCATGCCATGCGCGAAAGGGGCGGGGTGCTGAAGATAGATGTGCATGATGTGAATTTAGATGCAGAGGATATGCTTGCCTATCATGGCTTGCTGCCGGGGGATTACGTGAAGCTGTCAGTCAGTGATACCGGTACCGGCATTGCCCCGGACATCATCGGCCGCATTTTCGATCCGTTCTTCACCACCAAGGAAAAAGGCGAAGGAACCGGGATGGGGCTCTCGGTTGTGTACGGTATTGTAAAAAGCTATGGGGGCGACATAGCGGTTGAGAGCGCGCCGGGCAGGGGAACCTCGATTCATGTTGTGCTGCCGCAAACCGTGGGAAAATCCAGTGGAGCGGCGGTAAAGGAGGAAGAGCCGTTGCCGCGGGGAAACGAGTGGGTGCTGCTGGTCGACGATGAGGAGATGATAGTAGATATCGGCAGGAAGCTGCTGGAGATGCTGGGGTACCGCGTAACCCCAGCGCGAAACGGCGGCGAGGCACTGGAATTATTTCAGAAAGGACCTGACAAGATTGATCTTGTTATTACCGACTACACGATGCCCGGGATGACCGGCTATCAACTGGCGCTGAAGATAATAGAGCTGAGGCCGGACATGCCCATTATTCTGAACACGGGATTTAATGAAACCATATCAGCGGAAAAAGCCAAATCAGCGGGCATCAGGGAGTTTCTGCTGAAACCGTTGAACTTGAGAACCATAGGCGAGGCGGTGCGCAGGGTGCTGGACGGGAAAAAGTGAACAGGCAACAGGCAATAGGAACAGGGAAAATGATGAGTGGCGATTAAAAAGTTAATAGTGAATAGTGGATAGTCTGCCCGCCATTGTCCTACGCAACAGGAAGAAGCACAAGGTGAAAAGATGAAGAGATCAGGCTTGTTCAGACGCTCTGTAGCGGAGGGGGCGCTGTGGTCAGTTGTCATCGCAGCATCTCTTTTCTGGAATATCGCGCAGATAAAAGGCAATACCCTCAAGATTGCGCTCGCCGAGGTTGACCTTGCCAGTAAAAAAGATATTCTTTATCGGCACTGGAATGCAGAACACGGCGGCGTGTACGTGCCGGTGACAGAAGACACCCAACCCAATCCCTATCTCGTCCATCTGCCTGAGCGCGATCTTGTTACCATCACCGGCAAGCGCCTGACACTGGTAAATCCCGCCTACATGACGCGCCAGGTAAATGAGCTGGCAAAAAAAGAATCTTTAGGTTTATTAACCCGCATTACCAGCCTGAAGCCGCTTAACCCCGGAAATGCTCCTGATGCCTGGGAACGAAACGCGCTTACGGCATTTGAGCGGGGAGTCCAGGAGATAACAGCAGTTGAGGACATTGAGGGTAGAACGTACATGCGCCTGATACGCCCCTTTGTTACCGAGAAAAAATGCCTTAAGTGCCATGCGCGGCAAGGCTACAGGGAGGGAGAAATACGCGGGGGTATCAGTGTCAATTTTCCGATGGACCATCTGATAACCATTCAAAAATCCCGCATTAACTGGATGATTTTTATCCATGTATTTTTATGGATTCTTGGCATAAGCGGCATCGCTTTTTCTACGTATCGGTTGGGTAAGGAGGAGCAGATACGCTTTCGAACGGAACAGGAGCGTGAGGAACTCATTACACAACTTCACCAGTCCCTGGACAGTATTAAACAGCTGCAGGGCATACTGCCCATCTGCTCAAGCTGCAAAAAAATCCGTGATGATGCGGGTTACTGGCATCAGGTTGACGTCTACATAAGCAAGCATACTGAAGTGGATTTCAGCCACGGCCTGTGCGAGGATTGCGCACAAAAACTGTATCCGGAACTGTTTACAAGTGAAGGGTGAAAAGGGGCAGCGACTCGGGACTCGTGGCCGGTGACCTGTGACCGGTGACTCATGACCCGTGGTCTGAACTATCCGCTGACCACTCACTGCTCTCACGCTGCCCGAACTTTACTTCACCAGTTTGCTGATTTCTTTAAACGATTCTCCTTTTGCAACCCGCTGCAGTTCAAACAGCGCCATCTCAACAGCAGTTATCTGCGCCCCGGCCTGCTTCATTTTCTCCAGTCCCAGGCTTTTGTTATCCGGCGTCCGTGACCCGACGCAGTCGGCAAGCACTTCCACTTCATAGCCTTGTTCCAGCAGATCAAGCGCGGTCTGATAGACGCAGATATGGGTTTCAATGCCTGCGAGCAGAAGCTGCGTGCGTTTGAGGCCAGCAAGCTCTTCCCTGCAGCGCTCTTCCCCGCAGCAGCTGAAGCTGAACTTGCTTACGGGCTGAATATCCGCAAGAAGGTTTTTAAGTACCGGTACTGTAGTGCCAAGACCAGCCGGGTTCTGCTCGGTTACCAGTATGGGGATGCCAAGGGCCCGGGCGCCGCTTATAATCTTCTGCAGGTTTCCCAGCAACAACTCGTTGTTGTGTATCACCCGAAAAAGCTTTTCCTGCACATCAATAATGATTAACGCGGTATTGTCTATGGTAAGCATAGCTCGTGACTCGTGGCTCGGGGTTCGGGGCTCGGGGTTCGGGATTCGGGGTTCGGGACTCGTGGTTAGGGGCTCGGGACTCGGGGTTCGTGGCTCGGGACCCGTGACCCGTTTTACCTCTTTACCTTTTCACCGATTCACCGACTCATCCACTCGCCGGGCTGTCGCTCTGGCGCAGCGAGTTCACCATCCCCTCGGCCCCTTGAATCCTCGAACCCTTGGCCCCCTCGAACCCTTTATTTTATGTCCGCATGATACTGCTGCAGGGATTTTACCGCGCCGCGCCCCTTTTTAAATGCTTCAATTCCTCGGGCAGCGGCAAGTGCAGCAGCAATGGTTGTTATGTAAGGGATTTTAAACTTAATTGCCGACTTGCGGATATAGGAGTCATCATACTTGCTCAGTTTTCCTACCGGGGTGTTAATGATGAGCTGTATCTCTTTATTGGTCATGGCGTCAACAATATTGGGGCGGCCCTCCTGAAGTTTTTTAATCTGCTTTGCCTGTATACCGTTCTGGGTAAGGTAATTTTGTGTTCCTTCCGTTGCCGCGATGATGAACCCGAGGTCATGGAAGCGCCGCGCCACATCAAGGATCGCGGGCCGCTCCTGCTCGCTGACCGTTATCAGAACCGTGCCTTCAACCGGGAGGCGCTGGTTGGCCGCTTCCTCGGCCTTATAAAAGGCCAGGCCGAAGGAATCCGCCATGCCCAGGACTTCACCGGTTGAGCGCATTTCCGGCCCCAGCACCGGATCAACTTCGGGGAACATGTTAAACGGAAATACCGCCTCTTTTACGCCAAAGTGGGGAATGGGGCTGCGCTTGAGCCCGAGGTCGGAAAGCTTTTTGCCCAGCATGACCTGGGTTGCCAGCCGCGCCATGGGGATGTTGCAGACCTTGGAGACCAGCGGCACGGTCCGTGATGCCCGGGGATTTGCCTCAAGAATATAGACCATGTCATTGGCGATCGCGTACTGGATGTTGATAAGTCCCACGACATGCAGTTCCAGTGCGATCCTGCGCGTGTACTCATCTATGGTTTCAATATGCTTCTGCGGGATGCTGACCGGCGGTATGACGCAGGCGGAATCACCGGAATGGATGCCCGCCAGCTCGATGTGCTCCATGACCGCGGGCACAAACGCGTCGCTGCCGTCAGAGATCGCGTCAGCCTCGGCCTCGATGGCGTTCTCAAGGAATTTATCAATGAGGATGGGGCGCTCCGGCGTTACATCGACCGCCCGTTCCAGGTAGTGTTTCAGCATCTGCTCGTCATGCACGACTTCCATTGCCCTGCCGCCCAGGACATACGAGGGCCTGACCATGAGCGGGTAGCCGATCTCCCGGGCAATCTCCATCGCCTCATCGAAGTTTTTCGCCATGCCGGATTCGGGCTGCGGTATGCCCAGTTTCTTCATCACCTTGCGGAAGCGGTCACGGTCTTCGGCAAGGTCAATGGTTTCAGGCGTGGTCCCTAAAATTTTAACCCCTGCGGCATAGAGCTCATTGGCGATGTTTAACGGCGTCTGGCCGCCGAACTGCACAATCACCCCTGCGGGCTTTTCCTTATCGTAAATGCTCAGCACGTCTTCCACGGTGAGCGGCTCGAAATAGAGCTTGTCCGAGGTGTCATAGTCAGTGGAGACGGTTTCGGGGTTGCAGTTGACCATAATGGTTTCAAGGCCCTCGTCCCGCAGGGCAAACGCGGCATGCACGCAGCAGTAGTCAAATTCAATACCCTGGCCGATGCGGTTCGGGCCGCCGCCCAGAATCATTATCTTTTTCCTGTTGCTGGTGGGGACTTCATCCGGGGCGCTGTAGGTTGAATAGTAATACGCGGCATTTTCCACGCCGCTCACCGGCACCGCGCAATAGCTCTGCTTCAGGCCGAGGGCCGTGCGCCGCTCCCTGATGGCTGTTTCAGAAATGTCCAGGAGCTTTGCAAGGTAGCGGTCGGCAAAGCCGTCCTTTTTTGCTTTTATTAAAAGCTCATCCGGCAGCATGGAGCCTTTGTGCTGCAGGACCTCTTCCTCACGCTCCACCAGCTCTTTCATCTGCTGAATGAACCAGGGCTTGATGTAGGTCAGCTGGTACAGCTCGTCTATTGTGGCGCCCTTACGCAACGCCTCGTACATGATAAACTGCCGCTCGCTTGAGGGCTCGGATAGAAGCCGGAGCAGCTGCTCGCGGGACAGCTGGTTGAAGTTTTTAACAAACCCGAACCCGTAGCGCCCCTTTTCAATGGAGCGGATTGATTTCTGCGTGGCTTCCTTGTAGTTTTTACCGATGCTCATGACTTCGCCGACCGCCCGCATCTGGGTGCCGAGCTTATCCTCAACGTCTTTGAATTTTTCAAAATCCCAGCGGCAGAATTTAATAACCACGTAATCGCCCCAGGGCGTGTATTTCTCCAGGGTCCCTTCACGCCAGTAGGGGATTTCATCAAGGGTCAGGCCGCCGGCGAGCATTGACGACACCATGGCGATGGGAAAACCGGTTGCCTTTGAAGCAAGGGCTGAGGAGCGAGAGGTGCGCGGGTTGATTTCAATAACCACCACGCGGCCGGTTTTCGGGTCGTGAGCAAACTGGATATTGGTGCCGCCGATGACCTGAATGGCTTCAACAATATCATAGGAATACTTCTGCAGACGCTGCTGCAGCTTCGGGTCTATGGTCAGCATGGGCGCCGCGCAGAAGGAGTCACCGGTATGCACACCCATGGCATCGATATTTTCGATGAAGCAGACCGTAATCAGCTGGTTCTTGGCGTCGCGCACCACCTCCAGCTCCAGTTCCTCCCATCCCAGTACCGATTCCTCGATGAGCACCTGTCCGACAAGGCTTGCGGACAGGCCGCGGCCGGCCACCACCTGCAGCTCTTCCTGGTTGTACACGAGCCCGCCGCCGGTTCCGCCCATGGTGTAGGCCGGGCGCACCACCACCGGATAGCCAAGCTCCTGGGCAATGGCTTCGGCCTCCTCGATGCTGTAGGCAATTTTACTCTGCGGCATCTCAATACCTAAACGGTTCATGGTATCTTTAAATGCCTGCCGGTCTTCCCCGCGCTCGATAGCATCAACCTGGACACCGATTACCTGTACATTATATTTTTTCAGCACGTCTTTGCGGGCAAGGTCTGAGGTCAGGTTAAGGCCGGACTGGCCGCCGAGGTTGGGCAGGATCGCATCGGGCCGTTCTTTGGCAATGATGTCCTCCATGGCAGCGGCGGTCAGCGGCTCGATATAGGTAACGTCAGCCATGCCGGGGTCTGTCATGATGGTGGCGGGATTTGAGTTGGCGAGCACAATTTCATAACCGAGCTTGCGCAGAGCCTTGCATGCCTGGGTGCCCGAATAATCAAACTCGCAGGCCTGGCCGATGACAATGGGACCTGAACCGATTATCATTACCTTTTTTATGTCGCTTCGCTTTGGCATGGGCTTCCTTCCTTCGATAGAGGTAAAATAGAATGAGATACATGTTTGGAGCTGTGAGAATATATAATTTTACCTGCCAGTGTCAATCGGAATATGCAAATCGGTAAATCGGTGAATGGGTCAAGAGGGTTCAAGGGTTCGAGGAGCCGAGGGGATGGTGAACCCGCTGTGCCAGAGCGACAGCCCGGCGAGTGGGTGAGTCGGTAAATCGGTGAGTAGGTGAATGGGTTAATCGGTGAATCGGTAAAAAGGTAAAGAGGGCTTGCAAATTTAATTATTTAGATTCTTACATATATTAATCTGAGAATTTTGCTCTCACATTTTGTATCGTTAGGCTTCTGGTGAGAGCAGTTGCGAGCATTTAGCCCGAACAAATGAACCAGAAGCCTAACAACAAATTTCAAATATCTTTGGTTAGATTTCAGCGTGAAGATTTTGTCTGTCTTCTAAAAGTCTGTTCTCTGTCATCTTAGTTTCACTATTCACTGTTCCTTCGTTCCGAGCTTGCATAGATAATTTTTTACTTCCCGTTTAAAGGACAATATATTACATATATCATCAGGTACCCATACACAATCATCTACTATCACTACGAGGTATATATGAAGCAGAACAAAATAGACCGCAGGCAATTTTTACGGGATATGAGCGTTTCAGTGGCAGGGGCGGGGCTTATGCTCAATGGCCTTGATGTTTCCGGCGCGCGCGCCGCAGTTTCTGCCGCCCCGCAGAACAGCAGCACGGCGGCGATGGAATACCGCGATCTGGGTAAAACCGGCATGAAGGTCTCAGCGGTTAGCTTCGGTGTCATGACGCTGACCGACCCGGCAGTGCTGTTCAAGGCGCTGGATCTGGGCATCAACTATTTTGACACCGCATGGATGTACCAGAACGGAAAAAACGAGGAGCTGCTCGGAAAGGTATTGAAGGAGTACGGCAGGAAAAAAACTTTTGTCGCCACCAAGATTGCACCGGTTTTCAGCTTCAGGGCAAAGGACAGTATGCCCATGGAAAAGCCCGAAAAATTGGAAGAGAAAATGAGCCAGAGCCTGAAGCGCCTGCAGACCGATTATGTAGACGTGCTGTTCCTGCATAATATCGTGAAGCCGGAGTGGGCGACCCATGAACCGATGCTGAAATTTCTCGAGAAGATGAAGCAGCAGGGCAAGGCCCGCTTTGTCGGCATATCATTCCATGAGGGAAGCACGCTGACCAGGGTAGCGCAGGCCGGACTCCAGACAAACTTCTATGATGTATTTCTGGCAGCGCTCAATTTTAAAAGCCCGCCGGAACATGCTGAAGCATTAAGGAAAGCGCGGCATAGGGGTATCGGCATAATTGCCATGAAGACCCAGGCCGGGGGGTATCAGGATGCGCGTCGCGGTTCTTTAAGCCCTTTCCAGGCAGCTCTCGCCTGGGCGCTGCAGAATGATTTTGTCGACTGCGCAATACCCGGCATGGCGAATTTAGACCAGGTAATAGAAAATGCGGGGGCGGTGGGGAAAAAGCTCGGCTGGAGTGAACGGAAGACCCTGCATGCCTACTACCGCTCAATCAGGGACCGCTACTGCCTGCGCTGCGGCGAATGCAGCGGGACCTGCCCGTATGAGACGGCAATACCGACGGTTAACCGGGCGCTCATGTATTATGAAGGATATGGCGACAGGGAACTTGCCCACAGCACATACCGGAACCTCGGGAGCGCAGAAAATGCCCGGAGTTGCGTCACCTGCCATGACCTCACCTGCAACTGCGTAAACGGGATTAATATAGCTGAGAGAATGCGTTATGCACATTGCCTGCTGGCATAATAGATATCTTTTGTTCAGGATGCTGTTAGCCCTTGGGCTGTTGAGCGGCTTCATGGCGAGCCAGCCGCGGCAATCGTCCGCTGAAGCGGCAGGCAAGGGTGCAGTGGATTCACTCGAGGAAATGCTGCCGGGGATAAACGAAATCAGGGATTGGCAGCGCAGCGGTGATGCCTATGCGTATGCGCCCGAAAAGCTCTATAATTATATTGACGGTGCGGCAGACCAGTTTATCGCCTATGGCTTTGTGCGGCTGCAGGGTGCCGAGTATGTGAGCAGCACAGATCAGAAGGAGAGCATAACCGTTGATATTTATGATATGGGGAGCGCGCTGGGCGCCTTCGGCATATTTACTTCCAAAAAAGATCCCGCAAGCCCGGCGCTCGGCATCGGCGCTGAATCATTCGGCAATGACCAGTTTGTTGTTTTTTATAAGGGCCGGTTTTACGTCGAAATACAGGCGCGCATCACCGCCGCTGTAAACAGCGCAGCGCCGAAAATTGCGGCACACATCGTTGCCGACAGGATACCGGGGGGGAACGCCAGACCTGAGATCCTGAAACTTTTTCCCGCGGCCGGCAGAGTGCCCGGCTCAGAAAACTACCTGGCGGGCGGTATACTCGGTCATGTGTTTCTGCCGCGGGGAGTCGTGAGTGACTACCAGGTGAACGGCGGTCTGATTAAAGCCCACATCGTGCTGTTCCTCGGCCCGGCGCAGGCCGGCGCTGCCTTTGATGAGTACAAAAAATATCTGGGACGCTCCGGTGAAAAGATAACGCTGCGAGAGGGATTCGGCGAGAAGAGCTTTGCCGCGCACGAGCAGTATCAGAAGAATATTTTCGTGGCGCTGGTTAAGGATACTATCGTGTGTGTTACCGGTCTTTCAGGCATTCAAACCGGCGGGCAGCTTGTTACAGAGATTTGCGGCAGGATACAGAAGTCCTCTGCACCTCATTTTCCTGCTACATGACTCCCCTTGTTCTGCCGCATATCAGCAAGATATTGATAGATGAAGTTGATAATTGCCTTCTTCTGTTTTTCCGTGAGGTCAGTGAAGCGTATCCCCAGGGCGTGATTAATATCTTTCGCGCCACGGTTAAACGGCATAGCCCGGATAACCGTACCACTGACCTGGATTTCTTCTGCGGCCTTATTAAGCCTGAAGGTAACTTCCAGTTTTTCACCGGCACGGATAGCTGCGGTAGAGTAACAGTATAGCAGGCAGCCACTGTTGCTTACGTTTGTCATATAGCATTTCCTCTGCCTGTTCTTAAGCCGGCAGCGGGCGCTTACCTGCAATGTCCCCCGAGAGTGCTGTCTTTTCTCTTTGCCTTCTCTGTTCATAAATTTACCTGCATTTTATTAGCAACTGTTTCTGGAGTAACGGGGCAGTTTTTTGCCCAGGCACTACATCCTGTCAGGTCCTGGCCCCGCGATTAGTCCAATTTTGGGCAGCAGTATATTTTTTTTCATAATCACTTTCTGATAAACAGGGGAAAGAAACCATAACCAATATAATTATGCAGTAAAAACAGCATATTGTGCAATATTATTATGTTGGCACAATCTTTGAATTTAAGGGAATCGTAATTAACAATCAACATCGTACAAGGGGTATAAAATATGGAAACCTTACAAACAATCAATGTTACCATCCCGCTCTGGCAAATTGTTTTACTCGGGGTAATTGCGCTGCTTTGCATTGTGTCATCCAATATCAAGATGGGACTGCTGGCGACTTTTGTGTTTGTCTTTTACTGGGGGCTGGTGACAACCTTCTCGGAAGATGGCGGCACCATTATATCATTCCAGCTCTTTGACATCCTGTACCTCTTCATCGGTCTCAGCATGTCGCTGCTGTTCCTGCTGGTTTTGTTTTTTCTTCCCAATGAATGACCCGTTGATCGGAAAATGATTTTACAATAAAATGGCACAGGAATACCCGTTATTTCTGTGCCGTTTTGTTGGCAGAATTATTATCCCTATTGCTGCTGCAGTCTGTCTTCCAAACTTTTCTTTATTGCTTCCTGATTGCCAATCATTTCCTCGACAGCGCTAATCTGGCGGTCAGCTTCCTGAATCTGAATCCCCGCAGTATCTATTTTCTGCTCTTCACCGGCTATAGATTGCTTGCGATCTTCGGAAGGCATGTAGGTATCGGCGCGATATTTTTCTATACGCTGCTCCGCGTTCACCTTTGTTGTCTGGGCACTGTTTTTCTGGTTCAGATAAGATTTTTTCCTTTCCGTCAGCGTTGCAATATTTGCCTGTATGATACTAAGCCGTTCCTTAATTTCCGCCTGTTCATTTTCGTTTGTTATTGCTGCGGGTGCCGGCGGCGGGGCGATATTCTGTTCACCGGCATTTTCCGTCATTTCCGGGGCTGCCGCAGAATCAGTTTCCAATGGTTCTGCAGCCGGATCAACCCCGGCCTGCTTTACAATGGCCTGGATGTCCCCTTTGGCGATGGCGACACTGCCCCCCTCCCGGTAAAAGCGAATTTTGCCGCCGTCTTCCCAGTATTTATTAACGGTGATTTCTTTGCCATTTTTAAGCCGGATAGTATAATAGCCGGCAAATGTCTGAAAAACGGCAGCAAAGAAGATAATGACAGCGATGATGATAGTTTTTCTATTCATAATGCCTCTCTTGATAAATGTTCGTTTTGTTAAAAATTAACCACAGAGCACACAGAGAAACTATTATCTAAAGCTGTAAGCTGTCAACCATTAGCTCTCAGCTATTTTGTGCCTCCCCTCTGTGTCCTCTATTGTTATCCTCTGTATCCTCACTTCCCCCCCTGCTTCATTCCCAGGTAACTGAAAGGCTACCGGGAAATAAAAAAGAATAAAACATTTAGAATTAAGGAACTTTCCAAGATAAAAAAACGGTAAATTCTTAATTTATTGCCTTCCAGATTTTATAGCATTGAGACCACAGAGAATTTCTCTGTGATCCCGATAACTATCGGGACTGTGGTTCCATATCTCCGCCTCTTTTCATAGAACTTTTGACAGTACCTAAATCTTCAGCCTTTTACGGTGCCGCGCGGTAATTATCGTCGTGCTGCACCGTTGTTTTCCGGAAAAACTGGTCTGCCTTTTGTTCTATCTGTTTCCATGGGGCAAGGCGCTTTTTTATGACCTCCGGTTCAATTTTTTGCTGATGGGCAAGCGCATTACGTTCTATTTGAAGCATCCTTTTTGCATGCTGTTTGACCTGCAGTATCGCTGAATAATTTTGTTTCTTAATGAAGGTATCCAGACATTGCGCGACCTTTTTGGGGTTATCACTTTCCAATGCCGTGCGCAGAAGTGAATCATCAGATTGCTGAAACCACCCGCACCAGCCATTTACTTGGGGAAAGGAAAAAACAACAATAAAGAAAAAAGCAATAGTCATGCCTGTTTGCGAAGAGATACAGCGTTTCATTTAATCTTCCCAGCGATCATCTGTTACCGTGATTTTTATATTTTTATGCCGCGCTTCTTCCTGCGCGACCATTTTTTCTTCCCGGGTCAAAACAGAATCGTAGCACGCGGAACAAACCCCTGTTTTATTAACGCACATTTTTTTACTGTTGCAGATAAGGCAGATATGCGTGGCGATTGCCTGAACAGCTTTCCGCGAGTCTCGTAATAGCCGGGTAATGCTCGGCTTTTTGTGCGCCCTGACGTCGGACAGGTTGACAACTCCGGGATGTTCAGGGATTTTTTTGTTCATGGAGAACCCCAGCTCTTTGTGTATGCATAATAGATTCCATGGTTATTGCTCTTCCCGTTAAATTCTAATGCAAGGTATAACGGAAAGTCAATTAAATAACAGGGAAATCCGCGTAAGTTAAGATTGCCATGAAAAATAAAGTATGCTAAAAATTGAAATCAAACCAATTATTATCAACCGTAACTATGAAACCGCTTACCAGACAGGACTCCCTCAGAAAGATTCCGTCAGTTGATGAACTGCTTAAAACACCGGAAATAAAAGAGCTCTGCGCACAGTTCCCCCGCGCAGCAGTTATCAGCGCTGTGCAGCGGGCGCTGGCAGAAACCCGGCGCACGCTGCTGTCTCCTGCTGACAGCGCTGCGGCGGAAGGTGGTGTATCCCGTCCGGCTATCCAGCGTGCGGTGACCGCTCACCTGCAGAAAATAAACATGCCCTCTTTGCGGCGCGTGATAAATGCCACCGGCGTGGTCGTTCATACCAACCTGGGCAGGGCGCCGCTTGCCGAAAACGCGCTTCGCTTGCTCATGGAAACCGCCTCTCGTTATAACAATCTTGAATTTGACCTTGAAAAGGGAGAGCGCGGTTCACGCATCACCCACGTCCGGGAACTGCTGCGGCAGATCACCGGGGCCCCGGACGCGTTTGTGGTTAATAATAATGCCGCGGCAGTACTGCTGTGCCTGGGTACGCTTGCCCGGGGCAGGGAGGTTCTCATATCCCGAGGGGAACTCATCGAGATCGGGGGATCGTTTCGGATACCCGAGGTCATGGAACAGAGCGGGGCGCGGCTGCGGGAAGTCGGGACCACCAACCGGACTCATCTCAGCGATTACCGTCAGGCAATTACCGAACATACGGCACTTATTCTCAAAGTTCATCCCAGCAATTACAAGATGGTCGGGTTCACCGCTGAAGTTTCGTTGCGCGAAATGAAGCAGCTCGGCACAGAGTTTCATCTGCCGGTGATGTTTGATATGGGAAGCGGCAACCTGCTTCCGCCGGAGCAGTTCGGCCTGCAGGATGAGCCCACGGTTCAGGAGGCACTGCAGCAGGGAGCCGACATCATAACCTTCAGCGGGGATAAACTGATAGGCGGCCCGCAGGCCGGCATTATCCTTGGTGATAGCGGTTTCATTACCGCCATTGCCCGGCACCCGCTCACCAGGGCACTGCGTGTGGACAAATTAACGCTTGCGGCACTGGAGGCAACGCTGCGGCTGTACTACCTCGATCCGGACTGCTCCCGCCACATACCGGTTCTGCGCATGCTTTCAGTTGCTGAAAGCACCTTGAAGAAACGCGCCCGGGCGATAGCGCGCACACTGCAAAAACATGCGCTGCCCCTGGACATAACCGTCGTACCGGACAGCTCCAAAATCGGCGGCGGCTCCTATCCCCTGCATGATCTGCCGACCTGGGCGGTGTCACTGGCGCCGCAGGCAATGTCGCCGCAGGAGCTTGAGCGCAGGCTGCGCACCGGCACACCGCCGGTAATGGTGCGCATTAACCGGGAGCGGGTTATCTTGGACATGCGTACTTTGTTCCCTGAGGAAGCGGGCATGGTTTCAAAGGCCATCATTGATCTCTTTGCGCGCGGCGCATAATGTGCTGTTGTGTCAGCCGGCGATTTGTAGTAAAATAATGAAAAATAACAATCGGGCGAATATCGGTGTAACCAATGCTTAGCTCCAGCGTTCTTGTTCTCAACAGATCGTACCTGCCGGTAGATATCACCTCGGTGCGCAGGGCTTTTGTTCTCCTCTACCAGGGGATAGCGCGTGCCATCGACGAGCAGTACAAGACCTTTGACTTTGAAAGCTGGGCAGAGCTCAGGGTCTATACGCTGGACGAGAGTATCGGGCTGGTGGACAGGGCCATACGCATTCCCCGCGTCATTCTGCTGCTCACCTACGATAAAGTACCGAACGGGCAGGTGCGTTTCACCCGCATCAACATCTTCCGCAGGGATAAAAACCGTTGCCAGTACTGCGGCCGGACCTTTCCGCGCAACGAACTCAGTATCGACCACGTTGTCCCCCGCTCGTACGGGGGCAAGAGCACCTGGGAAAATGTTGTCTGTGCCTGTTATCAGTGCAACAAGAAAAAAGGCGGGCAAACACCTTCAGAAGCGGGCATGAAGATGCTCTCCCATCCCCGCAGGCCCCGCTGGTCCCCATTTATGCGGGTTCCCGTGCAGGAGATCAAGCGGAAGGAATGGCTGCCGTTCCTCACCATGGTGGATCTCTCCTACTGGCATACAGAGCTGCTTGAAACATAACGCACCTTCATTACGGTGAAAACAGTCGCATTTGAGGTCGGCATCCAGGACAGCGGGAAACGGCTGGACGTCTTTCTTGCCGAGCACCAGGCGCTTATTACCCGGTCGCAGGTGCAGAAAGCCATCAAAGAAAGCCGCATTCGGGTCGAGCATGCGCCGCAGAAGGCAGCCTATCACGTGCGCGCCGGAGAGCGCGTCGAGGTCGTTCTCACAGACCCGGTGCCGCTTGAGGGCCAGGCAGAGAATATACCGCTTGAAGTCCTCTATGAAGATGCGGCGCTGCTGGTTGTCAACAAGCCGCCGGGCATGGTGGTTCATCCGGCATGCGGCAATTATACCGGCACGCTGGTAAACGCCCTTCTTCATCACTGCACCAGCCTTTCAGGAATCGGCGGGGTCCTGCGGCCCGGTATTGTGCACCGGCTGGACAAGGGAACTTCAGGAATTCTGGTGGTGGCAAAAAATGACCGGGCTCATCAGGGTCTCAGCCGGCAGTTTAAGCAGCACACCATCGTGCGGCAATATCAGGCCCTGGTCCATGGAAGCATGGACAAAAAATCCGGAACGATTGAAACGCTCATCGGCAGACATCCGACGCAGCGGAAAAAGATGTCAGCCCTGCCCAGAAAGGGACGGCAGGCCATAACCCGCTGGAAGGTCATTGAGGAATTTTCCGGCCTGACGCTGCTTGAAGTGACGCTGGAAACAGGCCGGACCCACCAGGTGCGGGTTCATCTGTCCAGCATCGGGCATCCGGTGGCCGGGGATGCGGTATACGGGGCAGGCAAGAGGCAGCGGGAACTGCGTTCACCGGCAGTGCGAAGTATCTTCAGTGAGATTGCACGACCCCTGCTGCATGCGGGGTATCTTCAGTTCACCCACCCGGAATCGCAGGCACGGGTAGAGTTTATGGTGCCGCCGCCGGAAGATTTTATGCGGGTATTACAGTCCGTGAGAGCTTCAGCATGATCAGCATCGGATTGACCGGTGGCCTGGCAAGCGGGAAAAGCCTGGTAGCCCGGATATTCAAAAGCCTGGGATGCGCGTTGATTGATACCGATGCCATCGCCCGGGACGTCGTAGTGCCGGGCACTGCTGGCTGGCAGGCGGTGGTTAAGAAATTCGGCACGCACATTCTGGCTGAAAACAATACCATCGACCGGCCAAAGCTTGCGGGTATTATTTTTACTGATGCCGGGCGCAGGGAAATATTAAACAGCATCCTTCACCCTCTCATCATGAGAGCTGTCAGGGAGCAGGCAGCTGCAATTGAAGCTGGGGACCCTGACGCGGTGGTGGTGGTTGATGTGCCGCTGCTGATTGAGTGCGGCATGCAGGATGATTTTGATGAGGTTATCGTGGTCTGGACGCCCCGTGAAACCCAGATCAGCCGGCTGATGGAACGGGACGGGTTGGCCGAAGCAGAAGCGCGGCAGCGCCTTGCTGCTCAGCTGCCGCTTGATCAGAAGAGAGCATACGCGACTTTTGTGGTGGAAAACGATGCTGATCAGGGAAAAACAGAAGCGCAGGTGCGGAGGATATTTTCAGACCTGCAAAGGGGGCGGGGCCGGAGATAAAAAACCCGGAACAAATAGCTGGAACAAATAGCTTGACAAACAGCGGTAATGCGGATATATTTTTATAAAAGAGAAAACTCTCCAATAATATTTATCCATAAACAGAGTTTATAATTTTCCTATAGCGTTCTCTCCTGTGAGCATCTCTTAGTAAATAACCAGCATATCATGCTTGATTAGCGATACTATAATCATCAGAGGTACCCGCAGAGATAACCAGATGCCGAGAAGCGCATGCGCGCCGAAACTGGCATAGCTGCTTCTTCCCGGACCATAATGCCCCCGGCATAAACTGCAAACGCTGTTTTTCATACCGTGCTCTTTTTACAGGGAAATCACATCCTCTGTCGTGCCACTATATCCATAACCTGTTGTATGCTGTTTGTATCTCACAACCGCACCGGCAAAACCGAATCAGACAGAAAAACTGCCGCAGTGAAGTTCCGCGCCGCTCCCCGCAGTATTGGGGCAGGACTTCCCGGAGTCTAATCTTCCATAGTATTTAGAGCGCCCCGTGTCCCTGCGATGCACTGCGGAACAGGCGGGGCATGAAACCTGTCAAGGAGAAACATGCATGAACCTCAAAGAACTCAAGGAAAAAAAGATTAACGACCTCATGAACGCTGCCAAGCAGATGAATGTTGATGGCTACAGCAGCATGCGCAAGCAGGATCTGATTTTTGCACTGCTGCAGTCAGAGATTGATAAAAACGGGCTGATATACGGAGAGGGGGTGCTGGAAATTCTTCCGGACGGGTTCGGCTTTTTGCGGGCTCCTGACTACAACTACCTGCCGGGACCCGATGATATTTATGTGTCGCCGTCGCAGATACGCCGGTTTAATCTGCGCACGGGAGATACCGTGTCCGGCCAGATACGGCCGCCGAAAGAATCGGAGCGTTATTTCGCCCTGCTGAAAGTAGAGTCGGTTAACTATGAAAACCCGGAATCGGCCCGTGATAAGATTCTGTTTGACAACCTGACGCCGCTCTATCCCATGGAACGGATCCGACTCGAGCATGACAAGGATAACATGTCCGCCCGGGTCATGGACCTGCTTACCCCGATCGGCAAGGGCCAGCGCGGGCTGATTGTTTCTCCGCCGCGCACCGGGAAAACCATGCTCCTGCAGACCATAGCCAACTCCATTACCAAAAACCACCCGGAAGTCATGCTGATCGTGCTGCGCATAGATGAGCGGCCGGAAGAGGTGACGGACATGCAGCGCTCGGTAAAAGGAGAGGTCATCAGCTCAACGTTTGACGAGCCGGCCCAGCGCCACGTGCAGGTGGCGGAGATGGTTATTGAGAAAGCAAAGCGCCTGGTGGAGCACAACAAGGATGTCGTCATCCTGCTGGACAGCATAACGCGCCTGGCACGGGCCTACAACACGGTAGTGCCGCCGAGCGGCAAGGTGCTCTCCGGCGGTGTTGACTCCAACGCGCTGCACAAGCCGAAACGGTTTTTCGGCGCCGCCCGCAATATCGAGGAGGGCGGCAGCCTTACCATTGTTTCAACCGCTCTCATCGATACCGGCAGCAGAATGGATGAAGTTATTTTTGAAGAATTTAAGGGAACCGGCAACATGGAAATCTACCTGGAGCGCAAGCTCGCCGACCGGCGTGTTTTCCCGGCCATAGACATTAACCGCTCCGGTACGCGTAAAGAGGAGCTGCTGCTTCCGCAGGAAAGCTTGAACAGAATATGGCTGCTGCGCAAAGTCCTGCAGCCGCTGAACACCATAGATGCCATGGAATTTTTACTTGAAAAAATGCGCGAAACAGATAATAATGTTGACTTTCTGAATTCTATGAATAAGTAATGTAATGTGAAAGGAGCAGGTCACGTGAAAAAAGAGATTCATCCCAAATATGAGCAGTCAGTTGTCAAGTGTGTGTGCGGCAATACCTTTGAAACCCGCTCGACAAGAAAAGAGATCAAGGTTGAGGTATGCTCCGGCTGCCACGGTTTTTTTACCGGCAGGCAAAGGCTGGTGGATTCAGCGGGCCGGGTTGAGAAGTTTAATCGGAAATACGGCAGGAAGAGCCCTGAGAAGACTGAACCAAAGGCGTAACGAGTGCGCAAATAGGCCCTAAGAACGTAGTCCTTGCATTGCCCGTGACCGGCTGTATGTCCCGTCACGGGCTCTTTCTTTGTGAAGCTCCCCGCCTTGGCGGGGCTTCCCGGAGTTTAATTATTCTTTGCAGATACATGCCCCTTGATTCCGAAAGCTTTCGGAATCAAGAGGCATGAAGCCGGCCATTACTATGAGTTCAATGTTTGATAAGCTGGAAGAAGTCGAGCAGAAATACCGCGAGCTTGAACAGGCGCTGAGCGATCCGGAAATATTCCAGGATATGGAACGCTATCAGAAGCTTACCCGCGAGCGGGCGCGGATTGTCTCGGTTGTCGAGAGCTACCAGCGCTATAAAAAAATAAGTGATGAAATGGAAGGCAATAAAACGCTGCTCCACGGGGATGATGAAGCGTTAAAAGAACTTGCCAAAGAGGAGATCGCAACCCTTAAAAAAGAGCGCGAAGAGCTGGAACAGAGCCTGCGGCTGATGCTCCTGCCGAAAGACCCTCGCGATGAAAAGAACGTCATCCTTGAAATACGCGCCGGCACGGGCGGTGAAGAGGCGGCGCTTTTTGCCATGGACCTGTTCCGGATGTACGCAAAGTTCGCGGAGCGGCGCCGGTGGCGGGTGGAAATTTTAAGCCAGAATATCACCGGCCTCAAGGGCGCCAAGGAAATAATTGCTTCCATCGAGGGGGATGGGGTTTACAACCAGCTCAAGTACGAAAGCGGCGTGCACCGGGTGCAGCGGGTTCCGGAAACAGAGACCCAGGGCCGCATCCATACCTCAGCGGTCACGGTGGCCGTTCTTCCGGAAGCGGAAGAGGTTGATATCGTCATCAACCCGGATGAGCTGAAAATAGATGTGTACCGCTCCTCAGGTCCGGGCGGCCAGAGCGTTAACACCACGGATTCCGCGGTGCGGGTCACCCATCTCCCGACCGGACTTGTGGTCACCTGCCAGGATGAAAAATCCCAGCATAAAAACAAGGCAAAGGCTATTAAGGTGCTCAGGTCTCGCCTCCTGGACAACGCGATCAAAGAGCAGCAGGACCAGATATCCAAAGAGCGGAAAACCCAGGTCGGCAGCGGCGACCGGAGCGAGCGCATACGAACCTATAACTTTCCGCAGGGCAGGGTCACGGACCACCGGATCGGGCTCACCCTGTATCGTATTGAAACAATTATGGAAGGCGACATTCAGGATATTATCGACCCCTTGAATGCCCATTTCCAGTCACAGGCTCTCCAGGAATCAGGGGTTGAATCATTCGGCAAGCCGCATTACCAGTGATGCCGGCTTATTGTGCTGTTGGCCTCGCAACTACACAGCGCGCTATTAGGCTGCTGAAAAATACCCGTCTGTCCCGACATGTCGGGATTGCGCTCATTTCCAATAGATCGGGATCATTGCGACGTACGGTAAAAGTACGTTTCATTCCTCAGAATTTCGCGCGCTTTGCATCCGGATGTTTTTGACGAGCCTTTGAAAAAACCACTTTTCAACAACCTGGTAGTTTTCCTGCCTGTTTTCTCCGGAATAATCTTTCTTTATAAATCTGATTTTGGTATTAGTGTGACGGGTTTCATCTGCGTCCCGATAGCGCGCGGGTTAAACAGGGAACTTCACCTATATGATCCCAGTCTTTGAGATTGCCGTATGAATAAAATCTGGACCATTATTGAACTTATTAATGAGACAACCGGCTACTTTAAGAAAAAGGGCATCGAGAGCGCGCGCCTTGAAGCTGAGCTGCTGCTGGCGAACTGTCTGGGCATTGAGCGGATTCAGCTGTATATCGCGTTTGAGCGCCGGGTAAGTGAAGAAGAGCTCTCGCGCTTCAGAGAAACAGTGCGGCGCAGGACAGCCGGCGAGCCGGTTGCCTACCTGACGGGATACCGGGAATTCTGGTCGCTTAAAATCAGGGTGCAAAAGGGCGTGCTCATACCGCGGCCTGAGACTGAGCTGCTGGTTGAGGAAGCGATAAAGCTCCTCAGACCACGAGATCAGGAGATGGCTATTCTGGAACTGGGGACGGGAAGCGGTGCTATAGCAGTTGCACTGGCCAAAGAGATTAAAAAAAGCGTTATTTATGCTGCTGACATTTCTGCGGAAGCTTTGGTGGTGGCGCGAACTAACATCGAGGAGCAGGGGCTGCAGGAGCGGATACGGCTTGTGTGCGGCGATGGCCTGGCACCCTTTAGAAGGGGCCCGCTGTTTGACCTTATTATTTCTAACCCGCCGTATATATGCAGCGGTGAAATCGCTACCCTTGCGGTTGAAATAAAAGACCATGAACCGTTGCAGGCTCTTGATGGCGGAGATGACGGGCTTGCATTCTACCGGCAGTGGATACCGCAGATGCCGTACCTGCTGCGTGCAGGGGGCGGGGTGATTCTTGAGATCGGCACGGAGCAAGCTGCGGCAGTGTCCCAGCTTTTTCGCGACGCGGAAGAAATTACTGATATTACGATCAAGAAGGACTATGCCGACCACAGCCGGGCGGTCATTGCCCGGCGAATATAATGGGTTGTTGAAAAAGCAGTATTTTTCTCTCAGACTGGTCAAAAACATCCAGATGCAAAGATCGCGATATCTTGAGGAATGAGGCGTACTGCACTATACGTCGCAATGATCCCGATAGCAATCGGGAATGATTACAACGCAGCAGATGGGTTTTTATCAGCAGCCTGTTAAAAGGCGCGCTATTTGCCAGTAACTTTCGGGTCAATGTTCTCAGGCCCGCCGCAGTCGGGCGTATAGCAGGTGCAGTCGATAAAGCGGCACTTCTGCCTGCAGGAAGGGCATTCTTCCGGCGGCTTTTCAGTTTGCAGCGTATAGCCGCACCCTGAACATTTAAACCAGGTCATAGTTGGCCCCTTTCTTTTAAACTATCAAATTGTTGAGAAAGTTATTTTTTGGAGCTGGTCAAAAATGCACAGATGCAAGGCTCCCGAAATCCTGAGAAGTGAGGCGTACTTCAGGGTACGCCGCAACGACGAAGGATGAGGGGAACGCCGCAGATGGGCGTTTTTCAACAGCTTGCTATGGTTAGTAGTAACACAACCTATTGCCTGCTGCACGGGATTTATGAATAAACACGCACTCGCTCTGTTCTGCCTTGTCGCAGTACTTTTCTTTTCTTTTCATGCTGATGCCGGCAATTATAAGGAAATAATTAATACCGGTGCCTGGAATATTGCGCAGCTGGATACTCTTTTTGCCCGCGCTTCCAGAATCAGCAACCTTCCCTCGCGCATCGATTTTCTTTCAGGACAATTTTCAGGCGTACCGTATAAAGCTGCGACGCTGATCGGTGGCCCGCAGACGCAGGAAGAGCTGGTAATAAACCTGGCAGGGGTTGACTGCTTCACCTTCGTTGATTATGTGGAGGCAATGCGTCACTCAATTTCTTTTGCCGCGTTCAAGGAGAACCTGCGGAAGGTGCGTTATCAAGGAGGCGTGGTTGATTATAAACACCGGAATCATTTTTTTACTGACTGGATTTTATTTAACGCGGGCTTTATCGATGATGTAACTGGACAGATCGGTTCAGGGAAATCAAGGAAGACTCTCAAAATACTGAACGGAGCAGAAAACGGCCAACCACTGCTTCCCGGCATTGCCGCCAGGAAACGGGAAGTTATCTATATACCGTCTGAGCTTATTGATACGGTAATTTTATCCCGGTTAAAAACAGGGGATTACCTTGGCGTATATACAGATCAGGCAAACCTGGATGTATCGCATGTCGGTATTGTTATTAAAAAAGGGACTGCGATACTGTTTCGCCACGCCTCATCGCAAAAAAAGTATCGCACGGTGGTGGATGAGGATTTAAAAGCCTACCTTTTGCATAAGCCGGGCGTAATAATATTGAGGCCACGTATGAAAGCTTAGCACAATGTTTTTGAGTCCTTCATGAGGTGAGCAAGCTTCTCAGGAGGAGCGGGAGCGACGTGCCTGCGCGCTGAAGCGCTACGGCGCGCAAGCGTGGCAATCTCAGAATCATTCAAGGGGATTGCTTCGCTGCGCTCGGGGCAGGCAAAAAAAATACCTGATTTCTTGAGTTCCAGATTTATAGTTTTTGGTATATATTTATTTAACTATGAAAACAGCTATATCATTACCTGATGAAATTATTAATGAGGTAGACGCTTTTGCTAAAGAGCACAATTACTCCCGGAGCCAGGTATTTGTTATCGCCATACGGCTCTTCCTGGAACAGCATGAATCCCCGTGGATTTTAAAAGCTCTTGATGATGTGTACGCAGAAAATGACTCGGACAGGGGAAAAGCCATCAGGAAGAAAGTAAAAAGCCGTTACGCCAAAAATATATTAGAGAAGCCGTTCTGAATATCATGCAGGGGACTATCTGCTGAGCATGCTTTCTTGCTCTTTGATGAGAAAGATAGTAGATGGCATCAAACGGTTAGCTGAGTACCGGGGCTTGACGCAGAAAGCGTAACGTCCCCGTTCCCCCTATTAGTATTGACAATGATTCAAAGTATATTATATTGATTTTATTGGAGGGAACGCAACAAATAAAAAGGAATCCGAACATGAAATGGCATGACATCATAGTAAAATACAAGGATGAGTGGGTGTTGCTTGAGGTTAAGAAGGCAGATAAAAATCTGACCATAAAGGAAGGAAAAGTCCTGTCCCACTCTAAAGATAAGAATGAAATTTATAACAGACTTCTTACATTAAAGCCTAAAAGCTTTGCCATAGAATATACCGGCAAAATTCCCGATGATCTGTCAGTTGTTTTATTTGAATGGTTATGAAGATTTATAAACTTGAAAAGCATGGTAACTTGTTCATGGTAAGGGCTTATGTGTCTGGCCCTGCAGGGAATACATTTTCCCGGTTGCTTTTAGATACCGGGTCTGCATATACAATTCTTGCAAAAGAAATACTTTATTCTATTGGATACAACCTGGGGGCTGCAGAAAGATCCCAGAGGATTATAACGGGCAGCGGATATGAGATGGCGCCGGTAGTATCAGTGAGTAAGTTTAACTGTCTGGGACAAAACCTTAAAAGCTTAAATATCCTTGCACACACATTACCTGCCGGCGTTTATGTGGACGGTCTTCTTGGGATGGATTTTTTATCAAGATTTAATATAGAAATAAAAATCTCGTCAGGGGAAATCGTTATAAGATAAAAATTTGCTCTGCGGTGACAGATGGCATCAAACTATTAGTTGAGCCTCGCGACCTGACATAAAAACCTCTCTGCCCTGATGGCTTAAGGTCGGTGTGAGGGAAACACACAAGAGCAATAACCCGAAGTTATAGGTTGGCATAAATAACATCCTTTTTAGAATAGCCCCGCAAAAGTTCCGACGTAGCGAGTCTGCTCCATGATGCATATCGTCTTCAAGCAGCAGCATACCACCACGCAGGTACTGTATATGTCAATCAATACAAAGGCAAGAACGGTAAATCGGTTGGACTATGCCCACAGGGAATAGAGGAGAAGAGTTGTTTCTTCCAGCTTCTTTATGAATATGGGGAGTTTATCTGTGTAATTCTGTGTATTCTGTGGCGAATACTTACTGCAGTTGGTCACCCACCTCATTGGCCCAGCTGTTTATATATTCCCAGTTACGCCAGTCAGCGCTGTCTTTGAAACCAACGATTAATCCTAGAATCCGCAAAACAAATTTTTCAAACAGGTTGTACTGTTCTTTCTTGAAATCAACGGCTCCGCCAAAGAGACCTATGGACAGCGGTTTGATATCCGGGTACTCCGTAAGCACCGGGTCAATAAATGATTTTTTAACGGCATCCCGGTTTTCCGGCGTATCCTGAACAAGCGAGGCACCGACAATAAAGTATGCGACAGGCATAGCAGACAGCGCGGGGGTATTGTTTTTGAGAAATGCCATCGCATCCGGCAGCCATCGGAATTCATAGATGGCGCTGCCCAGAATCACCGTGTCATAGTCCTGAAGAGCAATTACATTGCCCACAAAGAGGATATCAACCTGAAAACCGCGTGCGCATAATGCGGTGCCGATCTCTTTAGCAACTTCCGCGGTCGAGCCATGGATGGTGTCATAGGCAACAAGAATGCGTTTTCCTCCCGTAACGCTATTTCTGCATGAATCCTCAATCAGATCTGCGGGAGTCCGCGGAGCGGCGAGGGCATGCGGGCAGAGAGTTAATAAAACAAAAAGAATCAGCAGCAGTGAGAAGGCTTTATTTGCAAAGTAATTCATTCTATGGGTATCCTCCTGTTATGTTTCATTTCTTAACCCGAACAAGCCGGAACCAAAGTTAACCGCAAAGACTAAAAAAGAAACAATGATAGATTGAATTTGGAACTCAGGAACTCATAAAGCTAAAAACAAAAATTTCCTGATTTCTTGAGTTCCAGATTCTAATGTAACTTTCCATTTTTGCAAGAAAATTAGTCTTAAAATACTGTGATCGATTTCAATTTTGCTCGACCTGAGCCCCCCCTGTTTTTTCTTGTTATTTTGCACTCATTCGTCAAAAACATAGTTTAACCGTACAGTAGTGCCCGGATGGCCACGCAAAATCCCCCAGTAATGGCCACTTGAAAATCCCCCATCTGGCAAGTCCGGATAATTGGTAAAAACCTTCACAAAGAGCTTTTAAAGCTGGCAACAGAACGTTACAACATCCTCCGAAAAGTAAGATGAAAAGAGGAGGAAGATTTAAACCTCAGTAGATATGGAGATTACTTCTGTGTTCTCTTGATTGAAGAATGATGAGTGCTGAGCGACTTTAAAAGTTCTGAGCGATGAGTGATAATTTCTTGTTGCTTTTATAGTGCTGCGACTTGATTCAGCTCCCTGACGTGGAAAATTTCATACTTTCGCAATGGTTCTATTTGCGATTCCTTTACCACGATATCCCCGACCGTCTCTCCCAGCACATTGAACAATTCAAGAGAATACCCTGGTTCGTCAGCGTTCATACCTTCATGACAATCTACAATAGTGGCGACATCGCCACAGAAGAACCCATAGTCCGGGAAATCATCTTTTAAGGCAACCCGTGTAAAAAGCTGATGAGGCATATTTAATCCTCCTTATCTGGATACAAGGTGATAAATATTGCATTTTGACAGCAGGTTTCTTATGTGATAGTTTGAAATAATGAATCCTTAAAAAGGAGATACCTTATGAAACACGCAGCGGTAACAGGCACTGCAGACATGCTCCACAAAATTGAGTTCATTGAGAAAGAAGTTATGAAATTAAAACTGTCGGTACTCAAAAAGCTCGCCCCCGCCGGTAAAAAGATCATATCTCTCAGGGGTATTCTCAAAGGCATAGATATTACGGATAGAGACATTGCTGCCGCACGAAAGTCTCTGTATAGCAAAACAGGACTATAGCAATTATGAACTTTGTAGCAGACACACGCCCTCCTCTGGTGGTTTACCGACAGCCCCCGATTAGGTTCAAAGGCTTCAGCAGTCTTTGAAAAATGCGAAAGGGGAGAACACGTCATCTTTGTCCCTTCGATTGTCATTGCAGAAGCTCTTAGCATATTTGACAAGAGACGCATCTCGTTTAACTTCAGGACCCTGTTCAGACTCATAAGCAGCAGTAAAAACTTTGTGCTCATTGCGCTTGATTATCAGGTGCTCCAGAAAATGATCGACCTGCAAGACATCCCTGAACTGCACGATAAAATAATTGCTGCAACAGCGAAATATCTAAACCTCCCGATTATCACAAAAGATGAGGTCCTGCGAAATCTTGCTTCTGTTAAAACAATATGGTGATAAAGGTTCTCCTCTTTTAATGTTCCGATTAAGTTATTATCAGTGCAGAGAAAAAAGTGACTTGTATTTTGTGGCTTGTTTACTGACATATCTGCTGATCGTGCTCTCAGGACATTCAGCAATGCAGGCTTTTATATCGCTCGTCTTCTAAACCTCCCATAAAAAAATACCCCGGCCTTTTCACGCCAGAGAAAAAACTGCGGCATCAAAAATAAAAAAGGGCGCACCAAATCAAAATGGTCTTGACGAATGAATGATTATTGAAATAATCTGCGTTTTCCCGCTGGCTTTTTTCCAAGCCGTGAACCCAGTTTGCCTTCTGACGCCACCTCTACCAAATTATTATATTTAACATAGTCTTTGGGAATTGCAAACAGCGCTTCATCCGGCTCGGTCTTTTCTATATTGGAAAAGGTGGTGGTGTTGGTTCCTGCTATTCCCTGCGGGGTTTTAAAATCAGCCAGAATTTTTACGGGAAATCCCTTCATCCCCTGGGATAGCCAAGCCATGATGTTGGTTTTTGTGTTGTTCGGGAATTTTATAAGAGCGGCAATCTTTTTGCAATCCTGGCCTTCTATAACCTCCATGCCCAGATCTTCCTTCTTTTCTATCTTTGGCTTGCCGTCGCGGTTTTTAAGTAACGACCCGATCAGGTCTCGGGCTTCATCAGGGTCAATTATGATATACGCATCCTTCCGGGGGAAGACCACAAATGCCTGTTTCTTTAGTATGTGGTATAATACAAAACAGTCAGTAAGGCGCCGTGAATCCCTGCCGGGAACTTCAATGCCGCTTTTCAGGTCGACACGGAGGCTGTTTATTCCGATTTTATACACCCTGCCGTCAATGACCACTTTTCCCCGCTTAAGCTCGGTTACATTGGTGAAATCAGAAACCAGGGACACGTTGATGGTTTCCCAATCAAGGTAGTCGGTAATTCGGTCAAGGTCAATGCCGGACGATTTCAGCACATCTGAGACACCGGCTTTTTCAAGCGTCTTGCCGATACCTTCGAGATCGATAGCGCTGCACAGCTGCGGAGTTAAAAGCAGCGCCACAATATAAAAGACCTTTCTTATCAAGGGTTTTTTCATCAGCTAAAGAGTGCTATAGTTGTATTGGATTAATAAGGTCATAGTTGATAAAAATAACACACAGAAGGGATTCCATGTACAGATTATTTATTTATATCATAGCCGCACTCGTAAATCTTTATTCTTTTGCATCCGGCAGCGCACATGCCACGCAGCAGCTCCCCCTGTACGAACTGGCCGTGAAAATTGATATTGCGCAGCATGCTGTACACGGCTCCGCGCGTATTACCGTGCAGAAGGGCGCGGCCAGCAAAATCAACATGGATGGTCTTACTATACAGAAGCTTCTCGTCAACAAACGAGAGGCGCATCCTGTTCATGGCCTTATCGATATCAGGGATACGCAAAGCGATACGTTGGTGGAGATTGATTACAGCGCCTCATTTGCCCCTGGCTCAAAAGAAGAAAAAAGTGATCCGCTGAATCCTTCCGCGCCAAACTCCATTGCTGCTGAAGGAGTCATGCTCCTGCATGACTGGTATCCGGTAGTAGAGGGCCTCTGCCGCTATACATTATCCGCTGAGATTCCGGAGCACTTTAAAGCAGTGTCTGAGGCTGAAACAGCCGCGGTGAAATCGCGCAACGGCCTGAAGAATATCACCTTTGATTTTCCGCACCCGCTCCACGGAGTGACCCTGGTAGCGGGAGCATACGTAACGCGAACCGAGACCTTTCACGGCATTGCTTTGAAAACGTTATTCTTTTCGGAAGACCAGACGCTTGCTGATAATTACCTTGCGCATACGAAACGCTATATAGAATTATATGAAGCTTTGCTGGGACCCTTTCCCTATAAAACATTTTCCATTGTGGAGAACAGGTTTCAGACCGGATACTCGCTGCCCACCTACACGCTGCTCGGCTCTCAGGTCATACGGCTGCCGTTTATTGTTGAAACGTCGCTTGGTCACGAAATACTGCACCAGTGGCTTGGCAACCATGTTTATGTAAATTATGCCGCAGGCAACTGGTCGGAAGGACTTACCACCTATCTGTCTGATCACTGGTACAGCCATCTTAAAGGCAGCGGTGCTGAGTACCGCAAAAAAATACTCAGCGACTACATGAATTATGTGACACCCGCAAACGAAATCACGCTGCGCAGTTTCCAGGGGCCGGGCAGTTATTCAGACAGGGCTGTCGGCTACGGAAAAGGAGCAATGGTTTTCCACATGCTGCGGATGAAGCTGGGGGATGAACTATTTTTCAAGTCGTTAAAAGACATTATTGCGTCATTTCAATACCAGGAAGCCTCCTGGGATAGCATCAGTGACGTTTTCGCTTCTGTCAGCAGACAGAATCTGAAATCCTTTTTCCAGCAATGGCTCGACAGGAAAGGCGTGCCGGAATTTTCCCTTGCCCACGCACAGGTTGTTTTCAGAGAGAGCGCATTTCTGTTAACCTTTGATATTTTTCAGGAGAATGAGCCTTTTGCCTGCTCCCTGCCTGCCCGGGTCATAACCGAGCAGGGTACGGAAAAAATAGTAATCGAAATCACTGGCGCAGCCACCCATTATGAAAAATCATACCGGGGGCGGCCGATAAAAATTATCCTTGATGAACAGTATGATGTGATGCGCAGACTTACAAATGCTGAAGCAGCCCCTGTCATATCCGCTTTTATCGGAAACCGCGAGAGTATTGTTATCACCCCTTTGCAGGATGAAAAAACATACCGGGAGACCGCGCGCTTTTTTAAAGCTCAGGGATATACGGTTAAAAGTGAGAAAGAAACTTCGTTCACCGATTTAGAAAAAACCTCCATACTGTTTCTCTCTGACAGCGGCACGTTTTACCGGCAGCTTTTCGCTGACGGGGATTTGCCCTCCGGCGGCAGTATCGTGAAGGTCTTTAACAATCCCTTGAACAGCAAAAAGGTGGCAGCGGTTTTTAAGGCGCGCAGTGCCGGGGAAGCTGATGCCGCGTATCGGAAGATATTCAGGTACGGCAACTACTCGCTGCTTGTCTTTGAGCAGGGTAAAATCATCAGGGAGGAACGCGTTACTTCAGAGCAGGGAATCGTGGAGGACCTGCATGTTGCCGTTAGAGGGGTTAAAACAAAAGACGCTCTTGACCTTGACGCTATCATAAAAGAGCTGCGGGACAAGCGCGTTATCTACGTCGGCGAGTCGCACACTGCCTATGCAGACCATTTGATGCAGCTTGAGATTATACGGCGGCTGGTAAATGACAAACAGCCGCTCATCATCGGCATGGAAATGTTCCAGCAGCCCTTCCAGAAGTACCTTGACCAGTATATTAATAAAAAGATTTCCGAGGAAGAATTCTTAAAGAAGACGGAATATTTTTCACGCTGGGCCTACGACTACAACCTGTACCGGGATATTTTGCAGTTTGCCCGGAACAAAGCCATCCCGGTCATTGCTTTGAATATCAGAAGGGAAATAACGGAAAAGGTCGCGGACAAGGGCATGGATGCTTTAACTGCCGAAGAGCGGGCAGAGCTGCCGCCGAATATGGATCTGACCAATGAAAAGTATCGGGAGTATTTGAAACAGGTTTACTACCAGCATGAGCAGAGCAAAAAAACGTGTTTTGATAATTTTTATTTTTCGCAAATCCTGTGGGATGAAACCATGGCCCACAGCATAGCAGAGGCCCTGCAAAAATATCCCGATGCCCGGATGGTGGTCCTTTCCGGAAGCGGCCACCTGCAGTACGCATGGGGTATTCCGGCACGGGTGCAGCGCCTGACCGGCTCGCCCAGCGCGGTTATTCTCAATGACTCAGGCCAGGGTGTTGATCAAAGCCTGGCAGATTATATACTATTTCCCGAGCCTGCAGCTGCTCCGGAAAGCCCGATGCTCCAGGTGCTTCTGAAAAAGGAAAAGAACGGGGTTATCATCGAAAAAATCATGAAGGACGGACCGGCGCAGAAGTCAGGGCTTAAAGAGGGTGATATCATTCAGGCAATTGACAACAAAGTTATTGAGGATATAGCTGATATAAAAATACTGCTGCTTGGCAAACAGCACGGGGGCAGTATCACAATCAAAGTACAGCGCAAGCAGAAGGACGGCAAAACGCAGGAAATGACTGTAACGGTGGCGCTGTAGGGATTCGGGGTTGGGGGTTCGTGACTCGGGGTTCGTGACTCGGGATTCGGGGTTCGGGTTTAGGGGGATTATTTTTCAAGTTTTCCTGTATAGATAATAAATTGAGGAGTGAGCCATGGCAAATGAATGCTCGAAATTAAATCCTGATTGCATGATGAAAAACAACATCCAGTGCCCGGCTTTTGATGCCGGCAAGAACTGCTGGGAGTATGACTGGCTTCCCATGTTTCAGGGCATGCCGCAGCAGGAGAAAGAGCAGGCCAAGCAGTTTATGACGGCAAAATGCCCGCAGTGCGCAGCATACCGGGAGCCGATGCAAAAGATGATTGAGAGGATTCAGGCATTATAAAAAGTGAGGGCGCAACTCACGGGCTGAGGACGTAACCAGCCATTATACTGAGGCAGGGCGGCAATGATTATACTTTTCCCCCGCCGTGCAGCAGCTCTCTAATAGAAAAAACCCCGACGGAAAACGGAGGGGAAAACCGTCGGGGTATAACAGGGGCCAACATGAATTAATTATAGAACATTATTACATAAGTGCAAGAGTATGATATGATGATTGCAAAAAGGTAATAGTAGGGTAATGATGCAGTAATTAAAAGACCCCTCGCCGACAAAGGCCTTGTGAGGGGGGAAAAGAACAATTGGCATTCTATGTCAGCGAAGAGTCAATTAAATTATACCACAGTTTTATTTGTATGCAATAAAATATTTGATACAATTGAGCGGTAGTTTTGGAAACGACGATACAGGGTTTTATGAATTATGTGAAGAACTCTTAAGGGGTACTTTAACAAATAGAATTATCAAGAAGATCAATAAATAAAAGCCATTGTTTTCCCTTTAAAATATTTGGCGGGGAAACAAGATCATTAGAGGTCCCCTTACCCCTCAATTCCTAAACGCTGTAACTCAGGGAGGGTTCATGATCATAGATATCCATAACCACCTTACCGTGAAGCACAGCCCTTTTTATCTGCCTGCTGAAGAATATCTGGAGGTTATGGATGAACTGGGAGTGGATAAGACCGTTATACTGGGGAAGGATTACGGACTGCTGGGGGACGCTCAGAACTCAAATCTGCCGGATGCGGAAACAGCGGAGTTTGTCCGGGCGCACCCCGACCGTTTTATCGGTTTCAGCGCCGCCCACCCGGACCGGTCCGAACAGGTGAACCTTGAGCGCATAGAGCGGGCCGTGAATGACTATGGCATGAAAGGCATCAAGCTCAACCCGGCATCGGGATTCTACCCCAATGATCAGCGGCTCTATCCGGTGTATGAAAAATGCTTGAGCCTGCAGATTCCCGTAATGGTCCACATGGGCATCAAGCCGCCTTCCGAGGGGAACCGGATGAAATACTGCCACCCGCTCTATCTGGATGACATCGCAGTTGACTTTCCCGATCTGCAGCTTATCATCGCTCACTCCGGCTATCCCTGGGTAGAGGATACGATAACCGTGAGCCTCTATACGCAAACTGTTTTTGCTGATATTTCAACCCTGAATCAGATCGAGGAGGTAATGGGCTGCGCGGTGGTGGAGCCGACACTGAAACGGCTGACAGCCTCTCTTGGCGCCAGCCGTGTTGTGTTCGGCTCGGATGGTATTTTTAATCTTGAGGCGCTCATCAGCGCGGTCAGGAACGCGGATTTTCTCTCTGCTGCGGACAAAGAGAGAATCTTCTGGAAAAACGCTCAGGAAATTTTAAAACTGTAGCTCAATCATTTCGCTGCCAGTGAACCCTGATATATTTTTCACCGTCAGGGTACTGGAAGTTAAGCTCTCCCTTGCACGCATCATGCACGGCTTCTCCGATGCGGCGCGCAATGTGCTCATAGGTCGTTTTTATAGCGATCCGGCGGGCATTATCCGAAATATCAAATATTCTTTCCAGCGGCCGGTACTTGCGCTCGGTGTCTTCAGTATTTTTGATAATGTTAAGAATCTCGTTTTTATGTTTTAATAAAAAATCGCCCTCCAATACTACTACGCCGCCTTCATAGCGGCCTGCTATTCTTTTGCACGCAGGGCATACAAAATTTGCTGCTTTTGCGGGAGCCTTTCCCGGCCACTCAAAATTACCATTACGGAATACCACACCGCATTTTTCACACACAGAAGGATCAGTATATTTTCCTTTCAAAAAATAGGGATCATGATTCTGCTCCTGGATAAGTTTATTTCTTTTTTCCATGGCATTCCTCCTGTCACTAATTTTTGCTATGCTTTTGTATTTAAAGATTTATTTTATATCCCCTCTTATTATAGTATAGCACGGGAAGGAATAGTACATGCCAAAAATAAAAGAAACCCAGGAATTCAGGGAAAATGTCGCCGTAATTCCCCGCGGTGAAACTTGACGAAGTCGTAAAAAGTCAATTTCCCCTCCCCTGGCGGGGGGGGGATTAAGGGGAGGGCGAGCAATAATATAAATTACTTGATTATCACCCTCACCCCAACCCTCTCCCGTCAAGGGAGAGGGTTGTTTTTCTGCTTTTTGCGAGGCCATCAAACTTATCAAAAGGAGACGCGAGTGAAAAACATACATGGGGGAACAATTTACGCTATTGCCCGGCGGATGGGGGTAGATCCTTCAGAGCTTCTTGATTTCAGCGCCAGCATCAATCCGCTCGGTTTTTCACCGCGTGTTAAAAAAGCCCTGAAGAGTCATGATTCCGCCATTCTTCATTACCCTGACCAGGAGGCACATGATTTTGTACAGGAGCTTGCCCGATACCACCGCATACCAGCTGAAAATATCCTGGCTGGAAACGGCTCGACCGAGCTTATTTTTATGCTGCCGAAAGCTTTGAAGATGAAGCGGGCATTGCTGGTTGTGCCGACATTTTCAGAATATGAATCAAGCATCAGGCAGTCAGGCGGCAATGTCTGTTATTACCGCACGACAGAGAAGAGAGATTTTTCTATTCAGCCGCAAAAACTTTTGCGGGAGCTGCGGAGGGGCTACGACGCGCTTTATGTCTGCAATCCCAACAACCCGACTGGGGTTTTAACGACTGGTAACGTGCTGAAGGATATTGTGCTGGCTGCGCGAAAACAGTCAGCCGTGGTTGTAATTGACGAGACGTTTATTGATTTCGAAGAAAACCAGTCTCTTAAACATCTAACGCAACATTATGTAAATCTATATATTTTAAGATCTATGACAAAATTCTTCGCGCTTCCCGGGCTGCGCGCCGGCTACCTTATTTCCTCAGCAGAGAATATTAAAAAGATGAGGGAGCAACAGCAACCGTGGACCATGAATGCGCTTGCCCAGTACGCGGGTATTGAGAGCCTCAGGGATTGCGGCTATATCCGCAGGACCAGCCAGTATGTGAAAAGAGCGCGGCAGGAGCTTATTGCCGGACTCGAGCACATTGCCTGCTTAAAAGTATTTGAAAGCGGGGCAAATTACCTTCTGGTGAAACTTCATGCTTCGGCTCCAGTGCAGGTTGCCGGGCTTTATGAAAAGCTCCTACAGAAAAGGATAATCATCAGGCAATGTAATACGTTTCAGGGAATGGGCGACAGTTATTTTCGTATTGCGGTGAAAAAAATAAGTGAAAACAAAAGGTTGATTGGACAGCTGAAGAAAATACTCGAGGCATAAATCGGTGAATCGGTGACCCGCCTGCGTCCCTTGCGGAACTACGGCGCGGTTGCGGATCGGTGAATGGGCCAAGAGGGTTCAAGGGTGCGAGGATTCAAGGGGCATAGGGGATGGTGAATAGGTGAATGGGTAAAAAGACCTTTTAGCCTTTTTACCTTACACTTTATACTATTCACTATTCACGAGCCACGAGTCACGAGCCACGAGTCACGAACCACGAGTCACGAACCCCGAGTCACGAACCCCGAATCCCGAACCCCGAGTCACTGGCCGGCTATTTTTGTCTAATTCAGATTTGAAGCGCGGAGACCAGAACAGCTTGCGGAAGTGATAACCGTACAATGCCATGCACACAACTTCGGAGAATGCTGTGCGATATTTGAAAAAAGTATTTTTAAGAAGCCGCCAGTAATAATTTCTGGTGTACTTCCGGTCAGTAATGCCCAGATACCAGAAGGTGCGCAGGAAGGTGAGCACATCATTTTTCTCAAGATAGAATTTTGTTTTTGGCCGGTAGTGCTGCAGAAAAGTCATAATTCGTTTATAGTACATCTCCGGTGAATAGATGGTGTTCATCACCCACTTATAGCCATTTATGATGGTTTCCCGGTCCATTTTAGGGATAAAGTTAAGACTTTCTTGAGGGTCGGTATTATTACACGCACACTTAAACAGGAGCCGGCCTTCCTCTTCCAGACGTTTATACAGTCGAGTTCCCGGCATTGCGGTAAGCAGGCCGATCATGGCCGTCACAATGCCGGTCTTCTGAATAAACTGAACCTGACGCTGAAAGATGTCCGGCGGGTCGCTGTCAAAGCCGATAATAAATCCCCCCATAACAGCCAGGCCGTGATTCTGAATGATGCGCACTGAATCGGCAAGGCTTCGTTTAAGGTTCTGGGATTTGCCGCATTCCCTGAGACTGTCCTCAGACGGTGTTTCAATCCCCATGAAAACCTTGTTAAAGCCTGCCTGTGCCATCAGATCCATCAGCTCTTCGTCTTCCGCCAGATCAACAGAGGCCTCAGTAAAGAAATTAAGCTGCCGCTTGCGCCTGCTCTGCCAGGCAATAATCTCACGCAGCAGGGATTTAACCCTGACCTTGTTGCCGATGAAATTATCATCAACAATAAAAACAGTACCGCGCCAGCCGCGGCTGTAGAGCGCGTCAAGCTCCGCGATCATGCGCTCATTGGTTTTGGTCCGCGGCACCCGGCCGTTCAAGACGATAATGTCACAGAACTCGCAGTTGAACGGGCATCCCCGTGAGTACTGAATACCCATGCTCACATAATCAGAGAAATCAATTAAATCCCAGCGGGGAATCGGTGTGGCATCCAGCGGCGGACGATTGTGTTCCTCGTACTGTTTTTGCGCGGTCCCGTTCTCAATGTCTGCAACAAAACGGGGCACGGTGAGCTCGCCTTCTCCCAGTATCAAATGGTCCGCATCCTGGAAAACCTCGCGGTAGGAGTTAAACAGCGGCCCGCCGCACACGGTTTTAACGCCGAGCTTGCGGCAGCGGTCAAGCACCTTTCGGGTGGAGCCCCACTGCGCCACCATGGCGCTGATAAAGACATAATCAGCCCATTGCAGGTCTTCATCCCGCAGGCCGCGCACGTTCATGTCCACCAGGCGTTTCTGCCAGGCATCAGGCAGCAGTGCCGCCACGGTAAGAGCTCCCAGCGGCGGGAATGCGGATTTACGCTGCACCACCCGCAGGGCGTGCTTGAAACTCCAGAATGTTTCAGCGACCTGGGGATAGACAATCAGGATATTCATTCGTATGTCTCCGCTGAAGTTTCTGTCAGTAACTTTGACAGGCATAAAAGTAATAGCATACAGGACAAACTGGAACAAGGCAAAAGGCGAATAACCGGCGTGATAGTAAAAAAGGGAGCTGAGAGAGCAAGCAAATGAGATGTTGAAGAGGGGGGAACAACGCTCTCAAATGTATCTTACTCCTCAACTCCCTATTCAAAAGCTATGGAGTTGTTTACCGGCATTATCGAGGTCCGCAATGCCGGTTTAATCCGGCGCTATACGTGCCAAAAAGCGGCTTTATATAACATCAATATTCTTTGCAACTATTAATGTGTACGACCATCTATTTAAATGATAGCATTATTTCACGTCTTTTTAAAGAATAATTTTTGCCCCTCTTATAGAACAGTAATTTTAAAAAATTACCCTAAGAATACTCATATTTCCCCGGCAGTACGAATCATGTAAAAAATGCAAGTTTCTTTTGCCAGATAAATCAGATATATGTTATGAAACCTCTATATAATAATCTAACCAAAGATATTTGAAATTTGTTGTCAGGCTTCTGGTTCATTTGTTCGGGCTAAATGCTCGCCGCAAATGCTGTTTGTCTTTGCCAGAGCCTTCGCTCGCACCGCCCGTAACTGCTCTCACCAAAAGCCTTACGATACAAAGGTGAGAGTAAAATTCTCATATATGTAAGAATAATAAACAGCCTCGCAAGCAAGGTAACATTTTTCAGGGAGAGCCCGGCATGTCGATAAAAAGAGTTTTGCCACTGCTGCTGACAATCGTTATTATAAAAGGGCTTCTGCCGTTCCGCGTGCAGGCGCAGCCGGCAGTGCCGGCGGTTCAGGCCGTAACAGTCTCTGATCTGTCCGGAAGCCCTAAAACAACCTTCAGTCCGGGCGAAACCATACGCTATACGGTTTCATTCACTGCCGACGGATTATCTTTTTTACGGGTGCGCGGTACGGTTTCGTTTACCAGCGCGCCCCCGGAAAAATTGCCGCTGCAGTATAAGACCGGCAGCGGCGATTATACCATTTCCTGGGACAGCATTGTTCCCGCCCAGGCCCTGGGCGAGGCAACCGTAACAGTCCGTTATTTCAGCCTGCCGGGGCGTTTTGGAACATCTTCCGCGACGTTTACTGTCGCGGAAAAACCGCCGCTGCCAGCGGCAACATATGTCGGAACGTCCCTGTGCATAGCCTGCCATAGCGGATTCAGCAAAGATATTGTCGATGCCTATAATGAGTCCGGGCACCACTTTGCCCTGAATGCGGTCAGCAGCACTGCGCCGGTTTATCCCGGATTTGCGCCGGGTGTGCCGCAGCCGCCGTCAACGTTTTCGTGGCCGGATATTCTCTATGTTGCGGGCGGTTACGGCTGGGCAGCGCAATTTGTGAATCAGGACGGCTACATTATAACAAACGGCGCTGATGCCGTGGACAGCCAGTACAACCTGCCAAGCACATTTTTAGGCCTGAGCGGCCAATTTGTTGAATATGAGTCCGGGCAGGCAGAGCCAAAGGAATTTACCTGTGGGCCCTGCCACGCAACCGGCTATTCCGACGCAGGACATCAGGATGGCAAGGACGGCATTGTCGGGATATGGAAGGAGCCGGGGGTCGGGTGCGAAGCATGCCATGGCCCCGGCAGCAACCATACTGCTAATCCAATCGGCGTAAAGCCGCCCCTTGATCCAGCGGATGCCTGCGTTACCTGTCATGTGCGCGATAATACCGCGGTGGTTGAGGCGTCTGACGGGCTTATTCTCAGCCAGCAGCAATCTGATGAGCTTAAAGCCGGCGTAAAATCTTATTTCACCTGTGTTGCCTGCCACAACCCGCACGCATCAGCCCATTATGATCAGAGCGCGCAGGGAACGGCCATTATTCAGGACTGCACCAGTTGCCATAACGATAAAACTGTGGGGTTGGGCATGTCATTTCTCAGGTGTATTGACTGCCACATGCCCTATGCCGTTAAATCAGGTGCACATATAAGCTATCAGGACCCGGAGAACCTTTCGCTGCATGTGGGAGATTTGCGCTCCCATATCTTCACGATAAATCCCGAGGCAGAGAGCCCTGCTGACATGTTTACGCCGGACGGCACAGCAATAGCCGTTGACGGCACTGGCAAAGCTAAAGGGCTGACGCTTGATTTTGTCTGCCTGTCCTGCCATCGCCAGGGAGGGCTTGCCAACACTGCCTACAGCTTTGAGCAGGTGAAAGCTCTGGCAGGAGCAGTGCATCCGAAGTGATATACTAATCTAATTCTATTAGAAACAATTGAAGGGGAGGGACTGCACCCTATGAACTGTAGGATGCCTCTAAAAGTTAACCAAAAAACTGTGGGGCACACATAAAAAATCGTTGATGTGCGCTGCGTTGCCTGAGCAGGTATTGGGACATTCTTCAGCAAAAAAAGCCCCCGATTTTTCAATCAGGGGCTTTTCCGTTCCTGAGGTCTGCGTATGCAGTCCGGTCAGTAGTAACTAGTTACCCAGTGCTGTATGGACTACTTCTACAGCATGGGAACTGCCGGCACCGTGACAGACAGAGCAGGTTTCAACAAAATTCAGCACATCAATACGATTCTTGTTAATGGATCCGCCGTTAGATTCCATGTGAGCAACAGATTCTTCACTGTCATGGCAGGAATAGCAGGTAGCAGTACCCGGTGTAATAACCCAATCAGTGTCATTGGGCACGGTTTTGCGCGCACTTGCTACGTCATCAGGCGAGGCATCCTTTCCATCGGCAACTCCCGTGGTCCGGTTGGTTGTCATCAGCACATTCTCAGCCAGAGGCAGCTCGTAGGTGTTGTCAACATGGCAGGCAAGGCAGTTACCGACATCGGTCGGGAAGGTCACTTCAGACCAGTTATAGTATAAGCCGTTATTCCGGTCACGGACATGCTCATAATCCGTGGTCCGTACGCTGGATGCATGGATGCCATGAATCATGTCCTTCATGTTTTGTGTGGCCTCAGGATAGCTCAGGGTGTCGGAACCCAGAATTGCAACTATGTCAGCAGATGGCTCCTTTATTTGCCGGCCGCTGCTGCTCAGGTTGGGTACATGGCACAAGACGCAGATTTCCATATTGAGGACCCTGTTTCCGCCATGGCCTTCAAACCACTCGTGGCAATTGGCGCATTTGTTGTTATCTATCACGGTGCGCCGTACATCGTCACCAGACACAGGCTTTACTACGGAAGGGGTATGGAGGGAATAATCGGATTCCCCGTCGCCGGTGGTATCGATCGAGTAATAGCCCTGCAGGCCAATGGCACGCATCTTGGCGCCTGCCGGGAAGGTGTCGTTCAGCGTTGCAGTGCAGGAGCCGCCAGATGAACAGGTCACAGAACCTTTAGTTCCTGCGGCAATGTCAGCAATGCTTACGGAGATGGGTTGGGCCGCAGTCCGGCCAAGATTATTATAATCAGACGGTGATGTCACCCCATCCTGTGATTCAGCCCAGGCCAGCAGAAAGCTCGGGGCGCCGGAATAGCCTGCCGGCAGATTGGTCACGTCAAGGAGACTGTCGTCAGCAGTTATTTTAAAGGTGATGGTCGGAGCGCCGCTTCCATCAACGGTAACTTCGCTGATTTCATAGGCGATTTTCGGCACGCCGGTCGGGAGGTTAGGGTTGTTGGGTGTTGCATTCGATGTCAAATGATATGTCTCGATTGCGTCGGCGTTGTGACACGTGGCGCAGGCTGCATTGTTGGCCTGAGGTCCGGCAGCGTGTCCTTCACCGGTGGCAAAGTCTACATTTAAATGACAAGAGCCGCAGGCTTCAATGGAGGGTTTATTTTTCCAATTATCGCCCTGCGGAGTTCCCTCATCCTCGCCGTTATGACATTTCCTGCAGTTGTTCAATGCCTGCGGATAGGTAACTTCAGCAAACCCGCCGTCAAAATAGTCAGGATCAGCAGCATGGATCTTGTGGGTCATAACGGTCATGTCTAAAGAGTCGTTGCCTTCGACAAGATCCGGGTTATGGCAGGTAACGCAGTAACCGACCTCATACCGGCGGCCATGGGCGACGAGACGACCATGGCACTCATTGCAGGAACTGGTCAAGGCAATGTCCCGGGTAGTGGTCACAGCGCTTTTGTCCGGCACGAAGTCATAGACGATATTCAGCGCGGTAAGGCCGGAGTCGGCGTTGCCCATCTGGCCACCCAAACGGTGGGTGACTGATTTATCAAAGGCCGCATCACTTCTCACATCATAGGCAAAGGTGTAGGTGTAGGTATAGTCTTTATTGATCGCCAGAGTGCCGCCGCCCCGTGGGCTGTCATAGCTTGGGGCGCCTTCGCTGCGGATATAGCTGTACCATGAGTCGGAATCTCCGTTGGTGCCCGCCACCAGCTTAGCAAGGGTAAAGCGCACAAAACGGTCATCGCTTGCAATCAGGGTTTCAATGCCGACAACAGGGCGGTCAAAAGCATCGGTTACCGAAAAAGTTACCGTGGTAGAGGTTCCAATGGTAACGCTGATACTGTCTTGCGGGATGTTCAGGCCGGTTATGGCTGCTCGTTCATCGGGAGTCATTGTAGCAATGTCAACGACATCTACGTCTTTTTTACAGCTGTTTACGCCCATGAAACCTACAGCTACAACCCCCAGCAGTACAAACTGAATCATTTTGCCAATTTTCATAAACACATCTCCTACCCTTATAGGTGTTGATAAAAAAATTCCCCTCCGCTTTGATTAGTTGCTGCAACAGTGTAAGTTTTGGCATCCCCCCTTTCATTATTGAAAACCAGAACGTCTTTCCCGGTTTTCAGGTATACGTATTTTATGTTATGTCAGTTAAGAAAAGTTTCAGTTAGCCCGGAGAAGCTGATTTATTTTTTTTGTAAAGGCTGAATGGATTGCTATAGAGAATAAACTTTATTGCCCACTTTTCTCCATACCCTACTATTTTCATTAACTACAGTTTAGATTCTGGCGAAAAAAAAGTGCAAAAAAACCATTTTTTGACTTGACAAAAAATATGATTTTTGCGCTGCGCGCGCCTCTTAAGAAAAAATATTTTCTTAGGAGGCGCA
>Ga0172368_10000553_pt1 | contig 53186 bp, 53 predicted proteins | sample Lak11m_FD_114540 | JGI IMG/M metagenome (GOLD analysis project Ga0172368, IMG submission 114540) | Freshwater microbial communities from Kabuno Bay, South-Kivu, Congo - kab_022012_11m | ecosystem: Environmental > Aquatic > Freshwater > Lake | place: Democratic Republic of the Congo: South-Kivu... | reverse complement strand
TGGGTTTACCAATTTCTGTGCAGAAATTGTTGGTAAACTCACGCCGTCAAAGGCAAAAATTTTTCGGTTTGGCCAATTCTACCAACGCAAGAAGAGACCACTACCAAGCAAACGATACCCATAATAACGGCGTTACGTTCAGCTTTGCATGGGGAGGGGCCAAGGCACTTTCGAATACGTCTTGCTCGTAGGTGGCGCCCTTTTGATCGTCGTCCTGGCACTCGTCGTACTTCAAGACAGCTTCCGGCAATCCGCCCAAGGCGTTTCCGACGTCCAACTCAAAAAATGCCAGATATCCGCCCAACAAGACCTCGCGTGTTTTGACGGCGGCGTATTCAACGGGTCAAAACCATTCGACCTTTTAGGCTATCAGGCCAACCCCGTACTCTGCAACTGCTCCGACTTCGACCCCGACGCGTTCACCATACCAGTCGGAATGGCAACAAGCCAACAACTAGAATTCTACACCGACACCACAACCCCCACCTATTCCGCCCTAAAATTCGAAGACTCAACAAAACCGGCCTACATCGCCCTCTCCCTGCGCCTCAAAACCGATTCCTACCGCTTCCATCAAGTCCTGCCCGACCGCACAAGCCAAGAAAAACAACCCGACGCCACAAAAGACGAAAACGACGGCCATACCACGTATTCTTGGAACAGCGTTGCTGCCGGCTCGAAAATCAAAATCATTCCAAAAAACAAGCCCTCGAGCCCGGAAGAACAAAGCCAAGCCAACACGCAAAAACAACAGGAACCATCAGCACAAGAACAAGAACAAAACGCGGCCAAAAAAACCTCAAAAACCGTCGACGAAAACAACCAAATCCTTCTGATCAACTCCAAAGAAGGAAAAAACACGCTGATCTACCAATACACACCCACCGACATACCCGCCGAAGACTACAAAACCCCATTCACCCTCACCATACCCGTAAAAAACATCGCCAAAACATTCCCGCCCGCTGAATCAATCACGCCCAACCCGGACGACTCCGAATCCACCGACATAACCTGGTCCAACATCCGCTTCCAAGCAGGCAAACCCTTCACGTTCACCATCCACACCAACAACCCCGACTACAACACTTTAACAACCGACATCGACACCGGCCTACAACGCCTCAAAAACCAAGGAAAAACACTCACAAAAACCCAAAGCAAGAAAACGTGCCCCGAACTCTTCGGAATCACCCTGCCCGGATGCTCCGACTCCAACAATCAACGCAACCTTCCAACGGCCACCCCAGCGGAAAACCCCGCACTAAGCCCGACTCCCAAAAGCCTTGAACTTCAACCCAGCCCGACTCCATCATGCCTAACCCTTCCGCTTCTAGGCACGCTTCCATTCGGATGCACAACGCCAACTCCCACACCCAACCCTGACTCCGACGAATACTTGCAAGAAAACCAGGGCTGCAGCATCCTGCCAGGCGGCAAAAACTGTGCCAGCGGCCTTGAATGCCAACTCCAACTATCATTACCACCCACGTCCCAATGCAAACGCAAAACCGACGCGACGCCTACACCGACTGCAACTCCTTCCCCCTCGCCGTCCGCCGAACCCTCCAAAAAGCCGCCGATAGACTTAAGCCAAATTAAAATCGAAGCCGTCAAGCCGTGGCAATGGAACGAAGTGGAAACCCTCAAAACACCCACACCAACACCCACAATTCAGGTCGCCATCGAAGCGGAAGAACCCAAATGCACCACTGAAAACCACGAACCCGTAGACGCACCATGTTGCACTCGCTTGCAAGCCTTAGCTGAAGACCCCCAATTTGCCAATTCACGCAATCTTTGCCAAAAACCCGACAATGCGAAAGTCTACCAGGCCCCCATGAGCCGTCTTTCATTCGCCGACCCGACGCCCTCCATCACGCCAACAACCACCCCGACTCCAGCGTCAATAAAATTCAAAAGCAAAGCCATACCCGCAGAAGAACTGTCCACGGAAATGAATTTCGAGCCCGGCTTCGACATTCCCGAAAACGGCTTCATACGAGGAGGCGACGGAAACCTCTACATCGCAGTAGCACAACGCGCCATCCTGCACAACAACCAATGGGCGTACCTCGATGCCGCATATGAGTATGGATGGGCCTATTCGACGTTCGGAATCGCCATGAGTGGGGACAACGGGAAAACCTGGAATTTCCTAGGCAAACAAACCCAACAACCCGCCGACGGCTCCGGAAGCTTCGTCGACACCATTGACGGAAATGCCAAAGCCGTCCACTTGGACCATTTCGGCGTATCACAAGGAACAGCATATACCTCAACCAACCGCAGGTCCATGAGCCGATTCGAAGGCATCGTACCCGCACCTGATGGCGGAGTCTACCTCTACTATTCAACCGCCAGCGAAATGAATCCACTGCCCGCCATCCCGCAAGGCTGCCCCACCAACGGATACGCCTTCCGAGCCATGCACGCCTCCGCGGACGGCTTCGAAGACACGCCGGTTCAAACACCTCCGGGAGTCTTCTTGAAATTCCTCAACACGAATGGCACAGACTATTTCTTCGAAAGCATCCAAAAAATATCGGCCACTGCCGGCGACATGCAGTCAGACGCGTACGCTACAGTCCTTTGGGGAAAAGACATCAGCAAGATATACGAATCCGAAGACGGGACCACGCTCAAAGACACAGGCACATACCTATCCACATCTGAAACGTTACCCGCCGTGCCCACCACGCCGCTTCTGTGCGCGCCCAGCACCATCAGCTGTACCCCAGGCTACTACACATACGATAACGGCAAACGCATCACTTGCACGCGCCAAGTCGAGTATTACCTGGACGTTTTAGGTCGTAAGAAATGGAGATACATCTATCTGTGCGATAACATCCAATGGAATCCGGAATACGTCCAGCTCGGAACGGTCTGCACCCCCGAAACGGCCCCCTCCATTGACGTCGGCCCGCCCATCAGACCCAAAATCCCTCTCCAAGACCTACGTCTTAGCCCTACCGGCACCAAAGCCGCATTCTGGAAAGGGCAACTCTACGTCCAAAAAGGAAAATACTTCGAAAAGACAGACGTCAGCACCTGCCATCCGGACATTTCGCACCCCACCCACCCCGGGTGCACCTACGAATACCTCGCTCCCACCGAGCCGGCCTGGAAAACCGTAACCCTCACAGACGGCCTCCCACTCCTCGTCGACTCACAATTCGATTCTTTCGGCAACCTCCACCTAATCGAGACATACGAAGTGCCTGCCACCTCTGAACGCGACCTGTATTATGAAATGATCCCGGCCAAAAAGATCGACCCGCAAAAAGCGGTGGCTTTCGATTCCGTGACACTGATCACTCGGCCAAATTGTCCCGATTGCGACGCAGTCGAGAATTTCTTGAACCAAAACGGAATCCCGTATAAGAAAAGCGTCCAACAAATAATCCAAACCGCCAACGCGAACAAAAAATACCCGATTACTAACATCCAAACCGGTGGAAAAATCAGCACGGTAACCGGTTGGGACCGCATCGGCCTGGCTGAAAAGATAGGAATACAAATCCCCATCGAAAAAGTCACCCGGTATCCCAAACGCCCCGAACAAAAATGGGAAAGCAGCTACTCTGCCGTCGACATGCCGGCCGCCCCACGCATCATGATCCAAGAGAACGACAAACCGGCCATCCTCTTTGAAACGCCTTCGGCCTTGAAAGAATCCAATCCGAAAAAGGAAATATGGGAAACCAAAACATTAACCGAAATCTCGTTGCCTACAAGCGACAACGACCTCAAATACAAATACCAGGTGAAGGTCAACAGCTATTGGCAAGCCTACTATGCGGCACGCTCACCCAGTTTCATCCTCAGAAGCTATCCGGCCATCGTAAAAGATGAAGACATTGAATTTTTGCAATACAATAAAACCGAATATAGAACGAACCTGAACCTTCCGGCACAATACAATATCCAAGTAGCCCCCCGGTTCGTTCAATACGATTATGTTCACGCCCGGCTTGCGTTGGAAGAACCAGAAGCCGGCGCGATATTGAATGAACTCGTTCCATTCCATAAGTTCCGAATTCCAATCCCGATATCAGCCGCGACTACGCCAACGCTGACGGTTGAATCAAACTTGGCTGAAATCATTGCTGCAAGCGCCAAGCCATCGGAAGGTACTGCTCACGCCTACGAGGTGGAGCTGGTTTTTGATGCACGCAAATACCTCCTCGGAGGTAAACTTAACCTGCCGGTGGACAAAGTCGAAGGAACAATTTGGGCCGAAACCGAGGACAAACAAGCCGAAATTCCCTTCAAGATTCCCGTAAAACACGTCGCGCCTGAAAACCTGGCGTACGTCACGCCGGAGGTATTGCCGGTTTACACCAACGCGGGAAAAGGCGTGACAAAACCCGTATTTTTGGCGAACAACTACAACCGGCCGTTGACTCTATCCTGCGGCGCCCTCTTCACGCGCGTCGTTGCACCCGGCACCGTCACGCAAGTCGACGTCAAGCCGCCTGCCACAACGACGGAATGCACCGTCTCGCTGGACGGCGTGGCAACCCGCCAGACTTTCCGCGCCGAAGTCCGACCGGTAGACGACGACTCGCCTTGGATTACGGAAGACGGCCTTTCGGAATCCCTCGAATTGACAGAAGACGCGTCTTTCCGCGACTGCGCAGGCCGCTACTGCAACTGCCAACAAGCCCGCCAAGCAGCCGACGACTTTGCCACACTGGTTTCAAGCCACGTCTCACGCATCAACGGCGCCAGCCCCCGCGACTCAATCAACGAAGTATATCCAAGCGGCTATACGGCGTCAACAGTCTTGCGCACAGGCACCTTCGACGACATGGACGATCCACTCGGCGAATGCAACGTCAAATTCAACGCCTACGAACAAGCATTGCAGCCAGGTTCAGTCTACAAAGTCGGCTTCAAAGTCCCGCAAGCCGGCGGCTGGCTCTCTTGGGACCACGCGGTGCCGACCCAGCCGGTTGAATTGGTCAAGCAATGGACTTACGTCACCAACAAGGGCCTGGCGGCTGACAAGGACGGATTCCGAGGCACGATATCATGAATAAAGCATTCTTGGCATTGGTCGCATTGACTTTATTGGCCGGATTTGCCCAGTTCGCCCACGCGGCGGATAACTTCGACTACGTTTCCTTCAACCAGCGCGCCATCAAGGAAATGGAACGCGAAGAACAGTTTTTTGCAGAAGTTGCCGCCGCGCCGAATGAACTGACGAAACTTTACGGATTTCTCCCTGCAGTCTCCGAGGAAGACGTCGAAAAAATGGACCTCGACATCCACCTGTCCGGCATTCGCGGCATACTGACCTGCCTCAAGTCCGGAAACCCTCAAACCACGTGGGCGAAAATAGCCGAAACCGATTCCAGTACATTGCAACTAACTTGCGCAGGTTCCGGCCTGACCGCCGCGTTTTCTGCATGCATAGCCGGCGCATCCCGCCTGCCGCCCCTGCGTTACACCGAAGTCGAAAAACCCAACTGTTACAACCCAACGTTCGCCGCCCTTCTGCAGATTTACCGCGAAAAATCCGCACCCACAGACGCCTTGCTGGAAGAACGAGTCCAGAACAACCTCTACTTCACCGCCGCCCAACGCGAACGCCTGGGCCAAGCGTACTTGGACTTGGGCCGCATGAAGTACCGATACGCAAGCCAAAAAGAACTGGCTCGATATGCCGATGAACACCTCTTGTCGGATTCCGACCGTCGAGGCTTGCGCGTACTGGCTGAATGCCTCCGACAGAAAGCCCCCATCGGACTCTTCACCGCTTACGCTGAACGAGGCGAGTTCCCGCCTGAAAGTTACCTGCGCAGCCTCAAGTGCATCTCGCCGCATTCAGGCGCACCACTTGAAGCACTGCAGGCCAACTGGGCCGCCATGGGACATGCCATTGCCGGCCATAACATCCTGCTGCGCTCGCCTTACTCCGGCACGCCTTCCCGCGTTTACGACATCATCCGCGCTACCGACAAATACCTGGCCCAGGAAGCAACCGACGCCATCCTGGAAACAGACAAATTCGCCAACGTCCACGTCCCCGGACTTAAAGAAAGCGTCAAGGACCGAATTTCCTTCAAAGGCGCCACACTACTGCCATTGGAGCAACGCATCGAACTTTCGTACCAGCTTGAAAACCGGTTCCTGACTGAAAACCAGGACCGCATCCAGAACGTCAAGACACTCAAGACCATAGCTGCAGGAGCAAACTCCTGCGTTTTGGGCGAGTTGGAAGGCTCAGCAACCGGTGCCGTCGCCAGCGTGGCGCTTCGCGCCTCCTCCAAGCTGCCCGGCGGCTGGAAAGCAGCAGGAATGGTCGCCACAGTAGGCCTTGCCGTCTACGGAGTCAAAGAGACTGTCGGCCAGACGATAAACCTCATCAAATCCTACAAAGACATTCCGCTGGACGAGACCATAGGCGAAGCCTGCGGCGTGGCTTCCAGCATCATCGACATGACGCCGGACATCGTGGAAGTTCTCAAAAACACGCGCAAAAGCGGCGCCAAAGTCGACCTTGACGAACAACCGCCCACGCCGCAAGTCGAAGCACCCGGAAGTGCAAAGAAGACCGAAACCCGCACTCAGGAGGAAACTCCAGCACAAACTAGCGCCAACAACCAAGTCAAAGGCAGCGACACCCCCGCCGGACGCAATTCCGATGCCGAAGCATGGACGCGTTCCAACCCGACGGTATTCACGCCGAAAAACGCCAACGACAAACCCCCATCCACCGCGAGCCGCAAGAAAGCACAGAAACAAATCCAGGAACACGACCCGGACGTTTTGACGAAAAAAGTCGTCGAACAGGAAAAACCGGTCCTGGACGAGCTCGAAGTGAAAAAAGCATCCAAAAACCCGGAAGTAAGTGCAAAGGCCGAAACAGAACTTGCTGTCAAACGCGCCGAAGCCAACAGCCGCGCCCTTGACGCAGCCGATTCCGATGGATCGACCCAATTATCCTCACACGGCGACGAGGAAGTCGTCGTTTACGTGCCGAAAGACAAGTCCAGCACATCGCTTCCAAAGCGGGTGGTTGATAAGCTCAAGAATTTTTACTCCACCGCCAAAGACAAGCTCAAAACCCTGATTGCACCGAAAACCACGCCGGACAACACGGTCGTCTTCACGCCGGCACAAATGGCCAATAAGATCCGCAAATCAGAACACTCCTCCGAAAGAATGTCGTTGTTGCGCCAAGCCCTAGGCTCGCCAGACGTGTCAGTCAACGCAAAGAAAACCGCGGTGCTTCGCAAAACCGCCATCGGCGCCTACCAGAAAACGCTCAACCCCCAGGAAACACGCACATTCATCGAACTAATGGGACTTTTGTACAACCCGAAAACCTTGGAAGAAATTCCCGGCGGATTAAAAAAAGCACGCGATTATTACCGCGACAAGATTTTTGTCGAGCGTTCGAAGTTCAAGACCGGCGATGATGAAGTAAATTTCTACAAGACGTACCCGTACGACGAGACTTTCGCCCAGACGCTGCTTCTTTCAGTCGATCCGCAACTCAAGCGCTTTGACGTCGCAGGCGAAGACAACGCGCTTGTCCGATCAATGGTAAAGTTAGACAAGACGAAAGACATCCTTGCAACGTCCATCGCATCATCGAAAGCACTAAGAGACGCGGCGGCAGACGGCAAGCCGTTGCTTTCAGTAGAGGAATTGGATCACCTGCTAGAGGTGGGCGCCGATTTTTCTCCCGGCAAGACGTCCGAAGACGCGGATGCCTTCAAGAAATTCGCAGAGCCATTCATCAGCGAACTGCCCGCCGCCTATGCCAAGTCTTTCGACGCGGCGGCAAAGGACCAGCAAGTAGCCAAGACGCTTAAGGACGCTACTTCGGTTACATTCCAGAAAAAAGGCGAAGGCGGATTCCGCAAAGGTTTCTTGCAACAACAAGTCTTTGAAGGTTCAAACGACAAACTCGACCTAATGGTAAAAATCGGGGTGAACGATAAAAACGAAATCAATATTCTGGCCCGTAACTCCAAATACGGCTTGGCGCCGGAACCCTACGAGATGGTTGCCCGCCTGGATAAGAAAGGAGACCCGCTTCCCGATTCCATCTTTTACCAGGAATTCATAAAGGGTAAGCCAATGGGTGAAGCCTATGCAGCTGCATCGGCGACGGAAAAAACGGCTATTCTAGAAGATTCTGCCGAATTGGATGCCCTTTTTGGCACGCGTGGCGCCGTAGTCGACACCGACGGTAAAATCCTCATGCCCTTCGTTCAAGACGGCACTGTCAACGGTAACATATTTCTACGCGATAAGCCCAAGGCCGGCGTAGAGAACACGGGCCGCGCCGTTTACGTCGATCTAGATCCCAAACTTACTAGTCTGCGCGAACCCCACCGTTGGTTCCACTTCCAACTTCTTCTGCGTTCCCATGATTTTCCCGGTGCGGACCTGACACGATATATACGCAAAATGCACGCAGTATTCAAACGCGAGCTAGGCGACGCGGGCGACGCGGTATTCAAGAAGATGATGGTATATGAGCAAACCCACATGGCCGACCCCAACGGGGATGACACGCAGAATCTTGACATCGCCGACTTTTCGTCGTTCAAAGATGCCAGAAATAAAGCTAACGACGATGTGAAGACGACTGGAACATTCTTTGCCGTTATTCACTCCGTTTATGCATTTAATGACCCTGACGTATTAAGTAATGCACAAAAGGTTCGTTCGAATGTTTTAACCGGCGTTTCCAACTACGCTACCGAAATCGGGCTGCCGCCATCAAAAGGTGCAGCCGACGTTGACTTCAAATCCGCATTGTCCGGGCAAATCCATTGCACAATCGCGGCGCTTGTGGCCAACGCGTGTTAGTTTCCCGGCGGCTCGGATGTTTGGTCTTGAATATATCGCGTCCAGTCCGTAACCGACGCTTCGGGGAAAAAAAGGCTTCGATGGGAGTCCACACGACCACGCAAGTCTGAAACGGCGTTAATCACCAAGGGTACGGGTTTGGAGTCATGAAATATCTTCGCGACCTGGGCCAGCTTCTTGAGGCGTCGGGCCAGTGCATCCAGCCTCACCAAACGCGCTCGATGTTCCAAAGGAGCTACTGCCTTGAAGCGTTCCATTCCATCCACGGCCCAATTACGTACTCCGTTCCATTCTTCTTGGACCCGCTGCAACTCTTGGCAAATCGGGTGGCTGTGCTCATTGCCCCGACTTCCGCAGACTTCGCATTGCTCTTGCATTATGGGTTAAATCGTGCGCGGCCAAGATAAAAAGGCAAGGTGCAATGCCTTGAATCTGTTGAAAACCTATCGGCAACGGCCCGTTCAAAACCCGTCGCGGGGTATTCTGCAGACATCGTCACAAAACCATTATAATCTTTTACCAACAAGCTAACCATCCTATGCAATTCGCCGTCAAGGATGCCCGATTCTTCAAGTCCTGCGTCGATGCCATCGCCAATTTGGTCGACGAAGGCAGTTTCGAGGCGACCAAAGACGGCCTGCACCTGCGCACGATGGACCCCTCGCAGATTGCCATGGTGGACTTCAAGTTGCCCGCCTCGGCCCTGCAGAAGATGGACGTGGACGGCAAAGCCTCCGTCAACGTCAACCTCGCCGACTTTTCCAAGGTCCTGGCCCGCACCCGCTCGGACGAAAGCCTCGAAATCCAACTGGATGAGAAGGAATCCAAACTCCACCTCACGTTTTCCGGCGACTCCAAGCGCGTCTTCAAGATGCCGCTTCTGGACTCAAGCCAAGCCATGCCCAAGGAGCCCAACGTGCCGTTTGACGCAACCGTCAAAATGAAAGGCGGCGCTTTGAAGGCCATGCTGCAGGACGCCGGACTCCTATCCAGCCACGTCGTGTTCTCGATTGATGAGACGGGCATGACGCTGGAGGCCAAAGGCGACTCCGGCGATTTGCATTCGGAAACCGGCAAGGACTCCGGCCTCATCGCCTCCGTCACGGCCAAAAACGCCAGCCGCGCCATGTTCCCGTACGAATACCTCAACGACATCGCCAAGGCCTGCCCCGACGACGCCGCGCTGGAACTCAACCTCAAGTCCGACGCACCCGTCAAGATCGCCTACCAGATTGGCGACGCCCAACTCACCTATTACTTGGCTCCCCGCGTCGAGAACGAATAAAACCTGAAAAAGACGCAAAGGGCGAATACGACTCAACGCCGAAAAACGTCAAACCCCAGTTCAGACGAAACCACGTCAAGCCTTGCTGTAGACCGCATCATGATGTTCCAAACGCAGCAAACGCACGGCCTTTGTTTCCTTGAAGACTTCGAAAAGCAACACAAAGCTCCCTTCAACGTGAACCCTTCGGACGCCGACCAACGGAGGGCGCAACGGCTTTTAATGATCCGGATTGGTTTCGAGCACGTGGCGGATTTGCGCGACTTTTCCGTCCACGGCGGCCTTGAAGGCCCGGTTCTTGGAAGAACGCTTGCGGTAATCCCTCCCGAACTCGGGAGAAACTTCCAACGAAAAGACCATGGAAAAAAATCACGCCGTTTCCAATAAGTCATCCAACGACACGATCTTGCGGAAGGGACCCTTGCGAATCCGCTGAACCTCCGCCACGAATTCCGGCCGGAACGGCTTTTCCAGGAGGAGTTCCTCGTATTCCTGGGCCAGTTTCTCGATGGCCTGGCTCTTGTCCTTCAAGGAATACTTCGCCTTCACGATGTTCAACACGCGATTCGCCTTGTCGGAAATATTGACCAACGCATGCACCATATTAACACCAACTAAGTCGTGCTAAGGCCCCTATTTATCCATTATGGCGAAGAGCCAAATCGGCGACGCCCAACTCACCTATTACTTGGTCCCCCGCGTCGAGAACGAATAAGTCCCCCATTCTGCCAAAGTACAGATTATTAACCCACCCGACCTCTAGCCGTAGCCATGGGCATTATTTCCCGTCTGAATACCCTCCGACGCGTCGTCGTCGGCTCGTTGCGTTATTTCCGACCGCTGCACCGCACCATCCCCCTGCTGGCCAAAAGCATCGTGCGGCGCCTGCGCGAAGGCACTTGGCGGCATGAGCCCGTGGAGCTACAGCTGCGCGAAAATGAAGGTGGAGTCCCTTTCCGCACCGTTTCCATGGCCCAGGCCGCCGTGACGTTGGACGAAGCCCATGCGCACTATACGCCCCGAAACCCGTTGCGTCCCGGAGCCGTCATCATCGACTGCGGCGGCAACCAAGGCATCAGCGTGCGCCACTTCAAGCGGCTGCAACCGGATTCCGAAGTCCACGTGTTCGAAGCATCTCGGCAATACGTCGACCTTCTCCGCCACAACCTCGCGGACCTCTCCGGCGTGCACATCCAACACGCCGCCGTCACGGACCGAAAAAACGAGGTCAAACTCAACCTCTACGACGCGCCCGGCGGCGAATCGATTTTCAGCCGGCAGCACATGCACTCCACCGGACAGGAAACGGTCCCCGGCGTGGCGCTGAAAGACTACCTGGACCGCAACGACATCCCCCGCGTCGACCTTCTCAAGATGGACATCGAAGGTGCCGAGCTTCTTGCCCTCAAAGGCCTCGGTTCCAGCATCAGCAAAGTCCACACGATACTCGGCGAAATACATCCCGACGTCGTCAAGCCCGCCGACGTGGTCGGACACCTGGAGTCCCACGGGTTCGAAGTCCGCACCCGGCCGGACGGCAACGCAGTCATGTTTGAAGCCGTCAACCGGCAATCACAGTTGCGCAAGGCGTCATAATGCGCCGGACGCAAATGCCAAAAAAACCGCCCACCCACCATTAAGGCATAGCCGAATGGACCGCCTGGCTCTGGGGCTTAGGCTCGCTGCTCATCCTCATCGCCTACGTTCCCCAAATCGCCACCTCGTGCAGGAAAAGTGCACCGCCGCCTTGAGCCTCATCACGTGGCACCTCTGGTGGGCCGGCTCTTCGTTGTTGCTCATCCATGCCTACGCGCGAAGCGACTACGTCTTCATGGCCGTGCAGGCCGTCAACCTGGTAGCCGTCAGTCTCACGCTGTACTACGCGAAGAAGTACGAAGGAAGGACGTGCGGGGAATGCCAGGCCGGAACGCGGCACGAACCGAATGACGCAAAGGCAGTTTACAGCAAGACCGGCAAATAGTACGACGAATTAGGCCGCTCTTGCAGTCTAGCGGTACCGGTGAACGCGTGGGGGATATTTCCGGTACCGCTATAAACGCGCCGACTTCAAGCATTGCCATGAAACTCCTTCCCTTCATCATGCCCGGCTACCCTTCATTGGGCACCTCACGCGACATCGTCCGCTTCCTGGAACAGCAACCCAACGTCATCATCGAAACCGCCCTGCCTTCCCGCCTGCCTTCCGGCTCGGCATTGGTTCAAAAAATCCGCCAGACGGTGCTGCGCGCCGGCATTACCCCCGAAGACATCATGAGTACCTTCCGCGCCGAGCGCAAGCAGCTGCAAGCCATGCTCATGCTACACCAGGAACCGGATGGACAGACATTGAGCCAACTGCACGCCTCGTTCGACTACGCCATCGCGCCTTTCGCGCCGCAAATCGTCACGGCGCTCAACGCAACGGCATACCTCCGGCAGGAAAAACAGGACGACTTCACCCGCTTCGGCGCGCAAACGGGTCCCGACGATGCCGAAATGGATGCGAAAGTCCGCGCAAGCGAGGGCTTCGTCTACCTCAAAGTCGCCGCGGAGCGGCAAGGCAAGATTATGGAAGCCGAAAAAATCCAAGAGGCCATCCAGAAAATCAAAGCCATCCGCGACATCGACGTCTTCTGCGGATTCGGCGTCAAGACGGCCGACGACGTACGCATGCTCAGACGTGCCGGCGCCGACGGCATCTTCTTGGGCGCCGAAAGCTTGCACGCGCAGGAAAAAGGGCTGCCCGCATTCAAGACCTGGTGGCAGGAAATGGCGGACGCGGCCAAAACGTAAAGAAACAGAACAGTCATAATCCAAACCATGGACGCCGACGACGTGCTGCGCCGCATCGAACGCCAAAGCGCAAGCGGAGACGAATTCCTACCCATCGTCGGCCCGGAAAAAGGACGCCTCTTGGCCGAAACCGTCCGGAGCCATAGGCCCAAACGCGCCCTGGAAATCGGCACGCTCGTCGGCTACTCGGCCATCCTCATCGCCCGCCACTTGCCTCCCGGCGGCCGCTTGACTTGCCTGGAAATCTCTCAAGATTACGCCCGCCGCGCCATGCGCAACCTACAAGACACTGGCCTGAATGAAAAAGTCAAGATCGTCCTGGGCCCGGCGCTGACGAGCATCCCTTCGCTTTCCGGGCGTTTCGATCTCGTTTTCATCGACGCCGTCAAGGAAGAATACTATGCATATCTCCAGGCCCTCGAGCATCACGGCCTGTTGACACAAGACGCCGTCATCGTGGCGGACAACGTCAAGAAATTCGCCAGCCAGATGCAGGACTTCCTCGACTACGTGCGTCACTCAGGCTCGTACGAGTCGCAATACCACGACTTCGGCTCGGACGCCGTCGAAATCAGCATCCGCCTACTGCCAAGCAAACCAACAAAAACCAAGAAGCCGTTGAAGAAAATGGCACGGACGGGCTCAATTAGACGTACAGTCCGCAGATAAGGTTCTCACATGAAAATCCAGTCCCTCAACCCTTACAACAACCAAACCAACGCCGAAATCGAGCTTCAGACGCCGCAACAGGCCCTTGAGACGGCCCGCGCCGCCCACCGCGCCTTTGCGGACTGGCGCAAGACCGACGTGCATGCCCGCGGCGAATGCCTCACCCGCCTGGCCGCCGTCCTGCGCAAGAACAAGGACGAATATGCCCGCCTCATCACCCTGGAAATGGGCAAACCCATCACGCAAGCCAGAAGCGAGATCGAAAAATGCGCCTGGACGTGCGAAGTATACGCCCAGAACGCTCCGGAATGGCTGGAAGACCAACCCGGCGAGGCCGACGGACTCAAGCACTACATCCGGTACGAGCCGCTCGGCGTCGTGCTGGGCATCATGCCTTGGAACTTTCCCTTCTGGCAGGCCATCCGCTACGCCGTTCCTGCGTTAGCCGCCGGAAACACCACCGTCCTGCGCCACTCAAACAACGTGCCATTATGCGCGCAAGCCATCGGCCGCGCCTTTGCCGAAGCCGGGTTTCCAAAAGGCGCCTTCGGCGTAGTGCTGACCGACCATGACACCGTGGCCGAATTGATTGCCTCGCCCGCCGTGGCCGCCGTCTCATTCACCGGCAGCGAGAAAGCCGGCGCACACATCGCCCGCCTGGCCGGCGGCGCCTTGAAGAAATGCGTGCTGGAACTGGGCGGCTCGGATGCCTTCATCGTGCTGGACGACGCCGACGTGGACAAGGCAGCAGTTGCCGCCGCCCAGTCGCGCGCCATCAACTCCGGACAGAGCTGCATCGCGGCCAAGCGGTTCATCGTCTCCGAGAAAATCATGCCGGACTTTGCCGACAAGTTCACCGCCGCCATGCAGTCCCTCGTCGTGGGCGATCCTATGGACGACAAGACGCAGGTGGGGCCCTTGGCCGGCGTCGCCGGACGCGACCGCGTCGAAACGCAAGTGCAGGACGCCGTCCAAAAAGGTGCGCGCGTGCTCTGCGGCGGCAAACGACGCGAACCCGGATTCTTCTATGAACCCACCGTCCTGTCCGGCGCCACCGCCGGCATGCGCGTATGGAACGAGGAAACCTTCGGCCCGGTGGCGCCGCTTTTCCCGGCCCACTACCTCGAACAGGCAGTCGACATGGCCAACCGCAGCGAGTATGGCCTGGACGCCTCGGTCTGGACCGAAAGCCTGGAAGCCGGAGAGACCGTCGCACGCCAGCTGGAATGCGGCGTCGTCTTCATCAACGGCACACCCAAATCCGACCCGCGGATGCCGTGCGGCGGCGTCAAGAAATCCGGATATGGCCGTGAGCTCGGAAAATACGGCCTGCGCGAATTCTGCAACGTAAAAGCCGTCAACGTGTACAACCCATGAAGGAAACCCCGAAGCCCCGACGCATCCACTCCGGCGTCGTGCCGGATCCCATCTCCCGGCCCGACTATCGCCAACTCGCCCGAAAACTCGACGAACACCTGGCCAGGCAGCCCAGGCCGGTTTCGCTGGATGACGCCCACGCCCCCATGAGCCGGCAAACCGAATTGGACGTCCGCCGAGACTACGAGGACCTCGTCACTCAGGTGCGCGAGCGCAATGCCAACCGCGACGCCCTGCGGTCCGATCACCGCGTGCAGGCCATCACGGAAATCGCCGAACACGGCGCCATCCGGTACCTCCTAAGCTTCCTCAAGGAACACCGATACGACGAAAAGACCCGTAAAATTCGGCGGACAATCGAATAGACCGGACGGCATTTCCGGCCCCGCTTTGCCGTCACCTTTTTCAAGCCCTCTTCCGCAAAGCCCTTCATGCGCACCGAATCCGACTTCTTGGGTCCCGTCCAAGTGCCCGACAACGCGTATTATGGCGGCTTCACCGTCCGCGCGGCCAAGAATTTTCAGCTTTCGAACCACCGCGCACCGCCGCACCTGATGCACGCCATCCTATTGATCAAGAAAGCCTCCGCGCAGGCCAATCTGGACGAAGGGCTGCTGGAAAAAAACAAAGCCGACGCCATCATCAAAGCGGCCGACGAGGCCCTGCAAGGAAAATTCGACGACCAATTCATCCTCGACGCGTTCCAGGCCGGCGCAGGCACGCCTTACAACATGAACGCCAACGAAGTGCTTGCGAATCGAGCCACCGAGTTGTTGGGTGGACGCAAGAGCCAGTACCTCGTGCACCCCAACAACCACGCCAACATGAGCCAATCCTCCAACGACGTCATCCCCACCGCCACGAGGTTGGCCTGCCTGCTGGCGCTGCCGGGGCTTGAAAAAAACCTCGACGACCTGCAAACGGCATTTTCCAAGAAAGCCAAAGGCTTCGACAAACTCGTCAAGCCGGCCCGCACCCACTTGCAAGACGCCGTACCCATGACGTTGGGCCAGCAATTCGCCTCATACGCCTCCGCCTTGCGACGAAGCCACAAACGCATCCAAGCCGCAACCGACACCCTCAAGGAAATCCACCTGGGCGGCACCGCGGCCGGCACCGGCATCAACACGACGCCGGACTACCGCAAAACCGTCGCCAAGCATTTGGGCAAAGTCTCCGGCATCGCACTACGGACGACGGAAGACGCCATCGAACTGACGCAGAACCACAACGACTTCTTGCACTTCAGCCAAAGCCTTTCTTTGTTGGCCGCCGATTTGTGCCGCATCAGCGCCGCGCTCAAACTCCTAGCTTCCGGACCCAAGACGGGCCTTTGCGAAATCACCCTGCCGGACGTCGAGCCCGGCTCGTCCATCATGCCCGGAAAAGTCAACCCCTCCATTCCCGAAGCCGCCGAGATGGCCGCCATGCACGTCTTGGGCGCCATGCACGCCGTCGAGTTATCCTGCGTCAATACCCAGTTGGACCTCAACACCAATACGCCCCTCATCGCCCACGAACTGCTGAGCAGCATGGACCTCTTGACGAAAACCATGGCCATGCTTTCGCGCGACTGCGTCAACGGCATCAAGGCCAACCCCCAGCAATTGCAGAAATACGTGGATGAAAGCACCATTGTGGCCACGGCGTTGAACCCGGCGCTGGGCTACAGCCAAGTCAGCAAGTTGGTGCAGGAATCCGTCCGCAACGGAAAGCCCATCCGCCAACTCGTGCTGGAACGCAAGCTGCTGCCGCAAAAAGAGCTCGACCGCCTGCTGGATCCGGAGAGTCTGACGAAACCGAATCTCAAAGCCAGAAAAAAATGAATCTGAAAAAATCGCCGCTTTCACTCTAGAAAGGCTTTGGTCTCAACAATAGTCCAAAAGCCGTCCTTTTGCTCGACGGGAACCCCAACGTAATCTAGGCGCGAACGAATCGCAGGCACGTCACGCACATCGATGGAGTCCAACAGCACCCACCCCGAGTCGATCTTGAGGGACAGGTTGCAGGAAAATGAGAGGCGCTGGACCAATGGCGTCACGAACACAGCTCGCCGGATGGACGCGTACGGAATCGTCAACGATTTTTGCCCAAGCTCGGAAAGCAAGACATCCAAATTGCCGACTTTCTTGGCCATCGATGCACCCGTAGAGTAAAGCGCGTTACCGACATTGGCAGCCATGGCGCCCGAACCGGCGCGCGTCATGGGGCGGGCATTGGGATCGAACGACCCGCGGGCGTGAACGTAAGACGCTTCGGCCGTGACTTCCGACTCCGAAAAGACATAACGGTGTCGGGGAGCCACCGCCGTGAGGAAAAGGATGCAGAAGTAAACGAGCAGCGTAAAGAATTCAAGCGCCAGCTTGCTTCCGGAAACCGCACCCGATGCAAATCCAATCTCGATGACGGCCAGTGCTACGAGAAATAAGAACGTGACGGAAACGGACATGTTACGGAGCGTGGCCGAATCAATCCGAAGCACAGGCGCATCCACCATCCGCAAATCAACGCAAAAAGAACACGGACGGCATTTAATATCGTCAGGTAAAAAAGCGAATGATGACCCGAAAAAGCCAAGCCGGCCGCGTCATGCTCAGCCCCCTGATTGTCGCCGAGCCTGAAAACGACTCCGGCACTGCTGAAAAAACGGCAAAACTGGAAAAAATCGGTCTTTGGGCATTGGTCGGACTGGTGTTGGCTGCCGGGGTTCTTTTCTTCTTTCAAGCCGTCACCAAGGCTTCCTAAACACCGCCCACCGGCCAGCAACTGTCTCGGCATATTTAAATCGAACGAAAAGCAATAACCGTTCAGGTGAATGAACGTGCGCCAAAAAGCCATCAAGGAGGTCACGGTCCGCGTCTTTCAGGAAAAAGACGGCAGCTGGGCCGCGTCTTGCAGCGAGTTGGGCGTGTACGCCACAGGCAAGGACCGTAACGATGTCCGCAAGAATTTCGCGGAAGCGCTGGCCTTGCACTTAAGCGTCATCCGCGAACACGCCTTGGCCGCCGTTGCATCACTCGCCTGAGAAGGCGTGTCTGTTTTTGAGCAAACTCAACCCATTGACGGCAACAAGCTTGTCAAAATCCTCTGCAATGAGTTCGGCGTCTGCTTGCTCCGGCAGAAAGGAAGCCACATGACGCTCAACAAACAGAAGTATTACGTGACGGTTCCGGCGCACCAAATCGGCGTCGGCCTCCTTTGTCGAATCCTCAAAGACGCCGGCATTTCCCGACATGAATTCTTGAAACACGCCTAAAGACCACCCGGCCATACCCTCCTCAACTTATTATTATACCTTGGACATACAACTACCCCGCTTTTTCAAGGCGGCCAAACGGAGGAAGGCAAACCCCCGCATGTACCGATTGGAAGCACCCTTTACGCCCACGGGCGACCAGCCGGCGGCCATCGACGCGTTGGTCCGCAACGTCAAGCTTGGCAATGCCAGCGGCAAGCCTATGCGGCAGACGCTGTTGGGCGCCACCGGAACGGGCAAGACATTCACCGTCTCCAACCTCATCGCCCAAACGGGCCGGCCCGCACTCATCATCTCGCACAACAAGACGCTGGCGGCGCAGTTGTACAACGAGTTCAAGGAATTCTTTCCCCACAACAACGTCGGCTACTTCGTGTCCTACTTCGACTACTACCAGCCGGAAAGCTACCTGCCGGCGCAGGACCTGTACATCGAGAAAGATACAAAGCGCAACGAGACCATCGAGCAGATGCGCCTGGAATCCACCGCCCAACTGCTTTCCGACCGCCATACCGTCATCATCGCCACGGTCTCCTGCATCTACGGCCTCGGCTCACCTTCGGACTTCGAAGGCCTCTCGCTCAAACTGCATGCCGGCCAGCCACTCAACCGCCAGGACCTGCTACGCCAACTCATCGCCAGCCAGTACGACCGGACGGACGAGCCCAAGAAAGGCGCTTTTCGCGTCAAAGGCGACACCGTCGACGTCTTTCCGGGTTTCGGCGAGAACGCCTACCGCCTCCGACTATACGGCAACGCCTTGGAAAAAATCACGCTGATCAACTCCATCAGCGGCGAAAAGATACGCGACCTACCGAATGCCATGCTGTTTCCGGCCAAGCACTTCGTCACACCGCCGGAAAAGACGGCCCGCGCATTGGAGACCATCCGCGCCGAACTGGACACGCGCCTGCCGGAACTGGGCGACTTGGAGCGGCACCGCTTGCAGCAACGCACCGAATACGACCTGGAACAAATCAAGGAACTGGGCTACTGCTCCGGCATCGAGAACTATTCCCGGCATTTTGACGGCCGCCTTCCGGGTACGCCGCCTTCGTGCCTCATGGACTTCTTTTCCAAGGACTTCCTCCTCGTGATCGACGAAAGCCACGTCACGCTGCCTCAATTGCACGCCATGTACAAAGGCGATTACGCCCGCAAGAAGAACCTCATCGACTACGGCTTCCGCCTTCCTTCGGCTTTTGACAACCGGCCCTTGAAGTTCGAGGAATTCGAAAAATACATGGACAACACCGTCTTCGTCTCGGCCACCCCCGGAGAATGGGAACGCCAACAAGGCCCCATCGTCGAGCAATTCATCCGGCCCACCGGCATCGTGGACCCCGAAATCACCGTCCTGCCGGCGAAAGACCAGATTGCCGACGTGCAGAAGCACATCGCGGCTGCCACCAAAGCCGGACACCGCACCTTGGTCACGGTGCTGACCAAGCGCTTCGCCGAAGACCTCACCGAGTACCTCGATGCCAAAGGCGTGAAAGTCCGCTACCTGCATTCGGAAGTGGAGAACCTCGAGCGCACCGAAATCCTGCGCCAGCTCCGCCTCGGCGAATTCGACTGCCTCGTCGGCATCAACTTGCTCCGCGAAGGCCTCGATTTGCCGGAAGTGGCGCTTGTCGCCATCCTGGATGCGGACAAGGAAGGCTTCTTGCGTGCCGAGCGCAGCCTGATCCAAACTATTGGTCGTGCCTGCCGCAACACCGAAAGCCGCGTCATCATGTACGCCGACAAGGTGACCGATTCGATGCGCAAAGCCATCGATGAGACCGAACGCCGGCGGATTCGCCAATTGGCCTACAACGCCGCACACAAGATCACTCCCAAAACCATCCAGAAAAAGATCGCCCAAGGCCCAGTCGAGCTGCAGGATATCGCATTCCTGCCGCAAAAAGCCATCCGCGAAAAAATCGTCAACATCGAAGCGGAAATGCACAAGGCGGCTGAACAGTTGGACTTCGAAAAAGCCATCGCGTTGCGCAACCAGCTGCGCGCCATGCAGAAACAACACGAATTGAAGAAGAAGCACGAAAAATGAAACCGGGAAAAAAAGAAACAGGAAAGGCAAATCGGAAAAAACAAAAAAAAAGCGAACCGAGCCGGAAAAAAGAGGAAAGAAAAAAAATGACCAACTCCATCATCGTCAAAGGCGCCCGGGAGCACAACCTGAAAAACATCGATGTCACTCTGCCCAAGGACAAGCTCGTCGTCATCACGGGCCTCTCAGGCTCCGGCAAGTCCTCGCTCGCGTTCGACACCATCTACGCCGAAGGCCAACGAAGATACGTCGAATCATTATCGGCCTACGCCCGCCAGTTCCTGGGCCTGATGGAAAAGCCCGACGTCGACTCCATCGAAGGCCTCTCGCCGGCTATTGCCATCGAGCAGAAATCCGTGTCGAAGAACCCGCGCAGCACGGTGGGCACCGTCACCGAAATCTACGACTACCTCCGCTTACTCTATGCCCGCATCGGAACGGCGCACTGCCCCAAATGCGGACAAGTCATCGAAGGCCAATCCGCCCAACGCATCACCGAAACGATCCTGCAGGAGGGCGAGAAGGAAGTCGCCATCCTGGCGCCCATCGTGCGCGAGAAGAAAGGCACGTACGAGTACGTCTTTGCCGACCTTAAGAAGCAAGGTTTTTCCATGGGCCGCGTGGACGGAAAACCCCTCGACTTGGACGACGCCGATTCCGTCCGGCTGGCCAAGTACGAACGGCACAGCATCGAGGCCGTCGTCGACCGCTTCGCGCCCGGCGAATTGGAACGCGTGCGCCTACAGGACGCGGTGGAAGCCGCATTAAAGACAGGACAAGGCCAGATCATCGCCGTCATCGCAGGCACCGACAAGCTCTTCAGCCAGCGCAACGCCTGCGCCGAATGCGGCACAAGCTTGGAACAAATCGAGCCGCGCATGTTCTCCTTCAACAGCCCGTTCGGCGCCTGCAAGGAATGCAACGGATTGGGCGAGAAGAAGGAATTCACCGAAGACGTCATCGTGCCGGACGACAGCTTGAGCCTCAACGAAGGCGCCATATTGCCCTGGCGCGGCATGTTCAAGAACTACCGCCTGCAGTCCGCCGCCACCTTGGGACGCAAGCTGGGCTTTGATTTGGACACGCCGTGGAAGAAACTTACCGACAAACAGAAAAAAGCCATACTTTACGGCTCGGACCAGACCCTCGATTTCCGCTTCCACGCCGCCAGCAGCAATTCGGAATGGCGCCACACCGGCGTTTTCGAAGGCGTATTGCCGCAACTGCAACGCCAATACCTGTCGGCCGAAAGCGACAGCCGCCGCGAAGACCTCGAACAATACATGCGCTCATCACCATGCCCCGGCTGCCATGGAAAACGCCTCCGCCCCGAATCCCTGGCCGTCAAGATCCAAAGCCAAGACATCATCCAACTGTGCGATTTGCCGGTCGACCGCCTGCGCGCCTTCTTCAAGGCCATCAAGCTCGATAACCGCCAGAGCCAGATTGCCAAGCAAGTCCTCAAGGAAATCAACGCCCGCCTGGAATTTCTGCACAACGTCGGCCTGGACTACCTCACGCTTTCCCGCTCTGCCGCCACCTTAAGCGGAGGCGAAGGCCAGCGCATCCGACTGGCCACGCAGATCGGCTCCAACCTCACCGGCGTCTTATACGTACTGGACGAGCCTTCCATCGGCCTGCACCAAAAAGACAACGACAAGCTCATCGCCACTCTCAAGCATTTGCGCGACTTGGGCAACACCGTGCTGGTCGTCGAGCACGACGAGGATACCATCCGGAGCGCCGACTGGGTGCTGGACATGGGACCTGGTGCCGGATTGCACGGCGGCCACGTCGTGGCCGAAGGAACGCCCAAAGCCATCGAGAAAAGCAAGACCTCCATCACAGGCCAATACCTGCGCGGAGAAAAATCGATCGACGTGCCGCACAAACGCCGCAGCGGCAAGAAATCGCTCGTCATACGCAAGGCCACGCAGCACAACCTCAAGGCCATCGACGTCCGCATCCCCTTAGGCGGCATGGTCTGCGTCACCGGCGTGTCCGGCTCCGGCAAAAGCACATTGTGCAACGACATCCTCTACAACGCCCTGGCGGCGCATTTTTACGGCTCCAAAGAAAAACCCGGTGCGCACGAAACCATCGACGGCTTGGAGCACATCGACAAGACCATCCTCGTGGATCAGTCGCCCATCGGCCGCACCCCCCGCTCGAACCCCGCGACCTACATCGGCGTCTTCGGCTTCATCCGAGACCTCTACGCCGCCGTGCCTGAAGCCCGCCAACGCGGCTACAAAGCAGGACGTTTCTCGTTCAACGTGCCCGGAGGACGCTGCGAGAAATGCGAAGGCCACGGCACGCTCAAGATCGAGATGCAATTCCTCCCCGACGTCTACGTCACGTGCGAGGAATGCCACGGACGCCGATTCATGAAAGAGACGCTGGCCGTTACGTACAAGAACAAGACCATCGCCGACGTGCTGGACATGTCCGTCGAAGAAGCGCTGGACTTCTTCTCGAAGAACCCCAACATCAAGACGCGCCTGCAGACCATCTACGACGTCGGCCTCGGCTACATCAAGCTCGGCCAACCCGCCACGACCCTCTCGGGCGGTGAGGCGCAGCGCATCAAGCTGGCGGCCGAATTGTGCAAGCGCGCCACCGGCCGCACCCTCTATCTCTTGGACGAGCCGACCACGGGCCTGCATTTCGACGACGTCTCCAAACTCCTGCAAGTCCTGCACCGCCTTGTCGACACGGGCAACACCGTGCTCATCATCGAGCACAACCTCGACGTTATCAAGTCGGCCGACTGGCTCATCGACCTAGGCCCCGGCGGAGGCGAAGCCGGCGGCACCATCGTGGCCGAAGGCACTCCAGAAACCATCGCCAAAAGCAAGGACAGCTTCACCGGACAGTACTTGCAGCGGGCGTTGGAAACCAAAAAATCTGAAATGATGAAAAAGTGAAAAAGAAACAGAAAAACGAAAAAACATTTGCCGAAATGCAAAAGCCGAAAATGACCGAGCTCTTGAAAAACCCGGAAGACGATGCTTGGGAAAAAGAATTCAAGAAAAAACACCAAAAAACGAAATGAACAAACCCACCACCTTGCCACACGCACCGGGCGTCTACCAGTTCCTCAAGGGCGGGACGGTCCTGTACGTCGGAAAGGCCAAGAACCTCGCCTCCCGCGTCGGCAGCTATTTCGGCATGGATTCTCCGGACAAGGCCCGCCGGCTGGTGGCCGAGGCCGACCGGTTGGAGACCACCCTGACGCACAGCGAGACAGAGGCGTTGTTGTTGGAGCAGGCCCTCATCCAGAAACACCTGCCGGAATACAACGTCGTGATGAAGGAAGGCGTACGCTACGCCTACCTATTGCTGCAGAAAAAGCCGTTCCGCCTCCGCACCGTCCGCCGCCAAGCAGGCCAATCCGTGCCGAAAGGCAAGCTCTACGGCCCTTTTGCCAAAGGCTCGCAGCGCTGGGAAATCATCCGCCTTCTGCGATTGCTGTTCTTCGAAAAGACGGGCAAGCCCTTCGGCTCGACCGACACGCCGGAGAACCAGGACGCGTACGACTTGATCGAAAAAGTGCTGGACGGAAAAGCCGACATACGAGACGAACTTGAACGCCGCATGAACGACGCCTCCAAAGAGCAGCACTACGAAAAAGCCCTGCGCTACCGCAACCGACTGGCCGCGTTGGACGCGCTGGAAGAACACCAAAGCATCGAGCAGAAGACGACGGCGCATCAGGACATCATCGGCTTTGTACAGGACGGCGACCGCCTCGCGGCACAAGTATTCCGCGTGCGCTGGGGCGTCCTGCGGGAGCAGGAAAAATACGCCTACGAGACCATCGCGGAAGACCCCAAAACCGAATTCGTCACCTGCTACTACGCCACGCACGAGCCGCCCCGGGAAATCATCGTGCGACCCGAAAGCCTCAACGCCCTCACCACGTTGTTGCCGCAAGCTGCCGTCCGCGCCCCAAAGGCCGGCACCGCCGCGGAACTTCTGAGCTTAGCCGAAGCCAACGCGCAACGACTGCTCGCCACGGACGTGCCGGACGACGTCGTCGAGCTGCAAAAAGCCCTCCACCTGCGCAAGCTGCCCCGGCGCATCGAAGGCTTCGACATCTCCACGCTGCAAGGCAACCAGACCGTCGCAGCCATGGTCAGCTTCCACGATGGCAAGGCCGACAAGGACAACTACCGCTACTTCAACATCCATACCGCCGCCTCGCAAGCGCCCAACCCCATGCCGGATGACTACGCGGCGATGAAAGAAGCCGTCTTCCGCCGCTACCACCGCCTCGCGCGCGAAAAACAACCCATGCCGGACTTGGTGCTCATCGACGGAGGCAAAGGACAGCTCAACGCCGCAATGGACGCATTCGAGCAGGCCGGCGTGCGCATCCCCATCTGCGCATTGGCCAAGGAATTCGAAGAGATCTACGTGCCGGAACGAAGCGTGCCCGTCCGCCTGCCCCGCACGCACGCCGGACTGAAAGTCCTGCAACGCGTGCGCGACGAAGTGCACCGCTTCGTCATCGGATTCCACCGCCGCAAGCGAGGCTCGATGCCAATCGACTGACAGAAGACGCGCCTCGGAAAAAAAAGAGATGAAGCCCGCCTATACAGCGGGCTGAAAAAGAAAGGAACGGGAGTCCGCGTCCCTTGAACGGCTACAGGCGTTCAACGAACGCAACGCTCATCAGCCGGCCACGCCCCAGACCGCGCCTAAAGCCACGGCGGCTGACACCCATTCCACGACTTCCTCATCCATATCCGAACCCATCCCCGGATCCCCTCCCCACTTAGCGTCAACGAAACTCAACCGAGTCCCAGACCCAGCACGCCCGACGCGGCACCGGCACCTGTTGCGCCGAATCCCGATGAGCGATTCATCGCGGGATACCCGCCAGCCATGCCGCCGGACACCGCCGCCGCGCCGCTGGTTGCAGCAGACGAGCCCCAGGCCCACGCGCGGGCATCCGAAGCGGCCGAACCGCCTGCGGCCGCCGCGCCGGAAGCCGCGCCCGAGGCGAACAAATCACCGAACACGCCGCCGGCGCGACCTTCACTGGCCGCCGAGCCTTGCGACGCCGACGCATACACGTCATCCGCAACAAAGGCATCGGACGCCATCCCGAATCCGAACGATGAACGGCCCGACTCGTTCGACGCGGACGCGCCGCCGGAAAACGCCGACTGGATTGACGCGCCGACATCCGCGAAGAACGCGAAGACGCCGTCAAAAAGGCCTCCGTGCGCGTTCGAGCCGCCTTGCGCCGAAGCGAAAAGGCCCAGCGAGGCCGACGAATCGGCCAGGGCCAAGCCGCTGAATGCCAACAGAAATGCGCCGGCCATCCACGCCGACGACCACGCTTTGTTTTCCGACATTCCCGCATCACGCTCCTTTGCGATATTTCACGAGACGTATTCCGCGTCCGACGCGTCCACGTCGCCGGTGGATTCCAACTCACCGGACCACGCTTCGAACTGCTGGAAATCCGCGCCTGCCGCATCCACCGAACCCAGCTCGCCGGAATAACTTCCCGAGCCTTGCGGGCCAGCGGTGGCAGAAGCCGAAGGCGAGGCGTCCTGCGGCTGGGTGCAGCCCGCTAGGACCAACGCGCCCAACATCAAAACACCGAGCCAGAAGCCCATACGGGCGAATCCCCGAGCCAACCGATTCTCTTTCGAAGCCATGCCATCAACCCATTCCGCGTATCATGAAAAAAATGAAAAAGTCCAACTGCGCTCAACCCAAGTTGAGCGAGCCCGCCGCGCCGCCCGCGTCTTCGGCACCGTATTTGACGAGGACATCCAGCCGGCGCGTTCGGCCGTACAAATCAACACCACGCCGCAACAGCAAATCATCACCACCGACGGCGCGTATTCGTTCGACGTGACAGCCGGCACGTACCGCCTGGCCGCCGTCGGGGCCAACGCCTCGGCCGAGAAAAACGTCACCATCCAGGCCGACGGCCAATTCCGCATCGATTTGATTCTACTTCCAGGGGTGCCCGAGGAAGACGAGGCGCTGGCCGATCTTTTGGACGTGGCCGACGTCACGCCCCCCGCGGACAACGGCCAGGCGCCCGCGGACCTGACGCCGTGGGCCATCGGTGGAGCTATTCTGCTGGCCGCCGCAATTGGATACAGCCAACGCCACCGGTTCCGAAAAGCGGGCAAAAAACCAGCCGTGCAAGCGCCGGCCCCTTCGCAACCGGCGGCGTCCGTCTCAAGCCGCGTCCTGACGGCGGACCAGCACAAAGTCATGCAAACGCTGGATTCGTTCGGCAACCGCGCGGCACAGAAAGACCTGCGAAAGGCATTATCGCAGTGGAGCGAGGCTAAAGTCTCGATGGAATTGACGGAATTGGAGGAGTTGGGCATCATCCACAAACTCAAGAAAGGCCGCGGAAACGTCATCCGAAAAGCCTGAAAACGGCGTGAAGGAAAAAAACGGGGCCGAAAACAGGCCAGCGCAAACCAAACCGATTAAAGCCCCCGCGCCGCTGAAAAGTCCGGTGACGAACCTCATGAAAATACTTGCCGCACTGCTGATTACCTCCGTCCTGTTGTTGGGCTGCATCCAAGCCCCGGGCGGAGGTCAGCCTACGGAAAAGCCCCTCTCGGAAATCGTCAAGGAAGACATCGCCACTCCTTCCGCAATGACAACCGTCACGCCCATCGCCTCGCCGGAAGCAACGGACAGCGTCCAGGCATCACCGACGGCCACGACAACGCCTTCAGCTACGGTCTCAAGCACCGTCATCGCCCAGGCACAGGAATTCGCCGTGGAACTGGACGACAACGGATTCTCCCAAAACGTCATCACGGTGCGCAAAGGCGTGCCCGTCCGCCTCACGCTCAAACTCCGCGAAAAGAACGTCTACTTCGGCGGCGCCGACGTCAAGTCTTCGGTCTTTAACGAGTTGGGCATGAAGCCCGGTGAGACGCGGGTCGTGACATTCATGCCGGAATCCTCGTTCGAAGTGCAGGACATCTGGCCCGCATCCAACGTGCTGAAAGGCACGCTGCAAGTCAACGTCGAATGAAAAAACCAAGGAGTCACCCGCGGCCCGCCACCTTCGAAAAAAAGCGGCCTTTCTTTCCGCCACGACCCATGGCGCCACTACACAGGCCAGAAGCCTGAACCTTTAAAACCCGCGTTTCCGTGAAGCCTTGCGAGGGATTCGCACATGCTGGTCGATTTTACGCTCTGGACGTACCTGTTGGTCGTAGCCGTCGGCATCACCGGCACGCTCGCGGCCTTATTGCGACCCGACCGCCGCACGCTCAAGCACGCCGCCCTGCTCGGCCTATTCTTGGCGTTGTTCGACTTCGTGTTCGAGAACGCCGGAGCGCAAGCCGGTCTTTGGTACTCGCAAGGCGGCTGGGCCTACCTCATGGCCGTGCCCGTGCAAGTAATCGTCATTGCCTTGCTTGCCGGCGCGACGTTCCACCTCGTCATGCCCGCCCGGAAAGACATGCTCTACATCACTGCCTCCTCGCTTCTCATCGCCGCCGTCGGCACGGGAATCGAGGCAATGCTTTTGGACCACGGCCTGCTGACGTATTCCGGCGGCTGGACCAGCACGCATGCCGTCATGGCGTACTGGGCCACCTTCATGCTCCTGCACCTAGTCAACCTCAAGCTCTCGGGCTTGCACGTGCTGCACTCGGACGCGACCGACTCCCGGCGGGCCGAGAAGTACCCCGTAGCCGTCAAGAAGAAACGGCGCTGAACGGCACGTTCAGAAGCAAAGCCAGAAGAAGAACGGCCGAAAAAAAGGCATCATGGCAGAACTACGCCACCAAGTCAGCCGCTTTGAATTAGTTGGAAAACCCGTTATTTACTTCAAACGGCTATTGGGCAATGAAATGATGGCACAGTACGCCATGCGCCCGCCGGAATTAACCTCGGATGGACGCGAGTACGAGGTTGGAGAGAACGTATATCCCCTGACCCGAATGGGGCCGCGAAAAGAAGGCCACGGATTGGGCCTCTTCAACTGGGCAATGGATATTTTTGGAGATTTTGCTACGCACACACGTAAACCGGTACGCATCCGATTAAAGGTAGCCAACCAGCAGGTAGTTGAACATTTGGAAAAAAACGGCTTCAAACGCGGAGAGTTACTGAATGCCGAAACGGGTCTTTCATTTTTTGAAAAAATAATCAAGCCGAAAAAGCGCACACTGAACGAAGAACGCCTTCAGAACATCCAGACATTGCTTGGACCCTGAGAGGATTCGGAAAACTTATTTCGCCCTTCCAACGAAACTACCATTGCAACGAGCCACCAGTCTGATACTCCGTCACACGCGTCTCGAAGAAGTTCTTGCTCGTAATCCCCGGGGGAAGCGTTCCCCCTGGAGATTACTCCTCCTCGCCCCCTTCCTACGAATCTACCATTGCAACGATCCACCCGTCTGATACTCCGTCACACGGGTTTCGAAGAAGTTCTTTTCCTTCGGCAAGTCCGTCGTCTGGCTCATCCAGGGAAACGGGTTCTCGCGGTTGTAGACCTTCGGAAGGTTCAAACGCTGGAGGCGGCGGTCGGCGATGTGCTCGACGTACTTCTTGAACTCCTTGGCATTGATTCCCAACAACCCTTGCGGACAGGCGTCATCCGCATAGTTCTGCTCCAAAATCACGGCTTTCTTGATCAAGTCCACCACTTCGTCCTGGAATTCCTGCGTCCAGACCTGCGGAAACTCCGCCTTGATGGTGTTGATCAAGTCGCAGCCGAACGCCAAGTGCAGCGATTCGTCGCGCATGATGTATTCGAACTGCTCGCCTACGCCGATCATCTTGCCCTGCCTTTTGAGCGCCAGCATCATGGCGAATCCGGCGTAGAAGAAGATGCCCTCCATGATGACGTAAAAGCCGATGAGGTCGCGCAGGAACTTCTGGATGTTCTCGTTGCCCTGCGTGTTGAAATGGGGGTCGAAGATGGACGAGGTCAGGTTTACCACGAAGTCGTCCTTCTGCCGGATGGATGGAATCGTCTGGTACATCGTATAGATTTCTTCCGGATCCAGGCCCAGCGTGTCACAGCAATAGATGAACGTGTCGGTGTGAACCGCCTCCTCGTACGCCTGCCGCAATAGGTACTGGCGGGACTCGGGATTCGTCACGTGGTTGTACACGGCCAGCACGATGTTGTTCGCCGTCAGGGATTCGGCGGTGGAGAAGAAGCCGAGGTTCCACATGATCATGCGCCGCTCCGTCTCCGACAACGCGGCGGAATTCTTCCACTGCTCGACGTCTTTCTGCATCGACACTTCTTCCGGCGTCCAGTTGTTCGCCACGCCGGCCTTGTAATGCTCCCGCGCCCACAGGTACTTCATGGGCAGGATCTTGTTGGGATCGGTCTTCGGGTTGTTGATGATGCTCATGATTTCGTTCACCAGGTTTTATTCAAACAATCAAACAATCACAAAGGCGGCAAATCTTGAAAAAAAACAAAAAAGGCAAAACGGCCCGCGCGACATTTTCTTTCTTTCCACGCCGCAGGCAACCGGTTGCCCGGGCGCCTTTCCTTGGCGCGTTTCGTTGCTGCCCAGGTGGGCCTTAAAGGCGTTTCCCTATTGGCACGCCTCGCACGTCGGGTCGTTGATCAGGCACACCTTCGGCCCGGCCGATTCCTTGACCGCGACGGCAGCCGATCCGGCGGACACGGATGCCTGAGCCACCGCGACTTCGGCCACGGCCTGCGCCGACGACGAGGCGGCAATGGGCTCGTGCGCGCGTTTCTGCGTGAAGCCGAATTTCTCAGCATCCAGCGTCGACTTCTCGATCTGGCTGGCCGCCAAGGAGCGCAAGTAGTACGTCGTCTTGAGGCCCAAAAGCCACGCGTAGGCGTACACGTCGTTCAGCCTTTTTCCGGAAGAACCCTTCAGAAAGACGTTGAGGGACTGGCTCTGGTCGATCCACTTACCGCGGAAGGCGGCCATCTTGACCATCGCTTCCGCATCGACGTCGAAGGCCTCCTTGTACTTGCCTTTCAGCTTTTCCGGCACGCCCGGTACCAACGAGACGTTGCCGTCGTGGTACTTGAGTTGATCCAGCATTTCTTGCGACCACATGCCCAGTTTCTTGAGGTCGTCGATGAGGTAGGCGTTGACCACCGTGAACTCGCCGGAAATGTTGGCCTTGACGTACATGTTCTTGTAGATCGGCTCGATGGACGGAAAACACCCGGAAATGTTGGAAATGGTGGCCGTGGGAGCGATGGCCATCGTGTTGCTGTTGCGCATGCCGAACTGACGCACGTGCTCGCGCACCGGCGTCCAGTCCAGGCGTGCCGTGCGGGGCACGTCAATCTTCACGCCGCGCTCCTTTTCCAACAGGTCCACGGTGTCTACCGGAAAGATGCCGCGGGCCCACTTGGAGCCCTGATACGTCTCGTACGGACCCCGCTCTTTTGCCAGTTCCGACGAGGCCAAAATGGCATAGTAAGACACCAGTTCCATGCTGGAATCGGCGAATTCCAACGCCTCGGGCGAGTCGAACGCCAAGTCCAGTTTGAACAGCGCATCCTGGAAGCCCATGACGCCCAATCCGATAGGCCGGTGCCGCAGGTTCGCCGCTTTCGCCTCCTGCGTCGGGTAATAATTGACGTCGACGACGTTGTCCAGCATCCGGATGGCCGTACGCACCGTCTGCGCCACCAATTCGGAATCCAATTTGCCGTCCACCACGTGCCGCTCCAAATTGACCGAGCCGAGGTTGCACACGGCCGTCTCTTCCGCGGACGTGTTCAGCGTGATTTCCGTGCAGAGGTTGGACGAGTGCACCACGCCGACGTGGTCCTGCGGGGAACGCACGTTGCACGGGTCCTTGAACGTGATCCAGGGATGGCCCGTCTCGAACAACGAGGTCAGCATCTTGCGCCACAATTTCTGCGCCGAGACGACCTTGAACTTCTTCATCAGTCCCTTGCGTGCCTTGTCCTCGTACTCCAAGTACTTGGCCTCGAACGCCTTGCCGTAGACGTGGTGCAGTTCCGGCACTTCCTCCGGCGAGAACAACGTGAACGACTCGTCCTTCAAGACGCGCTTCATGAACACGTCGGGAATCCAGTTGGCCGTATTCATGTCATGCGTACGCCGCCGCTCATCCCCCGTGTTCTTGCGCAAATCCAAAAAGTCCTCGATGTCCAAGTGCCACGTCTCGAGGTACGCACAGGTGGCGCCGCGGCGTTTTCCGCTGCGATTGATTGCAACAGTGACGTCGTTGGCGATCTTGAGGAAGGGAATGACGCCTTGGCTTTCCACGCCCGTGGACTTGATCCACGAGCCGGTGGCGCGGATGTTGCTCCAATCGTTGCCCAAACCGCCGGACCACTTGGACAGTTGCGCGTTGTCGCCGATGCACTTGAAGATGTGCGTCAAGTCGTCGTTGACCGTCGTCAAATAGCAGGACGACAATTGCGGGTGCGTCGTGCCGGAGTGGAAGAGCGTCGGCGTGGACGGCACGAAGCGTAAAGAAGAAATCAACGCGTAGAACTGCAGGGCCTTGGCCGTGCGGTCGTTCTCCTCGTTGAGCGCCAGGCCCATGGCCACGCGCATCCAGAAGGACTGCGGCAATTCCCTGCGCTCATCGTCCCACTTCATGAAATAGCGGTCGTACAGAGTCTGGATGCCCATATAGCGGAACAACTGGTCGCGCTCCAACAAGAGGCCCTCCGAGAGCGACTTGAGGTCGAACTCCAACAGGCGGGAATCCAAAATGCCTTGTTGGACGCCGGCTTGGATGTTGCGCACGAACGACTCGCGGTACGCCACCTGGTGCAGGCGCTCGTCCCGCAGCGACTGGCCGATGACTTCCTTATACAGCTTCTGCAGGAAAAGCCGGGCCGATACGAAGTCGAAGCTGGGGTCCTTCTCGATAAAAGCGATGGACGCCAGCACCATGGCCTTTTCGATATCCTCAGTGCCCACGCCGTCGTAGATGTTCTTGACGACCTCGTTGATGACGGCATCCAGACCCAGACCCGTGAACTCGTGCGAGTGCCGCTCCAGGGTGCCGCGGACCTTCGCCACGTCGAACAGCACCAGCCGGCCGTCGCGCTTGCGGACCGTCAACTTGCCCAACAACGACTTTTCCAGGTTGCGTTTCTTCTCCTCTTCGCGCTCTTTTTGGCGTTTGGCGCGGTACAGGATGTAGCTCTTGGCCACCTCGTAGTGACCGGCCTTGACCAGGTGCTTCTCGACGATGTCCTGGATGTTCTCCACGTTGGGATAGAAGTCGGAAAAGCGTGAGCCGACCTCCGCGATGACCTCGGCGGTGAGCGCCTCGACGGCGGAAGCGGGCAGCTGCGAGCCGGAGGCGATGACGGCTTTTGCCACGGCATTCTGGATGCGGCTGGAATCGAACGGCACCACTTCGCCGTTGCGCTTGCACACCATCAATTTGCCGTCCATGTAAAGCCCGCCTCCCCGAATCTTCCTTGCAGAAATTCCAACCGCCCAAAACGGAGGCATCGGGCGCCAATAGGCGCCGCGAAACGCGTTCCGTGCCGGAGCTCAATAAATCCACAGGTTGTGCTTATATACGTTGTGGACCCCCAGGTATAGTATCCTTTACTTCAATCGTCGGATAACGAAAAACAAGAAAAAGGCGTCGGAAATCTTGAAAAAATCGCGATAAGAAGCACAGTAAGGCGCGCCAGCAAGCGCCTTTTTCTTTACGCAGCGGTTGACGGAATCCAGATATTTAAGCAGGATTCTTGGTCGCCCCATATTTTTCCGTGAACACGGCAGCCCCGGAGGCTTCGCGCCGTTACGGCTCACACGCTCTGCAACGCCTTAACTTCCTTCACGAACGCATCGGTCGCCCCCGGGAAACCCAAACGGTTTCCCCTGGCCCGCAACGGTTGCAAGCGATGGTCGTCAGGCGACCATCGCAACTTCCGCTGGCCTCGCCCCTTCCGAACGACTCACTCGCCCTGCAACGCCTTGACTTCCTTCACGAAAGTGTCCAAGTCGTCAAAAGAGCGGTAGACGGAGGCGAAGCGGATGTAGGCAATCTCGTTGACCTTCTTGAGCCTGCGCAGGACCAATTCGCCCAGCTTGCTGGACGGGATCTCAGTCGAGGCGCGCCGGCGCAAGTCGCGCTCCACGGCATCTACGAGCTCCTCGAGCTGCTCTTCCGTCACGGGAAGCTTGACGCAGGCCTTGCGGATGCCGGACAACAGCTTGTCGCGGGAGAACTTCTCCTTGTGACCGTCCTTCTTGATGACGAACAAATCCAGCATCTCGACGCGCTCGTACGTGGTGAAGCGCTTGCCGCATTTCTCGCACTCGCGGCGGCGGCGCGTCAATTCGAGGTCTTCGGCGTCGCGCGAGTCCAGCACCTTGGTCTCGGAGTGGTCGCAATAAGGACACTTCATGGAAAACCTAGTAGGCGTGCCCGGATTTAAACACAACCCGTAGCCGAAAACACGGCAGAACCGTCCGAAGGGAAAAAGAAGGGAGCTGGAAACGGAAAACGGGAAATAACAGGCACAACAGACGGAAAAGGAAGAAAAAAAGCCACTCCAACGGAGGCAAAACCTCGGCTCACAACGTTTTTAAGCCGTTTTTCCACAAGGAATACCTCGCTTTTTTCATCTTCCAGGTGACGCTATGGCCAAGAAAGTCAAATTCGAGGAACTGACCAAGTACGAGCAGGCCCGCATCGTCGGCGCCCGCGCGCTGCAACTATCCATGGACGCTCCACCGCTAGTCGAAGTTCCCAAGAAGATGATCGACTCCGTCAAACTGGCCCGCCTGGAATTCGCCAAGAAAGTCGTGCCACTCCAGGTCCTGCGCGAGTAAGGCGCTCACGACCCCTTTTTCGTTTTTCCGCGGTCCAGCGCGAGCCCCCAACAAACCATTTAAATATTGGTTACCCAATATATCGTCGGTGATCGCTTGAACCAACCGAACGTCACGATCTATTCGACTCCGACCTGCGTCTACTGCCGCCTGGCGAAGAACTACTTCCAGCAGCAGGGAATCCAATACAATGAAGTCGACGTCGCTTCGGACCAAAAGGCCGCCGAGGAAATGATCGAAAAATCCGGACAACTGGGCGTGCCCGTCCTGGACATCGGCGGAAAAATCATCGTCGGCTTCGATCAGCCCGCCATCCGCGAAGCGTTGGACCTCGATGCCATCCAAATCCAGCGCAAGTAAGCACGAAAATAAACCAACCAGAAAAAATGAAAAACCAACCCCGAACAACCGATTCGCACGAACGCCTCCAAAGGGCCCAAAGCGTGGCCGACGTGTTCGACCTGGTCAAGCACGTCGCACACCAGACCGCCGGCGCACGCCGTGCCGGACTCATGTTGGGCCTAGGGGACTTGGGGTATTCGCCGCAAGGCTTCGTCGGCGCCTATTATCCGGCCGATTCTAACCTCATCGTCGTGAACGAACGCGTCCTGGCGATGGTGCAGCAAAAAGAGCCCACCCTTTTCAACGCCTATCTCTTTCATGTCCTCTTGCACGAATACGTGCACGCGTTGGGCGAGTATGACGAGACCCAATGCCGAAAACGCGTGGCCGCCATCTGCCGGCGGGCCTTCGGAGTCGGGCATGCCGTCAGCCGTCTCGCCTCAGACCCCGCATTCCTGGCGCCCTTATTGTACGCCGAACCCGGAAAAACCGGCGACATGCAAGCACCCGTGAGGCTCGTACAGGGTTTTGACCGCGACGCGGTAAGGCACTACTCATAAAACCAAGTCCCCCGAAACCATTCCATGGCTTCTGAAATCCGAAGCGTCCATCATCAACTGGCCGCCATCGTGCCAGGCGAACGGACCAGGGCGTTGATGGAAGACGCTTGGCAAAGCGTGCGGCCCAAGGTGGAAAAGCAGGTCAGGGGAATCCTCAAGCTTTACGGCCCGGTGACAGGCCACCCGGAACTCGTCGCGCATGTGCAGGAATTCCTCTTCCGACATTGGCAGGAGCTCCACACCTCGAAACCAGAAGCGTTTGCCGGGCATCCTCGGGACACGATACGGGAGGAATTGATCCGCCGGATATGCGAAGTCCGGGAGGAAATATTCGTTCAAGCACACGAGCACATTGAAGAGGAACGCGAGGGCCCAATGCCGGGCAGAGACATCCTCCTGCACCAATACCGATTCTATTTGAACAAACACTTCCGCAAAGCATTCGGCTCGGTCGGAGACAAAGAAACCCGACAGGCCTTGAAGGAAAAACTACTCAAAGAAGCAATCCGAAGAACTGATTCAGCGACATGGGTCGACCGGGCCATCCAGCAGGCAGCCGAAGACATCGGTAAGTCGAAACCCCTCGAAGATATCCAGACCAAACCCAAAGCACCGAAGACCGCCCGGAAGGCGCCGATTCAACCGCCCGCGCCGGTGAAGAAACCGTTGCCGCCCAGAGAGCCTGAACCGCGCAACGTGGAACCACGCAAACCCGAACGACGTCGGACGCCAACAAAAGCCGAAGAAAAACCATCGCCCGCGAAAATCCCCGCACCTGGAAAGTCCGAGTGGCCGCGGATGCGAGGGCAATACGTCGGCCTTGCGGGCGCATATCAACTCGTGCAGACCCACCTGGCTCACGCTGAGGATACGCAACAGCCCCACCTGATGCGGGAAGCGCGTTGGGCAAACCTCCCCCGGCTTTCAGGACCCTACAACGCCATCAGAAACCATGTGGTGGATGGACGGAAATATGGAGGATACGGCTCGTGGAACCGCATGGTAACCGGAAAGTTCACCTGCTCCGCCCAGACCATGAACGAGCTTCGGGATCACGACGCGGAGTGAAAAGTCCCTTACTCGTACCGGATCGCATCCGCCGGGTTCAACATCGGAACCGCGGAGGGAAGCGTCCCTCCCCAGTTTTCCGGCAATCCTGACCCACCCTCAAACCAGCGCACGAATCCATTACTCATACCGAATCGCATCCGCCGGGTTCAACATCGCTGCCGAGCGGGCGGGAAGGACGCCTGAAATGGCACCGACGAAAAACGAGAACGCCAGGGCGCCTGCCGCCAGTTCCCAGGACAGCGAAGCGGAGAAAGCGGCGTAGCCTCCGGCGCGGATGGCCGCCTGCGCCCCGATGGTCAGCAGAGCGCCGAAAAGTACGCCGACGAGGCCGCCTAACAGGCCCAAAAGGCCGGATTCGATCAAGAAAAGCGCGAGGATGTCGTTGTGCTTGGCCCCAACGGCTTTGAGGATGCCGATTTCCTTGGTGCGCTCCAAAATCGCCGTGTACATCGTGTTCATGATGCCGATGCCGCCGACTAGAAGCGAGATGGCCGCGATGCCGACGAGGAACAACTGCACCACGCCGAAGATGTTGTTGAAGTACTGGGCGATCTGCTCGGGAGTCGAGACGGCGAACGTCTCGGCGCCCTTTTCCTGTCCCTTGATCTTGCGCAGCTTCTCGCGGATGCGTTCGGCCACCACGTCCAAATCGGCGCCGCGTTCGACCTTGACCAGGATCAGCGCGACCAGTTTGGGATCGTCGAACACCACGCGGGCGCGGTCCATCGTCATGTAGACCGAACTGTCGTCCTGGTCGTTGCCCGAGCTCTTGAAGATGCCGACGACTTGGAAGGCTTTGCCCTGGATAGTGATGGAATCGCCGAGGCCCACGGGTTTGTCGAAGAAGTCGTCCGTCAGCTTGTGCCCGATGACGACCTTGTCCGAATCGCCTTCACGCAATTTGCGGCCGATTGCCAGTTCGGTGAACTGCGTCTCCTCCAGCACGGCGGCGCTGGAGTCCGTCGGCGTCCCCACGATGAACGTCTGCCTGCTTTGGCCCTTGAACGTCACGCCGCCGCCTTTCATCATCAGTGACGAGGCGTCGTCCACGCCCCGGATCTTGCGGATGGCCCGCACGTCGTCATCATCCAACGGCTTTTCCGTCGACGCGGAAACCAGGGGGCCGCCCGAAACGCCGTTGTATCCCACCACGGTGACTTTGTCCGTGCCCAGCTTCTGGAATTCCGCGACGACGGTGTCCTGCAGGCCCTGACCCAGCGCCAGGAGCCCGACGACCGTGGCGATGCCGATGAATATGCCCACGATGGTCAAGAAGCTGCGCGTGCGCCGATGCGAGAGATTGCGCAAAGCCAGCAGGAAATAATCCTTCACTTGCGCTTACCCCATTTGCCATAGGCCCAGCGGCCCGCGTACGCCAAGACGGCCAGGACCACGACGATCAGAAGCCAATTCGTCTCGGGCGTCTTTTCCAGCTGGAAGCGGGAAATCTCCTCCTCCGAATACGTCGGCACGGCCACCTGCACCGACTTTTCGTACAGCTGGTTGTTCGCATCGCGGAACTGAAGCGCCACATCCAAAACGGTCGTCCTTGAGGGCGAAAAGGTCGAAATCCAACGTCTCGAAGTCGTCGGACGCCACGGTGCCGACGTAGTAGCGGCTCGCCCCGGCGGACTGATACGCCGACGACTCCACCAGCCGCGCGGTGAGGAACTTGACCTCTTCGGAACCGGAGTTGACCAACTTGAGCGAGACTTTGCCCAACGCATTGGGCCGCAACAGGGTCGACGAATCCAGCTGCACGTCGAGGCGCGGCTCGGCGCCGACCTGCAGGCCCACGACGTCCTTCAACGAATATTTCGTGCCGGCGGCATCCTCGAACGTCACCGTCACCGGCACGCGGAACGCCTGGCTCGCGGCATCGGACGTGGCCAAAAGTTCGAACTGCACCGAGGCGTCCGACCCGGCCGCGACCCCGTCCAGGCAGCGCTCGGAGCCTCCTTTGAGCGGCACGAACGGATCCGTCAGATTCAGGCCGATTCGCACGTTCTTGAACGCCGAGCGGCCGTAGTTGTGCAACGTCAGGCTGACCGAACCTGACTGACCCGGGGAGAGGCGCTCGGGCGAAGACGCGAAGGAAGCCAGGGCCAAGTCGCCGCTCTGCGGCTGAACATAGACGGAAAAGTTGGTGGTGATAAACGGCGTGCCGGCCGCTTTGCAGCCGAACGTCAAACGGTTGTCGCCCAGGATGGCATCCGGTGACACGCGCACCTTGTACTTCAGAAGCCAACCCTGACGGCCGGGCAAATGATCAAGCGACCGCTCGGACGCCTCGTTGGCGTCCAGCGAAAAGGGGAACTGGGGCTGCAGGCTACACGCCAAACCCGTCTGCGATTCGCTAGCGTACACGTCCAGCCACAAGTCGAAGTACTGGCCCGGCTCGGCCGGATACGGCGAATACTTCAACGCAGACAAGCTCAAGGAACCGCCCAAGACGGATGCGTTGGCCGCCAGCGCGAATCCCGAAAACAACACCAATGCGAAAAAAACCAAATTGCGACTCATACTCGTCCCTCCACTTTGTAGGGCTCTGTCCCAGTGAGCTTGAAAACATCAAAACGAAGCCGTCACTTCAAACCAGCTACCTCTGAAAACGGTGCGTTGAAAAGCGAACTCGGTTTCGTCAACCGTCCGAGTGGGACAGAGCCACTTTGTAGCAATCCTTGAAATTAACCCAATTCATCTGTCAAGGAAAGAAAAAAAAGCCCCGGAAGCATTCACGACGATGGGAAGTAAAAACATATCGGACGACCCATACAAATCAAATAAGAAACGAGGCTGAAGCAAGGCACCCCCTTAAAATCCGGGTCCGCCATCAAGTCGCCATGGCATTGTCCAACCTCGACGTCCACCACCTGGTCCAGGAAACCAAAGAATTGGAAGGCGAGTTCTTGCAGAAAGTCTTCGGACAGGCCGGCGTGTTCCGTTTCAAGTTCCGCCACGCCGACTTGGTCTTTCACGTGCCGGACGCCGCCTTTGGCACGCGCGAGCCGCCGCAGTTCACGGAACACCCCAGTTCCTTCGTCATGCTCCTGCGCAAACGCCTCGCCGGACGCCTCGACCAGATCGAGCAAGTGGGCTTCGACCGCATCGTCCGGCTTCGCTTTTCCGACGTCTCCGTCGTCATCGAACTCTTCGGCGATGGCAACCTGCTTCTGCTGGACCAGGTCGGCTACATCCTCAAGCCCTGGCGCTCCGAGGAATTCTCCTCCCGCAAGCTCTACGCCGGCCAGAAATACGTCGCACCGCCGCAGGACAAAGCGCATCCGAAAGAATGGAGCCCGGCCGCATTGCAAGGCCTGAATGGCCCGTTGATTGCCGCGCTGAGCAAGACGGTCAACCTATCCCCGGCCTACCTGGAGGAAGCCTGCGTGCGTGCCGGATTTGACAAGAAGACGCCGGTGACCGGCCTCAACGACGGCCAGAAGGAAAAACTCCAAAAAGCGTTGGCCGGCCTGCTGGACGAACCCCTCGCCCCCCGCATCTACCTGCAGGACGGCAAGCCTGCCGTCGCCGCGCCGTTCGAACTGAAGAGCCAGGCCGGAAAAGAACAGAAAGCGACGGCCACGTTCTCGGAAGCGCTCGAAACCGTCTACCGCCAGAACGCCGCCGTCCAGAAGGAAATCCAGGTGCAGGCCGCTCCGGCCATCGCGAGCAGCCGCAAGACGGCGGTCCTTGAAAAACAGCACGCGAGCCTCGAATCGTTCGAACAGCGCGCGGACGAAGCACAGAAGAAGGCCGAATGGATCTACCAGCACTTCCAACTGATCGACGCCTTGCGCGGCCACAGCGACTCGGAGGAAGAAACCATCCGGAAACTGGCCCTCATGCCAGCCGACTTGAAATGGCGCAAGAAACGTCACCGAATCGAGCTGGAAGTGCCGGAAAACCCGGCTTGAACCGAAAATCCTTTTGAAAAACAAACCGAGCGGACGCTCGAAGGAAGAAACAAAGCCGCAAGCGCGGCAACTCAATAAAGATGAAGAAAGAAAAAAGCCGGTCAGACGGTTCAGACGCCCATGTCTTGGGCGGATTCCGACAGGCCGCGGCGGTCCACGACCATGACGTCTTTCACGTCCAGCACCGCGCCGTAAGGAACGGTGATGAGACCCGAAGCATCATGCGTGGCACGCGTGGCATAGGAAGAATCCGGGTTGGGCTCCAACAGGATGGTCTCCAATTTACCGGTGACCTCATCCAGGAAGATGTCGATCACGCGGCCCAGATCCTCGCCGTCCGTCGTGATGATGCGTTTTCCCGCCAGTTGCTTGGCAATCGCGTACTTGACCATGAACAACACCTTCAACACAATCTTTGAACGACACTGTACGCCTTGGCTTTAAATAAGTTTTCCAAACCGCAATTCCGCTATTCCAAACCGGAAAATAAAAAAAAACCCAAACGCCAAGAAACGCACTTGTAGCGCCTTAAAAGCCAGAAAAACCGGTTTTAAACCAAGAGATTAACGGAACCGAACCGCTTAAAAGCGTCCGCAAAGTTACCTTGCCGGTGGTACTCATGCAAATAAAAGACGAAGTCATGAAGATGCTCGAAACCCTCCAAAAGGCCGGATTCAAGCCTGTCGACGCCGTCTTCGAAGGCGCGGTAGGCGTCAAGGAAGACACGACGCTGGCCTTCATGGACAAGCTCAACGAAAAACAACTAGTCTCAGGAGTAGTCCGAATCATCTACACGGCCGAAGGCGACCAAGTGCGATTCGTCGAAATCCCCGTGGGACAAGGCGGCGAACAACAACTCGAACAGCAGATGGGCGGCGGAGCGCAAGGCGGCGGACAGTAGAAAAAGTTTTGCCGCCACAAGCCGTACATGAGCCTGGAGCCAACCCGCGGCCGCATTTGGAAAGGCCCAAGCGGAAAGCTGAAATTCAGAGTCGTGAGGCACGACCAGAGTACCACGGAGTTCCGCGCCCTGGCCGAAAGTGATGATTATTACCAGTACTCGGTCCACTTGGTCCGCGAGCCGGGCGTAACCGGCGAAGACTGGCATTTTTACGTGCGGAAAACAATCCACGGCCAGCCGAACGACGTCCAAGAATTCGGAAGACACCTCATCAGCGGTAACTCCACGTACAACATTAGAGGCAAATTCGCGGAGTATGGACCCACGGCCAAAGAAATCCTATTTCCCAAAGAACCCCGCCTTGACTTTCTCGGGCATTTGGTCCGAATGGCCCACAAGCAAAATCAGTTCCAGTTGGACCCGGCGTCCGAGGAGCACCGTAGCGCGTGGGAGGAAGGAATCGGGCATTTGTGGAGACGCTACCGACTGCCTCCAAAATGAAAGTCCACCGCTTTTTTTAACCGCCTCCATCACCAACAAAAACCGCCATGGCCTTTACCTTGACCCTCGAGCAGAAGCGCGAACGCTCGCCCTACTACTATTTCGGCACCTCCAAGCACGCCGCCGCCTCGACCTGCCTCTGGACCAAGAAAGCACTGACCGGAGAAGGCTACTGCTACAAGATGACCTTCTACGGCATCCAGTCGCACCGCTGCATCCAATGGAGTCCGTGCCCCACGCACTGCAACTACGCCTGCCGCTTCTGCTGGCGCGACACCTCCATCCATTCGCCGGATTGGGAAGGCCCGGTGGACGACGCGGAAATCCTCGTCGAGGAATCCATCAAAGCGTTCAATTACCTGCTCAACGGCTACCCCGGCAACCCCAAGACCATTCCCAAACGCATGGAACAATCCACGGATCCCATCCACACCGCCATCTCGCTGGACGGCGAACCCACGCTCTATCCCGAACTGCCGGCACTGATCCGCGCATTCCACCGCCGCAAAATCACGACATTCCTAGTCACCAACGGCTCCAACCCCAAGATGCTGCGCTTGTTGGAGCAAGAGGACAGCCTGCCGACGCAAGTCTACATCTCGCTCTCGGCATGGGACGAGGCGTCGTTCCAGAAGATCCAACAGCCCTTGCAGCCCGGCTTGTGGGCCAACTACCTCGAGTCGCTGGACTGGATGAAGCAATCCAGCCACGACCGCCGCGTGTTGCGCATGACCCTGGCCAAAGGACTCAACCTGACAGAGGAAAGCCTCGGCGGTTTCGCCGAAGTCATCCGCCGCTCCGGAGCCGAATACGTCGAAGTCAAGTCCTACACACCCGTCGGAAAAAGCCGCCTGCGCATGGGCCCCGACTTCGCGCCTCGGCATGAGGACATGCGGGAAGCCGCCAAAAACCTGGCCGAAAAAACCAACTACCTCGTCACGGCCGAGCACAAGCCCTCGCAAGTCGTCCTGCTCTGCCGCGACGAAAAAGCCAAACAAAACCGCATGCTCAAACTGCGCGAGTTGTGCGGAGAAGAACGGGCGTTCGGCTGAAGCAGGGCCCGAAAAGCGTTAAATGCGCAGACAAATTCACCTATTGCCCATGCAACGCAGTTATCGGAAAAAACCAAAGGACGTAGCGTCTTTCGCACGAAAAAATCAGGGTAGGATGCTTTTCGGCCACGAGGTCGAAGACATCATCCAAACGGCCCAAACAAGAAGTCCGGCACTCGTGCAGCGAATCCACGAACTCGCAGGGCAAGGCGACGGCGAAGGCCACCTGTTCCTGTTTCCATTGACATCGGCAGCCGCCCACTACGAGTTCTTCAAAGGAGTTCTTCGAAAAATCGCGCCTAAAGCGCGCGCTCTCACGCTGGTCACGCCCTCGGCAAGGACAAGTTCAGGAACACACCTAGACCCTGAAGAAAAAAACAACCTGGCCGCCCACCTCAACAACGTACTTAAAAAGCGCACCGTAGACACCGTCCACATCATCGACAGGATTGATTCCGGAAAAACGATTGAAAGGATACGCGAAACACTCAACCAAATCGGTTATTCCGGCAAAATGAAACCCGCCGAGGAAGAAAGAAAAGCATACCAAACCCTCTACGGCAAAGTGGAAACCCCGCTCGTGGTCGGATTCATGCCTGAGAATCCCGCCGACCCCGACGTCATCACGTTGGGATGGAAAAAGGACCCGGAGGGAAAAAATGCGCAGTGGGGCAGGGATGCAGACCGCCGCCAACGTCGGGCACTGGCTTTGGATAGACGATACTACTACAACCTCGGCATCGCCTTCGCAAAGGAATACCTCAAGACGCGTAAACGTGAGACGTGAGTTTTCCAAAAACCCAAAAATCCGCCTGAAAATGAACGCAGGCTTTTATACCAGTAATGGCAGATTCCCCTCTACGAACATGGACGACCTGCCGTTCGAAACCACTCTCGACGTGCCCATCCCGAAAGACCCACTCCAGCAGATCATCGGGCAGAAGGAAGCCGTCAAGCTGGCCACCATCGCGGCCAAGCAACGCCGAAACCTCCTCTTGGTCGGGCCTCCCGGCATCGGTAAAAGCCTCCTGGCTCAGGCCATCTCCCACCACTTGAGCGAACCCACTGAAGAAGTCTCGGTATTGCACAACCCCGAGACGCCCGAAAAACCGCTCATCGAAGTCGTGACCAAGGAACAATTGGCAAAAGAAAAGCGCATGAACGCGCAGATCCAAGGCAAACTCGTCACACCAAAGGAAGTGCCCTCCTTCGTCGCCGAACGCTTAGGGTTCCGTTGCCGCCGCTGTGGCCGCCTCTCCGATGCCGGCGAGCGGGCCTGCCCCGGATGCGGCCTGGACAAATACACCGCCGCATTCGGCAACACCATCCTCTCCGAATACCTCCAGGAAGCCAAGCCCCAGACGCGCGTGCACACCACGCGTCTCTTGGACGACGGCCGCGAGGAAGTCATCGTCTACGAACGAAAGGCCGACAACGTCCGCGTGCTGGATCAGAAAGCCTTGGAAAAAATCGACCAACTCAAGAAAAAGAAACCGCGAAAAGTCCTCATGCCCTTCGGCCGCAAGTCGTTCGTCATCGCCACCGGCGCGTCCGAAACGGAACTGTTGGGCGACGTGCGGCACGACCCGTACGGCGGGCACGCCGGCGTCGGCGTCCAGCCGTATTTGCGCGTCGTTCCCGGCTCGGTGCACGACGCCCACCAAGGCGTGCTGTTCATCGACGAGTTAAGCTCGCTGGGCCACGTCCAGCGCTTTTTGCTCACCGCCATGCAGGAACGCAAGTACACCATCGTCGGCCGCAACCCCCACTCCGCAGGCGCGTCCGTCCGGGTGGAAGACGTGCCGTGCGACTTCATCCTCGTCGCCGCATCCAACATCAACGACTTATCCAACATCCTGCCGCCCTTGCGCTCCCGCATCGTGGGCAATGGCTACGAAGTGCTGCTGGACACGCACATGTCCGACACGCCGGAGAACCGACGCCAGCTCGTCCAGTTCATGGCCCAGGAAGTCCTCAAGGACGGCCGCATTCCGCCGGCCGACTCCGGCGCCATGAGCGCCCTGCTGGAGGAAGCCCGCCGGCGTGCCCGCATCGTGGACGACGCCGACAACGCCTTGACGCTGCGCCTGCGTGAACTGTCCGGCGTCATCCGCCTGGCGGGCGACTTCGCCGTCTCGGAAGGCAAGAGCCTGATTGAGCAGGACGACATCGCCGTGGCCATCTCGCGCTCGCGCAACATCGAAGAACAACTGCGCGACCGCTACGGATCCGTCTGGAAAGCCGGAGCCAAGGAATTCCAGCCGCACATGGAAAAACGCGACGCGAACGCATTGCGCGAGGTGTCCTAGGAACATGGCCAATAAGACTCAATCCCGACGCGCACGCGTCCAACTGCCCGGCATCGGCTCAGCAATCACGGCCATTCGACGCGTGCCCTTTCAGCCGTTGAGCCACCAATACGCCGCCGCGCTCCAGCAAGGGCGTAAGCCTTGGCATCCCGGCCGGCAGTTGTCGCTCTGGCATGCCCGCGCCCAGCAGTTCGTTTCGTTCTACTTGCACGCACCGGCCAAAATGAGAAGGGCCCAAGAACGCACGCGCAAGCTCAAACTACGCAAGTAAGAGAGCAACCGGCGCATAACGATGAACACCCAGCGTACGCTGGAAATAAAGAAAAGAAGCCGCTTGAATGCGGCCCAAGGAATCGAGTTATTTCTTGCGGCGATGGTGCTCGACGGCCTTCTGAATCAAGCTGCGGTGGTGCTCCTCGATGCGCGAGTCGTATTCTTCCAGCGGCACGATGACTTTTCCCGACTGGTAGACCATCAACGCCACGACGGCCATGCCGAACCAGAACAAAAACACCGCCACGGGGCCCAGCAGGACTCCGAGGAAGTCCTCGTACGAAAACGAGTAGACCAACGCGTTCGAATCGATGCTCCAGCCGAACAACTGCGGCACCAGTTCCGGACGCAACAACGCGGCGCGGCCCTTCTCGACCATGACGAACAACTCGTACAGCGACTGGGCCAGCTTCAAAACGGCGGCAAAGACGAAGAACGCGCCGGCCACCTTCAACAAATGCAGGCGCTTGCCGCCGATTTTCAACCACACGACCTTGTGCAACATCGAACCATCAACCCCAAAAACGCCGCGAAGCGTCGGCGGTTTTGCCGCACACATAACTTTTCGACGCTATTAAATCCTTGTGAACGCACCGAAATGACATCCGTCTGCCCTTACGGCAGGCACGGGCCCGTAGTCGAATGGCAAGACGCCTGTTTTACAAATCGGCCGCCTTTTAGGCGCTCGGTGAAAAGCACAGGAGATCCGGAGTTCGATCCTCCGCGGGCCCATATTCTTTTTTGTAGAGGAAAAATCAACCGCGGCGTTTAAATCGAAGGCACGGTAACAACCTCCTTATGGAACGCAGATTCCACGTCGTTTTGGAAGAACAGGAAGAAGGCGGCTACGTGGCCTACATTCCAGAGCTTCCGGGATGCCACACGCAAGGCGAGACGAAGGAAGAAGCACTCCAGAACATCCAGGAAGCCAAAGATGCTTACCTGGAAACGCTCAAAGGAAGGAAGGCAGCCGATTTTCCGCACGTAGAAGTGCGGCTCCTTCCCGGTTGAGGACATTTGCCCAGGCTGCCCGTACTTTCCGGACCCGAATTGGTCAAGTTGGCCATGCGCCAAGGCTTCGCCATCGAACGGCAGAAGGGAAGTCACGTCGTGTTGACCAAAGGCGACAAAAACACAGTCATACCCGTCCACGGGCAGAAACCTCTTAAGAAAGGACTGACGTTGCAGATACTCAAGGACATCGGTATCGACCGGTCCTTCTTCGACTGATTCAAAGACCATGCCTCAAACCAAAAACCTCCTCGCCCTCTTTGCCGCCTTGGCCCTCACCGCCGCCATCACCTACGTCGCCATCCCGTTCTTGATGACCGTGCCGGTCTTCGCCCACGCCATAAACGCATACATCCTGAACCCCCAGAACCCGCTGGTCACAGGAATCGTGGTAGGCTTTGCCTTCGCCCTCATCGGCTCGCTGGCCTACCTAGTCTACTGCCTGCTCAAGCCCGCCAACAAAGCCGTCAACCAACCGGAACTATCGGAAGAGCCATGAAACACCCACCGCAGCGCCCCGTACCGGCCGCCTTGGCCTGCGGCATCCTCCAGGACGGAGAACGCATCCTCTTTCTCAAGCAGAAGGACGCGCAAGGCATCGAGCGCATCGTTCTTCCGTTCGTCATGCTCTTTAGCGGCCAGGACCCCGTGAAGAAGATGACGGAATTCTTCCTCCAACAAAGCGGCATCGACGGCCACGTGCAGGACGTGCGCCTACAGGCAAGACATAACGTCGGCTCGCGTAAGAACAAGAAATTCATCCCGGTGCTGGCATTCCGCGTCGACGCCAAAGTACGCCAATGTCGGCCCGCGCATGAGTATTCCGGCTACGCCTGGCTCACTCTTGACGCCGCCAAGGGCCAGAAACTGGATAGGCATATCGAATGGATCCGCTCGCTTCCGACATGATGCCGACGGAGTTTCGCCAACTTTAAAGGCGCCCGATTCCTGTGAATTACCGATGCCATACATCCTGGCGACCAACCTGCCCGACGTGCAAGCCGCCAAACGCCAATGCCAAAAAGCCCAAGCCGCGGCGTACCGCCACGACGTGGCCTGGCTCGCGTACTCCGAATCCCCCGCCGTATCAGCTTGGGTCCGCGCCTACGCCAAAACGGCCCGTTATTCCATCTTCCTGGCCACGCCGGACAACCTGCCCAATGCTGCCGCATTTCACGGCCCGCACGCCGGCTACAACGCCGCCTTGGCCCTGGGCGCGCTCTTCGAACAGCCCGTTCTTTTGCTTGAAGACGCCGACCTGACGGCCGACGCCCACATCAAGCTCAAGGAGTTGGACGCCGACGCTACGCAAGGCGCCTGCACCGGCGTAACCGACGAGCCGCAGACGTGGCAACGGCACGCCGAAGTGACGCTGCAGAGCTATGCCGCCGGCGTCGTGAGCCCCGCGTTTGCCGTCAAACAACTCCAAGCCGCGCTGGAAGGCAACGTGCCGTCCGAAAAAGTCCAACCCTGCCACCAGGCACTCGGCATCAGCGCCCGCGCCGCACAAGAGGCCTGCATGCCGCCCAGCGGCCCTGCGCCTCTGGACGTCTACGCCAACACGGCATTCTTTTTCCACGTCACGCTCATGCAGCCCAAATTCGCATGGGTCCGCCACGAACCGCCCCAGCCCGCCGATGCGACGCGGCTTGAAAAAGCCTGGGCGCAGAGCGAACAACTCGAAGCGTACCTGCGCATCCTCGACTACGTCTTCGAAAAAAGCCGCATACGCACCATCTCCGACTTTTTGCTGGACGAAGCCGTCACAAACGCCTACTACCCGCCGCGCGCCGCCTTGACGGATGAACAATACCAAACCGTCGTGAAGCTGCACCACCCCTCGTTGAGCCTGGCCTACGCCCGGCTCACGCGCCCACCGGCCCAGCCGGACAAAGGCCCACTCAAAGCCGCCATCCGCGCCTTCTTTGCCGCGCAAAACGGGTGGAAGGAGACGATACGGGAATGCGGCGAGGAGAATCTGGAGGAGAAGTGGAGGGTCAAGTAAGACCTAAGGCGTGCGACAGAAGGCTACCAGCGTTTAACTTTCAGGCCCGGAACCCGCTGGAAGTGCTTGAGGTTGCGCGTATACAAAACGGCATCATGGCTCAACGCAGTTCCGGCAATCATGAGGTCACGCGCCTCCAAAGGCATGCCTCCACGTTCCAACTGAGTCCACAATTCACCCGTCAGCCGAGCACATCGAGAGTCAAAAGGCAAAACGGAAAAATGGCTAGTCACACGTGTCACTGCCTGCGTTTCCGACGGATTCGCGCTAAGAAAGGCGCCGCGCCAAAGCTCAAGCTCGGTGATCGAAGTGATGACGTTGGGCTGGTTCCGCAACCGGTCAATCGCGTCTGCGGCTTCGGGTCGGTCCCGAAGCACGGCGACCAGAAGATCCGTGTCCAATACGTTCATTCCAAGTTCCCCACATGGCCTTCAAATCCGCAAAGAACGCCTTTTCTTCAGCATCTGTCATGCCCGACCAGCCGCCACGCACGGCATCCAGGCCTCCGCTGGGCCGATGCTCGGCCAGAAGACGTTTCAAAAGCGCGGCGAAGGATTCACCCGACCGCTTGGCCCGCGCCAATTCGGAGTACAACTCATCAGGAACCGCGATGTTACGATAACCCATGACATCCATATGCAAATCCACATATAAAATTTCAACCGGCCTTAAAAACCGGGGGAGACGTGCTGGCCGGTGAAAAAATGCGAATAGACAAAACGGAGACAAAGCGGCCTCACCGGCCACGACCCGTCCAAAAGCCGATAAAAATTCAGCGCAGGACAAAGTCCATGTTGAATTTTTCCCGGCTCCTAAACACTTACGACCCAAGTGAAGTGTGCCAGACGCAAAGCCATTACGAGTTTTGCAAGAAAACCAACGGGCAGGCCGCACGGCTGCCTAAAGAAATGACGCCCGAATTGGCCTACTTCATCGGTTTCTTCCTTGGTGACGGCGGGCTGAAAGACACCCGACGGACGCTTGAGTTTCACGGAAGAAGGGAGTACAAAATCGTCGTAGGCGACTATTCGATTGAATTCACTGAAAAAATTCAACAGATGTTCAGGCAGCTTTTCGGCATAACTCCGCCCATCCGTTTCGAAAGGGCCGCCAAAGGCAGCCATTACTACTACGTCAATCCCACCTCCAAATCCATCTTCCTGTTCCTCACGCAAGTAGTCGGGCTTGGAGAAGGAAAGCACGAAAAATTCGTGCCGAAAATTATCCTCGACTCACCTCTTGAAATCCAACAGTGGTTTCTGCGAGGCTATTTTGATGCGGAAGGAAGCATCTACAAGAAGTACAACCGTCCGTCATGGGTCATTTCGGTTCATGCCAAAGACCACCGCCTACTCGAACAAGTCCAGGCAATGATGGGTCCGGCATTCGGCCTGAAAGAAAGCCGATTGTACCGCGAAAAATGCGCTTCCAAGCTGTTCGTCACGCGAAAAATCGAGGTTGCAAACCTCGTTGAGAAAAGGTTATTTACCCATCCAGACAAGCTTTTGTTCCCGTTGCCGCTGTAGCTCAACCTGATTGCTAGCGGATTCATTTTCGAATCCACAGCGAGGTTAAGGAGAGCGTTCGGCTGAAGACCGATGTGTTGCCGGTTCAAATCCGGCCAGCGGCACTCTTTCTTTTTCGCAGTTAAGCCACCTAATATTAACCCACGTAATCTGCAAAATTTCATGGTTATTCGGGACATTTGGGGAAACAGGATATCAAGCGGCGCTCTTGGCAAACCGAGTTTTTCTTTAGACATCTATAGCAAAGAACCAGACCGAGACTCACGACGAACACTCGGTAATCGAGACAAGCAAATCGTGTACCTAAGAGATAAAAAGAAGTGTCGGTGCTGCGGCAAAAAACTTGACCTTACCGAAGCTCAAATCGGCCATAACCGCGCCTGGTCAAAAGGCGGAAGCACGACCCTGTCGAATGCCGTCCTTCTTTGCTATCGATGCAATAAACTTCAAGGAACCGAAACACTGGCCGCTTTGAAAAATAAACTTGGACAAAAAGACGAAAGAAGTGGCCAGAAAAAGCAGACAAAACGCAAACCTAAAAGGCGCTCAAGCAACCCCTGGGGAATTGAGCCGCTTCGCATAAAACCAATTGATTTTCGCATTCACCTCTAATTCGGGCATAGGCGGCCCAATCCGTCACGCCATCTTCGCTTTTTCGTCCTTCTTGTCAGTCGTTTCCTCGCGTCTTGTTTTATGGCATTTTTTCCTCAATCTTTACTGCGGGGAGAGGTGGATTGGATTCATGCCGCGTGGAAAGCACGTGCGGGGAGTTGGGACGAAGGAGCAGCGCATGTACGAGCATATCAAACGCAGTGCGCAGCGCTGGGGCCGGTACGGCAAGCGGGCGAAGGAAGTGGCGGCGCGCACGTGATGAAGCATCACAAGAAGCGCGGGCATAAGAAGAACGAGTGAGTCGGCGCGGGCGGTTTTCTTCGGCGGAATCCTCGTCAGTCGATTGAAACCGTCTTGCGCTTTGAAGTCAGTCCAGCCACGATTCGCACCTGGCTTTTCTTGACGCCGAAGTGCTCAGCCAGAGCCTCGATGACATCGGCGTTGGCTTTGCCGTCCACCGGCTTGGCCGAGACGCGCACTTTGTATTCGCCTTCGCCCGTCTTCTCGACGCCGGGTTTGGCGGCGTTGGTGCTGACGCGCACGTGCATGATCATGGAAGTACCAAAGGCAGCCAAGGCTCTTTAAGACCGGCTCCGTTGGGATATAAAGGTGGTCCTCGGTATGCGCGCATTCCTCGTAGTACTCATTCTCTCAGGCGTATTGCTGGCCGGATGCGCACAGCTGGCCAACTACGGCTCGAAAGACAGCCCCAAGGCGCCGCCGTTGCCATTGCCGACGGCCACGTCCACCGCAATGCCGACGGCATCAGCCTGCACCGGTGAAGGGGAATCCCTCGGCGCCGCCGTTTCGGGCAACACGGCGCAATGTTGTGTTGGATTGGTCGCCTACGTTCCGGACGGCATCGTCGGCACCCGCGGCACCTGCATTTTGCCTGAGGACGTGCCGACGGCCACGCCCGCCGCCACCACGAAAGCCCGCTCCGGCGCCCAGGTGGCCAACCCTGCTTCCGCGCACTGCATCGACGTGGGTTACTCCGAGGCGTTCGATAACGAGCGGACCCAGTGCCGTTTTTCCGACGGGACGTCGTGCGACGAGTGGGAGTTCTACCGCGGAAAATGCGGCCAGGAATTCAGCGCCTGCACCAAAGCCGGGGGCGAACTCACATCAGGCTCTGGACGCATCGGCTCCGCCTTCTTCCAGTTCGGCCTCTGCACCTTTTCCGACGGATCGCAGTGCGGCGAAGGCGAACTGGCATCCGGAAAATGCCAAGAAGGCCAATGCAAGGCTTGGACGGCGCAGGGCTGCACGCCATCATAGATGCGGCGGGCCGAAAAGGCCCTTTGTTTTTTTCTCATTTTCGTGTTTTTGCGAGCGGCGCCTTGCGGCAGCCTAACGGTCAAACCGCATGAACGTGATGGAGTAACCCGCAAAAGTATGGGAAAAATTGGCCGACGCCGCCACGCTGAAGGTTTGGTAATCCGTCGTGGCACTCAAGGCATCCTGCAAGCCTTGGGCCCGCATGGCGTAGACGAAAGCCGTAGGCAAGGGGACGAAGTTCTTCAGCTGGATGGTCTCGCTGTGCGCCGCCGTGTCCCGGTTGATGACCATCAAGTACAAATGCTTTCCGTCAGCCGAAAGGCTGCTGATGGCCGTGAGCAACGAGACGTTGGTGTTCGTCACGGCGTCTCGGCTGACCAAGGAGTCGTACGATACCGGCACCATCGAGCCTCCCCATCCGAAGTGGCGCGAGAAGGCCAGAAAAGTCTGGCCATTAAGGTTCAAGGCCGGGCCGGAGGGATAGTCGCCCATCAGGCCCGTGGTGAATTTCTCTCCCAGCGAGGCGACGTTCCAGAAGAAAAGGCCGCCGCCGGTGACGCCTTTTTCCAGCATGAAGGCGATTTCGGAAGCCAGATAGGCCGAGTCGATGAAGCGGTCCGTCGGGATGTACTTGAAGTTGATCAGGATGCGGTTGTACTCGTTGACCCAGATGGAGAAATCCGGGTCCGTTGGCGAGCGGTTCAAGTAGGTGCGGGCCAAGCGCTGAGCGTCGCGGAACCGGAAGTCGTCCGCATAGAACGCATTCATCACCCGCAGCGGATAGTCCCGCACTCCGTCCTTTCCGGCGTACAGGAAATAATCGTGAACGGCTAAGCCGTCGACGCGGTCCGCGGCGCCATGGGCTACAATGTACGACATCATGGCATCGAGGCGGAAGCGGGAAGAGCTTTGCGTCGGCAGGACGCATTTCAGCGATGGCTGGATGCGGCGGACGGCGTCGCACGAGTCGATGAAGCGCTGGGCGAAACCCGCCTCGTTGTCCATGTAATCGATGTAGTACGGCTCGTTCCCGATTTCCACGTAACGCAACGAATACGGCGCGACGCGGCCGCGGCTGGCGCGCAGGTTGGCGTAGTTGTACGTGCCGGAGCCGTCGGCCGACTTAAGATCGGTCAGCGGCCAGCCGTCCGCGACAATCTTGCGTGCGCCCGCTTGGTAATCCGCGTCCGCGGTGCCGACGATGTATTGGATCATGGCCGCCCCGCCTTGCACGCTGGTGATGTCACGGAATAATCCGGACAAACGGTCCTGTGCGCAGCCGTACTGCCGCTCGCACGGGTTAGCGAACTCCGGCACCCACTCCAGGTTGAGCCGCTCGGCAATGGTGCCGTAGTCATCCACGGTCAGGACGCTGCGGTCGAAGCCCTGCCAGAATAGCGCGTTGGAGGGATCCTGTGGAAAAGGTCCGGAATAAGAGGTGCGGACTTGGAATTCGTCCAGCTTGTAGTGGTACGAGTCGGAAAGCTGGGACGCGTCGTACGCCGCGCCGTCGCCGGGCGTGTGGCTGATGGTGCCGGCATCCACTTCCGAACGCAGTGCATAAGGCGAAGTCGACGGCGGGACCGTGGCCTGGCCCACCACCTGGCCGTCCAGCCATACTTTGGACACGGCGTCGGACAGCATTTCCAAACCGTACCACCGGTCGAAGTCCACAGGCGCCGTCGTGATGGATTGGGCGTAGGCGGGGTACCCAAGGTCGAAACGGAGGCGGCGGTCCGGCAGGAGGAAGAGACG
>Ga0172368_10000552_pt1 | contig 53199 bp, 37 predicted proteins | sample Lak11m_FD_114540 | JGI IMG/M metagenome (GOLD analysis project Ga0172368, IMG submission 114540) | Freshwater microbial communities from Kabuno Bay, South-Kivu, Congo - kab_022012_11m | ecosystem: Environmental > Aquatic > Freshwater > Lake | place: Democratic Republic of the Congo: South-Kivu... | reverse complement strand
CTTTTGTAAGCGATGTCAAATCAAATGTAATGTTTATTCTGAGAACTTGTCGAAGCATCAAAAAAAGTAAAAAACTTTTTTGAATAAGATTTTACTACCAGCACCTCAAAAAAAGATTTGACCGTATTCAGGAAGTATGTTTAGAAAAAAACTTGTATATTTGAACACTATTTACGTGATAATATACAACGGAAAATGAAAAAAATTGTCGTTTTTGGGCCAGGACCTCTTTTTAAAGGCGGTATAGCCAATTATAATACCTCTTTGGCGAAAGCATTTGATAAGTTTGATGATATTGAAGTGCATATTGTATCGTGGACACAGCAGTATCCTGCACTTATTCCCCGCGATTTTATCGACCGCAGCAGTCGCAAAGACCAACTTGAAGGCACCCGCATTAAAGTACATTATATTACCAATTATAATAATCCTTTTTCCTGGCATCAAACCTATAAACTAATTAGAAATATCGACCCTCAGATTGTCATTTTCCAGTGGGCTATATCAATACAGGGTATTCCATTGGGTTATATTGCAAAGAAACTTAAAAAACATAAAAATATCGAGGTCATTTTCGATATGCATTTTGTGAAGCAAAAAGAAGGCAGCTCAATCGACCAGAAAATGACTAAATATGGTGTGAAGTCTGCTGCTACTTACATAACCCATTGCCTTCAAACAGCCAACGAGCTAAAGGAAATTTTTCCGAAAAAATCATTCATTCTTACCGAATCAGGCCAGCGTGCATCACTTCCCGATATCACAACCATCAAACTTTATCACCCTATCTACGACATGTTCAAACCAAACCCCGATTTGGATGTTGATGCTGTTAAAAAAGAACTGAATCTGAAAAAACATGTCTTTTTGTTTTTTGGCTTTATCAGAAAATACAAGGGTTTGCATAATGTTATAGAAGCTTTTGCCAAAGTCAGAGAGAAAAGAGATGATGTGTCCCTGCTTGTTGTAGGTGAGTCGTTCTGGCAAACTCTCGACAATAAAAAAATCTCAACCAAAATTAAAAATGCCCTTTTCGGTTTTGCCAAATCTATTTTTCTTAAGAAATCAGATGATGAAAGAGCATACAATCCTCTTGCACTTATTGAAGAGCTTAAATTGCAGGATGCTGTTACTGTTATCAATAAATTCGTTCCCAATGAAGATGTGCATAAATATTTTCAGGTAAGCGACTGCATCGTCCTGTATTATATAACAGCAACACCCTCGGGCGTTGAATCAATATCCTACAACTTTCAATTGCCTATGGTGGCTACCAAGGTGGGGCATTTTACAGAAACTGTGAAACATGGTTTTAACGGTTACTTGGCCGAAGCCGGTGATGTCAATTCTATGGCTGAAACGATGCTGCATTATATGGATAACCCTTTGCCGGGCGAAAATGTAAAAATCAGCTCACAGGACATGAGCTGGTCTAATTATGCCAAAGCTATTTTAAATAGAAAATTTTAATATATATGATAATTCAAAAATATTTGAAAGAAGCCATTACTATTAAAGAAGCCATGCTTCACGACGAAATAGTTTTAAATAACATTCAACAGGCCATTGATGTTATTGTTGAGTGCTACCGTTACAGTGGGAAAGTACTTCTGTGCGGTAATGGTGGCAGCGCTGCCGATGCACAACATATTGCTGCTGAACTGACAGGTCGTTTTAAAATGGACCGAAAACCCCTATATGCAGAAGCTTTGCACACTAACACTTCATATCTAACAGCTGTTGCCAATGATTATGGGTTCGATAAAATCTATTCGAGAATTATTGAATCTAACAGCATCAGTGGCGATGTGCTTATTGCGATTTCTACATCGGGTAATTCGGAGAATATTCTCCAAGCATGCAGAGTTGCTAAAGACAAAGGCCTTAATGTCATAGGTCTTACCGGTAAAGATGGCGGAAACATGAATAATGTGTGCGATTTTCTGATTAAAATCCCTTCCGAAAATACAGCCCGTATTCAGGAGTGCCATATTCTGACAGGTCATATCATTTGCGAGATTGTGGAGAAGAAACTTTTTGATACTGCTGAATGAAAAGGGCTTTAGCTTTAGTTGACAAAGATTGGACTCTGTTCCTGGACAGGGATGGTGTGATTAATGTCAGACCCATCAATGATTATGTGAAATCACCCGAGCATTTTATTTTTCTTGAGAAGGTTCCACAAGCCATACATTGCCTGAATAAAATTTTTAAATACACTTTTGTTATTACCAATCAGCAAGGCATTAGCAAAGGCATGATGACTGTCAACGATTTGGAGAATATCCATAAGCTAATGCACACTGAACTTTCAAAGCATGATGCCAAAATTGATGAAGTGTTTTTTTGTCCCGATAAAAAGGAAGATAAAAGCCTGTTTCGAAAACCCAACGTGGGTATGGCTCTTGCAGCCCGCAAAAAATATCCTGACATTAATTTTAAAAAATCAATTATGGTGGGCGATTCAATCACAGATATGATGTTTGGCAAAAAACTGAAAATGTTGACTGTCTTTATTTCGGATGATATGTATGAAGTGAAAAAAAATGCTTCTTTGATTGATTATCACTTTAAATCATTATTTGAATTTTCGTTGGTTTTTTGAAAAAATATTTTATGTTTTGCTTAAATAAAATAATAAATAATCGTCGTTTAATGTTTTAAATGAAATAAATTTGCAAATATTATATTTCATGCCATGTTTTACTTATTAAAGCCTATATTTCTGCTCCTTGGTATTGTGCTGTTTCAGCCTGTTATAGCTCAGACTGCCGATACCAACAAAGTAGATGCAAAGGGATTAAAACAAGGGGCATGGCAAGGCTATTACCCAAGCGGAAAATTGAAATATAAAGGTGCTTTTAAAGACAGTAAACCTCAGGGCACTTTTGAATATTTTTATGAAGACGGAAAAACCAAATCAATTCTAAAATATACTGAAAATCCCTCTGTTTCTTATGCAGAGCATTTTTTTAATAATGGGAAAAAGATGTCTGAGGGCAAGTACATTGATCAGAAAAAGGACAGTTTGTGGAAGTATTATCACGAAGAGGGCATGTTGATTTCTGAGGAGTTTTATAAAAACTTTAAAAAGAATGGTGTCGAAAAATCATATTATTCCGATGGCAAAGTGAGTGAGGAACATAATTGGAAGGATGGCATGAAAAACGGTTCACTTAAAACATATTACACTGACGGGTCTCCCAAAAATGAAATGAATTTTGTCGATAACAAGCTCGATGGGCTTTTTAAATTTTATTATCCCACTGATAAAAAGGTATTTATGTCGGGCATGTACAAGAATGATTTAAAAGAAGGTGTTTGGATGTACTTTGATGAGAAAGGGGTAGCTACTAAAAAAGAAGTGTGGAAAGAAGGAAACTTAAAATCGACTGATGAATACCAAAAAAAAGATGAATAAGCCCAAAGTTTTAATGGCAATGAGTGGTGGCATTGATAGTTCTATTGCAGCTATCCTTCTTCATCAGTCGGGCTATGAAGTTATAGGCATTACTATGAAAACATGGGATTATGCCACTTCTGGAAGTGCTAAAAAAGAAACTGGATGTTGTAATTTGGATACAATAAATGACGCAAGGGCAGTTGCTGTAAAATTAGGTTTTCCTCATTATATTTTAGATCTCAAAGAAGAGTTTTACAACAGCATTGTAAAAAACTTTATTTCTGAGTATTTGTCGGGTTTTACACCAAACCCTTGTGTTTTATGCAATGCGCTTATAAAATGGAATGCCTTGCTTAAAAGAGCTGATGCCTTGGGTTGTGAGTTTATTGCTACCGGACATTACGCAAGAATCAAAAACGAGAATAACAGGTATTTCCTAACATGTGGTAAAGACGAAAAAAAAGACCAGTCGTATGTTTTGTGGCAGTTAACACAGGAAAATCTGAAAAGAACACTTTTCCCTTTAGGCGATTTAACCAAGGAAGAAGTGAGGAAAATGGCTATAGACTTTGGGTTTGATAATCTCGCAACCAAAAGAGAAAGTTATGAAATTTGCTTTGTGCCTGATGATGACTATCGTTCTTTCTTAAGGAAAAATGTGCCCGATATTGATTTGAAAATAGGAGAGGGACCTATCATCAATAGAGATGGAAAAATTTTAGGCAAACATAAAGGTTTCCCTTTTTATACTATTGGTCAACGGAAAGGATTGGAAATTGCTGCCGGATATCCATTATATGTAAAAGAAATTGATGCCAATGCCAATACTGTAATTCTTGGAGAAAAGAAAGATTTGGAAGAAAAATCAATGCTGGTAGCAGATATTAATTTAATGAAATATAATGCGATACCTGATGATGGTATGGAAGCTCTTATTAAAATCCGATATAAAGATAAAGGTACAACAGGCAGACTGTTATATTTAAAAGATAATACTGCCAAAATAGTTTTTGACAACAATGTATCAGCCATTACTCCTGGTCAATCGGCAGTGTTTTTTGAAGGTCATGATGTTATTGGAGGAGGTATTATTAAAAAAATATTGCACTGATACATATAATTTCATTATATTTGAACTTTATATTTTTTAATTATGGCTAAAAAAATACTTATCCCAATTGTATTGTTGTTGTTTGTTTTTTCGTGTAAAAAAGAAACAGAATTAGTTGATTTGTATTACGATTACTTTCCTGTCAATACAGGCATGTGGATTATTTATGATGTAGATTCAATAGCTTATAATGATTTTACCCATACAATTGATACTTTTGATTTTCAGGTAAAAGAAATAATTGCCTCTGAATTTATTGACAATGAAGGGCGTTTAACTCAGAGAATTGAAAGATATTACAAAGCTGTTCCTGACTCATTGTGGCAATTAAAAAATGTATGGGCATCCAATAGAACAGAAAAAACAGCCGAGAGGCTTGAAGAAAATATCAGATATATTAAGCTGATTTTTCCAATTACCAAAGGCGCTAAATGGGATGGAAATATAGCCAATGTAAATGATGAAGTAAAATACGAATATAAAGATATACACACCACGTACTCAGTAAATTCTGTAGCCCTTGATTCATGTCTTTTTGTACAACATGAAAACGAACTGACACTATTCTCACATAAATTTGCAGAAGAAGTTTATGCTAAACATGTTGGGAAGGTTTATGGAAAATATATAGACCTTGTCAAATTGGCAGATGGAACCATTACAAGTGGTTATAATTATAGTTATAAAGCAATTTCATGGGGGAATTAAAAATGATTATTTTCAAAAAATCGTTTTTTTTTATTTTGTTTTTAAGTTTGTTTTGTGCTGATATTTATTCTCAAATAGCTCCTGCAAAGTATTACATACAGTTTACCGATAAAAACAATTCCCCTTTTACACTGTCAAATCCTCTTGCTTTCCTCTCACAGAAAGCACTAAACAGACGCGCTAATCAGGGTTATTTGCTTGATAATAAAGATTTGCCGGTGAACCCTGCTTACGTTGACAGTGTTATTGCAGCAGGGAATGTAATTTTATTAAACAAGTCGAAATGGCTTAACGGTATTACAATTTCAACTTCTGATTCCATTGCATTGGTTAATATAAATGCCTTATCTTTTGTGCAAAGTGTGCAGGCTGTTGCCCCTGTTAATTCATCAAAGAGAAATGTTCATAAATTTGAAACAGATTTCAAATTAATGAATGCAGACAATTTTAAAAATAGTCAAAATTCAAAAACAAAATCAATTAATACATATGATTATGGATTTTCTGCCAATCAGATAGAAATGATTGGCCTGGATTTCTTACACAACCAGGGCTTTCATGGTGAAAATATGCTGATAGCTGTTCTTGATGCCGGTTTTTATAGTGTTGATACTTTAAGTGTTTTTGACAGTTTAAGAAATGATAATCGCATTTTAGGTATAAGAGATTTTGTAGATCCGACAGCCAATGTTTATGAAGGGCATACCCATGGCATGATGGTTCTGTCTTTAATGGCAGGAAATATCCCTGGTCAGCTCATTGGAACATCCCCGGAGGCATCCTTCTGGTTATTACGCTCTGAAGATGCTCCTACAGAATATCTCATTGAAGAATATAACTGGGTAACAGCTGCTGAGTTTGCCGACAGTATTGGCGCTGATATTATTAATTCCTCTTTAGGCTACTCTGTATTTGATGATACATTACAAAATCACACTTTTTCTGATTTGGATGGCTCAACAACTATTATTTCAAGAGGAGCCAATACTGCTGCATCAAGAGGCATTTTGATGGTTAATAGCGCAGGTAATTCTGCTCAAACACCCTGGCAGCGTATTATCGCTCCTGCTGATGCCGACAGCGTTCTGACCATTGGTGCTGTTGATGAAAATGGGCAATACGCTTCATTCAGTTCAGTAGGAAATACTTACGATGGTCGCATTAAGCCGGATGTTGCTTCTCAAGGACAAAACACTGTTGTGGCATCGTCACAGGGTGGTATAATGACGGGCAATGGGACCTCATTTTCTTCTCCAATTATTGCAGGAGCTGTAGCCTGCTTGTGGCAGGCCAATCCTATTGCTACTAATATGCAGATTATCGATGCCATAAAACAGAGTGCCAGCCAGTATAATAATCCGGATAGCTTATTGGGATATGGAATCCCAAACTTTCAAATGGCTCATACATTGCTTGAGAATGTTACTATAAATGAAAATCAAAAGGGATGTGCTTTTACTGTATTCCCTAATCCTTTTAGGGATGTGTTCTCGATGACGTATTTTTCAAGTGATACAAAACCTATTTGTGTTGAAATTTTCAATATATGTGGCAAAAATATCTTTACTTCTTGCAATCTGGAAGTTAATTTAGGTTCTAATACATTTTCATTCAGCAACCTTATGCTTTTTTCAAAAGGAATTTACTTTATTAAAGTGACTAAGGAAAACAGTATCAATATTCGAAAATTGGTTAAAATAAGTTAATTAAAAAGCTTGTTTCTTTTACATTTAAAAAAATTATATATATTTTTGTCTTCTTAAACTTTTAAATGAGAAAATTATTTGTCATCTTAATAGCTGTATTATTAAGCTTGTCTTCATGCAGGGTTTTTAATCCTACTAAGATGTTGAGAATGGGAACTTTTCCTGAATATTCAAGCTTGGATTTGATTAAAGATGACATTTTTTACAAAATTGTACCCTTTGACCAAATATCTTTCTCAGTCCTTCCAAATGATGGAGAACAAATGATAAGCGGCGCTTTTAATTCATTTTCTAGTAGTCAAGGCATGCAAAGTCAGGGCTATGGATACACTGTAGAATATGATGGTACTGTAAAACTGCCTATTTTTGGAAGAACCCCTGTAGAAGGTATGACAGAACGAGAATTAGAAAAAATGTTAGAGGAAAAATATTCTTTACTTTACAATAAGCCCTTTGTTGTAAACTTATCGGTTACCAACAGAAAAATATTAGTTTTTAGAGAAGGCAAAAGTTCTTCTGTAGTTAATTTGACAAATGACAAAATGACTTTATGGGAGCTAATTGCACAAACCGGAGGTGTTGGCGATGCAAAAGCCCATAGAATTAAACTCATAAGAAAAATCGATAATGTACCCCATATTTTTTTAATTGATTTGTCGCGTATTGAGAATATTAATACCGGAAATATTGTATTGCAAGCCAACGATATTGTTTATATGACGCCCCGAAACAAGTTTTCAGAAGAAATTATGTTTGCTCTTACTCCCTATTTATCCTTGCTCTCAACTGTTGTATTAATATATACACTTATTAAAAGATAATGGCAGCACAAAAAGTATCTTTGTTAAATGATGAGTTTGATTTAAAATTACTTCTTTCAATTTTAAAAAGAAATCTTCCATATATCTTTATCATTTTTTCGTTTTCTTTTACATTGTCTTTTCTTTATCTTAGATATACATATCCTGTATATAATGCTAGTGGTATCATCCAAATTTCAACAGGAGAAGAAGTAAGACAAGTTTTTGGAGAAAGCTCACAGGTCGATTTGGCAAAAAAAGTTGAGTTGTTAAACTCTCCAATGTTTTTAGACAGAGTCTTTTCCAGCTTACCCTTAAATGTAAGTTATTATAGAAAAGGCAGGTTTCTAAATTCAGAACTGTATAAAAGCACCCATTATGAAGTCATATGTAATATTAAGAATAATAAGATATTTGATGTTCCCATTAACATTAAATTTATTTCTAATAGCAGGGTAGTCATTGATTATTCTTTAAAAGAAGTTGATTCCAATTTTGAATTTTCATTATTAGATACAGCGCATCTCCCTGATTTTGATATTTATATTAAGTTAAAAGACCCCTCTTATTTGAAAAACCATGCTTTTTATGATAAAGACGAGTATTTTTTTGTATTAAACAACCCTGTAGATATTTATGGCAAATATATTTCAGGTTTGAAAATTAGCATCTCTAACGATATTGCACAGTCTATTTTAGTTACTTTTTCAGATAGAAATCCATCAAAGGCTGCTGATGTTGTAAATACTATTGCCCAGGAATTTAATAATTACGATATAGAAAAACAAGCTGAGAGTACGGATAAAATATTAAATTTTGTTGATTCTCAATTAGTTGTTTTTAATAAGAAATTGTACGACACCAAAGCTGAAATCAACCAATATAAAAAAGACAAAAATATAGATGTGGTTGTTAACCCTTTAAATAATGCTTTTTCAAGAATTTCAGAATTTGAAAATGAGATTTTAAAATTGCAATTAGAGGTTACTAAACTTCAAAATCTTGATAAGATTATAAAAGAAAGTAAAGAATTGGATGTTTATGAAATGTATGCCCTCATTGCAGGAAGTCAAGTTCAGAATGCCGTTACAGATAATCTGAAAAGTATTCAGAGTTTATTGATGCAAAAAGAGGAATTACTTTATAATGTGACAAATAACAATGCACAAATAAAACAGATTAACTACAAAATTGGCATTCAGAAAAAATTATTTTCAGAGAGTGTTAATATAGCTCTTAATAATATAGTAGAGAGAAAAAAAGAAATTGAAAAACAACTGAGAGAATATAGTGTGTCTCTTAATCCCCTTATACAAGAACAAAACACAGGGGAGCTGTTTATAATGGAGAAAATATATGCAGCTAATGAAAGTTTCTATAATCAATTGCTTGAAAAGAAAGTTCAATATACCATTTCAAAAGCTGGGTTTATTTCTCAGAACATTGTACTTCAAAATGCGGCTGTTCCTCAGGCTCCCATTTCACCCATACAAACAAATGTTTACATTATTGCTTTAGCAGGCGCTTTTATAATTTCTTTAATTTTGGTTGCAGTAAGATATTTGTTGTCTAATGATATCAGATCAGCGAAAGATATCACTAGATTTTCAAAAATCCCAATACTCGGAGTAATACCTATATACAAAAAAAGCATTCCTATTAATCACATAATTGTTGATTCTCAGCCAAAATCTTTAGTGGCAGAAGCTCTCAGGGCTGTAAGAACCAATTTGCAATTCATTAATGACACACCAGGAGCTAAGATTATATCTATAACTTCAACTATTTCGGGCGAAGGTAAAACTTTTGTTGCTTTTAATCTTGCCTGCATTATAGCTTTCTCCTATAAGAAAGTAATAGTAATTGATATGGACTTAAGAAAACCTAAAATCCACCTTGGTTTTGGTGTTGAAAATAAAAAAGGCGTTAGCACAATATTATCAGGTATTAGTAATATTGACGATTGTATCAACAACAGTCATGTGGATAATCTTGACTTCATTTCTGCAGGGCCTATTCCTCCTAATCCATCTGAGTTAATTCAAACAGATAACATGGAAATGATGATCACTTATTTGAAAAGAAAATATGATTATATCATTATTGACAATCCTCCGATTGGAATTGTAATTGATGGCATGAGAAGTTTGCAGATGGCTGATTATCCGATCTATGTTTTTAAAGCCAATTATTCTAAACGAATGTTTATTCAAAACATTGACAAACTTATTGATGGCAGTAAGGTGGCTAATTTGTCTGTAATTTTAAATTCTGTAGATATTGAGTATTCAAAATATGGATTGCAAAATTATTCATATGACAACTCCTATGGTTATGGCTATGGTTATGGCTATGGATACGGCTATGGATATGGTTATTACGAAGAAGAAAAAGAACTGGAATCGAAGAGTAAACTGTTGAATAAAATAAAGAATTTTTTTAATAATAATGGAAATTAGAGAAACCAACCTGAATGGGTTACTTGCTATAAAACCAAAAGTTTTTGAAGATAATAGAGGCTATTTTTTTGAATCATACAACCAAAAAGAATTTTCCAAATATGGCATTGATGCGTGTTTTATTCAGGACAACCAGTCTATGTCTGATAAAAATGTACTGAGAGGCTTGCATTTTCAAAATGAACCTTATGCGCAGGGAAAATTAGTGAGAGTACTTGAAGGAGCCGTGCTCGATGTGGTTGTTGATATAAGAAAGAATTCGCCAACTTATGGAAATCATTTTAAAATGATATTGTCCAGAGAAAATCAAATGATGCTTTGGATACCTCCCTGCTTTGCTCACGGCTTTTTAACGCTTGAGGATAAAACAGTTTTCTTTTATAAATGCACACAGTTCTACAATAAAGAATCTGAAGCTTCTATTTTGTGGAATGATCCAAAGTTGGCCATAGATTGGGGTGTGCAAAATCCAATAGTGTCTGAGAAAGACGCCAAAGCACCTTTATTTGAAAATTATTAATTTTTTTCTTGCTTTTCGGACTTTGATGTCTTATTTTTAACTTTATTTCACTTTAAAAAATAGGATTATGATAAATATTAACAACAATCAGATATATCTGATGGTTTTATATGCCTCTTTTTTTATTTTTTCTTTGGTGCTTTCAACCATACTTAATTTTTTGCTCTTTAAATTTGCAAGCACATTGGGCATAAGAAATAATACCAAAGATTTAATACGATGGTCGAATGTTGCCAAACCAGCATTGGGAGGTATTACTTTTTTCTTGATTTATCTTATCGGCTTGATTTTCATCACTTTTTTTATAGATTCTAATCAAATTCATAACCTCGGGTTGCTGGGCGTTTTTATTTCTGTTATTATTGCTTTTACACTGGGTTTGTTCGACGATGCCTATAATACTAAACCTATTGTTAAATTTCTAAGTCAACTGTTGTGTGCGGCTATTTTGATTTTGACAGGTAATTACATCACATTATTTTCGTCAGATTTACTTAATTATTTTATTACTGTTTTATGGGTTGTTGGCATAATGAATTCTATCAACATGCTCGACAATATGGACGGTATTACAACAATAGTCTCTCTCTTTATAATGTTATTGGCTATGCTAGACATGTACTTGCTTGGAAATTTTGCAAGTACAAATTTTCTCGTTTATGTTGGAATTGTTGCTTCATTAATCAGTTTTTTAAATTTTAACTGGGCTCCTGCCAAAATGTATATGGGTGATACCGGAAGTCAATTTTTGGGAATGTTTTTAGCAATCATTGGCATTTCATTATTTTGGAATGGTAATGATTTTTATGGTGAACACATTGCTGTTAAACAATTTTTTATGGTTATTATTTGTTTTTCCCTTCCAATTATAGATACAACAACCGTTTTTATAAAAAGAATATCAAGCGGCAAATCCCCTTTTATTGGCGGGAAAGACCATACCACACATCATTTGGCTTATCTGGGTTTGTCAAACAGTCAGGTGGCTTTAGTTTTTGCAGGCATTTCTTTAGTATCCAATATTTTAGTTATTACTATTCTATTTATTTCAAATTGGAAACCAATTCATACTATTGTTTACTCATTATACTTTGTCTGTTTATTTGCAGTATTATTTAGAATAGCACTTTTAAACAGACCCCAGCAAAAATAATTTTTTTTTAAATCCGTTATTTATTGACAAATTTACTATTATGCAAAAAAAAATATTTTTTGTCCTCCTGTTATTATTTACAATTTATATCATCTTTTTTTTATTTGCCGGATCAACTAAAGTGGCAGAAAATCTAACTGTTAGTAAAGATGAGGTGGCTCAAGACTATGCTGTTAAAAACTATGCTGTTGAAATTCCCGAAAAACTTGACTTCGCTGGAGAGTCAGTGCCATTAGAAAGACTGGATGTTAGAGAAGGCCTCGACAGAGAATTATTGGTTAATACTTATTGGCACTCTCAAACTTTTTTGTTTTTTAAAAGAGCGAACAGGTATTTCCCTATTATTGAACCTGTTTTAAAAAGAAATAATGTGCCCGACGATTTTAAATATTTATCGTTAATTGAAAGTGGCTTTACTAATGTGATTTCTCCGTCAGGTGCAATTGGATTTTGGCAAATGCTTAAGGCCAGTGGAGAGAAATGGGGGTTGGTTATAAATGATGAAATAGATGAAAGATACCATGTCGAAAAATCTACAGAAGCAGCTTGTAGATATTTGAAAAATTCATTCAGTTTCTTTAATAATTGGACACTCGCAGCAGCTGCTTATAACATGGGCGACTCAGGTTTGTCAAATCAAATTAAAGCGCAAAAAACAAGTAATTATTACGACTTATATCTTAATTCGGAAACAGCCCGATATATTTACAGAATTCTTGCCGTCAAAATCATTTTTCAAAATCCACATAAATATGGTTTTTACTTTAACGAAAATGATTTGTATCCTTTTGTTAAAACTGAAGCTGTTGCCGTTGACTCTTCAATAAATGATTTACCTCAATTTGCATTAGATAAAGGAATAAACTATAAAATTCTAAAAGAATACAACCCCTGGCTCAGAAAACCCAGCCTGACCAATAAAACCAAAAAAACTTACATTATTCAAATACCCCGCGTTGAAGAACTTAATTATAAGTATCACTTCCCGAAAAATGACAGCTTAAGATAAATATTTTAATAAAAAACATTCGCATAATTCTTTTATTGCTTCATAAATCTTAATTTTGCACACAATCATTCTTTTACAAAGAAATTGTTGGAAAGCTGTCAAAGATTGTATTTAAATATGAATCATACTGAAAATCCTGAAGAAAATAAAACAGATAACTCCTCAATAGAAGAATCATTTCTTGGCAGTGTGGAAATTGTAAACGCCCGTGAGCATAATCTCAAAGGTGTTGATTTGAATATTCCGCATGATAAATTAGTGGTTTTTACGGGATTGAGTGGCAGTGGTAAGTCTTCATTGGCGTTTGATACTATTTATGCAGAAGGTCAGCGGCGTTACATGGAAACATTTTCAGCTTATGCCATGCAATTTATCGGAAGTATGAAACGACCAGAGGTTGATAAAATTTCGGGATTAAAGCCCGTTATTGCCATTGAACAAAAATCAACCAATAATAATCCAAGGTCAACTGTTGGAACAGTAACAGAAATTTACGATTATCTGCGTTTGCTTTTTGCCCGAGTTGCTGATGCTTATTCTTATGTTTCAGGCGAAAAAATGATTAAGTACTCAGAGGGTGAATTGCTAAACGATATTTTACAAAGATATGCGGATAAAAAAATAATGATATTATCTCCTGTTGTAAAAGGAAGAAAAGGTCACTACAGAGAGTTGTTTGAGCAATTTCAGAGGCAGGGATTTCTTAAGGTAAGGATCGATGGCGAAATTAAGGATATTCAATTGCGCATGCAGCTCGACCGTTACAAAGTACATGATATTGAAATTGTTATTGACACAATTTTGTTGGATAATAGGGCCGAAAAACGGCTGGCAGAATCTATCCAAACTGCCATGAAACAGAATAAGGGAGAATTTATTGTTTGGGATTTGGATTTGCAGCAACAAAAATACTACAGCAAATTCTTAATGTGTCCTACATCAGGCATTTCTTATAATGAACCTGAACCAAACAGTTTTTCTTTTAATTCACCCTATGGTGCCTGTAGCAGATGCAACGGACTAGGCAGTATTTACGAATTAGATTTAAACAAAATCATTCCCGACAAAACAAAGAGCATTAAAAGAGGTGGTATTCTGCCTTTGGCAGATTTGGAGGATTCGTGGATAATGAAGCAAATTGAGGCAATAGCTAAAAAGTATAAGTTTGATTTTAATACGCCTGTTGAAGATATTCCTGAAGAAGCACTTCAAATTATTCTGTATGGCAGTGCAGAACCCTTACATATTAAAAACGATGAAATAGGTATCAGTTATACTTATAACTTGAATTTTGAAGGTATTGCCAATGCCCTTTCTTATCAGTTCAATGAATCTAATTCTTATACTCAGAAAAAGAGAGCTTCTTCATACATGAATCATCTTGTTTGTCCCGAATGTCATGGAAACCGGCTGAAAAAAGAGTCATTATATTTTAAAATTAAAGATAAAAATATCTCTGAACTGGCATCTGTTGATGTTCAATCATTAAATAACTGGCTCATCGAATTGACTGAAGGATTGGAAGCTAAGAAAATGAGAGTAGCCAAAGAAATTCTTAACGAAATATTAAAAAGAATTGGCTTTTTGTTGGATGTCGGGCTTTCATATTTGTCTCTAAATCGTGATTCTAAGAGTCTGTCAGGTGGCGAGGCACAAAGGATAAGATTGGCAACTCAGGTAGGCTCTCAGTTAACAGGCGTTTTGTATATACTTGATGAGCCAAGTATTGGCCTCCATCAGCGTGATAACATAAGATTGATAAAATCTTTAAAACATCTCAGAGATATTGGCAATACTGTTATTGTTGTGGAACATGACAAAGAAATGATTTTGCAATCAGATTATGTGTTTGATATTGGGCCAGGAGCAGGAAAAAATGGGGGTAAAATTATAGCCTATGGCACACCCAATGAAATTTTAAAACAAGATACTCTGACAGCAAAATATTTGAATGGTGATTTGAAAATTTCTCTGCCCGATGTCAGAAGAAAAGGTAATGGCTTCTTTATAAAGCTTACAGGCGCATCGGGTAATAATCTGAAAAATATTAATGTTCAATTTCCTCTGGGTTTGATGATTTGTGTGACAGGCGTTTCTGGCAGTGGCAAATCTTCTTTGATAAATGGCACATTATATCCCATTTTGAGCAGTCATTTCTACCGTTCTGAGAAAAAACCTTTGTCTTATATTGCTGTTGAAGGTATTGACAATGTTGACAAGGTTATTAAAGTTGACCAATCTCCTATTGGACGCACACCACGTTCTAATCCTGCAACATACACAGGTGTTTTTGATGATATCAGAAAATTATTTGCTGATTTGCCCGAATCAAAAATAAGGGGTTATAAACCCGGTCGTTTTTCGTTTAACGTAAAAGGTGGACGTTGCGAAACATGCAAGGGTGCCGGCGTGCGTACAATTGAAATGAACTTCTTGCCCGATGTCTATGTGAAATGTGAAGCATGCAATGGTAAAAGATATAACAGAGAAACTCTGGAGGTGAGATTCAAAGGCAAATCTATAAACGATGTGCTAGATATGGACATCAGTCAGGCCATACATTTTTTTGAAAATATCCATCATATCCATCATAAAATTATTAATCTTAATGATATAGGACTTGGATATTTATCGCTCGGGCAACAATCAACTACGCTTTCAGGTGGTGAAGCCCAACGCATAAAGCTCTCATCTGAACTTCTGAGAAAAGATACCGGCAATACACTTTATATTCTTGATGAACCCACAACAGGTCTTCATTTTGATGATATCAGAGTTTTACTTAATGTGTTGAACAATTTAGTCGAAAAAGGCAATACTGTTATTATCATTGAACATAACCTGGATGTCATAAAAGTTGCTGATTATATCATTGATATGGGTGTTGAAGGTGGCAGCGAAGGAGGAACAATTGTTGCATCGGGCACACCCGAAAAACTGATTAAAAGTAAGGAGTCTTATACGGCTCAGTATTTAAAAGACCTGATTTAAACAGTTTTTTTCTATAACTTTTTGTGCTGCTGTTCGTATAAATATACTTGATATTTAAACTTTATAGTAAAAACTTTTTATTTTAATAAAATTAATTCGTACTTTTATGGGCAATAATTATATAAATCATTTATTATGATAGATTTAAGAAAATTATTACTAATGACAGTTTTCTGTCTTTCATTTATGTCTTTAGCATTCAGTCAGGAGTTTGACGAAAATGGCGAATTAATATATAACATTTACAAATTGCCATCTATTGAATTTTCAACTGGAATATTAACTTTCGACGGCGATGTGAATGATTTTAATAAAAATGTACCATTTATTGGAAAACACAATTTTGGAATCGGCGTCAATGTGCAAGAACGCATTGGCGGTTTTTTTGGCGTATCGGCCGGCATTATTAAAGGCAGACTTACAGGGTTTGACACGAAGCCAGGGAGTTATTATAATTTTCAGTCAGATGTTTTTCAAGGCGATTTTAATATCTATCTGCATTTGGATAACGATTTTATTTTAAAAAAATCAAGTCGTTTTGCGCCTTATCTAAAAGGTGGTATTGGCTATTTTACTTTTAATCCTATGGGCGATTTGAAAGATAAAAATGGCAATTTCTATTATTACTGGCGCGACGGAACTATAAGAGATCATGCTTTTGATCCTGAAAATCCTCAGATTGGAAAGCTCATTGTCAGAGATTATGATTTTGAAACCAAATTAGACAGTTTGAATTTAAATAAAAAAAATGCGCTGACTATCCCTGTAGGAGGAGGCGTAAAATTTAAATTGTCGGATATGTTCGAGGCTAATTTGTCGCTGATGTATGTTTTTACAAATTCAAATTTTGTCGATAATCTGGCTTCTGAAAATAAAAGTTATGCTTTTTTTGACAGCCGAAATGATAATTATCTGTATTCATCTGTTTCAATACAATTCAATATTGGTGGCGTTTACAAGAAAATTTTAGCCAATAAACCTTACCGCAATATTAATTTTGCTGAAATTGATGCCATGGACATGGATAAAGATGGTGTGCCAGATGGAACAGACATTTGCCCAAGCACTCCCACAGGGGTTAAAGTAAACGAAAAGGGCTGTCCTCTTGATGATGATAATGATGGCGTTCCTAATTATCTTGATAAAGAACCTAATACACTTGTCGGAAATTTAGTAGATGATAATGGCGTAACAATAACACCAGAAATGATTGAAGCCAAGTACATAAGAGATTCTTTGTTAATGGCAGGTGAATTAATTATTGAGAAAAAATATTCAGAAGGAACTCCTATTTTAACTGATGATTATGCCTCAGGTGGTAATGGTACTGTTTATTCACATGTGACTTATCCTTATGTGAAAGAAAACTGGCCCGAAAATGTTAAATCAATACCTGTCAGAACTACCGGCACGCATATTAAATCAACAACATCTCCTCACTATAATAAAAATACAACTGTTGCTGAAACAGGCAATGGACAATATAAAGTGCAAATAGGGGCCTCGCAGAAACCTCTTGATGCTTCGTTTTTCAAAGATAAGTTTGGCATTACCGATGAGGTAAATATTGAACAGACTGATGGCTGGTACAGGTACACTGTTGGCAATTTCAGATCGTATAAAGCCGCTCGTGATTATGCTCAAAATCAGTCAAAGGTAGAAGGTGCTTTTGTTGTAAAATATGAAAATGGTCAAAGAATTTTGCCACAGGGTGTCAATACAAACGAACCCAATGAATATAATGCCAATAACGCCAATACCAATATTAAAAATACAAGTTCTAATTCTTTTGCAATGCCCATTACAGCTAATGGCATTTATTACAGAGTGCAGATTGGTTCATCAGGCAACAAGCTGACGTCATCATTTTTCAAAGATAACTTCAGTATTAATGATTATATCTATGAAGAGCAGATTGAGAATCAATACAAATACACTGTAGGACATTTTAAAACTTACAAGGAAGCTAAAAAATATGCTGAAACAATTACCAGTGTTCAGGGTGCTTTTGTTACGTCTTACAGAGACAACCTCAGAATACCTCTGCAAGAAGCAATAGATGCTGAAAAGTAACTTGTAAGCATGAAAAATTTTATTAATTATTAATTAAATTCTTTTTTTTATGAGAAAGTTATACACTATTTATGTCGTTTTCATAGGGATACTAATGCTTCTAAACGCAGAGTCAAAAGCACAATCTGCAATTATTGCCAAGGGCGTAACTTTCGATATGCCCGGCGCAACAAGTACTTATATTACATGTACCAACGATTCTAACGATTTTGGTGGCTATTATTTGGTTGGGACTGTAGCTCATGGTTTTTATTATGATGCTCAAGCCGTTGATACCATTCTTGTAGATTATCCGGGCGCATCAAATACCTGGGTATATGGGATAAACAACGCTAAAGTTGTTGTTGGATCCTACAATACTACAGGAACTAATACTGATAATGAAGGCTTTAAATATACAAAAGCCACAAATACATGGGAAGATCTTACTACGTCGTGGATTCCTTCAATGGATATTACAATTGCCCGTGATATAAATGATGCCGGTTGTGTGGTAGGCGATTACAAACAAAGTACAACTCATGTGTGCTTCTCAATTTGTGGTGGAACTAATGGACCTTTCCATTATAATTATTTGCCATCTTATGTATATCATTTGAGTAACTCAGGCAGAGCTGCTGGTTTTTGGATTGATGGTTCAAATAATAATGGTTTCATCAGAGAACCTGGTGGCACTTTTACTGCCTTAAATTACCCCGGTGCCACGAGAACACGCCTGACTGCTGTAAATGACAGTAATATGATTGTGGGCACATTTAATTTAACCCGCTCATTTGTCTATAATCAGGGGGTTTTCAAAGAGCTTGTTAAATCTGGCTCAACCGATTTTCAGGTGCAAGATGTAAACAACTATGGCTTTGTTGTAGGATATTACAAAAATTCAAGCAATAATTACAGCGGTTTTTATATGCCTATGTGCGATATAGGTTTTCGTCCAAACCCTAACGGATGGCAATTTAATAACAGCTCTGGCAATTTATGGCCTCATAGTTATTATTCCCAAATTGATTACAGCTCAGACCCTTATCGTTACGGGCAGGCACCTTTTCCAACACTTAACATTAATGGGGTAGCAACTATTGTTCAGAATTTTTTATTTCCCGATTGGAAGTTGTTTGTTGAAACATTTGGCGAACAGTCTTGCTATACTGTGGTTAACAATATTCCTGTTATAAAAAATGCAGTATTCAATAAATGGTATAATTTTACTGATAATTGGGGTGGATCTTGCTTTGGATTTACGGCATCGAGTTTTATGGCATGGGATAGTATGCCCCAGTTCAAGTGGAACTATCCCAACGTCGATCCATGGGATGATTACACTGAAATATATCAGATTCCGATTAATTATCATAGCCGGAGATGTATCAATCAATTACAGTTAAAGCAAAGCCAGAAAAAGTATATGCGCTATTATTCTCAAAATAAATTTGTAACGCCTAATGAAGCATTAAAGAAAATAAAAATCCGTCTTTTGGATGGAGATAAAGATGAAGGAGGATTGGTTTTCTTCAACCAAAATGGAGGAGGTGGGCACATTGTATGTCCTTATAAAGTTGAAATTGATACCCTCGACCCAACTATAGAATATATTTATGTGTATGATAATAATCAGCCTAATGATACAACCAGAAGGGTAAAAGTTGATAAAGTAAAAAATTCGTGGTATTACAATCTTTCAGGAAATGCTGCCATCACACAAAGTGAGTGGGGTGGAGACAATGCACATAAGGGTATGTATATGTTTATGCCTTCAAGTAATTTATATGAACCATCTGTATATGACTCATTATCAAAAAAAGATTTATTTGGAGATGAGAAAAATAACACATTTGAAATATATAATTCTTCAGGTTCAAATTTTATTATTAATGATCAGACTGGCAATACCACCAGCTTTGTTAATGATGTATTAATTAATGATATACCCGGGGCTGAGCCTATGTTTAGTTTTGTTGGTAATGAGCCTCCCTATGGTTATTTATTAAATGAAAATTTATATAATATTGAAATGAAGGATTTTAGTGATTCTCTTGTTAGTTTATCACTTATGACTGATAATGAATCATATATATATTCAAGAGGGAATGCATTATTACCTCAGAAAGATAAATTTGAGATAAATGCCAATGGCATCAAATTAATTAATACAGATAATATTTCAAAGAATATCCATGTGCAGTCTATATCTGATGTTAATGGAGATGAAAAATCTTTTTCTCTTTATCAGATGCCACTTCACTCAAATTCTAATCTTCAATTCACCATTTTAAATAATGATAAATTAAAAATTGTGAATGAGGGCTTGGCTACCAGTTATAATTTAAAAATCCAATATATAGCCACTTCTAATACAGGTATTTTTGAGCACAATACTATTGCAATGGATGCCAATACCACACATATAGTAGTTGTAAATTGGACCAATATTCAAAACGCAGATGTCTGTATTTATATTGATAATGGCAATAATGGTATTAATGATGATACCCTTTGTTTTAATAATCAGGGTACTCCTATAATTACTACTAATCCAACTCAAGTTCTGAACAATGAAGCTTTACAAACGGATACTATTTTTGTTGGTAATTTGGGCAGTGGCACTATGCCTTGGACTGCAACTTCTGATGCAACGGGCTGGCTGACAATAGTAGGAAGCAATACAGGTTCAAATTTTGGTTTTGTGAAATTTTCAACAACCGCTAATACAGGTGCTGAAAGAACCGGTCATATAACTTTTACTTCCGCTGGGGCATCCAATAGTCCTTATGTAGTAGAAGTAAAGCAAACAGGGGTGATCTCCGCTCCCGTAGGTCTTTCGGCATCAGATGGTACGTTCTCTGATGGCGTGCATGTTTCCTGGACTGCTCTTTCTGGAGCTACGCACTATAAAGTTTACCGCAGCAGTATTTCAGGTAACAATGGCACTGCAATTACAGGTTGGATTACTGCTACAACTTATACTGACAATACAGCAAATGGCGGTGATTTCTATTATTATTCAGTAAAAGCTGCTCAAAGTGTATCAGGACTAAATGAATCTGGTTTCAGCGCAATTGATGATGGCTACAGATCTTGTTTTACTGCTGACTTTACAAGCTCAGGTACTTGTCTTGGACAGCCTACTTTGTTTACCGATATGAGTTCAGTTCACACCAACGCTTTTTATCTGTGGGATATTGACAATAATGGCACTATTGATTATTCAGGAAATAATATCAGTCACACTTTCACTTCTGCTGGTTCCAAAACTGTAAAATTGACTGTTACCGATAGCAGTTTATGCACTAACAATATTATTAAAAATATAACTATTCTTGCCTTCCCAACTGTTAACCTGCCAATAGATACAGCTATTTGTGCCAATCAGTCGGTGACTTTAAATGCAGGCAGTGGTTTCAGCTCTTATCTGTGGTCAACTGGTGCAACAACGCCAACTGAAACCATAGATTCTACTGGTTATGGCCTTGGGGCAGCTCCTATATATGTTTCTGTGACCAATTCAAATGGTTGTTCTAAAATTGATACCACTATAATAACCTGGAATATTTGCACAGAAATAACTACAGAGCAACTTAAAGACTTTGCTGTAAACATCTATCCTAATCCGACTAACTCGCTCTTAAATATCTCTATTGAAGGAAATATCAATGACTTAACAATTGACTTGTACAACTTAAACGGACAAATTGTATTTAGTGATAAAGTATCGGAAATTTATGGACACCATACAACAGTGCTTGATACCAAACAGTTTAAACAGGGTATTTACTTCTTGAGATGTGTATCTGAAAACAGAGTGGATGTGAAGAAGGTGATAGTGTATTAAAAAGAGTTCTTAAAGTGCTTGAAGTAAAATAATTGGTTAATAAACAGCAAACTTTGTATTAAAAAGTTTGCTGTTTGTTTTTTGGCTGATTCTTAAAATATACAAACCTTTACGTAAATTACTGACATTTATTTGGTTATAATAGTTCTGCCGACTTATTAGCTGACCGGTATAATTATAAATTTCTATTGTATAGTCCGACTCATTAATTTTTTCTAAAGATGATATGTTTAATATATCTCGTGTGGGATTTGGATAAACTGAAAAGTCCTGCCTTGAGTGTTTAATTTCATTGATAGAGCTTAATTGAGGTTCACTGCCCATGTAAAGATTTAACCCACCCGAAAAATTGCCTATGACCATATCAGGATAGATGTCATTATTAAGGTTGCATACACTCACGCCGGTTCGGGTACCCTCATAAATCAACAGTAGCTGTTGTTCCTTAAGTGTGAATGTACCAGTTAAATTGTTGTCAATATTGTTGTAATAATAAATTTTACCCGATTCTGAACCAGCAAATAATCGGAACTCACCTAAAGAATCTTTGAAAAAACAAGGCACACTGTAACCATAGTTTGATAGGTTAATATTTTTTACGTCAACACCTCCCAGTGTATCGGTAATCAATGTAAATACCGGATTAGCTGTTGTGCCTGTATTTTTGTAGTAATGCAGCCTGCCGATTCTGTCGCCAATAACCAAATCTAATAATGTATCCTTATTGAGATCAACCAACTGAGGGGTGCTGAATTTGCCGATATCTATATTCTGATAATTTAAAACCGGAGCAGCAAAAACACCTGAAATGTTTTCAAAATACAATAAAGTGCCATCACCCTCACCAATAATCATGTCCACGTCGCTATCTCCGTCAATATCACCAAAAGTAGGATAAACAGCTTTGAGATGAAGTGACGAAACCCCTCCAAAATCTTCAGTTATTAGTTTAAAATCAGCTTGTTGTGCATTACCAACGTTCTTGTAAAATGAAATATTTGATATAAAAACAGAATATAAAAAACCATTTTCGTAATAGGAGCTGTCTCTGTATCCGTAATTCGATACAAATAAATCAGTAAGTCCATCAGCATCAATATCGTAAAAAACAGGGTATGCGCCGGTTCCAACCTCAATCATGTCCTGCTGTAAAAAGTTCTTTTTCTGAAACTCAAATACAGGCGAATTGATTGTTCCATTATTTTTATAATACCATATGCTTTTTTTACTCTCTGTAAGCAGAGGGTCGCCGTCAAAAGGAGAAGCCAGCAAGTCTTTTTTGCCATCATTGTTGATATCTATTATTGAAGGTAAGGGCATAGAGTATAGTTGTAATGGCAGTGTACTGGAGGGGAATGTCGTATCAGTACTTGTAATGTGGGCATCTAGACTTGTCCCTCCGTTATAAGCCGCAATAAGATTTGGGAAGCCAGTGTCACCAATAAGCAAATCTTTGAGTCCGTTGCTGTCTAAATCTGTTGCTGAAACTGTAGAACCTGTGTGCAGTATTTCCTTTTCCGGAATGTCAACTGTTCCATCTGATTTACTACAAGTGATATTAAGCGTTAATCCATTAGAACTTGAGTTTTCAAAAAAATCTCCCCAGCAATGATCTGTTTTAATAAAATCAAGACTGTCGCAATTGCCATATTTTATCATCGACTGGTTAAGGTGCATGTTCAGATAGGAGCCAAGGATATGATATACGAGTACATCTGCACAGCCATCTCCGTTGACATCAGCAATAGCAGGTAATTCAACCTCTGTGACATATAGATTGTTGTAAGAGCTACCTTGATACGAATTGAGCACATTAACAATTTTAGTAAAAGCGATACCACTCAAAGGTGTTGATTCATTTTTGTAAACACTCATGCCTCCTGTGCTGTATGTAAAAATATCTTCCTTGCCATCGTTGTTATAGTCAACCAAAAAAAGCCAGTCGTGAATGTAAGGAAACTTTTTCTCATATTGCGGAGCATAGGTGTAATCCACAACATGGGGTGTGCCATTGTTTATGAAAGTCAACAATTTGTTGCCTATTCTGTCAAAAACAACAAAATCTTTAATACCATCAAAATTTAAGTCAATTTGGCCAAACTGACAGGAATTGAGCCCTCCAAGCCAGGCTTGTGTGTAAATATCATTGACGGAATCTCTCACAAGAATGTCAAAAGATTTTTCAAAACCAAAATCATTGTATTGTGCCACGCTTTTTAATGACAATAATAATAGAACGCCTAAAATCAGTTTACGCATCATTTTCAATCATTTATTTAAGCAAATTTAAAAAATATTATTTTTATCTTTATTATGTAATTTAAATTTTATAAACTTGCCACATATTACACTGGTTTAAATCTTAAAACATAAATATTATGGAAAATATTGAATGGTCAAAATTACCTTTCGGTTATTTTAAAGCCGATTACAATGTGCGCTGTTATTTCAGAGACGGTGCCTGGGGCGAATTAGAAATTTCTTCGTCTGAATTTGTTACAATGCATATAGCTGCAACTTGTTTGCATTACGGTCAGGAAGCATTTGAAGGCATGAAAGCTTTTATGGGCAAAGATGGAAAAATAAGGTTGTTTCGCTGGGAAGAAAATGCCAAACGTATGCAACGTTCTGCCCAGGGAGTGATGATGGCTGAGGTACCTACAGAAAAATTTAAGGAAGCTATTTTCAAAGCCATTAAACTTAACGAACGTTTTGTTCCCCCTTATGGCACAGGAGCTTCTTTATATATCAGACCACTGCTTATAGGAACAGGTGCTCAGGTAGGTGTTAAACCTGCCAATGAGTATATGTTTATGGTCTTTGTAGGCCCTGTGGGTCCTTATTTTAAAGAAGGATTCAACCCTGTTTCTATGCAGGTAGTAAAAGATTATGACAGAGCTGCACCACTTGGAACCGGAAGTATTAAAGTAGGAGGCAATTATGCCAGCAGTCTGAGGGCTTCCGAAAGAGCGCATAAAGAAGGTTATGCTTCAGTTATATTCCTTGATGCCAAAGAAAAAATGTATGTGGACGAATGTGGTCCTGCTAATTTCTTCGGAATTAGAGGTAATAAATACATAACACCTATGTCGAATTCTATTCTGCCTTCAATAACCAACATGAGTCTGATGACATTAGCTGAATCAATGGGCTTGCAAGTAGAAAGAAAACATGTGACTTTAGAAGAAATGGAATCTTTTGAAGAAGTAGGCGCTTGTGGTACTGCTGCAGTAATTTCTCCGATTAAGAAAATTGTCGATAGAGAAAATGGTAAAACATTCGAATATTGCAAGGATGGCAATGTGGGACCAGTGTCTTTAAAACTTTATAAAAGGCTTCAGGCTATTCAATGTGGTGACGAACCTGATGTTTTCAACTGGAATGAAATAGTTGAATAAATTTTTTTAATAATGTATTTCATATTAAGAGGTTACCCAAATAACCTCTTTTTTTTGCCCTAAATTGCATGATTTAGAAGTTGTATATTAATAAATATTGTATTTTTGCACCATGCATGAAACCTTATTAATTTTTGATTTCGGGTCGCAGTACACCCAGCTTATTGCAAGACGTGTAAGGGAACTCAACGTGTTTTGTGAAATACATCCTTTTAATAAAATTCCTCAATCTTTAGAAAATGTAAAAGGTATTATCCTTTCAGGAAGCCCCTTTTCGGTATTTGATACAGATGCTCCTTCCTTTAATTTTGAAGGTATAAAAGGACAATTGCCGGTTTTGGCTGTTTGTTATGGGGCTCAGTTGATTGCACGCGATTTTAAAGGCAAAGTCATGCGCTCTCAAATAAGGGAATATGGAAGGGCTAATTTGTCATATATTGATGATAATCTCTTACTTCAAGACATTAATTTAGATTCTCAGGTGTGGATGTCGCACGGTGACACAATAAGCATGCTACCCGAAAATTCAAAGAAAATTGCCAGTACTGCTGATGTTGATATTGCCGGATTTAAAATTAATGATGAGCCAACTTATGGTTTGCAGTTCCATCCCGAAGTGTATCATTCAACTCAGGGGGCCTTGTTGCTGAAAAATTTTGTGGTTGATATTTGTGGCTTTTCTCAGAGCTGGACTCCCGATTCATTTGTTGATACGACTGTTGCCGAATTAAAGTCATTACTCAAAGATGATAAAGTCATTTTAGGCCTCTCCGGCGGTGTTGACTCCTCTGTTGCAGCCATGCTTTTACATAGGGCTATTGGAAAGAACCTCCATTGTATTTTTGTCGATAATGGCTTGTTGAGAAAGAATGAATTCAGGTCTGTATTGGATAGCTTTTCTCATTATGGACTGAACATTATAGGTGTGGATGCTAAAAATGAATTTTATAAAGCACTGGAAGGTATTACTGACCCAGAGCTAAAAAGAAAAGCCATTGGCAGGACTTTTATTGAAGTATTTGATAAAGAAGCACATAAGATTGAAAATGCCAAATGGCTGGCGCAAGGTACTATTTACCCCGATGTTATTGAATCTGTATCTGTAAAAGGACCTTCGGCAACAATAAAATCGCATCACAATGTTGGCGGATTGCCCGAAAAAATGAAACTGAAAGTGGTTGAACCTTTGAAGTATTTATTTAAAGATGAAGTAAGGAGAGTAGGACTGACCCTTGACATTGCTGCCGCACACCTCAATAGACATCCTTTTCCGGGCCCGGGTTTGGGAATAAGAATCTTAGGCGATATTACACCAATTAAAGTAAGCATGCTTCAGGAAGCAGATGATATTTTTATTAATGGCTTGAAAGAGTTTGATTTGTATCAGAAAGTTTGGCAAGCCGCTACTATATTATTGCCCGTAAAATCGGTCGGCGTGATGGGCGATGAGAGAACTTACGAAAATACTGTTTGCCTCAGAGCTGTTACTTCTACCGATGGAATGACAGCCGATTGGGCACATTTACCCTATGAATTTCTTGCTGAAATTTCTAACCGCATTATTAATAGAGTAAAAGGAGTAAACAGGGTCGTTTACGATATCAGTTCTAAACCACCTGCAACAATTGAATGGGAGTAGCGTTTTAAATGTTTATCAAAAATGCATTTTTTAATGATTCACAAATCCTCTGTCAAAGAATAAAACTTGAACGCATGAACAAAGTTATAATTTACAGTTGCTGTTTAATACTTTTTCTTTTTCAGTTGAATTTTATTGCAGCACAAGAAAATACAGTAATTCGCGTCTTTGTATCTGAAAAAGTCGAAACATTTAATGGAAAAAAGTTTTATTTGCATACTGTGGAGAAAGGACAGACACTTTATTCTATTGCTGTTGCATACAATAAACCATTAGTTGCTATTGCAAGAGAAAACAAAATTGAAAATAATTTAATCAGCATAGGTCAGATTTTACGTATTCCTGTTGATGTTGATCCTGCTGATTTAATGGTTCCCGAAAAAGTAATTAAAAATGACAATGTCTATCATGATGTTAAAAAAGGTGAAACACTTATAGGAATTTCTAAAAAGTACAATGTGCCAATTGCTGAATTGGAAAAAATGAATCCCATTCTGAAAGATGGATTGAAAATAGGACAAAAAATAATTGTTTCACAGAAAACTGCTAAAAATGAAGTGGTTGAGCCTAAGATAAAAGAGGCTGCAAAAGATACAACACAGGATTATATTATCCATATAGTTCAAAAAAAAGAAACACTTTTCAGCATTTCAAATAAATATGTTGTGCCCATTAAAAGTATTTTAGCTTTAAACCCCGAAGCAGAAAAGGGAATAAAACCTAAAATGAATTTGAAAATTCCCACATCTGTAAAGTTTGATCTTGAAGAAACGCCCAAACCCAAAAAAGACACTGTTATCATTGTTCTGAAAGATACCATTCCTCAATTAATCAAAAATATATCCTGCCCACCCAACAAACAGAAGAAAACATTGGAAATAGCACTACTTGTGCCTTTTTATTTGAATGAAGTCAATGAAATTAATACCGATTTCTCGAGTCACACTTATCAGGTACGCAAAACAAATATCAGATCTTTTACATATATTCAGTTCTATCAAGGTTTTGTTCTGGCTTTGGACAGCTTGAAGAAAACAGGTCTTTCTGTTAAACTTCATGTTTTTGATATAACTGAAGATATTCAGTCTGCAAGAAACTTTATCGGGAAGCCCGAAATGAAAAAACTCGATTTTATTGTGGGTCCCTTTTTTGCTGAACCCTTTAAAATTGTTGCCAACTTTGCAAAGGATAATAATATTATGATTATTAATCCTGTGGTTACAGATACCAAGTCTCTGCCTGCTAGTAATAATCTGTTTAATATTGCCTTGTCGCCTGATTTACAACTTGAAAGGTATGTGAGTTATTTGTATAAAAAACATGCTGATAAAAATATAATTATTGTACATAATAACACTCCCAATGAAAAAAGTATCTCTTCTTTACTTAAATCGTACTGGTCGTCAATTGTAGGAGCTGACAGTTTGAAATTTCCTTATACCGAGGTGCTGTATAATCAAACTGGTTTGACAAGTGTCATCAATAATATCAGCAGTGCTAAAACAAATTTTATTTTGTGTTTGTCGAACAATGAAGCATTTATTTCAAACTTTATACGAAAAATATCCGAAATTCAGAAAGATAGCAGTATTGCTCTATTTGGTTTGCCCAGCTGGCAAAAATTCAATAATATTGAATTGGCATATTTGCAAACCCTTAATTACCATTACTTTACTACTGATTATATCAATTATCAAGATTCAGTTACTGATGAATTTATTGCAAAATTCCGTCAGAAATATGAAATTGAACCGGATGAATATGCTTTTTCGGGATATGATATTGCGCAGTTCTTCCTTAGCTCATTAAACATGTATGGGCCTCAATTCACTCAGTGTATTAATAATATTGAATACCATCCTGTTGGCTATGGCTATAATTTCAGATACAACAATACATCAAAATCTTTTGACAATACACGTTTGGCATTTCTCAAATATATTGATTTCTTAGTTCAGGAAGACAAGTAACAGTTTTATTTACCTTTTCTTTTTTAATTAGATTATTTTTCTTTATTTTTGATTAATCTTGCATGGTTTTTTTGAATCGTTGCCAAGTAAAACTATATTAATTTAATGTCCGATGTATATTGAAAAAATTTCATTGTTAAATTTTAAAAATTTTAGTGTTGCTGAGGTCATACCCCAGTGTAATATTAATTGCTTTATAGGTAATAATGGAGCCGGTAAAACCAACTTTTTAGATGCTGTTTATTATTTGTCTTTTTGTAAAAGTTATTTCAATAGTATTGATTATCAGAATATTAAAAATGATGAGCCCTTTTTTCTATTACAAGCCAGGTATATAATTGATGACAAACCACAACAATTGATTTGTTCTGTAAAAAGAGGTGAAAAGAAGGTTTTTAAAATTAACGACAAAGAATACCAGCGATTGGCTGAACATATTGGCCTGATTCCATTGGTTATTATCTCTCCGTCAGATGCCGATTATATAAATGAGGGAAGTGATATCCGACGAAAGTTTATAGATAGTGTACTGGCTCAATACGATAAATTTTATCTTGATAATCTTTTGAATTATAATAAAGCTTTACAACAAAGAAATTTTTTGTTAAAGAGCTTTTACGAAAATAATTATTTCGATAAATCATCATTAGAAATATGGGATCACAAGCTGATTGAATTGGGATATAAAATATTTGAAAAAAGATTAAGTTTTATTGAGAATTTTTTACCTATTTTTCAAAATTATTACTCCTCATTGTCAGATAATAACGAGAAAGTGGCTATTAATTATGAATCTCATTTAATAAATGGTGATTTTGAAAAACAACTTTCTTCTGCACTTGTTGCAGACAGGAGGGCTTTATATACAACAGTAGGCATACATAAGGACGATTTGCTGTTTTCAATCAATGGTTATCCGCTCAAAAAGTTTGGTTCACAGGGTCAACAAAAAACTTTTCTGATTGCTTTAAAGTTGTCACAATTTTCTATTACTAAAGAAATAAAAAAATATGCTCCCATTTTATTATTAGATGATATTTTTGACAAGCTCGACAACAAAAGAGTTGAATTTTTGATGAAGTTGGTAGGAGGTGACGATTTCGGTCAGGTTTTTTTAACTGATACTGATATTGAAAGAGTCAGAAGAGTGCTTAAAAATGCTCAAATTAATGCTTCTTTTTTTGAAGTAGATGATAATGCTATAAAACTATTGAACAAATGAGCAACTCTAATGAAGTAACTCTTAAAGAAGCCATCAATCAGTTGTTTAAGGCTTATCCCTTCATTAAAGATAAGGTAAATGAAAACAAGATTACCGAAATATGGGAAAAAGCGATGGGTAAGATGATTGCAAAACGCACTAAAAGCATTATTCTGAGAAAAAAAGTACTTACAATAGAGATTAACTCCGCTTCTTTACGAAATGAGTTATCCTATGCCAAAGAAAAAATATTAAAAATTATCAATGCTGAATTTGAAGAAGTAATTGTTGAAGAAATAAGAATAATGTAACTATTTTTTCAAACAATATTTTTTAATAACCTCAATAAGTTTGTTTTCATTTATCGGTTTGGTTATATAATCATCCATACCTGAATTTATAAATCTTTCACGATCTCCTTTAACAGCATATCCGGTAATGGCTATTATGGGGGTTGAATGAGTATTATTTGCTTTTTCAAATTTTCTAATCAGTTGTGTGGCTTCAAAACCATCAAGTTTAGGCATTTGGCCGTCCATTAGAACAACATCATAGGTGTTGTTTTTGAATTTTTCAAACGCCTGCTCTCCATTAAAAGCAGTATCAACCATCCAATTAAATGATTGCAGGAAACTTTTTAAATATAACTGATTTATAGCATCATCTTCTGCTAAAAGTATTTTAATGTTTTCAAGTTCAGTATCCGGTTTTGTTTCTTGCCAGATATCTTCATAATTTAAATATAATTTTTCACTCTTGTTAAAAGGAATGGTAAGTATAAATTCAGTCCCTTTTCCATATTCACTTTTTACTTCAATGCTGCCACTGAGTAATTCTGTAAGTCTTTTTACTATAGTCAATCCAAGACCTGTACCTGCATATTTCTTTGAAGGAGAACTGTCTATCTGTGTGAATAATTGAAACAACTTGCTAAAGTCTTCTTTTCTGATGCCTATGCCAGTATCACTTATTTTAATAACTAAACTAATGGCTTTTTTACTTGTATAAGTCTGCTCAAGCGCTATTTTAATTTCACCCTCCTCAGTAAATTTTAAAGCGTTGTTTATTAAATTGGTGAATATTTGTTTGAGCTTGTAACTGTCACCATTTAAATTCAAGCATACATCATAATCAATAAAATAGTTGAGTTTGATATTTTTTTCTGAAGCCTGATTGCTGAATAAAGTGACAATTTCTTCAACAAGTTCTTTGATGTTAAAATCTATGTTGGAAATTTCTATGTGTTTTGCCTCAATTTTTGAAAAGTCAAGTATGTCATTAATAAGGTTCATCAGATTTCCTGAAGAAATTTTTATGGAATTGATAAATTTTTGTTGGTCAGGTGTGAGGTTTGTTTTTAATAAAGTATTTGACATTCCTATAATAGCACTCATTGGATTCCTTATTTCATGACTCATATTGGCCAGAAACTCAGATTTTGCTTTATTGGCAAGTTCAGCTGCTTCTTTTTCTTTTATAAGGTTGTCTGTATCAATTTGCTCGGTAATATCTCTCGAAACAGATACTAACTCAATGACTGCATCAGTGTCGGGACTTCTTAGAACTTTAGTGTTCGTTTCGAACCAAATATACTGTCCGTTTTTTTTGCGAAAACGATATTTAATTATGGATTTGCTGTTATCTGAAATCAATTGACCATGATAATCAACTATTTCTTTTTTGTCATCGGGATGAACAAAATTGTAAATGCTTTTATTTAACAACTCATTTTCTTTATACCCAAGTATTGCTTTGCAAATTGGCGACACATAAATAAACTCAAACTTCTCATTCTTCTTGTCAATCATATCATTCGTGCTTTCGGCAAGCAATCTGTAACGCAACTCGCTTTGTTCAAGTTCTTTTTGATAGGTCAAGAGATTGTTTTTAGTTTGAATATGCTCCAGCACTTGTTTTACAATTGATGGTAACAATTCTATGAAAGCTGAGTCCTTAATGAGATAATCCATCGCACCGAGTTTCATCATTTCAACAGCAATACGCTCATCGCCATTTCCGGTTATTATAACAAACGGCAGTGGATAATTAATTTTTTTCTGGATTTTCTTGATTATTTTTTTAGCATCAGAATTATCTAATAAATAATCAATAAGTACTAAATCAAATTTGTTCGTCTCTATCCATTTTATAGCTTCTTCTCCCGAACAAACACCATAAGCTTCATAAGCCTCTTGCTTAAGCTTTTTCTGAATAAGCTTATTGAGTGCAAAATCATCTTCAATAACCAGTATAATTTTTTGATTGCCGGTGTTTTTATCCATCAGTGCTTTTACATTTCTTTAATTTTTAAAAAAATGATATTCTATTTTTTCTCCGTTTATAGCAGGTAATTTTAATATTTTAAGGAAACTGTCAAGGTTTTTTAATATATCACTGAATTTATTGTAGTCAACTGGTTTTGTAATATAATTATTGCATCCCAGTTTGTAGCAAAGTTCTATTTCTTTTGGGTCATCGGTTGTTGTGAGCATGATAACAGGCATTTTCTTTAATTCATCATCCTCTTTTACTTGTTTCAATACTTCTAAACCATCAATTTTTGGCATGCGTATGTCTAACAATAAAACATACTGCACGTCTTTCTGTCGGTGAGGGGTGCTTTTTTTTAATAAAAAATTCAATGCATCTTCGCCATTATTAAACTTGATAATTTCCTTTACAATCTCAGATTTGCGAAGGTTTTTTTCAATCAACACAGCATGCCCGGGATCATCTTCAACTGAAATTATTACTATATTTTTATTCATCTTGACGAATTTCTTAAAAAGTTTTTTGCGAATATAATTTTATTTTTTAATTAAATAGTATTATGAATAAATATTTAATGTTAAAATTATTAATAAGGCATTTTATCTTGATTTTTCGAATAGTTGTTTTTCTTTAATTATTTTTTTTATGCGATTGACAATTTTTATAAAAGCGTTTTCATTTTTAATAACATAATCATATGCTCCGATTCTAAGTGAATCAATTGCCAATTCAATTTTTTCGGCAGCTGTTAACATTATAACATATATGCCTTTGTTTGATTCTTTGATCTTTTTCAGCACTTCAAGCCCATTCATCTCAGGTTCAAGTGTGTAATCGAGAAATATGATGTCAGGCATTTTTGAAATGTTATCTATACATTCTCTTCCACTTGAAAACGATTCGATATTTTTATAATCGGCTTTAATTAATTCTCTTTTTACAAGCACTGTAAATCCTTCATCATCATCAACTATAAAAATAAGGGGCTGGTCATTTTTGATTTTCATTTTAAGATATATTTTATTATTACAAATATACAAAAATAAACTATAATTTAGTGCAAAAGCTCTATAAAAAATACGGTTCCCTTATTTATTTTAGATTCAATCCATATTTTCCCATTGTGCTTTTCAATAATTTTATTCACAATTGATAATCCAAGTCCTTCTCCCGAAACCGAAGTGTTAAGGCGCTGGAATATTTCAAAAATCTTTTGATAATACTTTTCTTGTATGCCAGGACCATTATCCTCAATACGATAAATAACTTTTTTATCATTCAGATTGCTGCTTATTTTTATGTGGCCTTTTTCTTTATCGTTATATTTAATAGCATTGTCTATTATATTAGAAAAAACCTGATTAATGAGGACTTCATCAGCCTGACAATCATCTAATTTTTCTAATGAAATTTCAATATTTTTTTTCATTATCTGAAATTCGAATGAATTAATTATTTCTTTTACAATGATATTCATTTTGACAGGCTTTATATTGACTGTTATCCTTCCCATACGGGACAGTTTTAAAAGCCCATTTAATAAAGTGTCCATTTTTCGGGCACTCAGATCTATATAACCCAGCGATTCGTCAATATCCTCTTTATAAATGTTTAGTATTTTTTCTTTAACACTTGCTATTTCATTTTCAGTACTCAGAATTTCTTTTATAGATTTGTAACTATTGGTCAATTCTTTTGTAAATCCTTGTATGTTAACTAATGGAGAGCGCAGGTCGTGAGAAGTAACATATACAAACTGTTCCATTTCTTTGTTTTTGTCTATTAGTTCTGAATTCAGTTTGGTGATAGACTCGTTATAGGCTTTGCTCTGAACTGTTTTCCATAGCCTGTCAATTATTAATGTGAGCTGATGAATGTCGGTTTCATCATAATTGGTTCTTTTGTTGGCAACTGTAGAAATGGCAACCACTTTCCCGTTTTCTTCTATGGGCACAATGAGTACTCGTTCAATATTTATATGCCACAGCGGAAGTTGCTTTTTATGAGCGAATGATTTGTAATCGTTTATTATAACAGCTTTCTTGCTGTGTATTGCACCTGAAAACAAGCTTTCAGTTGTCAAATCAAAATTGAGATCGGGGTTTACACCTTCATTTAAATACACTTCTTTAGAAAAAGAATGTAATCTCATTTTGGTTCCGTCTTCATTTATAAATGCCAAAAAGGCTATTTCGCTCATTGTTAATTGGGTGCATTTTTCAAGTGTAAAATCTGTAATCTCTTTAAGTTCCTTTTCTCCCATTTGACTTATTTCAAGTAGCGCCCTGAGTGCGTCTTCAGCTTTTCTTCTCTCGGTAATGTCTGAAAAGATAACTGCAAATTGGCCTTTGTTAGGACTAAAAACCCAGGTGTCATAATACTTTTCAAGGGCTGCAGAATAATTTTCATAATGAATTGCTTTTCCGGTTAATGACACTTCTCCATACACATCAATCCAGTAAGATTCAATATCTGGAATGATTTCTTTCACTCTTTTGCCGGGGATTTTTTTTACATCAATACCGGTCAGTTGTCCAAAAGCAGGATTTACTGTCAAATATCTGTAATCTATTGGTTTGCCGTTTTCATTAAGAATGATCTCATGCAGGGCAAATCCCTGGGTAATATTCTCAAAAAGAAGTCTGTATTTTTCTTCACTTTGTATCAATGCTTTTTGTGCTTCTTTTCTTTCCGTAATGTCTCTGATGATTGTTTGTACTGCTTGTTTACCCATGTACTCTATAGGAATTGCCAGTACTTCGACGTCAAAGGCTTCGCCGCTTAATTTTAGAAATTTCTCTTCCATTGAACTTTCCGGTTTGTTGGTCTCGTTCATTCTCTTAATCCTTTGAACAACTAATTCTTTGTAATCGTTATGCACAAAATTAAGAGCATTTATGCCAATTATCTGATCGGGAGTTTGGGCGCCAACCATCTTATATGCGGCTTCATTGGCAAAAACAATTTTACCGAAGGAATGTACAATAATAGCATCTGGAGAATAATCAACAATAATTCTGTATTTTTCTTCACTTTCTCTCAAAGCACTATCCGATTTTTTTCTTTCAGTGATGTCTCTGAAAAATGACTGATAGGTGCCATCAGGCATTTTTCTTGAGTTCATTTCAATAGGGATTATTTGACCATCTTTACGGGTAATCTCTCTCTCAGCTTTTAAAATTATATTCTCATTGAGCCTGCTGTATAAAAGTGGATTTTTATTGAGTGCATCTTCGTGAAATAAATCTTTAATATTTAATTTAAGCAATTCATCTCTTGAATATCCTGTCAGCAGAACAGCCGCATCGTTAACAGTAATTAAATTTCCAATGCTATCTCCCTGAAAAAAAGCATCAACAGCAAAATCAAGTAACATGCGAAATTTTTCTTCACTTTTTTGAAGGGCATTTTCAATTTGTTTTTTGTCTGTAATATCGGTGTGAATGCCCACCAAATTTGATATTTTTCCATTAGTGTCGAAGATTGGATAGGCTCTTAAAAGTACATTAAGAGTCTTTCTGTCTTTTGAATACATCTCTATTTCGCCAATAAACTGATGACCATGCATCATTGTATCAAAAACAGTTTTCTTATCAGACTCATATTTGTAAATACTTTCAACACTGTTGTGGGCTAAGTTGCCAAATAAATTATCGAATGCCTCATTTTGATAATAATGAATGCCGTCGGGTGTGCTCATGCCTATGGCATCGGTCGAATTTTCAATCGTAACTTTAAATAGCTTAAGCTTTTCTTCGTTTTTCTTGCGTTCGGAAATATCTCTTACTATAACCATTGCAGCTGGTTTTCCGTAATAATTTACATAATTAGAATTGAGCTCAACATCAAGTATTTCACCCGATTTATGAATGGCTTTAATTTCATATATGCTTGGAATGTTTTCAGATTTAAGAATTCGGGCTTTATTGTAACTGATAATCAATTCGTGATAGTCGGGATGAATAAAATCCAGAAAAGGCTTGTCAATAATTTCTTCAATTTTGTAACCCGTAAGCTCTACCAATTTGTTGTTAACATATAAGAAATTATTATCCTGAACAATGGCAATTCCATCATTGGCTTTTTCAACCAATGTTTTGTACTTTTCCTCCGATTCCGATAATGCTTTTTCAAATTCTTTTCGCACCGTGATGTCTCTTACAATAGCCTGCAGATGGGTTTCGCTTTCTAGTTCTAATCTGTTTAAACTGATTTCGCAATTTATTATCTGTCCATCTTTTCTCTGATGATTCCACTCAAAATATATGGGCTCCCCTTCATAGGCTTTGTTAATATAAAAAGCTGCTTTTTCTTTTGAAGGAATACCATCAGGTTGATATTGAGGTGAAATAATATCGGGTGTTTTATTTATAATCTCTTCTTTTGTGTATCCAAATGAACTCAGGGTTTTTTCATTGCAATTTATTATTTTGTCATTTTTTAAAATAAATATAACATCATTGGCGCTGTCAAAAAGCCTTCTGTAATTCTCTTCACTTTGTTTTATGGCATCTTCTTTTCTCTTTTGATCAGTAATGTCTTTAAAAACAACAACCACTCCCATAATTTTTCTTTTTCTGTCCTTTATAGGTGAAGCATTTTCAGAAATAATATATTCTTTACCGTCTTTTGCCAACAATAAAACCTTGTTTTCGAACGTAGTCCCCTTACCGGTTTCTATTACTTTTTCGACAGGTGATGGCTGTGGTATTCTCGAATCAATAGAAACTATGTTTAGAACCTGACTTATTTCCATTCCTAATGCTTCTTCTTTAGCGAAGGAAGTGAGTTTTTTGGCTACTTTGTTTATTAGAATAATTTTTCCATTGTTATCTGTTACTATAACACCATCTCCAATAGAATAAAGTGTTGTTTCTAATTGTTCTCGGTCTTCTTCTATTATTTTAGTGGAAATTTCTCTTTCAAAAGTATTAGAAATCAATACACTCAATGTTTTAAATAATTCAATTTCGTAGTTCGACCATATTCTTTCTTCAAAACAATTGTCAAATCCTATAAAGCCAAAAAATGTATTTTTTACAAATAATGGCAAACATATTAATGATTTAATATTTTGAGAAATGAGGTTTTGTAAAAACTCTCCGTTAAAATCATTGTGTATTGAATTTGAAATGACAATGTTTTCACTAAGCAATGTTTTTATAAATTTTGAATGTTCATTGTGATTGACATTCTGAAGGTTGTCTTTTTCTTTGGAAATATTCTCATTACACCATTCATAAGTGTTTCTGCAAAATTTATTATTGTCAAAATTCTCAAAAATATAGGCGCGGCTTACATTTAAATTTTTTCCAATTATTTCGAGTGTTTCATTAAAAAGAACATCGGGCGCGGCAGCAGAGTTGAGTAAAAGAGAAATGTCTGCAATTATTTTCTGAATTTTGTAGTTTTTATTTATTTCTTCCTCATTTCTTTTTCTTATAGTTATGTCCCTGCACAAGGCCAGGGTCTCATTTTTATTATATTTAACAATTTTAGCATCATAGAATTGCCTTCCTTCAGGTGTATCAAAAAAATATTCAATATTTTGCGCTTCTCCGCTATCCAAACAGTTTTTTAAAGCCTTAATTATATTAGCGCTGAATTTTTCATCAAACAAATCTGAAATATGAGAACCTATAATTTTTGAGGGTTCTATTAATAGAACTTGTTCATTTCCTGCATGGAAATCGGTAAAGTAACCCTCAGCATTATTTCTGAAAATCAAATCCGGAATAGCATTAAAAGTAGCTTTCAGATTGGCTTCACTTTCTTTTATGGTGTCTTCTGCTCTTTTGTTGGCTGTATTATCACTAAATACTAAAATAACACCTGTAATTTTTCCCTCTTCGTTTTTTATAGGAGCAGCACTGTCAGAAATAATATATTCTGTGCCATTTTTTGAAATAAGAATGGTGTGATTTGCCAGCCCTACTATCATTTCAGTTTCCAATACCTTTTTAACCGGATTGAAGCAGGCTTCTCTCGTCTGTTCATTTATAATGTTAAATACTTCTCCCAATGGCTTACCCATAGCTTCTGTCTGATCCCAGCCGGTAAGTTTTTCGGCTACTTTATTCAACATGGTAATTCTACCATCTATATCTGTGCTTATAACCCCGTCGCCAATTGACTGAAGCATGGTTTTATACTGCTGTTTTTCCTTGTTTAATTCTTTCTTAATATTGATACGTTCTGTTATATCTACAATATACCCTTCTAATATTGTTTCTTCACTTGTAGTTATAAACTTGCCTTGTTCCCATACCCATTTTACATCGTTCGATTTGGTAATAATTCTATATTCTATAGTAAATGAGGTGTTCTGATCGATGTTCCTCTGAATAAATTCCCATACATATTGGCGATCGTCAGGATGAATTATATCGTTATATGATATCTTTGTATTGTCAATTATTTCTTCCGGTTTGTATCCTGTGAGTTTTGTACAGCCTACACTTACAAATATCATTGTCCAGTCATTGTCGTTTTTACATTGATACACCAATCCGGGTAAATTGTCAAGCAAATTGCTGTACATTCTTTTACCTTCTGTAATTTCAACTTCATACTCATGCCTGTCTGTAACGTCAAAAGCAGTAGCTATAACAACGGGTTCAGCCTTAAAATATGATTTTACTAACGACAAATTAACCCAATGTTCTTCATCCTTTTTACTCTTTATAATAATGTCAAATCTTGTGCAATCAGTTTTATTCTTTCTAATATTGTCAAAAAAATCGGCAATCAGTTTTTTATCTTTTTCATCACTCAACAAATCAATAAATGACATTTTAAGAAGTTCTTCTTTATTGCAATCTGATATATCGCAGGCAGCATGATTTATAAAAAAAATCTTCTTTTGGTTAAATATAAAAATGGCAGCAGGAGAATTTTCAGTTAATGTGCGGAAACGTTCCTCGCTCTCTATAATAGCCATCTCAGACCTTTCACGGGCAAGAAATTCGGCGTTGAGCTCCTGGGTGCGTTTTTTAACGTATTTTTTAAGTGTTAGATTCCAAAATATTACTATTAGTAATATTATAAAGAGTATGATAAAAACGACAAAATAATCTTTAAATAATCTTGAGTATGAAATTTTTGCGAGTTCTAAATGCTCAAACCATTTTTCGTATAATTTGTTATATACATTGTTTTCTTTTGCAATAGATAAACCTTCATTTAAATTATATATTAAATCAGGCTTGTCTTTATTTACTGCAAAACAATATTTTTGTGAATATAAGATGTTGTTTGAAGTTGAAATCTCATCATACTTAAATTTGTTTATTAAAAATAAGCCCTGCAATTTTGGCAATAATGCTATTTCAGAATTTCTTTCATTAACTAATTTTAAGGCCTCTTCCGCATTATTTACAGTTGTTATGTTACTATCGTTTATCTGATGCTTAAGTAACTCATGCATGACATCATCTTTAATGACGATAATTTTTCTATTATTATTAATATCATTTATTTCATTGATATTGTCAATGTTATGAAAAACACAATAAGTAACCATATTGTGGGGAATACTCAAATTGTAAAGAGCATTTCTTTCATCAGAAAATAACATGGAAAGTATGTCTATTTTTTTATCTTTAAACTCGGCGTAGGTTTCATTCCATGGTTTAGCTATAAATACATAAGAATAACCATATTCATCCAGAATACTTTTTATCAAATCAACATTAAATCCTGTTGGTGTTCCTTTGCTGTCTGTAAATTCATAAGGAGGATAGTTGTTATCTATTCCTATTCTAATCTTATTCTGTGCATGCAATGCGCCGATAACAAAGAAAAAAAACAGCCAAAGGAGCCTTTTTTTTAATATATATTTCATTGCTGAGGGTGTTAAATAATATTTTTATTGTAGCATTATATCAGAAAAATGTTGCTACATTTAATAAATTAAAATTAAATAAAAATACTTAAAATAACTTAAAAAATACCAGGGAAGAAATAATAAACAAGACTGGTTCCAATAAGAACCAACAACAAAATAATAATAACTAACTTTTTGCCGAATTCTAATTGCTCATTGGCAACTCTGAGTTCGTTTTGTCTTATAATTTTTCTGATGAGGTTGGCAATCCGTTCAAAAGCAGTTTCACTTTTAATAACATAATCGTATGCACCTGATTTTATGGAATCAACAGCTATTTCAAGCTTGTCGTAAGCTGTTAGCATAATGACTGTTGTGTTAGGTAATGTGGCTGTAATTTTTTTCAATACTTCCAATCCATTGATCCCGTTATTTAATGCATAGTCGAGAAGCACAATATCAGGTTTTGATTTTAACTCTTTTAAACAGTCCTCGCCTGTACTGAAAAGCTTAAGATTATTGTAATTAAGGTTTACCAGCTCATTTTTTGCCAATGTTGAAAAAGCAGGATCGTCGTCGACGATAAATATTAATGGATTTTTTGGGTTTTTCATGATAAAATACTTTAATTAATGATAAAAAAAATGTAATTCATTGATTATTAAAATAATATAAATCAGTTTATATTAAATAAATACCATGAACAATTACAAATTATAGACAAAATTAATAAAAATATAATTATAAACAAAATATTTGTTTAAATTAACAAAAAACAAATTGTTTTGACAAATTATTAATACACTGCCTTTTTTATTAGAATTTAAAAAGTATAGTTAATTTTGTGCAAAATTTACATTACAAAAACATTATGAAGAAAAATTTTGTTGAAGAACTCAGGTGGAGAGGGATGGTTCATGATATGATGCCCGGTACAGAAGAATTGTTGCAAAAAGAAGTTGTTTCTGCTTATGTAGGCATTGATCCTACCGCCGATTCTCTTCATGTGGGTCACCTCGTTTCAATAATGATGTTGAAACATTTGCAACTCTGCGGACACAAGCCTATTGCTTTGGTTGGTGGTGCTACAGGGATGATCGGCGACCCTTCGGGAAAGTCTGAAGAGCGAAATCTGCTATCAACCGAGGTGCTTAATCATAATGTTCAGTCTATTAAAAATCAACTTTTAAAATTTCTCGATTTTGAGAATGGTTCTAATAAAGCAGAGTTAGTCAATAATTACGATTGGACTAAAGAGGTAAACTTGCTCGATTTTTTAAGAGATGTGGGCAAACACCTAACTGTCAATTATATGATGGCAAAAGACAGTGTTAAAAAAAGATTAGAAACAGGTTTGTCTTATACAGAGTTTTCATACCAATTACTACAGGCATACGATTTTTATTTCTTATATCAGAATAATAATTGCCGTTTGCAAATGGGTGGCTCAGACCAGTGGGGCAATATCACATCGGGTACTGAACTCATCAGACGCAAAGCAGGTGGGGAGGCATTTGCATTAACCTGCCCTTTGATTACCAAAGCTGATGGTAAGAAATTTGGCAAGACCGAAGAAGGAAATATTTGGCTCGATGCACGGCTGACACCACCTTACAAGTTTTATCAGTTTTGGCTTAATTGTTCAGATGAAGACAGTGAAAAATATATTAAGATTTTTACCCTCTTTTCTAAAGAAAAAGTTGATTTATTGGTTGAAGAACATAAAAAAATGCCACACTTAAGACTTTTACAAAAAGCGCTGGCAGAAGAGTTAACAATATTTATTCATTCAAAGGAAGATTACGATGCATCAGTAAATGCTTCAGAGATATTGTTTGGCAATGGCACGCTGGATATGATTAAGACTATTGATGAAAGAACTTTCTTGTCGGTGTTTGAAGGTGTGCCTCATTTTAAAATTGATAAAAATGTATTAAATAATACGATTTCAATAGTAGATTTTCTTTCTGACACTGCGCCGGCATTACCATCTAAAAGTGAAGTCAGAAGAGCCCTGAAAGAAAACAGTATAAGCATCAACAAAGTTAAAGTAACGGAAGATTATATGGTTTCTGCCAATGATCTGATAAACAACAAATACATACTGATTCAGAGAGGGAAGAAGAATTATTTTGTGGTTTCAGTTCAGTAATTTAACACTTATAATTTGAAACTCTTTTTCAGGTTGAGGTTGGAGAAGTCGTTGTAAAAATATATGTCATATTCGCCTCTTGGCCACCCTTTTACTTTCATGTTAAGGTTGTAAATATGTTTTCCGGGACCCTGCATGCTTTCACTGACAAGTGTTTTAATAATTTTGCCCTTCTTATCTCTTATGTTTATAGTTAGCATGCCATCGTTTCTCATGTAATATTCTATTTCGGCAGTAATTCTTTCGGGACGGTCAGAAAACAGTCTTGCTGTATCTTTCTCATAGATAATTGAATACCATGGAACTTCTATTCCCTTTATGTCTGATACTGTTTTACGGAGTAAATCAATTGAGGCCATATTATCATCTCTTATAGAACTTATGGGATGATTGTTTGAAAGTACCCATACAGCTGACTGAATGGCATCAACCGGAAATTTATTTTTATCAATAACCTCAGCAAGCTTTACCCAGTCGGGCGGTGCCATGTATCCAATATTAAACTTTGCATCTTTATACGGTGAACTATTGTGGCTTTTGCAGCAGAATCCATAACCTTCAACTTTGGCACTGGCATAAGGCGTTAAATCTATTGTTTTGCGCTTTACCAGAAAAATATTTTGCAGAGAACTGTCTTCAGCAGTAAGCACCCTGCCTGCCTCTATCTGAATAAACTGGGTGTCGGGCGTCATGTTTTTAATGTCAAATTCAATGCAATTTTCCTGATGACCACCCAAACTCTTAATGGTGGTTTTTAGTTTTCCCGCAAGTGTCAGTGAATCAATTGATTTATACTTATTTATTTTTGTGGTACTGCTCATTTTTGCCGAAATAAGGGCCATACCAATTAAGAAAAATAAGACTGATTTTAGGATGGGTTTAATGGTATTCATATATGCATGGTTTATTAGTTTGTAACTTAAAAAACAGTTGACTTTTGCCTCTACCATCATGTAAAAATCGCATCCAACACATTATTTAAAACGCTGTATTTTGAATGTTATTATAAACACTTTAGTTTTAAGGAATTTTCTAAAAGTACTGAGGGCTAATGCTTTAAATCTGAAGAGGTTGCTGAAAATCGCAAAATGCGTGTTTTGTGACAACCTCTTCTTTTTTTAGTTTGCTTTTCTAAGCAAGCGCTGTTAATGCATCAATCAAAAAATATTCTTTGTGTTTTTGGATACTTAACTGAATATTTAAAGAGGATATTTTTTGTTTCACCCTCCTTTAAATCGTTTTCCCAGCTTATCTTACCTATTTTATCATCGGTTTTTCCACCGCTTATTTCCAAAAGCTCTATTGCTACTGATTTTAACTCACTGAGGGGGTAGTTTTCTTCAATAACTACTTTTACAGGATATTTTTTATTGTTCTTTATAGAAATGTCCCATGCCACATATTGCTTGATGTTACTGCCCATGACTATTCTGTCGTTTATTTCTTTTTTATAATTGCGCTCAACAAATAGACCTCTGTCTCTGCCTAAAGATACAGTGAGGGTGTCGGTAAGCACCTGAGTGTTGAGATAAGATTCTCCTACAAAAGTACCCTGAAAATATACACTGGTTTTGCCATCTATCAGGTTTAAAGGAATCCAGTTGATGATGTTGGCCACCAAAAAAGCATCCCTGTCCTTTTTGGGTACTATGTAATAGACATATTCTACGGGTATTTTTGATTCTTTTATGCGGATTAAATAATCCTCCCCATCGCACAATATGGTGTAGGGACTTTCTATTTGATATTCTATATTGGCGACTTGTGTTTTTACGATGTTTTCGATTAAGTTATTACTGACAACGCCATCAGGAGGTGTTCTGTATTTTGCAGAAGGAGAGGCTTTTAGATAATAACCCGGATCTATATCATATTGTTGACCTATTGCGGACTGTGGAATAGAAGATGAGCCAATAACCTTCATGCCATCAATGTATGTAACAGTACTTTCAGTTCTTGCACCTCTGACACGCCCCATTTCATCGTATGAATAAACATCCCCTATAGTGTTAGCGATAGATTCAGCACTTCTCCCCGGCATTTTTTTAATTTCTTCAGAAGTCATTGTGCCCCCCGATGATGTTTTATCTATTTGTATCAAAGGCACGGCATATTCAGTAACAGTAAACTCTGCCAGTTCCATTGCTGTGGCTTCCATTTTTAAATTTTTAAAGGTGATTTGTTCGGGACTTATTATTAGTCCTGTCACCATTACAGGCTTAAAGCCAACAGAGCTTACTTTCATATCGTATCTGCCGCTTGGGATAGGCGAAATGCGAAATTTGCCATCCAAATCACTGCTGGTGCCTCCCATTTGTTTGCCTCCCGATTCTATGATAATATTGGCAAAAGGCAGTGGCTCTCCTGTATTGGCATCGGTAAGTTTTCCCTGCAATGAGCCTGCTGAAGTGCTGTTGCTTACAACAGAGCTGTAAATGCTGTTTGTACTGACTCTTGTTTGAGGTATGGGATTGTAGGCATACCATACAGGCAGTTCGGGTTTTTCACCACTCAATGATGGGTTAGAAGCAGATAATTTAATTTTTACGTCTTTCCAGTCTTCACCCGATGTTTGATAAATATTTGCCTGATAAACCAATGTCAGAGGCTCATTCACATCTGTCACCCTGAAGTCGTAAGAGGGCGTCCAGCGTGCTCTGGTAATGTAGTATGTAAAAATAAGCTTGTCGTTTAAACTTTTTTCAGCATCTATAGTAATGTACAGTCGTGTTTCTTTTTTTTCTTTTAATGCTTCTATCTTGTTTTGGGCACCATACAGTTTATAAGTCTCTTCAACAATATTATCCATGTCTTCTCCGATTTTCAAAATGGCTGCTTTAATCTCGTTGAGACGTAATCTGAAAAAGTCTGCAGCTTCTTTCAGCTCAGTAATTTTAATACCCGATTGCTCAGTACCTAATTTTGAGTTGTCAAGCAGAATTCTTTCCTCTCTTTGATAAACCTCTATCTGATTTTTTAATCCTTTTAGTTTGAGACTGTTGGCTTCAATAGCTTTTTTTATTTTTCTAACTTCCTGTTCTTTTTCGCTGTCAAAAAGAGGTGCGATAGATGTTTTTACTGAAAGAATTTTACAATTGCTTACACTTTTTACCTGTAAACTTTTTGTAATCAGGTCTGGAGGTAAGTTTTCTATAAGTAATGTTTTAGCACCTTTGTCAAACTTTAACTGGGCTTCACGTTGTATCTGAGCCCCGTCAAAAAAGATGGTTACCTCTTTTATAACTGATTCAACTTTTAATGTGTCTAACGCTAATAAATGACCCGAAAGACAATTAAGCAATGCCAGAAGTAAAAATAACTTTTTCATAGCTGTAAGTTTTTAATTATTAATTATTTTTGAGGAATCTTTATTAAAAATAATATAATAAAATTCCAAATGTTAGTCATAGCAGAAAGCGGTTCAACTAAAACAGACTGGTGTATCTTTAATCGCAAGAGTGGTACGCAGGTTTTAAAAAAAACCACAGGCATCAATCCTTATTTTTCAAAGGGAGAGGATGTATTGGCTTGTTTAAATAATGAATTGGGTGAAATTTATAGCAATGGGGTAAGTGAAGTTCATTTTTATGGGCCCGGTTGTTCTCAAAATGAACAAAAGGTGAAGATGAAAAAATGGCTTAATAGTTTTTTTTTAAATGCCGAAATTGAGGTGGAAACTGACTTGGTAGCATCCGGAAGGGGGGCTTTTTTAAATAAGTCAGGTATTGTATGTATTTTGGGAACGGGTTCTAATTCAGGTGTTTACGTTAATGGGCAAATCACAGAATCATTTCCTTCTTTAGGTTATCTTTTTGGCGACGAAGGAGGTGGGGCATATATTGGCAGGCAACTTATTAATGATTTTTTAAATGATGAATTGCCACCTGTTGTAAAAAACTTATTTGTACAGACTTATAACATAGGTTATAGGGAGATTTTAAACAATGTGTATTCGGGTGATTATCCTAACAGGTATCTGGCATCTTTCACCCAATTTATTATTGATAATAGTGACCTGGTCTATTGTAAAACACTTGTTGATAATGCATTTGACCTTTTCTTTACAAAAAGACTTTTGAAATATGATGGTGTTAAAAACTATAAGATAAAGTTTGTAGGTTCAGTAGCTTATTTTTTTAGTGGTATTTTAGCTAAAGTAGCTTTACGCCACGATATAAAGCTCGATATAGAAAAGGATATTATGAAAACGCCTTTGAAAGGGCTGGTGGAGTTCCACTTAAATAATGGAAAATTGACAATGAACAGTTAACAGTGAGCAGTTTGTTCATGCCTGAATAGCGTTGACCGTTTTATTGTTTTTTATGAACGCTATAATCTCCTCTTTCTGTTCAGGCTGAAACCAGTTGATGGATGTGTCTTTCCTAAACCATGTTAATTGCCGTTTTGCATACCTCCGCGTATTGGTTTTAATATTTTCTATGGCTTTTTCGCGGGTTATTTTATGGGCAAAATATTCGAAAAGTTCTTTGTAGCCAACAGTATTAAGGGCATTAAGCTGTTTTAACGGATAAAATTGCAGGGCTTCATCCACCAAGCCTTGTTCAATCATTTGGTCAACACGTTGATTGATAATTTCAAAAAGTTCTTCTCTTTTTCTGTTAAGACCTATTTTAATGATTGAAAAATCCCTGCTTTTGGGCGTTTGTTTGCGCAGTTGAGAATATTTCAAACCTGTTGTAAGAAAGACTTCTAAGGCTCTCATAATCCTTTTGGGATTGGCCAGATCGGCAATATTGTAATAGTCGGGGTCCACAATTTTAAGCTGCATGCGCAGTGGTTCCAGACCTTCATGAGTGAAGGTGTCTTTCAACTGTTGTCTTATTTCGGGAGTAGGGTCGGGGAGGTCGTCTATGCCATCACAAAAAGAAGAAATATACAAACCTGAGCCTCCGGTCAGAAAGACATAATTGTTGTGTTTAAACAGCTCATAAGTACATGCCAGCGCCTGTTCTTCAAACATAGAAACATTGTAATAATCGTGGATTGAAATATTGCCGATAAAATGGTGTTTTACTTCATCCAATTCTGTCTGTGAGGGTGTTGCAGTGCCAATTTTCAACTCTCTGAAAAATTGTCTAGAGTCAGCCGATATGATTTCAGCAGAAAAATGCTTGGCCAGTTCAAAACAGAGTTTTGTTTTGCCTACTGCGGTAGGACCGAGAATTACAACAACAGTTTTATCAGAATTTGAGCTCATCAAAGCCTTCTCCAAGTTCATTTTCGTTGCTTCCCAGGTCGTTAAAGCCTGAATCGTCATCCAGATTTTCTTCGGGCAATTCTTCATCTAACTCGTCAATGTTGTCGAGGTCGTCGGGCAGCGTGTTTTTTAAGGTAAGGTTTGTCTTTTTAGTAGGAAGTTCGCCCACTATTTTACTGCATACAGGATATTTTATATTTTTTTCCGCTTCAATTATTTTTGACAATTCAATGTAAAAAGTCCAGGGGGTGAGAAAGTCGTATATGTATATGAACCTTTGGTGTGGGTCTTCAATTATTTTTCCGAGCACAGTCTCTGACATGATCAGATTTTTCTTCTTTTTGGTTTTATTTTCTTCATCATCTTCATATATATCAGGGTCTTCATCGAGATTCATATCAATTAATGAAATTTCAGTTTTTTTCTTCCATGAAATGTTGCTCATATAAAATGATGCAAGCTCTGTACCTGAGAACTGAAGTGTTTTCTGGATGATATTATGAAAATCAAGAAATGTGTGTGTAGGCTGTATATCAATTTCGAAATAAAAATCATCGTTGTCTTCTAATGTGATGTTGAATTTATAAATGTGCATGGTTTTTATTTTTTAATTTTAAAATGGTCTGTAAAGTTAAAAATAAATAAAAATAAAAAATTAAAATTTTATGGGGTAAATATTATTTTTTTTTGCAACCTCTAACATGAATTGATAAGCTTCTTCGTAATTGTTTGAAATTAAGCCGTCTAAAATGGCATCTTTAATTTCATTTTTAATAATGCCTACTTCTCTGCAGGGTGCGAGTCCGAATACCTTCATTATTTCTTCGCCCGATACCGGTGGTTGAAATTCCCTTATTTTATCTTTTGCTTCTATTTCAATAAGTTTCTCCTTAACCAATTTCAAATTGCTGATATATTTTTTGACTTTAGCCTCATTTTTTGATGTAATATCAGCTTCACACAAAAGCAGCAAATCATCTGTATGTGTGCCGGCTTCAAAGAGTAACCGCCTGATGGCAGAATCTGTAATATCGCTTTCAGAGAGTGCTATGGGTCTTAAATGTAAGCGAACTAATTTCTGAACATATTTCATATTGTCGCCCAAAGGCAGTTTCAAACGTTTGAAAATGGATGGAATCATTTTTTCACCTATAAACTCGTGAGAGTGAAAGGTCCAGCCTTCATCGGGCAAAAATTTCTTGGTCTGGGGTTTGGCAATGTCGTGCAGTAAGGCAGTCCATCTGAGCCAGAGGTCATCACTCTTCTCTGCAACAGAATCCAAAACCTGAAGTGTGTGATAAAAATTGTCCTTGTGCCCTTTATTGTTAACTATATCAACACCTTGCAAATGAGCCAATTCGGGAAATATAATATGCAGCAAGCGGGTGTCAAAGAGAATATTAAATCCGATAGATGGCTTTTCGCTTAAAATAATCTTATTGAGTTCATCGGTGATGCGTTCTCTGGAAACTATGGCAATGCGTTCTTTGTTCTTTACTATTGCATGTATAATGTCAGTGTGCAGCCTGAAATTTAACCGGGTGGCAAATCTGACTGCACGCATCATTCTTAAAGGGTCATCAGAAAATGTAATATCAGGGTTTTGAGGTGTTCTAATCAGCTTGTTTTTGAGGTCTTCCAGGCCATTGTGCAAATCGATAATTGCTCCAAAATCATCACTGTTTAATGACAGGGCCATGGCATTTATGGTAAAATCTCTGCGCAGTATGTCTTCTTCAAAATTAGCATCCTCTACAATAGGTTTTCGCGAATCAATGCGGTAAGATTCCTTTCTGGCACCTACAAACTCAATTTCCAAATCATTGAAATGCAACATGGCCGTGCCAAAGTTCTTGAAAACTTTTATAATGGTTTTATTCCCAAGCCTTTCCGCTACCTTTTCGGCAAACTTAACGCCTTCACCCAACACCACTATATCTATATCTTTACATTCTTTTTTCAATAAAAGGTCTCTTACATAACCTCCAACAACAAAAGCTCTTACATTCATTTCGCCTGAAATGCTTGTAATTGTTTCAAAAATAGGGTTATTTAAAAGGTCTTTCAAAATCGAATAGGATTTTAGTCTCTGATGATCTCAATTTGACCGTCCTCAGTAATTTTTATGATGGTTGATGGTTTGATTTCGGTTACCTTATCTCTTTTATATTCAGTAACATAGTCAACATTTTTGAGAATTTCTTCAGATATCATTGAAAACACACAGGGAGGCAATTCTCCTGAAATATTGGCAGATGTTGAAATTATAGGTTTGCCCAGTTTTTCAATTATTTTTTTACAAAAGTTATCTTTTGTTATTCTTACTGCCACAGAATTGTCTTCTCCAATAACATTTTTTGGCAAGTTTTGAGCATGAGGATAGATGACAGTTAAAGGTGAATTGAAATGCTCTGCAAAATCCCATAATACATCGGGTGTATTACCTACATAATTGCTTAGTTCTTCTTTGTCTTTTACAAGGATAATAAAGCTTTTTTCATGTATGCGGTGTTTCAGCTTGTATATTTTTTCAATGGCTTTTTTATTGGTAGCATCACATCCTATTCCCCAAATAGTATCAGTGGGATAAACTATAATTCCTCCCTTTTTTAATACGTCAACAATTATTTTAATTTCATTTTCCATAATTTCTAAATTCAAAGCTAAACTACAAAATTAGGAAAAAATGAAAGATTTGTTCAAAATATTAATAAGAATATTAACATCAATATTTTGTGCACATTTAAAATGTTTTTCCGGACAGTTTTTTTTACCATGATTACTGCACGGACGACATCTGAGGTTTTCTTCTGTTTCAACAATAAATGATTTGTCAGACAAAGGACCAAACCCAAATGATGGCACCGTGGCACAGAAAATAGCTGCTGTTGGCGCATTGACGGCTGAACATAGGTGCAAAGGAGCTGAGTCATTTACAAAATTCATTGTGGCTTCTTGCAATAATGCAGCTGATTCTAAAAGTGAGAGTTGCCCGCACAAATTTTGAAAAGTAATATGGGCATTTGTACTTCCGTCAATTATTTCTTCAGAGAATCTTAGGTCTGATTTACTGCCTAAAATAATAATATTTAAAGGGGTATTTATTGCATTAATAAATTCAATCCACTTATTTAACGGGTATTGTTTTGTAAACCAAACAGATGCAGGAGCAATACATATGTATGGTTTCTCAATATGTGGTTTTATTGCTGTATCATCTGCAATTGAAGGGTGTAATTTGGGTTTTATGAATGTGTTATCAGTTAAATGTGCTATCAGGCTTAAATTACGTACAACTTCATGGGGATTGGTTTTGTCATGAGAGAGTAAGTGCACAACTTTTTTCGTAAATAAGAATGACATGGGGTTTTTATTAAAACCAATTTTTTCTTTACCCTTCGAAAAAGCAGTAAGCAAGCCTGTTGATAAAAACCGCTGCAAGTTTATTACTGTATCATATCGGTTTTTTCGGATTTGGTTTAAGATGTGCCACAAATGAAGTAATTTGTTTTTTTTCTTATCCCAGATAATGACATTATTTAAATAGGGGTGTGCTCTTAATAAACCCTCATTGCCTTTTCTCAACAGAAAATCAATCTGAGCATCAGGATAATATTGGTGCAGCTTCTCAATAAGCGGCGTGGCTAAAATCACATCGCCTATAAATGCTGTTTGTATGATAAGAATTTTTTTCAAAATATTATTTTTAACTCCAAACTTCCTACACATCCACCCCATGTTCCCTCAGTGCCTCATTGAGAGAAACTTTTAAATCTGTCGATGCTTTTCTTTTTCCAATAATTAAAGCACAGGGCACATTGTATTTTCCCGATGGGAATTCTTTTTCATAAGAACCTGGTATAACTACTGAACGGGCCGGTACACGGGCTTTATATGTCACAGGTTTATCGGCTGTTACATCAATTATTTTGGTCGATTGAGTGATGACAACATTGGCTCCCAGCACAGCTTCTTCTTCTACAATAACACCTTCTACTATAATACATCTCGACCCTATAAAACAATTGTCTTCAATAATCACCGGATTGGCCTGAACAGGTTCCAGTACACCACCTATGCCCACACCACCACTCAGATGCACGTTTTTTCCAATCTGAGCGCACGAACCAACTGTAGCCCAGGTGTCAACCATGGTGCCACTGTCAATATAAGCCCCTATATTTACATAGCTGGGCATCATAATAACACCTTTTGAGATAAAACTGCCATAACGGGCAACGGCATGAGGTACTACTCTCACACCCAGTTCTTTGTAGTTTTTTTTAAGAGGAATTTTATCGTGAAACTCTAAAGGACCTGCTTCAATAGTCTCCATTTGTCTGAGTGGAAAATAAAGAATGACTGCTTTTTTAACCCATTCATTGACTATCCAATGCTCATTGATTTTTTCTGCAATACGCAACAAACCTTTATCGAGTTTTTCAACCACTTCATTAATGGCCTGTATATATGTGCTCTGGGTGAGTAAATCACGATTTTTCCAGACTTCTTCAATTTTATCTTTTATAGCGTGTGTCATTATTATGTTTTTGATATTCAAAGGTATTAATAATTAGTCATTATTTACGCTTCCCAAATATTCTTAATAACTTCAGAAACAAATTTATAAAATCAAGATATAAGGTTAAAGCACCCATAATAGACTCCTTTTTATCATCATCAGTGCCTTCATTGCCTATAATGTTCATTTTCTTTATCTTTTGGGTGTCGGTTGCAGTCAGCACCACAAAAACAATGATGCCCACATAGGTTGTAATCCAGTACAGTGCTTCATTATCAAAATAATAATTGACCATCGAAGCTATAACTAATCCTATAAGCCCCATAAATGCCAGATTGCCTAGGGTAGTCAGATCTGTTTTGGTAAAATAGCCATAAATACTCATCACTGCAAATGTCCCTGCCGTAACATAAAATGTAGTTGCAATAGATGCTGTGGTAAAAATTATGAAGATGACAGAAAAGATCAGTCCGTTAAGAGCCGAATATAAAATAAAAATAAGCGTGGCAATGAAGGGAGTTATTTTATCAAGCACATAAGAAGCTGATAAAAAAAATACACAAACCAATTGAAGAATCACCAGACCCCAGAATACAATGTCATTTTCAATAACCACACTAACCACTGCAGGTTTGGATGCTGCCCACATGGCAACAAGACCTGTTATGGCAAGTGCAAAGGACATCCATCCATACACTTTAATCATAAATCGGGCTTGCTCTTGTTTTATCTGTTCTACTGTGAGATTTCTCATATTTATAAAGACTTTTGTTATTTTTCAGACTTCTTTCTCATACAACGTTCTGAATAATCAGATTAATAACAAAAATAAATAAATCTTTAATGAGTTTTTGTTTTACAGCCTAATCTTTTTTTGAGGTGCTGTTGAAAACCTTGCAGTTCATTTTCTACAAATTGGAATCAAATTTATAATTGATGTTATAATCATAAAACACTCAGGCTGAAAGCCTGAATTTATTTCAACCCGAAGCTATGCTTCGGGAAATAAAAAAAGATGTAATTTCGCTCTGAAAGAGCAGCTTAAAATTCAACTTTATTGAGGATAACTTATGGACAGATTAAGCTTTGTATAAAGAAATTTTTTTTAATCTGCCCATACAGGTGGGGTGATGTAAATTGCAAATAAAATAAATATTTGTTCGTTCCATTAAGTATTTTATATATCTTTGTAAAAATATAAAATTCAACTTATGACAGAGGTAAATAAAGCATTGAATATT
>Ga0172368_10000550_pt1 | contig 53260 bp, 42 predicted proteins | sample Lak11m_FD_114540 | JGI IMG/M metagenome (GOLD analysis project Ga0172368, IMG submission 114540) | Freshwater microbial communities from Kabuno Bay, South-Kivu, Congo - kab_022012_11m | ecosystem: Environmental > Aquatic > Freshwater > Lake | place: Democratic Republic of the Congo: South-Kivu... | reverse complement strand
TCCGTTGAGTACATCCGTTGCGCTCCTCCGCGCATCCGTTCCCCATCCGTTGAGTCCATCCGTTGCGCTCCTCCGCGCATCCGTTCCCCATCCGTTGAGTCCATCCGTTGCGCTCCTCCGCGCATCCGTTCCCCATCCGTTGAGTCCATTCGTTGCACTCCTCCGCGCATCCGTTTTCTATCCGTTGAGTCCATTCGTTGCGCTCCTCCGCGCATCCGTTCCCCATCCGTTGAGTACATCCGTTGCGCTCCTCCGCGCATCCGTTCCCCATCCGTTGAGTACATCCGTTGCGCTCCTCCGCGCATCCGTTCCCCATCCGTTGAGTCCATCCGTTGCGCTCCTCCGCGCATCCGTTCCCCATCTGTTGAGTCCATCCGTTGCGCTCCTCCGCGCATCCGTTTTCCATCCGTTGAGTTCATCCGTTTAGCGTTTCCGCCAGCGCGTCCGCCAGACGGTCAAGTTGCGGGTAGGTGATTACCAGCGGCGGCAGCAGACGAATCACCGTCATGCCCGCATTGAGCGCGATGATTTTTTTCTCTTGCAATGCTTTCAAATAGGGCGCAACTTTTTGTTTCATCTCAATGCCAATCATCAAGCCCATGCCGCGAATTTCTCGAATCTGCGGCGAGTTGATTTTTTGCAGTTTCTCCATTAAATATTTTCCCTTTTGCGCCGCCTGATTCGCAAGGTCTTCTTCTTGTATCGCGTCCAGCGCGGCATTTGCCGCCGCGCACGCCAGCGGATTTCCGCCAAAGGTGGAGGCGTGAACGCCGGGCGTTAGGTTTTGCACACTGCGACTCAGCAACACTGCGCCCATCGGAACGCCGCCCGCCAGCGATTTGGCGCAGGTTAATAAATCGGGCGTGACGCCAAAATTTTGAATGGCAAACATCTTGCCCGTCCGACCAAAGCCCGTTTGAATTTCATCAATGATGAGCAGAGCGCCGCGTTCGTCGCAGATTTTTCTCGCGGCATGGAGATATTCCGCCGTGGCAGGGTACACGCCGCCTTCGCCTTGAAGCGCTTCTAATAGTACGGCGGCAGTTTCTTCATTGACGGCTTGTTCCAACGCCTCGATATTGTTGTACGCAACATGAGAAAACCCCGCAACCAACGGCTCGAATCCTTCGCGGTACTTTTTATTGAAGGTAGCCGAAAGCGCGCCAAATGTTCTGCCGTGAAACGCGCGCATTGCCGCGACAATATTTTTGCGCCCCGTAGAAAGACGCGCAAATTTCAACGCGGCTTCCACCGCTTCCGCGCCAGAATTGCAAAGAAAGACTCTGTCCAAGCCATCTACCAGCGCGGTGATTTTTTGCATCAGCGCGGCGCGCTGGTCGTTAGGGAAAGTCTCAAACAATGTGATGAGCGTGTTGGCTTGTTTGTAAAGCGCCTCCGCAATTTTGGGGTGAGCATGTCCCAGGTTGGCGACGCCATGACCCGATGAACAGTCTAAATACTCCACGCCATTTTCATCGAACAAGGACGCGCCCTGTCCGCGCACAATGACCAATGGTTGCTTTGCGTATGTTCCCGCGCCGTATGTGTTTTCAATTTCAATGATGTTCATGCTTCCTCTTTTTTTTGGGGAGACTCCAACATTTCCCGATGTTGGAATGCAAAAGTCAAGAGACTTTTGACTCCGCGCTTCGTTATTCTATAACCGTTCCATTCCCAGCCAGCGCGTTAGAAATTGGGTTTGCAATTCTTCCGTCCGCAATGATTACGCTGGTAACGCCGCCTTGCAGCGCTTCTTCCGCGCCGAGAATTTTTTTCTTCATGCGTCCTTGCGCCGCTTCGCTCGCCGCCGCCAGTTGATTTTGCGGCAGTTGCCGAATGAGCGTTGTCTCGTCTGGAAAATTTTTCATCAACCCAGGAACTGCCGTCAGTAAAATGAGCGTTTGCGCTTTGAGCGCAGAGGCGACCATCGCCGCCGCGCGGTCTGCGTCCACGTTGAGCGCTTCGCCGTGATGGCTGACCGCCACAGGCGCAATGACTGGCAGATAGCCAGAATCCAGCAGCAGGGTCAGAAGCGCCGCGTTTACGGTTTCTATCTTGCCTGTGTAATCATCGCGGATGATTTTGCGTTTGCCGTTTTCCACGCTTTGAATCGATTCTTTGCGCGCGGCGACCATCAACCTGCCATCTAGCCCGCAGAGACCAAAGGCGTTGATGCCCAGCATTTGCAACTGTTCCGTGAGCAGCGAATTAATTTTTCCATTGACCGCCATTAAAAAAATTTCCAGCGTTTTTCTATCTGTGTAGCGTGACGTGTAACCCGAAGGCGAGGTAATCATTTTTGGCGGCGCGCCTAATGCCGCGCCCAGCGCGTTGGCTTCAGCAGAGCCGCCATGCACGAAGACCAATTTTTTGCCTTGCTGTAATAATGCCACAGCGTCCGCGCAGATGGCGGAAAAATCTACGCCTTCCGCGCCGCCAAGTTTAACAACGGTAATTTCATCCTTCATCTTTTATCCTTCTTCCTTAAATTGGATGCAAGCCCGTAAATTCTAATCCGAGCGTTTCATCCCAACCCATCATCAAGTTGAGACATTGAACGGCTGTGCCTGCCGCGCCTTTCATTAAGTTGTCAATCGCGCACATGGATACAACGTGACCATTGCTTTCGTCTAACTCAAAACCCAAGTCGGCGTAATTTGAGCCAGCCAAAATTTTTGGTTCTGGAACGCGATAGATTCCGCGCTGCTCTCTCACCACGCGCAAAAATGGATTTTCACTCGCGGCGGCGCGATAGGCTTTCCATAAATCTTTTACGGCGACCTCTGGCTTCACTTTGGCGTGAGCGCTTGCTAAAACGCCGCGCACCACATCTACGGCGGTCATCGTCAGCGAGACGTTTTTGATTCCCATCTCTTGAATCACTTCGGCGGTGTGACGATGCCCAAAGGCGGAGAATGTGCGAATGACGTTGGCGCGTTCCGCGTGGAGCGAACCCGCGTTTCCATCCGCGCCGCCTTCGGACGAGCCAACTTTAATCTCAATGATGACGGGCGCAGACTTGTCGAGCAAGTCCGCTTGAACGAGCGGCAGCAGGGCAAGGTTGCTGGCGGTGGCGTTACATCCCACGCCGCTGACGTAATGCGCGGAGGCAATTTCTGCGCGATGAAGTTCAGGCAAGCCGTAAACGAATTTGCTCAACCACGCAGGCGCGGCGTGTTTTGCGCCGTACCATGTTTGATAAAAGTTCGCGTCACGCAAGCGGAAATCTGCTGCCAAGTCAATGATGTTCGGCGCGAGTTTGGCGTACTCCTCAATTTGATTCTGCGCCTGCCCATGCGGCTGGGCAAGGAACAAAACATCCACTGGCTCTAAGGCAGCGGGGTCGCAAAATTTGAGCTGCGTCCGCTTTCTTAAATTGGGGTGAACTTGATAAACGTACTCGCCCAAATGCGAGCGTGAGGTAACCTGCTGAATTTCAACTTGCGGATGAGCGAGCAGTAAACGCAGCAACTCGCCGCCGCCGTAGCCAGACCCGCCGAGGATGGACGCCGTTGTCATTCTTTATCTCCCATTCCATCTTCTGCCGTCTTGATGACATAATCCACAATCTCGCCTGCGATGTCAATTCCGCTTAAAGGCTGCATGGTGTGAAATTCCATTGTGTGATTAATTTCATTGACGACCAATCCCTTTTCGGGGTGTTCGACCAAATCTACCGCGAGGATTCCGCCGCCCACCGCCTGGGTTGCGCGTAAACTCAGTTCTTCAATTTCGGGCGTGATGCGGCAAATTTCGCCTTCGCCGCCGCGCGCGGTATTTGTAATCCAATGTTCCGACTTGCGATACATGGCGGTCAGTACGCGCTCTCCAATGACTACTGTGCGAATATCGCGCCCCGGCTTTTTTATATATTCTTGAATATAAAAAATAGAATGTTGCGCCGAGCCAAGCGTGGCTTTGTGTTCCAGCACGGCTTCCGCCGCATCGCGGTCATTGACCTTTGCCAAGAGTCGTCCCCATGAACCGACTACGGGTTTTAGAACCACAGGATAGCCAAACGCCTCAATCGCTTCGAGGGCGGCTTCGGGCGTGAATGCCGCCATGTTGCGCGGCTGCGGCACGTTTGCCCGTGCCAGCATAGCGGACGTGGTTAATTTGTCGCCGCAAATTTCCGCCACCGCCGCCGTGTTCACGGTTGGCACGCCAAAAGAGTTGAGCATTCGCAGCGCGTACAAGCCGTTGTTGTAACTGATGCTGCGTTCCAGAACCGCGTCATAGTCGCGCCATTTTTCGGGGGCGCTTAAATCGAAGTAAATGGCGCGGTCGTCCAAGCGGTCATAATCTACGCCGCGTTTTTCCAGCGCGCCGAAAATCCATTTTTCTTCCACGCGCACGCGGGAATATAAAACGCCAATGTGTAATCGTTTTTTCATAAGATTCTCCGCAGGGGCGACTCGCGAGTCGCCCCTGCCATAAAATTTTATTCTCCCCAATCTTCCTGTTCCATAGGCGCAATTTGCGCGGCGGCGGGGTTGAGCGCGGTCACTTCCAAATCCACGCCGCAATCCGAGCAGACGATAATCTCGCCAACTTCTACATTGGCATCCAATTCAATTTGAGCTTCGCATTCGGGGCAGGTTACAGCAGACATGATTTTTTCTCCTTATTTTTTTGGAGTCCAAAGTCTCCAGACTTTGAACTAAGATTTTCCAAACGACAGGAGTCGTTTGACTCCGTTGATTTGCGCTTTGACGGCTTGCAGACTCGCGCCGCCAACAGATTTTCTTTTTTGAATAGATTTAAGCGAGTCGAAAACTTGAAATACATCCGCTTCAAATGCGGGACAAAGAGACTGATACGCCGCGAGCGGCATTTCTTCCAGCCTCTGGTTTTTCTCCGCAGCCATGCGGACGGCTTTGCCCGCCAGCGCGTGCGTTTCGCGGAACGGGATGCCTTTGCCCACAAGATAATCCGCGAGGTCTGTCGCCATCATCGTAGAATCAATCGCCGCGCGCATTCGCTCCGATTTCACGGCGGCGCTTTGCAGCGCGCCCGCCATGACGGGCAAAATTGCCAAGAGCGTATCCAGCGCTTGAAAGACGGGCGCTTTATCTTCTTGCAGGTCTTTGTCATACGCGGAGGGCAGCCCTTTGAGCGTGGCGAGCAAGCCCGTTAATAAGCCGATGAGCGTTCCAGATTTGCCGCGAGTGAGTTCAAACATATCGGGATTTTTTTTCTGCGGCATCAGGCTAGAACCTGTGGAAAAAGAATCGGAAAGTTCAAAGAAGCCAAATTCCGCGCTGGCGTATAAAATCATTTGCTCGGATAATTTGCTTAAATGGATTCCAATCATCGCGGCGCAGAACAAAAACTCGGCGGCAAAGTCGCGGTCTGAAACCGCGTCTAGGCTGTTTGGTGAGACTGCCGCAAAGCCCAGCGCATCCGCTAAGGCGGGGCGGTCTATTTCAAAGGGAACGCCCGCCAGCGCGCCGCTGCCCAGCGGCAAGACGGAGACGCGCGCGGTTAAATCTTTTAGCCGCTCGCGGTCGCGTTGTAGAGGGTGAAAGTGACTCAGCCACCAATGCGCCAGCGGAATGGGCTGCGCCCTTTGCAGGTGAGTGTAGCCGGGCATGAGAATTTCTTCCGCAAGTTCGGCTTGCTCAATTAATGTAGATTGCAAATGCAGGAGCGCGGCGTTGAGTTTTGGAATTGCTTGCAACATCCATAAGCGAAAGTCGGTTGCTACTTGGTCGTTGCGGCTGCGCCCTGTGTGAAGTTTGCCTGCGGCTGCGCCAATTAATTCAGCGAGGCGGCGCTCCACTGCGGTGTGAATGTCCTCGTCATTTGGGGCGAAGATAAATTCGCCCGAAGCAAATTCTTGACGAATAGCATCCAGCCCGCCCGTGATGGCGTTGCGTTCTTCATCCGTAAGAATCCCCGCCGCGTGAATTGCGTTTGCCCACGCGGCGCTTCCATCCACGTCTTGTAGCGCCAGACGTTGGTCTATGGGCAGCGAGGAATTTAAATCCCACGCGAGATGATTTAATGTTGTGGAAAAGCGTCCGCCCCAAAGAGTCATGGGTTCTCCTTTTGGAGTTCAACGTCTCCTGACGTTGAATTCCGTTTTAGTCTCTTTTGAATTTTGAGTAATCGGGTTTTTGCATCTCCAACCCAGAGATGGGCAAGCCGTTGAGGGCGCGGACTTTGAGGCTAAGCCCGTACAGGCGGATGAATCCTTCGGCGTGACTTTGGTCGTATACATCTTCCTGCCCAAAGGTGGCGAAATCTTCGCGGTATAAACTGAACGGAGATTTGCGCCCCGCGCTGATGATGTTGCCCTTGTAAAGTTTGAGCCGCGTTACGCCCGTTACAGGTCCTTGCGTGGCGTTCACAAAAGCGTCCAGCGCTTCGCGCAGCGGCGTGAACCATAAGCCGTTGTAGGCGAGTTCGGCGTATTTAACGGCGGCGGTTTCTTTGAAGTGCAGGGTCTCGCGGTCGAGCGTTAGCGCTTCCAGTTCGCGGTGAGCGTAGAGCAGAATCGTTCCGCCTGGCGTTTCGTACACGCCATGCGACTTCATCCCCACGAGGCGATTCTCCACCAAATCTACGCGCCCAATGCCATGCGCGCCGCCGATGGCGTTGAGCGTCTCAATGATTTTTGCAGGCGAAAGTTTTTCGCCATTCACGGCGATGGGTTCGCCGCTTTCAAATTCAATTTCAACGTAGGCGGGTTCGTCTGGCGCGTTTTCGGGCGAGGTGGAAAGTTGATACATGCCTTCTTCGGGTTCGTTCCATGGGTCTTCAAGCAAGCCGCCTTCATGCGAAAGATGCCAGATGTTTGAATCTCGGCTGTAAATAGATTTAATGGTGGCGGTAACGGGGACGTTATGTTTTGCCGCGTAGGCGATTGCGTCTTCGCGCGAGCGGATGCTCCATTCGCGCCAGGGGGCAATAATTTTGAGGCGCGGGTCTAGCGCCATGACGGTGAGTTCAAAGCGGACTTGGTCGTTGCCTTTGCCAGTCGCGCCGTGTGCGATAGCGTCCGCGCCGACTTCGTGCGCCACATCTACTAGATGTTTGGCAATCAGCGGGCGGGCAACAGATGTGCCGAGCAGGTATTTATGCTCGTACACCGCGCCCATTTTTAAGAGGGGCAAGAGGTATGCGCTGGCAAATTCTTCTTTCATATCGTGAACGATGAATTGACTCGCGCCGCTTTGGGTGGCTTTTTGTTCCAGCCCGGCGAGGTCTTCATCGCCTTGACCAACATCCGCGCAAAAGCAGACGACTTCGCAGCCATAATTCTCTTTGAGCCACGGGACGATGACGGACGTATCCAGCCCGCCCGAATAGGCGAGGACGACCTTCTTCACTTGCGGTTTTGGTTTGGACATACTTTTCTCCTGTGTGAACATGGTTAAAATAAAAACAGCCTTCCCGGAAGGAAGGCTGTTTTGGTTGAATAAACAAAAATGCGTTAGCGCTTTGCCGCGTTTGTCATCCAAACAAAAGAGACCCAACCTTCTCGGAGAGAAGCGGGCTTCGGACGACGGGTACGCGGTAAAGCAAAGAACGTGAACATGTTGGGCGGTATTCTACCCGAAACGCCAAATGAGTCAATGGGCAATTTCAACGATGGGCGATGAAGAGCCTTTACCACAGAGTTTTTTTATTAGACCTCTTGCAAAAGTCTTAAGGTTTACCGCAGAGACGCGGAGCGCACAGAGAAAGGCGAACTCTGCGCCTCGGCGGTTCAACATGAGTTTTTATTGTGAAGAGCATTTTTCCCTTGACGTATCTGCTCGGAGCGCATAGAATAGCGCGCAATATTAAAAACATGGACGAGGACGAGTACGCTTCAAGGCGATTTTCAGAGAGACTGGCGCGGTGGTGTGAACCAGTCAAATGCGCGGAAGCCGAATGGACCTTTGAGTTGCGAAGAGAAAGCCGCAAGGCAAGTACCAGAGCCGGGCGCTGCTCCCGTTATCCTGCGGAGTTTCTTAGCCGTTTGCGCGGCTAGTAAATTACAAGAGTGACGCTGGCTTTTTCCCCTGTGTGCATCACACAGGGGTTTTTTGTTAAGCGTTAAACTTGGGTGGCACCACGAGAATCCCCTCTCGTCCCAATGGACAAGAGGGGATTCTGTTTTTAAGTTGCGCTGCAAATCATTGATTTTTTAGGAGTCTCTATGTTACTTGAATCTACAATCGTTCAAACGGTCATCCGCGAAATTCCCGCCGATTTGGAAACGCCCGCCAGCCTGTATCTTAAACTTCGAGGCGGCGGCGCGTCTTTTTTACTCGAATCGGTGGAAGGCGGCGAGCGCATTGCGCGTTATTCATTCATTGGCGTTCAGCCCCGCGCCGTATATCGTTTGCGCGGCAACCAAGTGGAAGTGACCGAAAACGGCGTGACGCGCACTCTTACGCTGGAAAACGCCGACCCGACTGTTTTTCTCCAAAACGAGATGAGTCGCTTCCCCGCTTTACGCCTGCCAAATGCGCCGCGCTTTACCGGCGGCTTAGTGGGATTTTTGGGCTATGAAGCCGTTCGATTTTTTGAGCCAACGCTCAATGACAAGATGCGCCCCAGCGACTTTCCCGATGGAATTTTTCTGCTGGCGGATAGTCTCATCGCCTTTGACCATGCCCGCCGCAGCATCTTCTTGATAGCGAATATTTTGGACGGCGACGAATCTGCCGCCCGTCAGAAAGTGGACGCGCTTGAAGCGCAAATTCGCCAGCCGCTGCCGCCCGTCCGCGAGACAAAATCTGCGCCGTCAAAAATTAAATCATCGCACACGCAGGGGACGTATGAAGATATGGTGCGCGCCGCCAAGGAGCATATTTTGGCAGGCGATATTTTTCAAGTTGTGCTTTCGCAGCGTTTTACCCGCGAGACGGCAGTGGAGTCTTTTGATGTGTATCGCGCTGCGCGCCGCTTGAACCCTTCGCCGTATATGTTTTTCTTTGATTTTGGAATGGTGGACGGCGAGCCGCTCTTTTTGTGTGGCTCTTCTCCTGAAATGTTTACGCGCTTGGAAGGAAGAACCGCCTCGCTGCGCCCGATAGCGGGAACGCGCCCGCGTGGAAAAGACGCCGCCGCCGATGATGCGCTCGCCAATGAACTGCTCGCCGACCCGAAAGAACGCGCCGAGCATGTAATGCTGGTGGATTTGGGGCGCAATGATTTAGGGCGCGTTTGCGACTATGGCACGGTAAAGGTCTCCGACTTTTTGACCATTGAAAAATATTCGCATGTCATGCACATTGTCTCGCATGTGGAAGGAAAACTAAAAGCCGACCTGACCGCCTTTGATTTGATACGCGCCGCCTTCCCCGCTGGCACGGTGAGCGGCGCGCCGAAAGTGCGCGCGCTGGAAATTATTGCCGATTTAGAGCCGATGGCGCGCGGCGCTTATGCTGGCATTGTGGGCTATTTTGGCTTTGACGGCGCAATGGATACTTGTCTCGCCATTCGCACGATGGTCGGGCGCGGAAATTCCGTCAGCGTGCAGGCGGGCGCGGGCATTGTCGCCGATTCCAACCCGACTACGGAATATCAAGAAACAGTCAATAAAGCGATGGCAATGTTAAGAGCAATTGACGCAGCGGAGCAAGGGTGAAGGAGAAAAGATAAAAGATGAAGAATGAAAGATGAATGGAAAACCATTTATTCTTTGTATCTTTGTCTTTTTATCTCTTCTTTTTTTCATCCTTCATAATTCATCATTCATCTTTTGAAAGGAATTCCCCATGACCACAAAACCTAGATTACTCACCGGCGACCGCCCAACGGGGCGACTTCATCTTGGGCATTATGTTGGCTCGCTGGCAAACCGCGCGCGGCTGCAACATCAATACGAATCGTTTTTTATTATTGCCGACTTGCACACGCTGACCACGAAACCTGAACGCGAGTTCATTCGTGAAATTCCCGCTTACATCCGCGAGACCGTGCTGGATTATCTCGCCGTTGGAATTGACCCCGCCGTTAGCACAATTTTCGTCCAATCGGCTGTGCCGGAAACTTACGCCCTGAATCTTCTTTTTGAGATGCTGGTCACGGTTCCCCGTTTGGAGCGGATGCCCACGCTCAAAGATATGGCGCGTGACGCCAACATCGACTCAATGCCGTTTGGCTTGCTGGGCTACCCCGTTTTGCAGGCGGTGGATATTTTGCTGCCGCGCGCGCAAGTTGTTCCGGTGGGGCGCGATAATCAGGCGCATGTGGAACTTGCCCGCGAGATGGCGCGCCGCTTCAATAATTTATATGGCGAAGTTTTTCCCGAACCCGAACCCATCATCGGAGATGTGCCGCTGCTGGTCGGCACGGATGGTCAAAATAAAATGAGCAAATCCATCGGCAATGCCATTTATCTTTCCGATGACGCTGAGACAGTGACGAAAAAAGTGATGGGCATGTATACCGACCCCAAACGTCTGCGCGCCAGCGACCCCGGCACGGTGGAGGGCAACCCCGTTTTTATTTATCACGATGCGTTTAATCCATCTTACGCCGAAGTGGACGAATTGAAAGAGCGCTACCGTCAAGGGAAGGTGGGCGATGTAGAGGTGAAAGAAAAACTCGCCCGCGCCATCAACGCCTTCCTTGAACCCATCCGCGAAAAACGCGCTTACTTTCTCGCTCATCCCACTATTCCCCGTGACGCGCTTGCTTACGGTATTCGCCGTATGCAAGCCGAAGCCAAAGAGACGATGGAGATTGTCCGCGCCGCGACTGGCTTGTCCTACTCGCTGGATTTGTTCGCGGACGAGTTGGATATTTTTGGAAATGAAGGGTGATTTCAATGTTAGCGCTCATAGATAACTACGACTCGTTCACTTACAATCTGGCGCAATATTTTGGCGAACTCGGCGCGGAGATTCGCGTCTTTCGCAACGACCAGATTTCACTCAATGATTTAATTGCGCTCAAGCCCGACCATTTGGTCATCTCGCCGGGACCGGGCGAGCCGCTGCGGGACGGCGGAATTTCTCCCGAAGCGATGAAATACTTCACCGGAAAAATTCCCGTGTTGGGCGTTTGTTTGGGGCATCAATGTTTGGGCGCAATTTACGGCGGCAAAGTGGAGCGCGCGCCGCGCCTGATGCACGGAAAAACATCGCCGGTTACGCACAACGGGCAGGGAATTTTTAACGGTATTCCATCGCCGTTCAATGCTATGCGTTATCACTCGCTCATCGTTTATGAACCCTTGCCCGCCGAACTGGAAATCATTGCCCAAACCGCCGAAGGCGAAATTATGGGATTGAAACATAAACAACATCCTACTTACGGCGTGCAATTCCATCCTGAATCGATTCTGACCGAACACGGCAAACAAATTCTCAAAAATTTTTTGGACGTGAAACCCTCACAACCTATGAATACTGAACCCGTTTTACTCAAACCTTTTATTGCCAAAATTATCAACCGCGCCGACTTAAGCGCCGAAGAAGCCGAACAAGCCATGAGCGTCATTATGAGCGGCGGCGCAACGCCCGCTCAAATTGGGGCGTACCTGACAGCCCTCCGCATGAAAGGCGAAAGCATCGCCGAAATAGTCGGCTCGGTGCGCGCCATGCGCTCGGCGGCGGTCAAAGTGAACGTCAGCGGCAACGACTCCGTGTATGACATTGTTGGCACAGGCGGAGACGGCGCGCGCACTTTCAACATCTCCACCGCCGCCGCCTTTGTGGTGGCGGCAGCAGGGCGCAAAGTTGCTAAACATGGCAACCGCGCCGCCTCATCCCAATGCGGCAGCGCGGATGTACTCGCCGCGCTCGGCGTAAATCTGGATTTAACGCCCGCGCAAGTCGCCGCCGCCATTGAGCAAATTGGAATTGGATTTATGTTCGCGCCAAAATTTCACCCCGCCATGAAGCACGCCGTTGGACCGCGCAAAGAAATTGGACAGCGCACCATCTTCAACGTGCTGGGACCGCTTACCAATCCGGCGGGAGCGAACATTCAACTGACGGGCGTGTACGACGCCAGCCTGACCGAACCGCTTGCCCGCGTTCTGCAAGAACTTGGCAGTCGCGCCGCGTTGGTTATCTACGGCGCGAACGGGTTGGATGAACTCAACCCAACAGGCGTTAACCGCGTGAGTCATCTTAAAAATGGAGCGGTTGAAACCTACGACCTCAATCCCGCCGATTTAGGACTTACGCCTTGTTCTGTTTCTGATTTGCGCGGGGGCGCGCCCGACCAATCCGCCGAGATGATGCGCGAACTGTTGAGCGGAAAATTGCGCGGCGCTATTCGTGACGCTGTGCTGCTCAATGCCGCCGCCGCGCTCGCCGCTGAAAGCGGAGAGTTTACCGCCGCGCTCGCAGAATCTGCCGCCGCGTTGGAAAGCGGCGCAGCCCTTCAAAAACTCACCGCGCTGGTTGAGTTCACTCAATCTATATAACACCGTTACATGAACATCCTTCAAAAAATTCTCGCTCAAAAAGAATTGGAAATCGCGGCGCTCAACGCCTCGACTTTGCGCCGCGCTGCCGAAACTTCCCCTGCGCCCGGAGATTTTCTTGCCGCGCTCACGCGCCGCCGCGCTGAAACCCTGCGCCCCAGCTTGATTGCCGAACTCAAACGCGCCAGCCCCTCCAAGGGAATTCTTGCGCCGCGCCTCGACCTTCTCCAAGTTGCCGACCTTTACGCCCAAAATGGAGCGGCTGCCATCTCCGTTCTGACGGATGAGAAATTCTTCATGGGAAGTCTTTCCACTTTGCAGAAAATTCGCAACCTGCAAACAACGCCGCTTTTGCGTAAAGATTTCATTCTTGCCGAAGCGCAAATTTATCAGTCTCGCGCCGCCGGAGCGGATGCAATTTTGCTCATTGCCGCCGCTCTGCCAGATGATGCGCTCTTTGCCGACTTGCACGCCTGCGCCCAAAGTTTGGCGCTGACCGTCCTCGTTGAAATTCATAACGAACCCGAATTGGAGCGCGCCCTTAAAATTCCGAATATCCAATTAATCGGAATCAACAATCGCAACCTTGCCACCTTTGACGTTTCGCTGGAAACCACCGAACGCCTGCGCCCGCAGATCCCCGCCGAAGTTGCTGTAGTCGCCGAGTCGGGAATTTTCACCGCCGCAGATGTGGAGCGCGTTGCGCGCGCCAACGTGCAGGCAATTTTAGTCGGCGAGGCGCTGGTAACCGCGGAAAACATCCCCGCAAAAGTGAGAGAGTTGGCGGGCTTAATCGCCTAAACCTTTCAACTTGTAACCTTCAACATTAAATCTTATGACCAAAATAAAAATTTGCGGCATCACTAATCTGCCAGACGCCCTCGCCGCCATTCACGCGGGCGCAGATTATTTGGGCTTTAACTTTTACGCCAAAAGCCCGCGCTACATTGAGCCATCTGCCTGCGCGGAAATCACTTCTATTTTGAAGCGCGAACATCCGCTCGTTAAATTGGTCGGCGTTTTTGTCAATCCATCTGTCAGTGAAGCCAAAGATATTTTGCGGCTCTGCTGGCTGGACCTTGCTCAACTGCATGGAGATGAAACGCCCGAAATGCTCGCCGCTTTTAATGGCAAAGCCTTCAAAGCGCTGCGCCTATCTTTATCCGAGTCCGCGCATCCGTTTCTTAATCCGTTGAGTACATCCGCTGCCGAGTCCGCGCATCCGCTATCATCCGTTGAGTTATCCGTTGCCGAATCCGTGCATCCGTTTGTCAATCCGTTGAGTACATCCGCTGCCGAATCCGTGCATCCGTTTGTCAATCCGTTGAGTACATCCGCTGCCGAATCCGTGCATCCGTTTGTCAATCCGTTGAGTACATCCGCTGCCGAATCCGTGCATCCGCCATCATCCGTTGAGTTATCCGTTGCCGAATCCGTGCATCCGTTTGTCAATCCGTTGAGTACATCCGCTGCCGAGTCCGCGCATCCGCCATCATCCGTTGAGTTATCCGTTGCCGAATCCGTGCATCCGTTTGTCAATCCGTTGAGTACGTCCGCTGCCGAGTCCGCGCATCCGTTTGTCAATCCGTTGAGTACATCCGTTGATAGCCCAACCCTGCTCATAGACGCCGCCGTCAAAGGATTCTACGGCGGCAGTGGAATCCCCGCCGACTGGCGCGCCGCCGCCGAAATTGCCCGCCGCCACAAGATTTTTCTTGCAGGCGGACTCACGCCTGAAAACGTCTTCGCCGCCATAGAGCAGGTTCACCCCTGGGGCGTAGATGTAGCCTCCGGCGTAGAATCTGCGCCCGGCGTCAAAGACGCGGCGAAAATATCCGCTTTTATAAAAGCCGCAAGAACGGAATCCAAAGCCTCCTAACTTTGGAAAGAATAGGAAGAAATTATGGCAACTTTACTCCCCCCAAAATTTGGTCCCTATGGCGGACAATTTGTTCCCGAAACGTTGATGCCCGCATTGATTGAGTTGGAGCGTCAATTTGTCTCCGCTCGCAGCGACCCCGCCTTTAACGCCGAATTAGACCGCCTGCTGGCAACTTATGTTGGGCGACCCACGCCGCTCACTTATGCCAAACGCCTCTCCGAAAAATTGGGCGGCGCGCAAATTTATTTGAAACGCGAAGACCTCGCGCACACCGGCGCGCACAAAATCAACAATGCGTTGGGGCAGGCGCTGCTGGTCAAACGCATGGGCAAAAAACGCATTGTCGCAGAAACCGGCGCGGGTCAGCATGGAGTTGCATCCGCCACCGCCGCCGCCTTGCTTGGTTTGGATTGTGTCGTTTATATGGGCGCGGTGGATATTGCCCGTCAGGAGCCGAATGTGTTCCGTATGAAATTGCTGGGCGCGGAAGTTCGCCCGGTTGAGTCTGGCACGAAAACGCTCAAAGACGCCATCAACGAAGCCATCCGCGATTGGGTGACAAATGTGCGCGACACGCATTACCTGCTCGGCTCGGCGCTGGGTCCGCATCCATACCCGACCATTGTCCGCGAATTTCAATCCATCATCGGGCGCGAAGCCCGCCAGCAAATGTTGCAGGATGTGGGGCGTTTGCCGGATACAGTCATTGCCTGCGTGGGCGGCGGTTCTAACGCCATCGGCGTTTTTAGCGGATTTATTTCCGATAGCGGGGTGGAACTCATTGGCGTGGAAGCGGGGGGGAGCGGCATCGCTTCCGGCAGGCACGCCGCCCGCTTTGGCGATTCTGTCAAAGCCCGCGTGGGCGTAATTCATGGAACTCGCACTTATGTTCTGCAAGATGAAGATGGTCAAATTGCCGAGACTCATTCCGTCTCCGCTGGATTGGATTACGCCGCAGTTGGGCCCGAACACGCCCTGCTGCGCGATATGGAACGCGCCTTCTACACCTCTGCCACAGACGCAGAAGCGCTTGCCGCTTTTCAAACGCTTTGCCACAGCGAAGGCATTATTCCTGCCCTGGAATCGTCGCACGCCATCGCCGAAGCCATCCAACGCGCGCCCGCCATGCGAAAAGACCAAATCATTTTGGTCAATCTCTCCGGACGCGGCGATAAAGATTTGAATACGGTGATACAGGAGTTAGGTAATTAGGTAATTAGGTGATTAGGAATTAGGCAGGAAGAATATTATGAACCGAATTGAAAACGCCTTTCAAAATAAACCCATTTTTATGCCTTACTTTCCGCTGGGCTACCCAGACTTGGAAACATCCATCAATGTGATTGAGGCGCTTGCCAAAAACGGCGCGGATTTAATTGAAGTCGGCGTCTCTTTCTCCGACCCACTGGCAGATGGACCTGTCATTCAACGCGCCACGCAAATTGCGCTGGAAAAAGGAATCACGCTCAAAAAGTCTCTTGCCGCATTGAAGGAATTGCGTCAGCGCGGCGTGGAGATTCCCCTCATTTTGATGGGCTACTACAACCCGCTTCTCGCCTACGGGCTAAAAGATTTCATCCGCGCCGCCAAAGACTCAGGCGTGGATGGTTTTATCATTCCCGACTTGCCGTTTGAAGAAGCCGAAGAATTTACCGCGTTGAGCGGCGATCTGCCGCTGATTCAAATGCTTGCGCCCACTACGCCAGATGAGCGCATGGAAGTCATTGCCCGCCGCGCGCGCGGATTTATCTATCTCGTTTCGGTGACGGGCGTAACCGGCGAGCGCGCCGCGCTTTCGGATGGCTTGGGCGCTTTGGTTGCCCGCGTGCGCGCGCATACCTCCGCGCCGGTTTGCGTTGGCTTTGGCATTGGCTCGCCGGAGCAAGCCGCTCAGGTTGGCGCGCTGGCGGATGGAGTTATCGTTGGCTCGGCTTGCGTCAAAGCCATTGGCGCAAGCGAGAATCCCGTTCAAACGGCGAGTCAATTCGCGGCGGAGTTTCATCAAGCGCTGCGTTAGAATAGCGCGCATGATTCAACCTCAGGAAGTTTTGCTGAAACATGGCGCGGGCTGGCTGCATTTCTCCAACCCGCATCAAATAATTTGCGCTTCGCAAATGGGCGAGGTTCGCGCCGCGTTGCGTCAAGCGGAAGCGCTGGTGAATGAACGCGGCTGGTTTGCGGCAGGCTTTGTCTCTTACAATGCCGCGCCCGCGTTTGATTCTGCGCTGCGCGTAATTCCTTCGCAAGATTTTCCGCTGTTGTGGTTTGGGCTGTATGACGCGCCGCGTGAATTGGAAAATATCGAGGCGGATGAAATTTCCCCCGCGTTGAACTGGCAGCCCGAAGTCCGCCGCGAGGCGTATTATTCCGCCATTGACGCGGTGAGGGCATCCATCGCGCGCGGCATGACGTATCAAGTTAATTTCACCATGCGCTTGCGCGCGCGTTTTGATTCTTCCGCATGGAATTTATTTACGCATCTTATGCGCGGACAAAATCGTTACGCGGCGTATGTGGATGCGGGTCGTTATGTGGTTTGCTCGGCTTCTCCTGAATTATTTTTTAACCTTAACGAAAATAAAATTTTTAGCCGCCCGATGAAAGGCACAACGCGGCGCGGACGCATCACGCGCGAGGATGAGCGCCAAGCCGAGCGCTTGCGCCGCTCTGAAAAAGACCGCGCCGAAAATGTGATGATTGTGGACATGATTCGCAATGACTTGGGGCGCATTGCCGAGACGGGCAGCGTGCAAGTTCCCGCTTTGTTTGAAATTGAAAAATATTCAACCCTGTTGCAAATGACTTCCACGGTGCAGGCGCAAACGCGGCGCAGCGTGGCGGAAATTTTTGACGCGCTTTTCCCGTGCGCGTCCATCACCGGCGCGCCGAAGGTCAGCGCTATGAATATCATTGCGGAGTTGGAATCTTCGCCGCGCAATATTTACACGGGCAGCATTGGTTTCATTGCGCCGCATCGCAGGGCGCAATTTAATGTCGCCATTCGCAGCGTGTTGATAGACCGCGAAGCGCAAACCGCCGAATACGGCGCGGGCGGCGGCGTGGTCTGGGATTCCACCAGCGCGGGCGAATACGATGAAGCCATTCTTAAGGCGCGCATATTAACTGCCGCGCCGCCGCAATTTGATTTGCTGGAAACGCTGCGTTGGAATGTAGGCGAGGGATTTTTTTTATGGACGGAACATCTTGCCCGCTTGGAAGATTCCGCCGCGTATTTTGATTTTCCGTTTTCCAGAAAAAAAACGGAGGAATATCTTCAAGCGATTGCAAAAGATTTTGACTCGCCGCAGCGCGTCCGCCTCTTATTGAACCCGCAGGGCGGGTTGCGCCATCAGACTTTTTCCGCGCCGCCGCCGCGAGTTGCGCTGCGCGCGCAACTCGCCAAACATCCCATAGATTCCACGAATCCGTTTTTCTTTCACAAGACCACTCGGCGCGAAATATACCCAACGCCGCCAAGCGGTTGTGATGAGTCTCTGCTCTATAACGAAAATTGCGAATTGACCGAATTTACAACGGGGAATTTAGTTGTAGAAATAGATGGGCAGTTATACACGCCGCCAGTGGAATGCGGCTTGCTGGCGGGGACTCAGCGCGCGCGCTTATTGCGCGATGGAAAAATAATGGAGCGTGTTTTGTTGAAAGACGACCTTGCCCGCTGCGAAAAAGTTTTCCTAATTAATTCCGTGCGCGGAATTGAAGAAGCGCAGATGTATTAACCCAAGTTGTTATCTTAAAAAGCAGAACCGCCGGGTTCGCGGAGTTTTTATACATTCCTCTGCGTTCTTGGCGGCTCTGCAATAAAATTTTTTTAAGATAGAAATTATTTTTTTATAGCCCGTCAAAAATGGTATCCAACGTTTCTGCGCTCACATCAAATGTTGCGCCGTTTTCTGGCAGCGCTTCGCGGGTCATCCACTCCGGCAGGCGGTCATCTTTTGCGGTGAAGCCGGCGCGTTTGTTAAACTCGCGTTCCAGTTTGATGGTCTCTTTTCCCAGCGCCTGCAAAATATTATCGGGGACGTCCTCCCAGCCGTAGCGCGCCTGTAATAATCTTTTTACCACGCCATCGGGCGTAGCGGCGTAGCCAAAGCCCGCAAAGATGCACGCGCCGAGCGTATCATAGCCCGCCATGTTCAACTGCGCGTTGAGCGATAAATCTTTTTGAATGGTTGGGTCAAGATGATTGACCTGCGCGCGGATGGTCAACCCGCAGGTATGGTCTGCGCCTTGCGGCGAAGTGGCAAAGGTGACGCCTGTGCCTTTGATGGAGCGCGGCTCATACGCCGACATGGCAAGCCCTTTGACAACTGGCACGCGCTCAATGTTGTACTTCTTCCCAGTGGCAGCCGCGCCATCGCCGAGGATGCGTCCCAATTCTGTTCCGGCGCGAATCTCGCCCAGCAGCCGCAGCGCGTCCGCTTCATTGCCCCATTGCATAAGTCCCGCTTCCGCAGCTACGCCCAAAGCCGCGCCAATTTCAATGGAGTCTAGCCCTAAGTCGTTCACTTGCCAGTTTAAGCGTCCAATTGAATCAAGCGAATTAATTTCAAGGTTTGTTCCCATTAATCCAATCGTCTCATATTCCAGCGGAGAGACAATGACCTTGCCATCTTCGCCGCCGAAGACATTGGAGCATTTGATGGCGCAGCCCGCCATGCAAGCGTGGGATGGGTCGGAGGGTTTGCCGCGCGTGAGCGTAAACTCGCGCAGCGTTTCGCCGCTGATAGATTCCACCTGCTCAAATGTGCCGCGAGAAAAATTCCGCGTGGGCAGCGCCGCAAAGCGTTGAGTCATCTGCGCCATTGCCGCTGTGCCGTAATCGCGGTAGGTGACAGATTGCGGGTGTTCCATGACGGATTTGGTGTAATCTTTTTGCGCGGCTTTGAAGGCTTCCGCGTCCGCGATGGCGGGTTTGCTTCCGCCTGTGTGGTCGAAAACAATAGCCTTGAGTCCTTTGCTGCCCATCACCGCGCCCAGCCCGCCGCGCGCGGCAATGCGCGATGGAATTTTATCCTTGTCAATGTTTTGAATCCCCGCCGCTTTCATCTTCATCTCGCCGCCGGGACCGATGAGGGCAATGGCGACTTTATCGCCATATTTTTCGAGAAGTTTCGGCGCGGTTTCGTATACGCCCAGCCCGGCGAGTTCATCCGCTCTTTCCCATTTTGCGCCGTTGAGCGAGAGATGCAAAACCCACCACCCTTCTGTGGTGGGCGCGTCTTCAATAATCAGCGCATGAATGCCCATGAATGCCATGTGATAGCCGGTACGTCCGCCCGCGTTGGCTTCTTTGATTCCGCCGGTGAGCGGAGATTTTCCGCCGATGGAGATTCTGTCGGTGGAGGAAAGCATATGCCCGACGAGCAAGCCGGGCGTGAAGATGAGTTTGTTGCCCGCGCCGAGCGGGTCGCAGGTTGCGTCCACTTCATCTACCATGATGCGGGCGATGAGTCCACGCCCGCCGAGTCTTTCCCATGTCGCTGGGATAGGCTCGCGTTTGAGCTCTTGCGTTCTTGTGTTAATGCGCCAGATTTTTCGGATAGATTCTGTCATCTTGTTTCCCTAATTTTTACGCCAAGGAGAGTTCGGCGCGTTTTCCTGTTGCTTCGTTGATAACCACCAATCCACCGTCTTCCCGTGTTAGTTGGATATTTGCATTAAGTAGTTCAACGCCGTAAACTGAGCCATCGGGCGCGACATCAATAATAATTTCATCGCTCACGCGAATAGATTCGACTTCTTCTGATTTTTTTTCTTGAAAGCGAATATAGGCAATGTTGTAGCGGGGGTCATAAGTAAATTTCATCTTGTCTCCTAAAAATAGCGGGTGATAACAGTAATCACTAGCCAGTCTTGCGGGGCTTCTTCAATAGCAAAGACCTCGACCTGCTTGTTTTCAAACTTGCGGCTGCGCCAAACACTGTTGAAAGGGAAGGTGCGGCGAAATCCAGCGCGCTCAAATTTTGCGGGGAATCTTTCGCCGCCCTCAATTGTAAGTCGAATTTCTTCTTGTGTGGCGCCTCTTTCTTCCATACGCGCCATGGCGTGAGGGTGAATCCGAATATTCATTGCGTGCCCGTTAATTTTCAAACAAACTTCTCACCGCTTCTCTAAACGCCTTAGTATGATAATCTACATCCGCTTGCGTGGTTTCGGGGGAGATGAGCGCCATGTTGTGGAAGGGCGTCATCAAAATTCCACGATTGAGCGAGAAGAGGTGCATGTAGCGGTCTAGGTCATGGTCTATGGCGGCGGCGGCTTCGCCTCCATTGCGCGGCGGATTGGGTCTAAACCAATACTCCGAGCGATTGCCCAACTGCTTCACAATCCAGGGCAGGTTAAATTCCTTAATCACGCCTTGCACGCCTGCGGTGAATTGCTCTTGCAGGGCGATTGCCTTCGCGTAAAAATCTTCGGTCAGAACATTTTGCAACGTGGCTTTCATCGCCGCAATGGAGAGGGCGTTGCCCGCCAGCGTTCCGCCGATTCCGCCCACGTCCGCATCGTCCAATGCGAGTTTGGCTTCAAAGGCTTTGGATACTTCTTCGGTGAATCCATAAATGGCGGCGGGGACTCCGCCTGCCAGCGGTTTGCCCAGAGTTAAAAAGTCGGGCTGGAGTCCGTGCGCGGCGGTGTATCCGCCCGTTCCGGCGCAGATGGTGTGCGTCTCGTCAATGATGAGATAGGTACCATATCGGCGCGTGAGCTCGCGCAATGCCTCGTGGTAGCCGGGTTGCGGGTGGATGATTCCGATGTTGGTCATCACAGGTTCAGCCAGCACGGCTGCCACTTCGCCAGATGAAAGCGCGGTTTCTAACGCGGCAACGTCATTGAACTCGATGACCTTTGTCGTCTCACGCGGGTCAATTTGCGCTCCCATGTTGTTGGCGCGCGGCATGGGCGTGCCTTCTTCATCTAATGTGATGAAGGTCTCATCCACTGAGCCATGATAGCAATAGTTGAAGACGAGAATCTTTTTTCGCTCGGAGAGAAAACGCGCCATACGCAGGGCAAAACGATTTGCGTCTGTGGCAGTGAGAGCAAACTGCCAAAAGGGTAAACCGAAGCGGCGCTGCAATTCTTCCCCAACCCAAATGACATCTTCATAAGGCAGCATGAGCGTAATGCCTTTTTGAATTTGCTCCGTGATGGCTTTGACGGTTGCTGCGGGCGCGTGACCCGTCATTGCGCCCGTGTCGCCGAGACAAAAATCAATGTAGTCGTTGCCGTCCACATCAGTGAAGCGCGCGCCTTTGGCGGATTTGACGAAGACGGGGAAAGAGCCAGCCCAGCGCATCATCCATAGCATGGGAACGCCGCCGTGCAGCGATTTGCGCGCGCGTTGATAGAGTTCAAATGATTTGGGGTGATTCTTGCGAAAGAGCGCTTCTTCCGCTTGAAGGAGTTGGGCGAGTTTTTCGCGATTGAGGGTAGGAGTCATGGTGAAGAAGGTTGGAACGTGCTAACGTTTAAACGTTGGAACGTTAAATGTTATTTTAGGGTTTCTTGGAGGCATTCGCTGAAAATCTTCAAGCCGTCATTGATTTGTTCGGCGGTGGCGATGAGCGGCGGAATCCAACGCAGGATGTTGTCGTAAGTTCCGCAAGATAAAAGCAGCAGACCTTTTTCTTCCGCCTTGTGGATGAGCTCTTTGACCAGCGGTTTGGCTTTGGCTTGCGAGCCTTCTACAATAAATTCCGTGCCGACCATGAGACCTAATCCGCGCACGTCGCCAATTTGCGAATATTCTTCTTGCAGTTTTCTTAAGCCGGTCATTAACTGCGTGCCGCGCGCTGTCGCGTTTTCGAGCATTTTCTCTTCCTTCATGGCGCGGATGGAGGCAACCCCGGCGGCGCAAGCGATGGCGTTGCCGCCGTAAGTTCCGCCAATGGAGCCGGTATCTACTTTCTTCATAATATCTGCGCGGGTGAAGACGCCGGATAGCGGCATTCCAGAGGCGATGCCTTTTGCTGCGGTGATAATGTCGGGGATGACGCCAAAATGTTCCAACGCGAACCACTTGCCCGTGCGTCCAAATCCGCTTTGCACTTCATCAAAGATAAGCATGATGCCGTGCTTGTTGCAAATCTCGCGCAGTCCGCGCATGAAGGATGCGGGCGGGGCAATGTAGCCGCCTTCGCCCAAAACAGATTCAATCAAAATGGCGGCGGTTTCTTTAGGCGCGGTTTGAGAGGCAAGCAAATATTCCAATTTTTCCAGCGCGTACTGGCTGGCTTGTTCTTCGCTCATGCCGAGATTGAAAGCGTAAGGGAAGGGCGAGGCGTACACGCCAGCGGGCAGCGGCGCAAAGCCGGCGCGGTAAATCGTCTTGGAAGTAGTCAGCGCCATCGTGGCGTGAGTCCGCCCGTGAAACGAGCCGTTGAAGACGATGACGTTTTGCCTGCCGGTGACGGCTTTGGCAATCTTCACCGCGTTTTCCAACGCTTCCGCGCCGGAGTTGGCGAAGAAGAAGGAGTTGATTTCCGGCGGGACAATTTGGCGCAGCTCTTCGATGAGTTGCAGCAGCGGCTTGTGGATGACGATGTTTACCTGCGCGTGGATGAAATTCCCCGCCTGCTCGCGGATGGCTGCCACTACTTTGGGGTGACAGTGACCGGTATTCGTCACGCCGATTCCGCTGGTGAAGTCTAACAGTTTTCTGCCGTCATCGGTGTAGATGTACGCGCCTTCGGCGCGCTCGGCGACAAAGTTGAAGATGCGGCTCCAGGCGGACGCCATGTAAGGGGAATTATCTTGATAGAGGTTACTCATGGGATTCCTTGTGGTTGTTGCTTTTCATTTGGCAACATGTTAAACTTTGAATATGGATTTTGAAATTGTCAGTGACGTAGAAGATATAGAGGTCATCGCAAGCGGCTCTGGCATTCGCGTCTTGGAATATCTGCAAAAGAACTATGGACGGGGTTACTGGCGAAAGTTAAAAGGAATTGCGACAGTTCTTCTTCCAAATGGGAGCGCGCGCCGCGTGGAAGTGCATTGGTATGAAGCGCACGGAATTGGAAAGAGAGATTTCAAAATTAAGTATTATTTGGATGACTAATATGAAAACATATACCAAGTACGCCATTTGTATTAATAACAAAAATTACGAAGCATCCCTAATTCCGCGTAAAATTTACGAAGTTATGCCGGACGAGCGCGCCGAAAAGGATGACTTGGTTAGGATTATTGATGAAAGCGGGGAAGACTATTTGTATCATACCAGTCACTTTATATTCATCAATCTGCCAATGGAAGTTGAACAGGCTTTGGTCTCCGCTTCATAGAAAGCGGGGATGGAACTTACAAAACCCCATCCCCTGCTTTTTTACGCAGGCAAATACTCCGCTGCCCATTCAACGCCGTTCTTTTGGAGCGTTTCTTTTGTAGGCGCGCCGTCTGCGTTGAAGCCTGCTAGCTTGTAATAGTGATTCAGCGCGGCGTCCACTTCTTCGTGGGTGAGGGAGAACCCAGCGGTGGGACCCGTCCCCGCCAGAGGCTTGAAGAATTTCTTGGGGAGCTGGTCATCCTTTCGCCCTAAGCCTTCGCGCGCGTTAAAGACGCGGAATAAATTCAGGCGGCGGCGTCCGACTTCCATTAATTCTTCCAGCGTTAAATCCCAGCCTGTGACGGCGTTGAGCATGTTGACCGTGTCCTTGCCATCGTAGAGTGTCCACGTTGGACCATAAACAAACTGACACAGTTCGGCAGAATCCAACATCGAGTAGAAGACTTCGGTCTCATACGCAAAACGGACTTTTTCTTCCGTCAGCGAGTAGGCGGGCTGCGGCGCGCCAAGACCAATTTGCTTTAAGCGGTCAAGGTTAAAGTCGCCCACGCCTTCTTCGTAGTAGGGGTCATGCTCGCTGGATTGATGGTCAGCGCCAAAGGGATTGACAGCGTAGATGAGCGCAAGGCTGCGCTTTGCCTGCGGCATGTGTGCGGGCGCTTCCGCGTGTTTGACGGTGATGAGCAATTCATCCGAACCCTTGCCCCACTTTTGCGCCGCGCGCGCCGACCCCAGCCCCAGCGTTTTGCCAAATTCGCCTTCGCCATTGACGAGCGCCCGCAGCGCGGACAGCATGGCTTCGGCGTTGCCAAATTTCAAATCCAGCCCGTTGGTTTGTTCTTTGGTGATAATTCCTTTTTCGTAACATTCCATTGCAAAGGCAATCGTTGCGCCAGCGGCAATGGTATCTACCGCGTATTCGTTGCAAATTTGATTCGCCACCGAAACCGCCGCTAAATCATCCACGCCGCAGTAAGAGCCAAACGCGCCGAGTGTTTCGTATTCCGGTCCGCCGTAGCGCGCGTCCACCTTGCCTTCAATTTCTACCACGCGCTTGCATCTGACTACGCAAGCGTGACAGGTGTCGCGTTCTTTGAGGATGGTCTCCGCCATCTTCTCGCCGCTGATGGGCTCGCAACCCTCAAATTGACCTTCGGTGTAGTTGCGCGTGGGCAATGTGCCAATGGTGTTGTTGAACATCACTACCACTGCCGTTCCGAATTTTGCCAGCCCGTCCATGTCTCCATTTTCTGGCAGGGCTTTGGGACCAATGCGGTTGAGCTCGGTCAGCGCTTTGGGGTTGGCAATTTGGGCTTTCTTTGTGCCGCGCACAACCACCGCTTTGAGATTTTTGGAAGCCATTACCAGCCCCATGCCCGTGCGTCCGTTGTGGCGGTTAGACATGCTGACGAGTGAGGAGAACAGCACGCCATTTTCCGCGCCAATGCCATGCTGAAGAATTTCGGCTTTGGGGTCAATCTCGCGGTGAAGAATATCATCCACTTCGCCGCTTAACTTGCCCATCAGATGCGCCGCGTCTTTGAGTTCCGCTTTGCCCTCTACAATGGAAAGATACATCGGCTTGGCAGATTTTCCTTTAATGACAATGCCATCAAAGCCCGCAAATTTTAATTCGGCGGGGAAGAAGCCGCCGCTTTGCGAATCGCCAATGCCGCCGCTGATGGGCGATTTGGCGTTGGCGTTGAGTCGGCTCTGCCCGCTGATGGGCGCGCCTGTGGCGGGACCGGTGAAGAGGGTTAGCACGTTTTCCGGGCTGAGCGCGTCCGCGCCTTTGGGCATGTCGCGCAGAATGTAATACATTCCCATTGCGCTGCCGCCGAGATATTTGCGGTAAAAAGATTCTTCCGGCTCTTCAATGGTCAAAGCGCCGCTCGTTAAATTGACGTGCAGAATTTTTCCGGTGTATCCGTAGGGCATGAGTTCCTCCATTTGAAATTTTTTTGATTCAATTTTATCCACTTATCCACGAAAACCACGAAGGTTCACGAAAATGTATTGCTTTGTGGCGCTTCGTGAACTTTGTGGATTAACTTATCCACGAATAATACAAAGGTTCACGAGAAAAGCGATTGAGATTCGTGTTGCTTCGTGAACTTTCTGGATAAAAAGTTTACCTCAATTTTTTTCATTATACCCATAGCGCGGGATTTTCCACAAACGAGCATTTCCGAATGTGACGTAAAATTTGATTGTGACGGCTTTTTTCAACATGAACCGCTCCGCTTCTTTCCTAAGGGGAGATGTTGCGCGGCGTGGCGGGCATTTTACGCGCCGCTATTTTACTCGTAGCAGGTTATAATGCCGCCTTTCAATTAAAGAAAACAATAACTCGGAGGAACTGTATGAAAAATATCGGCAAGATTCTTGCGCGAGGGCTGGTCTTATTGATAGTCGTTGCGCTGTTGGCGGGCGCGGGCGGCGTGTATTACTTTAAAAGTTATTTGCCGCAAAAAACGGCGGCGCTTTCCTTCCCACAAACGGATGGGGAACTTTCCGTCTCTGGCTTAAAGGACGCGGTGGATATTTACCGCGACCAAATGGGCATTCCGCATATTTACGCATCCAACGCGCATGATTTATTTTTCGCGCAGGGCTACGTTCACGCTCAAGACCGCTTTTGGCAAATGGATTCGTGGCGGCACATTGGCTCTGGCGAACTGTCTAAAATGTTTGGCAAAGGGCAAGTAGAAACGGATTCCTTTTTACGCACACTCGGCTGGAAGCAGACCGCCGAAGCCGAATGGGAACAACTAGACCCAGAGTCCAAAGACTTTTTGGTCGCTTATGCCGAGGGCGTAAATGCCTACCTGAAAGACCATAGCGGCGAAGCGTTGAGTTTGGAATACGCCGTGCTGAAATTACTCAGCCCCGATTATCAAATTGAAGCGTGGACTCCGATTCACTCCCTTACTTGGGGCAAAGCCATGGCATGGGATTTACGCGGCAATATGGGCGATGAAATTGAACGCGCCGTGCTGCTCAAAACCTTTACGCCGGAACAAGTGGACGAGCTCTACCCGCCTTACCCGCAAGACCATCCCGTCATTGTGAACGAGATGCCCGTTGCGGCGCAGATTCCTAACCACGCCAGCGCCATACAGCCCTTCGCTTTGGGCGCGGAATTAGAACAAACGCAGGCAAACCTTGCTATCCTCAATGACGCGCTCGGCGAGTGGAACGACGGCATTGGCTCAAACTCTTGGGTTATCTCCGGCGACCTTACCAGCACCGGCAAGCCTCTGCTCGCCAACGACCCGCATCTCGGCATTCAAATGCCGTCCATTTGGTATCAAATTGCCTTGCACTGCGTAGGCTGTGATTATGACGTGGCGGGTTTTTCTTTTGCGGGCGTGCCGGGCGTGGTCATTGGGCATAACGCCAACATCGCTTGGGGCTTCACCAACGTAGGACCAGACGTGATGGATTTATACGTTGAAAAAGTCAATCCTGAAAATCCCAATCAATATGAGGTTAATGGCAAGTGGGTGGATTTCCAAACCCGCGAGGAAACGATTGAAGTTGTGGGCGGCGAACCTGTTTCCATCACCGTAAAAAGCACGCGGCACGGTCCCGTCATTTCAGAATCTTATGGACCGCTCAAAGACACCGGCGACCCAAAAGACAAAGAATTTGAAGCCTTCAAAGACCGCGCCGGAATAGACCTGCCCGCGCAGTACGTCATCTCGCTGGCGTGGACGGCGCTCACGCCCTCCACGCCCTTCCAAGCCATTTGGGGTTTTGATAAAGCCGCCAACTGGGAAGAATTTCGCAAAGCCGCCAGCGGCTTTCATGTTCCCGCGCAAAATCTTGTTTATGCCGACACGCAAGGCAACATTGGCTATCAAATGCCGGGCGATGTTCCCATTCGCAAAAATGGCGATGGGCGTTTCCCTGTGCCGGGCTGGACGGACGACTACGAATGGACGGGCTTCATTCCCTTTGAGGAATTGCCTTACGCTTTCAACCCCAAAGAAGGCTACATCGTCACCGCCAACAATCAAGTTCACCCGCGCAACTATCCCTACTTTATCAGTAGCGATTGGGATTACGGTTTTCGCGCCAACCGCATTGTAGATTTAATTGAATCCGCGCCCGGCAAAATTGACGTTGCCTACATCCAATCTATGCACGCGGATTCTTATGACGCTAACGCGGAAATTTTCGTCCCGTTGATTCTCGCTTCGCCGCTGAAAGATTCCTACCCGCAAGACGCCGCGCTGCTGACGGGCTGGGATTATCAAGCGACCTCAGACTCTGCCGCCGCCGCAATCTTTGAATCTTTCTGGCGGCATCTTGTTCAAAACGCTTTCAACGATGACATGCTGGAACGTTACGCGCCCGCAGGCGGCTCGCGTTATAGTTTGGTCTTGCAACAAATGACGCAAACCCCCAACAATTTCTTTTGGGACGACAAAACCACCGCCGATAAAACTGAATCCATGCAGGATATTTTCAATACATCTTTTGCGGATGCGATTAAAGAATTGGAAGACGTTTTTGGCAAAGACCGCGCCAAGTGGAACTGGGGCGAATTGCACGCCGCCACATTTGAAAATGGCACGCTTGGCAAATCTGGCGTAGGACTCATTGAAGACCTCTTCAATCGTGGTCCCTTCCCTGTGGGCGGCGGCAGAATCAGCGTAAACGCCACTGGCTGGTCTGTGGTGGATGGCTACGAAACCAACTGGCTGCCTTCCATGCGGATGATTGTGGATTTCAACGACCTGAATAATTCGCTCACGGTTCACACTACCGGTCAATCTGGACACGCCTACGCCCCGCATTATGACGACATGGCGAAGATGTGGGCAGAGGTGAAGTATTACCCCATGTGGTGGAATCAAGACTCCGTCATCAAGGATGCGGAAGCGCATTTGAAACTTCTTCCGTAATGTAAAAGCGGGGCGCGTCCATGACGCGCCCCGCTTTTTTTTCGGGGTACAATAGCGCACATCTCATCAAAAAGGAAAATTTATGTCTCTAATTCCCTCTCGTAATCAGGTGGATAAAAAATATAAGTGGAATGCCGAAAGCGTTTTCAAAAATCAAAAAGAATGGCAAGCGGAAATAAAAAGTATTGTAGCCTCGCTGCCTGCCTTGAAAAAATTTGAGGGGAAATTAGGAGAAAACCCAGAAACGCTCGTCAAAGCCTTTGCCGCTATTGAAACCTTAATGGCTCGCGTGGCGCGCGCCTATGTGTACGCGGGCTTTTCCTATAATGTGGATACGACAGACCAAAGCGCCGCCGCCATGATGGGGCAAGCGCAAGCCATGTATGGTCAGGTGGCGGGCGCGGTTGCCTTCCTCAACCCGGAGTTGCTCAAAGTGGGGAAGAAAAAACTCGATTCGTGGATGCGGCAAAATTCCAAGTTGGCGGCGCAAAAGCACAACATTGAAAATCTTTTTCGGAAGCAGGCGCATGTTCGCTCTGGCGAAGTGGAAGAATTGCTCGGCATGGCAGGCGACCCGCTGAGCGGCGCGGGATACATCAGCTCCATGCTGACGGGCGCGGATTTCAAATTTACTCCCGCTGTGGATAGCAAGAGGAAAAAAATAGAAGTGACGCAGGGCAATTTTCACACCGCGCTGATGGAACACTCCGACCGCAAAGTTCGCCAGAGCGCTTTTGAAAGTTATATGGACAAGCATCTTGAATATAAAAATACGCTTGCCGCCGCGCTGACTACTTCCATTAAATCCAATATTTTTTATGCGCGCGCGCGCAACCACAAAGATTCGCTCTCCGCTTCGCTGTTTGAGAACAACATCCCCGTGGAAGTGTTTCATAACTTAATTGATACTTTCAAAAAACATTTGCCAACGTGGCAGCGTTATTTTGAACTGCATCGCAAAGTCTTAAAGCAAAAAGACATTGCCTACTATGATATGTGGGCGCCGATGTCTCCTAAAAAAGTTAAAGTTCCTTTTGGGCAGGCTGTGGATTACATCTGCGATAGTCTTGCGCCAATGGGTAAGGATTACACGGATGTTCTTCGCAAGGGCTGCCTCAAAGACCGCTGGGTGGATATTTACCCCAACAAGGGAAAATCCAACGGCGCGTTTTCATGGGGCGCGCCCGGCACGCATCCGTTTATTATGATGAGCTACACCGATGACGTATCGAGCATGAGTACGCTGGCGCATGAACTCGGTCATTCCATGCACTCGTACCTTACTTGGAAAAATCAGCCGCTGGCGTACGCCGACTATTCGCTCTTTGTGGCGGAAGTCGCTTCAAATTTCCATCAAGCCATGTTGCGCGGACATTTGCTCAAAACCGTCAAAGACCGCAATTTCTTAATTGCGCTCATTGAAGAAGCGGTTGGCGGAAACTTCTTTCGCTATTTTTTTCAAATGCCTACGTTGGCGCGTTTTGAATTGGAGACGCATCAGCGCGTGGAACGCGGCGCGGCGCTGACCGCTGATTCTATGAATGACCTCATGGCGGATTTGTTCGCGGAGGGCTTTGGTCCAAAAGTCAAAATAGACCGCCCGCGCGTGGGGATGATTTGGTCCACTTTTGGTCACTTATTTTCAGATTACTATGTGTATCAATACGCCACTGGCATTTCGGGCGCTCATGCTCTTTCCGGTAGAATTTTGCGCGGCGAACCCAACGCCGTGAGCGACTATCTCGGCTTCTTAAAATCCGGCTCGTCCGCGTATCCGCTGGATGTACTGCGGAAAGCCGGCGTGGATTTAACCGCGCCCAAGCCCGTGGAAGAAACGTTTGCGGTGATGGAATCTTATATTGATAAGTTGGAAGAATTGGTCGGCTAGACTCCCAATACATTTTTTAGGAAAATAGGTTATGGCACAAACACAAGTTGCATGTCCCCGTTGTCGGCAGCCGGTCACTGCCAATGTTGAACAGTTGTTTGACGTGACGCAAGACCCTGCTGCCAAGCGCCGCTTGTTAAGCGGGCAGGCGAATTTTATTCAATGCCCTACCTGCCGATATGAAGGCAGGTTGGCGACTCCCATTGTGTACCATGATAACGAGAAGGAGTTGCTCTTAACCTTCTTCCCGCCGGAATTGGCTCTGCCGGTACATGAGCAAGAGAAGATGATTGGTCCATTAATTAAGCAGGTGATGGATAAATTGCCGCCCGAAAAACGCAAAGGCTATTTGCTCAGTCCGCAGGCAAACCTGACTTACGAGTCGATGATGGAAACGATTCTTAATAAGGACGGCATTTCCTCCGAGACGCTCAAAGCGCAGCAGGAGCGCGTGCAGTTGATTGAGAAGTTGATTCAGATGACTTCTGGCGATGCGCGCGCGGAAATGTTAAAGCAAAACGCGGCGGTGATTGACGAGCAGTTTTTTGCGTTGTTTAGCCGCATTGCTCAAAGCGCCATGCAAAGCGGGCAGGAGCAAATGGCGCGCGCGTTGATTGAATTGCAAAAACAATTGTTGGAAGAAACCGACTTTGGCAGGCAGTTGAAGCAAACGGTGGAAGAGATGGAAGCCGCTACCAAGACTCTGCAAGAGGCGGGCTCCAGTTTGACGCGCGAGAAACTGCTCGACCTTGTGTTGGATGCGCCGAGCGAAGCGAGGATTCGCGCTTATGTTTCGCTGGCTCGCAGCGGCATGGATTATGCCTTCTTCCAAAATTTGACGGAGAAGATTGACAAGGCGGCGGGCGAGGAAAAGACGCGACTCGAACGAATTCGTGAGACGTTGCTTGGCTTTACCGCCGAGGTGGATAAGCAGTTGGAGGCGCGTTTTAAGCAGGCGCAGGGCTTTATTGAGTCGTTGTTGAAAGAGGCGGATGTGGAAGCTGCCACGCGCGCCAATTTGGAAGCCTTTACGCAAGAGGCGGTGGATATTGCTCAACAGATGTTGCAGCAGGCTTCGCAGAAGAATGATTATGAGCGTATGGGCAAGTTGCAAAAAATGCTGCAGATTTTGCAAGAAGCGACCACGCCGCCTGAGTATGCGTTGATTGACCAATTGTTGCAAGCGCCGGACGCCGCCGCTTTGGAAAAAGCGTTGAACGATAATGACGCGATGATGAGCGACCAATTTGTGGAGGCGTTGAATGGGCTTGTTAATCAGATGGAGCAACAAGGCGAACAAAACCCGGAGGCGAAAGCGCTGGTTGGTAAGTTGAGCGAGGTGTATCGCGCTGTATTGAAGTATGTGATGAAAAAAAATATAGGCAAGTAAAACTGCCAAATAAAAAGCGGCGCTCGTGAGAGCGCCGCTTTTTTTTATTGCTTTGAGTCTATTTGACCAGCTCTACCGTCGGGGTGGTGTATTCGCGGCGGTTGAGGTCTTGTTGGTACTCCACGGAGACGCTTGCGTTGCCGTTGGAGGTGATTCTGTAGCCAATGATTTGCGAGTTGATTGCGCCCGCGCCCGCGTTACCGCGGAAGTCTATGCAGGCTGCCGGAGCTAGCACTGTTCCGTATAAGTTGCCGCCGCCGTTGCCGCGATAGACAATGCTCTGCGGTCCATGTTGGAAGGATTGGCAGGCGTCTGCTTGATTGGCGGGGGGTTGTACTACCATGTAGTAGCTGGAGAATTCTCCTGTGTTGGTGGGCGTGCCAGAGAAGCCGCCGCCGCCCGCGAATTTCAGGTCAAAGCTGGGGTCGGTGACGTAGAGGGTGGCGTTGTTGAGAACAATATCCGTGCCGTCAAAGACATCAAACTCAGAGATGCAGTAGATGCCGTTAGAGAAAGTCACCGTGTTGGGGACATCTTGCTTGCTGGCGTAGTTTACTGCAATGCCTGTATCGCCTGCGGTGCCATCGCACGGATTTTCAGGAACGAGGGCTTTAATATCTTCGTAATCGTACTTCATGCTTGCTTGATTTGTATTCATGCAAGAGAAGTTGCTTGCGCCCGCGACTGTGGTCACGCACTCGCCATTGAGATTGACGGAGCTTGTATTTTTCGCGTCCGCGCAACCGTTGGAGAAGATACCGCCGCCTAACACGGACCAATCTACCGCGCCGCTTTGACCGCTGTCAAAACCGCAGTTGGTTGTGCTGGGGTCTAGCGCTACTACTGAGTTGCCGTCAAATAACGGTTTCACTTCGCTGGGCGTTACGCGCGCAATGGCGGTGGTGGTTGTTCCGATTTGGTCAATGCCCAGCACTACGCCGAAGGAAGCGGGGATGTAGGACGTGACTTTGACTTCAATGTAGTTCGGGTCGCAGAGGTAAGCATTGGTGTCTTGCGAGTCGTTTACGCCGTCATTGTCGTCATCGTCATCGTGTTCGTTGTCTATACCGTCTCCGTCTTTGTCGTCGTCTTCATAGTCTTTTATGCCGTCGTTGTCGTCATCATCATCGTGACCATCGTCTATGCCGTCGCCGTCATTGTCGTGTTCGTTGTCGCCGTTGTCGCCGTGGTCGTCTTCGTCTTTTTCGCCGTCATTGTCGTCATCGTCATCGTGTTCGTTGTCTATGCCGTCTCCGTCTTTGTCGTCATCTTCATGGTCTTTTACGCCGTCATTGTCGTCGTCGTCATCGTATTCGTCGTTTAAACCGTCGTGGTCGTTGTCGTGCTTTTCGTCTTCGTCTTCATTGTCTTTTTCGCCATCGTTGTCGTCGTCATCGTCTTTATCGTTCTTTATTCCATCGCCATCGCGGTCATCGTCTTCATTGTCTTTGATGCCGTCGTTGTCGTCGTCATCGTCTTCTCCGTCTTTTATGCCGTCATGGTCGTTGTCGTGGTCGCTGTCTTTTATGCCGTCGTTGTCGTCGTCATCGTCTTCTTCGTTGTCTTTTATGCCGTCATTGTCGTCATCATCGTCTTTATCGTTTTTTATTCCATCGCCGTCACGGTCATCGTCTTCGTGGTCTTTGATGCCGTCGTTGTCGTCATCGTCATCTTCATTGTCTTTGATGCCGTCGTGGTCGTTGTCGTGGTCTTCGCCGCTGCCATGGTCGGAGTCGTGGTCGTCGTCTTCGCCATCGCTGTCGTGGTCGTCTTCGTCTTTTATGCCGTCGTTGTTGTCGTCATCGTCTTCGTGGTCTTTCTCGCCATCGCCGTCTTTATCGTCGTCATCTTCGTCTTTTATGCCGTCATTGTCGTCATCGTCATCTTCGCTGTCTTTGATGCCGTCGTTGTCGTTATCGTGGTTACTCGCGTCTTGCGGCGGCGGGCAGGCGAAAATTCCCGAAGAGGGCGGGTTGTTTACGGTGACGACGCTGGTCACTTTGTCGTCGCTGTATCCGTTGGCGAGTGCGGTGGTAAACGCCGCGTTGTAAATATCCTCGCCGCGAGTCATGGCAAGCGCCGCCGCCATCACAGCGGAATCGGCTGCGCCTTGCGCGCGGCGCGTATCGGCGTAGGCTCTGCCGCCATCCACCGTTAAGCCAACCAAGCCTACCAGCCCGATAATCGCAAAAACGATTAGGACGATGGCTTGTCCGCTTTGTTTGTTTTTGAAGTTTTTAAACATTGCATTCTCCTTTTGAGTAGTCTCGCGCCGCGTTGAGCGACGTCGAGGGAAACTTATGGGGAGAATATAACTTTTTGTCTTTTTTGCGTCTGTAAGGAATGTTTGACAATTTATATGGGAGTTAGCCCGTGCTTAATGGCAAGCCGCACCAACTCCGGCAAGTTTTGAACGTTCAATTTTTCCATCAGACGGCTGCGGTACGTTTCCACCGTTTTAGGGGAGAGGGCTAATTTTTCGGCGATGGCGGCGCTGGTGGCGCCTTCCACCGTCAATTGCAGCACTTCGCGTTCGCGCTGACTTAGAGATTCAAATGGGCTATGATTTTCGCGTAGGCGTGCATTGACAAGCGTAGGCAAATCATCCAATTTTTTGCTTTTATAAGTCTGATTTTGATACACCGCCCGAATCGCTTTGACCACTTCTTCGCTTGCCGATTCCTTAAGTAGGTAGCCTTTTGCGCCCGCTTGCAGGGCGCGGTAAATGTGTTCCGAGTCGGAGTGTACCGACAAGATGATAATTTTGACGGCGGGCATTCTTTCCAAAACCTTGCGCGCCGTATCTATCCCGTTTAATTCGGGGATCGTGATGTCCATGAGAACGACGTCTGGTTTGGCGGCAAGGATTCCGCTCAATGCGGCGCGTCCATCTTCGGCTTCGCCGACTACTTTCATATCGCTTTGTAATTCTAGCAACGCCCGCAGCCCCTCGCGCAAGATGCGGTGGTCGTCCACGAGAAAAATACGAATCATGTTATGCCTTCTTTCAGCCTCAAGGTGATGCGTGTTCCCTTGCCACGTTCAGATTTAACTTCCAGCGCCGCGTCTATGGCGCGCGCCCGTTCGCTCATAATGGTCAGCCCCCAGTGGAAGGGTTTTTCTTGAACGGCGCGCAAGTCAAACCCAACGCCGTCATCGGATATGGATACGATAACGCCGCCCGCTTCTTCGCGCAGATGAATCTCTACCCGCTGAGCGTGGGCGTGTTTGGCGATGTTGTTCAGCGCCTCTTGCATAATGCGAAACACGCCGATTTCTGTCGCGGCAGATAAACGCGCGCCGTCGGGCAGCGTGTTTTGTACGCGGGCGAAAATACCTGCCCGTTTAGAGAAGCGCTCCGCGTACCAGTTCAACGCGGCAATGAGTCCGTAATGCTCCAACATGGGCGGCAGAAAATCCGCCATCAGGTTGCGGATGCGCGCAATGCTTTCTTCTACAATTTGACGAGTGTCTCGAATGCGAGCGAGAACTTGCGTTTGTTCTGTTTGCAGCAATTGCTCAAACACCGAGAGATTGACGTTGATAGCGGTTAAGTTTTGCCCTATGCCGTCATGCAGTTCATTGGCAAGGCGTTTCACCTGCTTTTCTTGCAGGGTCACCAATTGTTGAGCGTAGCCGCGCAACTCTTTGCGTTTTTTTTGCTCGCTCTCAAAGAGTTTGGCGTTTTGAATAGACATGGAAAGCGGGCTGGCAATGCTGCGTAGATAGGCAATTTCATCTTCTTTGAATGGAACAATCCACGCGGCGTTTCTTATGACGAACATAACGCCCAGCGCGCTCTCGCGTCCTGTCAGCGGAATTCCAATTACGCCGGTGAGCCCGTGTTTTTTTAGCAGGGGGAGTAATTGCGCCGGAAATACTTCACAGGCTTGCTCGTAAGTTAACGCTTGATGATTAAAGGGCTTTTTGCTTTGCACAAGCAGCGTGCTTAATTTGGCGGTTTTGAGCGTGGACTCGTTTTCTTCAATTAATCTTTCCGCTTGGCGCGTTACTTGCGCGTCTCGATGAGATACGGCTTCAACACGCAAATGGAATTCGTCTTCGGCGGCGAGGGCAATAACGCATCCATCCCCAACGAGGCGGGCAATTCCTTCCGCTACTTGTCGCAGCAGGCTGCGATAGTCGCTTGCGTTTTCCAGCAACATAATGGAAAAATTCGCCAGAAGTTCGGCGCGTTCTTTTTCCGCCAATAGCGATTGGTTGGCTTTTTGCGTTTCGTCTGAGCGCGCGCGCACTTTGCTGTCTAATTCCTGCGTGAGCAGACGTAAATTTTCTTCAATGTGTTTTTGTTCGGTGATGTCCTGCGCGAAGCCTATCAGCGCGGTAAATGTTCCATCTGCATTAAAGATGGGTTTGGCTTTTTCTTTAATCCAGCGAATTTGCCCATTTTTTAAGATGCGATGTTCAAGGTCGTATTCCTCGCCGCGCAGCGCGGATTGCCAGCGCATGTTTACATAATCTAAGTCGTCCGGGTGAATGTGTTGAGCGAATGCCCCGTAGGACATTGGTTCATCTTTTGAAGCGCCAAAAATTTTATACGTTTGCTCTGTCCATGTCATGCGCCGCGTTTCAAAATCATATTCCCATGCGCCAATTTGCCCCGCCTCTTGCGCCGCTTGCAGGTAGTAATGCTGTTTGCTTAATTGTTCCTGACTTTCACGCAGCCGTTCGGCGGATTCGATTTCTGCGCGGTAGAACTTTAAATCGCGCTGACGCAGCGCCAACGCCAAACCCAACCCGGCGGCGATGACCAGCGAGCCGACCAGCACAAGATTTTGCCAAAGATATTTGTACGCTGGCGCGTAGGATTCAGACGCGTCTTCACTGGCGACCAAAATCCAATTTGAATTGGAAATGGGTTGCGCCGCGGCAATTTTCTCAACGCCGCGAGAATCTACGCCTTCAATATTATCCCTCGCGCCGAGCGCGGCTTGCGCGGCGATATTGGTTTTATCGCTTAAGGGGATTCTTATCCGCAGCGCGGAGGCGTTTTGATTTCTTAACGCGCTTAAAATTAGCGCGTTATTTTCCTCAACGCGGATGAGAAAAGCGCCCGAAGAGACGCTGTTTGTGGCGGGCGTGTTCAGGTAGGCAAATAGATAGTCTTGCGCGTTAGCGCGTAGAATAACGCAGCCAATCGCCGCGCTGCTGGCGTTTTCTTTATCCGTCACGGGAATTGCCAACCCGAAATAAATTTGCCCGTTGCGTTCATCTTGATATAAATCTATAAGCTCTACTTCTTTAGATTTCATTGCCGCTTGCGCCGTTTGGAGCGCAAGCGGGCTAAGCGCTTCGCCTTCAATGGTAGCGATAAGAATCTTGCCTTGATTATCAAGCAGAAATACGCCGTCAAACTGTTCGTCTTCTTGGTAGGCTTTTAGCCAGTCTATAATATATTTGCGCTCGGCGGCATTTTTGGGGTTTTGTTCGTATCGTTTAATAATCTCATAGAATGCGCTATTGTTATAAATATAATTTGCGTCATCGTAAATTTCTTCCAACAGGTCGTTCAATTCTTCAGCGCGGCGGAGCGCCAGAGCGCTTGTGCGTATTTGCGCTTCCGCGCGAGCGTTCTGCTTTGCTTTGACGTATGCGCCGTAACTATATAAAAACACCGCAAGAGTTAGCGCAATAAAAATCCAAATAGAAAGAAGGAGGGTGCGTTTTTGAGTCGCTTCAAATTGTTTCATGCTGGCTTTCCTTTTGAGGGATGATTTTACGCCTGTCTTTGAAAATGATATACTGGCAATGTCATGAACAAAATGTTTTTACGCTCCGCTCGCAAGTTTTTGGGCTTAACTGTCATGCTAGGGTTTTCGCTGGCTTGCATTTCCCCATGGGCGGCAGCGCCCACGCCAACCACTTTTCCTATGGCGAATGCTTTGCAAACTTTAGATTCTTCAGTGGCAGAAACTGCCGCCGTTGCCGCTACGCAAACCGCCCTGTTGCGCCCGCCGACCTTAACGCCCACTATTACGCGCGCGCCTTCGCAAACGCCTGCTGTCGCTACGCCTTCGCCTACTTTTTTGTTTTACCTTGTTTCCACCGCCACAGTAGATTTGCCCATAGAGCCGACCAGCGCGGCGCTAAACGCAACCGCCACTTATCTCAGCGTAAACAATTTGGTGGATATTGGCGGCATTGCAATTCCCGCCATTCCAACCGAAAAATATACCCACGAAAATGAATGGCGTTGTATTGTGCGTTACCATCCAAATCCAGAAGTGGCGCCGAACCAAAAATTTGACGCGTACTGGGACGTAACCAATACGGGCTGGGATGCGTGGACTTCCAGCACGGTAGATTTTGTCTACAAGGGCGGTCTTCGCCATGACGGTTCAACGGGCATACAAGATATTCGTTCCACCGTAGGCTTTGGAAAATCCATCAGCGTGGGCGCAAAATTTGTCGCGCCGCGCCGCGTTGGCGTGTATAACTCGCGTTATGTGTTGCGCGTGGACGCTACATGGAAGACAGAATTTTGTAATTTAAAGATGACTGTTACCGTCAAGTAGATATTTTTCCCATAAACCATAGCCTTCATTTCTGCGCTGTTCGCGCCGCTCATGTTGCTGATGAATTTCTTCCACATGAACGGCTTTTTCTTCGATGGCGGCTTCTAGCCAGAGGCGTCCTTTTTCCGCGCTGGCGTGGCTGCCCGCGCCATACGCGCCGGTTTTAGAATCGTCGTACCAGGGCGGGTTGGCAATCAGCGCGCCGCCTTCTATCCAATCCATATAATAATCCGGCGTGGCGATGAAATCCGTCTCGTCCACAACTCTTTCCATTTGGCAGAGATGGGGGCGCAGATGCAGCATGTACGAAGTCTCTAACTCTCCGGCGTGACCCATGCCGCCGATGGGCGAAGTACGATATTTTTCCAGCGCCGCCGCGCCAATTTTAGCGGAGGTATGCAGCCAAGCGGTGGCGCAGAAAATGCGGTTGTGACGCTCGCCCGCGTACTTGACGACATTGACTAAAAAGGAGGAATTGCCGCCATGCCCGCTCATCAAGTAGAAGCGGTCAAAGCCGCGCGCTACCAATTGGTCAATCACCGCCAGCCAAAAATCTTCAAAGGCGCGCCCGCCCGCGTTGAGCGTAGCGGCAAAGGCGGCGCGGTATGTGCTGACTCCGTATGGCATGACGGGCAGGCTATAACAACGCGCCGAAATTTTTTCCACTATGCCTTTTGCTATCGCTCCAATGATGACCGTATCCACGCACAGCGGCAGATGAAAGCCGTGCTGTTCGGTGTGACCAATGGGGATGAGGATGACTTTTCCGCGCTCTTCATCGGGCGGAGTGAATCTTGGCGTGGCGGAACTGGTCGTAACGGGCTGGCGCAATACACCTATTGGCGCGGCGGATTGCAAGCGAAAGCCTTGCGGCGCAAGCGCATAGACGCGGCTGAAGCCGTCATCGCGCAGGCTATCTAGCAGGTTGATGAGGTATGGTTCAAAAATTTGCTCTGGCACGTCTAGCCCGCTGTTGCGCCAACCAAAGGGGATGGGCGGCAGCAGCCCCGCTTTGAGCGGATTCCCCAACTGCCCGGCGAGAAGGTCGAGGTCGTAGCCCGCGCCCAGCGGGAGGATGAGCGGCGTATCGCGCGGCAGGTTTGCCACCGCATCCCACGTCAGTTCTTCATAGGCAAAAAAATCGGTCATGGGTAAATGACCTCCGGCATAAGATACCAATCCAGAAAGCGCTCCATGCGTTCATAGACATCTTGCAGATTTTCGCGGCGCAGAAAGCCGTGCGGCTCGTCTTCGTAGGTTTTGTATTCAAACACCTTGTCGTGACGCTTTAACGCCTCAACCCATTCTTCGCTGGCTTCGGGCGGGACGATGGTATCGAGCAAGCCGTGCAGAATTAAGACCGGCTTTTGAATGTTCTTTACGTCTTGAATGGGCGAGCCTTTCATGTAAATTTCCATTTGTTTTGCGGGATGTCCGAGGAAGATTTCGGTATAGACGCGCAGGCGTTTTTCACATTGCGCCCACGAGCTGATTAAGTTTGAGTCGCCGTATTTTGCCACGCCGCAGGCAAAGAGATGTTCCGGGTCGCGTGAAAGCGCGTTGATGGTCATGTACCCGCCGTAGCTGCCGCCCGCAATGGCAATGCGGTCTGGCTTGATGTCGCGGAAGTGATGCAGGTACTTGGCGGCGTATAAACAATCCTGGGTGTCGCCTACGCCCCAGTCATCATAGTTGGCGCGCTCAAATTCAATCCCATAGCCGGTGGAGCCGCGATAATTGGGGGCGAGGTAGGTGTAGCCTTTGGCGGTGAAGTATTGCGCCAGTTCATCCCATCCCAATACATATTGGTCTTTGGGTCCGCCGTGCGGGTAAACAATTGCCGCGCCGTTGGGTTTTTGCGGGCGGTAGAGGAAGGCGGGAATTTTCAGCTTGTCATAACTTTTATAGGTCACGGCTTGCGGCATGACCAGTTTGTTCTTTTCCATCGCCGCAGGGTTAGAGAAGGTCAGTTGGGCGACTTTCTTATCCGCCATATTCATGCGGTACAGGTCGGGCGGCAGCAGCGGGCTTTCAAATTCAAAGGTGATGTAACTTCCGTCTGCGGACCAGTTAGGGTTGGTGTGCAGTCCCATACTGCTTTTGAGCTCGGTCAGCGCTCCGCTGTGCGGGTCGCAGAGGAGGAGGTCAAACGCGCCGCCGCGATTCAGCGAGATGAGGATTTGTTTTCCGTCCGGTGACCACGCATATTGAAATACATCATGCCCACTGTGAGTCAGTTGGCGCAACCCCTCGCCATTTGGTTGAATGAGATAGAGTTCCTCGCGCCCGCTTTCTTGTGAGATGAAGGCAATTTGCTTTCCATTTGGCGACCAGCGCGGCATCTGGGCGCGGGTGGAGGGTTTGCCGTAGAGGATGGTTTGTTTGCCGCTGGAAACTTCCAGCAGAACAATATCCAGCCGATTGAGGTCATCTGCGCGGCGCAGCGTATAGGCGATGAATTTTCCGTCGGGCGAAGGTTGCGCGTCCCAGTGGTCGCCCTGCTTGTCATTGGTCAGCGCGCGCAAAAAATTTCCTTCGCGGTCTGCAAGGATGAGTTGGTCGGTTTCGTAGCGTTCCACCGAGAGAATTAAGCCTTTGGAATCCGGCATCCAACGCGGGCTACTGGCGGCGCTGGTAAAGTCGGATATTTTTTGGGGAATGCCGCTATCACGCGGCAGGATGTGAACGTGACCATTAATTCCAAATGCCAGCCATTCGCCATCGGGCGACCATTGCGGAATTTCATCATCCCAATAAATTGCCAGCGGGCGGTCTGTGGTCATGCGTTTGCCCCAGCCGCCTTGCGCGGAGATGACAAAAACATCCGAGAGAGTTTCGCTATCCATGATGTAGGCAATCTCGCCTTGAGTGGAAAGCATGTGGGAGCGAATCCGTTGGAGGGCGGTGAGCAGCGAGAGATTCCAGCCGGGCGGCGGCTGTAAATCTGGGCGTTTGAGGGAAATCCAGCCGTTGCGTTCATATTTCTCGGTGAGTTTGATTGGGTTCTCCATGTCATCTCCTTTTGATTGATTGTACCAGCGCGGGCGGACGCGCTTTACAGGTTCTCTTGTGAGGATATAATTGGTCTGATTGGAAAATCAAAGGAAGAGGAGAGATACTATGAAACAAAAATTGTTTTACGTTCTTACTCTGGCGGCGGTTTTGCTTTCCGCCTGCGGAGGCGGCGCGGCGACCCAAGCGCCCGCTCCTGTTGTGACTGATGCGCCCACAGAGCAAGCCGCCAGTTCCATGCTCTACATCGGCTGGATTGGCAAGCCCGATACCCTTAACCCGGCTTACGCATTTTTGACAGAATCCTACGTTATCTTTGATATGGTCTATTCTGTTTTGGTGACGGAAAGCGCCAGCGGGGAATATGTCGGCGGGCTGGCGAAGGATTGGTCTGTCTCTGCGGATGGTTTGACGTGGACGTACCACCTCAAAGACGGCATCAAATGGCATAACGGCGAAGACTTCAAAGCCGAACAAATGGTTTGGGCAATTAACGCCATTATTCAAGACCCTGACGGTTGGGCGGCTTCTTCTAGTTATGTTGCGGGCTTTACCGAAGTCACCGCGCCGGATGATAAGACCGTGCAGATTGTGACCGAGTATCCAATTTCCAATATGGATTACCGCGTCTCTTTCCTTTATGCGGTTTATCCGCCGGATTTTGAATCTTTTACCACGCCCGAAGATTTGCAAAACTTCCTCAACTTTGAGGTGATTGGCACGGGTCCCTTCAAAATGCGTACCTTTGACAAGGATACCGGCGTTCTCATTCTCGACTCCTTTGCGGATTACATGGGCGGCGCGCCAAAATTTGACGGCATTACCTTCCAAACTTTTGACAACACAGACGCGATGATTCAAGCCTTGAAAGCGGGCGAAATTGACGTGGTAAACGAAGTCCCCGCCAGCGCTTTTGAAACGGTCAAAGGCTTTGAAAACGTCACCGCGCTTGCGATGGACGGGCGCTATTTTAACGAGCTAATCATCAACTCGGTGGACGCTAATAACGACCCGGCGCCCACCGGCAACCCTGCCTTGCAAGACCCCGCCGTGCGCCTCGCTATTGCCCACGTCATCAACAAACAGGATATTGCGGATGTGGTCATGCAGGGACTCGCCACGCCCGGCGCTTCCATCATCCCGCCTACTTTGGGCGGCGGCTTCTGGCAGAGTCCTAACATTCAGGATATTCCTTTTGATATTGCGGAAGCAAACCGCATTCTCGATGAAGCGGGCTATACCATTGGCGGAGACGGCGTGCGTCAAAAAGGAGAGTTGCGCCTTGAATTTCGTTTGCAATTCCCGTCAGACTCTGCCGTTTATCCGCGCATTGCAGATATGATGGCGGATTGGTTCGGGCAGGTCGGCATGAAAGCCAACCCCGAAGCCGTTGACCCGGACAGCCTTGTCGCAGCCACCACCCCAGCCGGTGATTATGACCTCGTCCTTTGGGGCTGGGGACCCGACCCAGACCCAGACTTCATCCTCTCCGTGCTGACCACCGACCAATTTGTGGATGGCGGTTGGAGCGACAGCGGCTATCACAACCCCGATTATGACCAACTTTACCTTGACCAGCAGCAAGCGGTAGATAAAGCCGAACGCCAAAAAATAATTTGGGAAATGCAGGAAATGGTCTTCAATGACCGCCCCTACATTGTGCTACATTACGAGAAGATGCTGCAAGCCTACCGTTCAGACCGCTTTACCGGGTTTGTAGAATCCCCGCTGGGCATTGAAGCGCTTGACTCCATTCTGAATGTTGAACCCGTCCAATAAAATTTCATTTATAGAAAGCCATCCCCTTTCCGCAAGAGAGGGGATGGCTGATTCAAAAGACGAGAGGCGCGCAACCCCATGAATCGCCGCGATTATCTTTTGCGAAAATTTGGCTTGTCGCTAGTGACGATTCTGGCGGTGGTCATCATCAACTTTGTTTTGTTCCGCGTCCTGCCCGGCGACCCCGTTCGTTCGGTCATTGGGCGCAACGTGCGTATTTCAGCGGAGACTCAACAAGCCCTGCGCGAGCAATTTGGGCTGGATAAGCCGGTCTTTCCAGACCAGTTCCTCGATACGCTGCAACAATGGACGCGCGGCAATCTTGGCGTTTCTTGGTCGTTACGTCAGCCGGTGAAGGATGTTCTGCTTTCTAAATTATGGAACACCGTTCTACTCATTGGGCTGGGGCAATTTTTCTCCATCTTCTTTGGGGTGATTTTGGGGCTGCTGGCGGGCTGGAAACACAAGACCTCTTTTGATGTCGGCGCGTTGATTTTTTCTCTCGTGGCGTGGGCAATTCCCACCTTCTGGTTGGGAATCATCCTGCTGGCGGCGGGCAGCGCATGGTTTGGCTTGCCAACGGGCGGAATTGTCAGCCCGGCGAATACGGGCAAACCGCTGTACGAGGTTTTGCCCGACGTGGCGCGACATCTCATCCTGCCGACTTTGACTCTCGCCATTCTCTATCTCGGCGAATATATGCTCATTATGCGCTCTTCCATTTTGGAGGTTCTGAGCGAGGATTACATCCTCACCGCAAAAGCCAAAGGGCTGAGTCATTGGCAGGTTTTGTGGCGGCACGCGCTAAAAAATGCCATGCTGCCCATTGTGACTCTGATAGCCCTCAATCTAGGCTTCACCGTCTCCGGCGCAATTTATATTGAAACGGTTTTCTCTTATGACGGCTTGGGAAAACTTTTTCAGACTGCGCTTACCAAACAGGATTACCCCCTGTTGCAAGGCGCTTTTCTCCTGCTGGCGGTGAGCGTTATCATCGCAAACATGGCGGCGGATGTTTTGTACGCCGTTCTTGACCCGCGCATTAAGGAGTCTTGATATGCGCGAACAATGGCTTATCTTCTCGCGTAGTCTCGCGGAGTTTTGGCGCTCCTTCCGCCGCAACCGCATGGGTATGGTGGGCGCTTTCCTCGTTTTGAGTTCTGTGCTGGCGGCAATTTTTGCGCCCGCGCTGACTCCTTATTCCCCCAAAGAAATCATCCGCGATGAAAACGGGCGCGGCTTGACCTTTGCCCCGCCGTCCCTTCACGCTCCGCTTGGAACAGATGACGCCGGACATGACGTTTGGGCGCAACTGGTTTACGGCGCGCGCATCTCTTTGACGGTGGGATTTATGGCGGGCGCAATTGCCATGTTTGTCGGCAGTTTGCTCGGAATCCTCGCGGGATATTTTGGCGGCGCAATAGATACTTTTCTCATGCGCCTCACTGATATTTTGCTCGTCATCCCAGACCTGCCTTTGATGTTGATTCTGGTCGCCACGCTGCGCCAGATGGACCTGAACGTCTCGCCGCTGACCGTGTTAATTTTCGTCATCGGCTTGCTGTATTGGACCAGCGCCGCCCGTTTGATTCGCTCGCAAGTTTTGACCATTAAAGAACGTCAGTTTGTCGCGCGCGCGCGCGCCATCGGCGCGGGACACGCTCACATTATCCGCCGTCATATTCTGCCCCAAATCATGCCGTTGATTGTCGCCAACTCTGTTTTGATTCTCTCCACCGCCATTCTGGTTGAATCCGGCTTGGCGTTTTTAGGCTTAGGCGACCCAACCCGCCCCTCGTGGGGCGCAATGCTCAACTTTGCCTTTGACCGCAGCGCCGTGACCAATGGCGCGTGGTGGTTTTACCTGCCGCCCGGCTTTGCCATCGTTTGGGTGACGCTTGGCTCTGTGCTGCTTGGCAACGTGCTGGAAGAAATGCTCAACCCGCGCCTTGCCGCTCATCATTTGGAAAGCGCCGAAAATATGATTGCCATTCCAAAGGAGACAAAAGCATGAGCGCGCCGACTCCTTTGCTTTCCGTGCGCCATTTGACCGCCGAATTTCACGCGCCAGATTCAGCGCCCGCCCGCGCCTTGGAAGATGTTTCTTTTGATGTGCTGTCCGGTCAGACCGTTGGCTTGGTAGGCGAATCAGGTTGCGGCAAGACGACTACTCTTATGTCCATCATGCGCTTGCTGCCCGCCAATGGACGTATCACTTCCGGCAGGGCGCTCTTCAAGGGCAGAGACTTGATGCAACTCAGCGAGCAGGAAATGCGCGCCGTGCGCTGGCGCGAAATGGCGATTGTCTTTCAAGGCGCAATGAACGCGCTCAACCCGGTAGTCAAAGTTGGCGACCAAATCCGCGAGGCGATTTTGCATCACAACCTTATGCCGCGAGAAGCCGCCGCGCAGCGCGTGGATGAATTGCTGGAAATGGTCGGCATTCAACGCGCGCGCCGCAACCAATACCCGCATCAATATTCCGGCGGAATGCGCCAGCGCGCCATGATTGCGATGGCGCTCGCTTGCTCGCCCAGCCTGCTTTTTGCGGATGAACCCACCACCGCGTTGGATGTGATGATTCAAGCGCAGGTTTTGCAACTGCTGAAAGACCTGCAAAAAGAACTCGGCTTAACCATTGTTTTGGTGACGCATGACTTGGGAGTTGTTGCTGAAGTTTGCGACTCCGTTGCGGTGATGTACGGCGGCAAGGTTGCTGAATATGGCTCGGCGGATGCGATTTTTAATTCGCCGCAACATCCCTATACCCGCCGACTTTTGGCTTCCTTCCCCAATTTGAATCAACCCGCTGGCGTTCTCACTTCCATCCCCGGCGCGCCGCCGCGCCTGACCGACTTGCCCGCCGGCTGCCGTTTTCATCCGCGTTGCGTGGAAAAAATTGAGGCGTGTGAAAAAAATTCCCCGCCGTTAAAGGCTGCGGGTGAGGGTCATGGCGCGGCTTGTCATCTCCTCAACGGCAGAGAGGCGGATTTCGCATGACCGAATTCACTCTGCAAGCTAAAAACTTAAAAACCTATTTTCGCATCCGTCAGTCCTTGGGGGATGTCTTTGCCCGCCGCGCTGAAAATTTTGTGAAAGCGGTGGACGGCATTTCTTTTGATTTGGCGCAAGGCGAGGTGATGGCGCTGGTCGGCGAATCGGGTTGCGGCAAGACCACCATTGCGCGCGCGTTAATTGGGTTGGAAGAAAAGACCGCCGGGGAGATTCTCTTTCAAGGCGAATCGATTCAGTCCAAAGAATCCATTCAACGACTTCGCCGCAAGGCGCAAATGATTTTTCAAGACCCGTATGAATCGCTCAACCCTCGCGCCACAATTTACGAGATTGTCGCCGAGCCGCTGGTTGTGCATGGCATTGCGCCCAATTGGCAAGAACGTTTGGCGCGGGTGAAAGCCGCGTTGGAAGATGCGGGCTTGCGTCCCCCCGAAGATTATCTGCTGCGTTACCCGCATGAACTTTCCGGCGGTCAGCGTCAGCGCGTGGTGATTGCGGGCGCAATGGTTTTAGAGCCGCAATTGTTGATAGCCGATGAACCCGTCTCCATGTTGGATGTTTCCATCCGCGCTGAAATTCTCAATCTACTGCGCGAGTTGCGTCAGAAGCGCGGCGTGAGCATTCTCTTCATCACGCATGATTTAAGCGCGGTGGCGTATTTTGCCGATAAAATTGCGGTGATGTATTTGGGGCGCATTGTGGAAACCGGCGCGGCGCGCGAGGTGTTGGCGAACCCCAAACATCCTTACACAAAAGCGCTAATTTCGGTCGTTCCTGTTCCCAATCCGCGTCAGCGCCGCGAGCGCATCATTCTGCAAGGCGAAACGCCCAACCCCATTCATTTGCCGACTGGCTGCCGCTTTCATCCGCGCTGCCCGCTCGCGCAGGAAATTTGCAAGACGCAAGACCCGCCCCTTGTGGAAATTTCCGCCACGCATCGCGCCGCCTGTTTGTTGGTGGATTGACGGACTCCAACGACTCCTGTCGTTGGGTTTCAAAAGTCGGGAGGCTTTTGACTCCGTAGTTCAATTGGAATTTTTATGGACATCATTAGTTTACAAAACCCAAAAATTAAATACATTGTCAAATTGCGCGAGAGTAAACGTCAAAGACAACAAGATGGTTTGATGATTGTCGAAGGCGTGGATGAATTGACTCTTGCCCTCAACGCGGGACTTGTTCCAGAAACGCTGCTTCACGCGCCGGAGTTTTCCTCCTCCGCGTCAAAATTTTCCGCGCCTCCGGCTTTTTTCACCGTCACCCGCGCCGTCTTTGAAAAAATTTCCTACCGCGAAAATCCAGACGGCTGGCTGGGAGTTTTCCCCATCCCGCAGACCTCCCTCACAGATTTACATCTGAGTTCCGCCCCGTTGATTTTGCTCGCCGAGTCGGTGGAAAAGCCCGGCAATCTTGGCGCAATTCTCCGCACGGCAGACGCCGCCGCTGTGGACGCGGTCATTGTCGCCGACCCGCGTGTGGATTTGTGGAATCCCAACGTTGTGCGCGCCAGTCGCGGCGCATTGTTCACCGTGCCTAGCGCGCAAACCGATAACGCGGGCGCGTTGGCTTGGCTGCGCGAGAATCATATTCGCATTCTTGCCGCCACGCCCGCCGCCGAAGTGGACTACTCCACTGTGAACATGCGCGAACCGCTTGCCATTGCAGTCGGCACGGAAGACGAAGGCTTGACTGATTTTTGGATGTCGCAAGCCGACCTGCGCGTAAAAATTCCCATGCTGGGCAAGGTGAACTCGCTCAATGTTTCCATCGCCGCCGCCCTCATCACTTATGAAGCCGTGCGCCAGCGCCGCTCTTCCTAATTCCCTAATCCCTAATTACCTACTATGAAATCCCTCTGGCTTGAAAATCGTCAAACCTCCATTCGAGAAATTCCGCAGCCCGCCAAACTCGGCGAGGCGTTAATTAAAGTCCGCGTGGCGGGCATTTGCAGCACCGACCTTGAACTGGTCAAAGGGTACTATCCCTACACCGGCGTACTGGGACATGAATTTGTCGGCGAGGTGGTCAGCGCGCCCGATGTAAACTGGGTGGGCGCGCGCGTGGTTGGCGACATCAACGCCGTTTGTGGGCATTGTGAAGCCTGTCAGAACGGACGCCCCACTCACTGCGAGAATCGCACGGTCTTGGGCATTGTGCAGCGGGATGGGGTTTTTGCTGAATACACCTCCCTGCCGCTGGAAAACTTGCACCGCGTTCCCGACTCTGTTTCTGATGAGATGGCGGTCTTCACCGAGCCGCTTGCCGCCGCGTTAGAGATTCAACAGCAGGTACAAATTCACCCGACAGACCGCGTGTTGGTGGTGGGCGCGGGGCGGCTGGGGCAACTCATTTCGCAGACGTTGGCGCTGACCGGCTGCGACTTGCGCGTGTTGGCGCGCAATCCCGCGCAGCAGGCGCTTCTTTCCGCGCGCGGCATTCGCTGGATTACTGCTGAGGAGATTCTCCCTGCCCGTTGGGATGTGGTGATTGAGGCAACCGGCTCGCCCGATGGTTTTGCCCTGGCGCGCCGCGCCATTCGTCCGCGTGGAACTTTTATCCTCAAGTCCACTTATGCGGGCGACTTGACCGTCAATCTTTCCTCGATTGTGGTGGATGAAATTAATCTGATTGGCTCGCGCTGCGGTCCCTTTGAGCCGGCTTTGCGTTTGATGGAGCGCGGTTTTATCAACCCGCTGAATTTAATCGCCGCCCGTTACCCGCTTGCGGAGGGTTTGTCGGCGCTGGAAAAAGCCGCCCAACCCGGCGTGTTGAAGGTCTTGCTGGATTGTAAATAAAAATAGGACAGGCTTAAGCCTGTCCTATTTTTATTTTTTTACTTGCTTTTCTTTTCCACTTTTGCCCAAGTGTTTTTTAGATTCACTGTCAAATTGAAGACGGGCTTTTTTGGCGTGGAGTCTTTATCCGCGCAGAAGTAGCCCACGCGCTCAAATTGAAAGGTCTCGCCCGTTTTTGCTTCCGCGAGGGCAGGCTCGACATATCCCGTGAGAACTTCCAGCGACTTCGGATTCAAACACGCCAGAAATCCTTCCTCGCCTTCTTCGGGGTCTTCTTTGGTGAAGAGACGGTCATACATGCGAACTTCCGCTTCTTGCGCGTGCCTTGCCGAAACCCAATGAATAGTAGATTTCACCTTGCGCCCATCGGGAGAATCGCCGCCTTTGGTCGCGGGGTCATAAGTGGCGTGAACCTCAATCACGTTCCCCGCCTCATCTTTGACCACATGCGTACACTTGATGAAGTAGGCATAGCGCAGCCGCACTTCATTGCCCGGATACAAGCGGAAATATTTTGGCGGCGGCGTCTCGCGGAAGTCGTCCTGCTCAATATACAAAATTTTTGAAAACGGAACTTTGCGCGTTCCCGCATTCGGGTCTTCGGGGTTGTTCACCGCGTTCATTTCTTCCACAAGCTCATCGGGATAATTATCAATGACCACTTTCAGCGGGCGGATGACTCCCATGCGGCGTGGCGCGACCTTATTCAAATCATCGCGGACGCATTCTTCCAGCAGGGCAACATCGCTCACGCTGTAATTCTTCGCCACCCCCACGCGGCGGATGAATTCCAGCACGGCGGCGGAGGTGTATCCGCGCCTTCGCATGGCGCGCAGAGTCGGCATACGCGGGTCGTCCCAGCCTGCCACAACTTTTTCTTCCACAAGGCGGCGCAGTTTGCGCTTGCTCATCACCGTGTAGGTCATGTTCAGCCGCGCAAATTCAATTTGGCGCGGTTTCCACACGCCGAGCTGTTCGGGGAACCATTCATATAGCGGGCGGTGATTTTCATATTCGAGCGAACACAGCGAATGCGTAATGCCTTCCATTGAATCGTTTTGCCCGTGCGCCCAATCGTACATCGGGTAAATCTTCCACGCCTCGCCCGTGCGGTGATGCGGCGGGTTGTGGATGATGCGATACATTGCCGGGTCGCGCATGTTGATGTTGGGATGCGCCATATCAATCTTGGCGCGCAAAATCCGCGAGCCGTCTGGAAACTCGCCGTTCTTCATGCGTTCCAGCAGGTCGAGGTTTTCCTCCGCCGAGCGATTGCGGTAAGGCGAGTTTATGCCCGGCTGAGTCAGCGTGCCGCGATTTTTACTCACCTCTTCGGGAGTCTGGTCGTCCACATAGGCAAGTCCCTTTTTGACGAGCTGCACCGCCCAATCATAGAGCAGACCAAAATAATCCGAGGCGTAGGTCACTTTTGCCCATTCAATGCCCAGCCAGCGCGCGTCATCTTCAATTGCTTCCACAAATTCGGTTTCTTCTTTGGCGGGGTTGGTGTCGTCAAAGCGCAGAATTAACTCGCCGCCATTTTCTTTGGCGATGAGGTAATCAATCATAAACGCCTTCACATGCCCAATGTGTAAATAGCCGTTCGGTTCGGGCGGCAGGCGCGTGCGGACGTAGTTGAAGCGTCCGCTTTTTAAATCTTCCGCAACAGCCTCGCGGATAAAATCGGTGGGTTTGGTGTTTTCTTCGGTCATCAAATTTGCCTTGTCGAAATTTTTTTCTTGATTATAACAAACGTTTGCTCATGTATAATTTGCGCGGAGATAGATGATGCGAATCCGTTTTTTGATTTTGATAGCCGCGCCGCTTGCCTTGGGGGCGGGCTTGATTCTGTTTTATCCCGCCTTTGCCCAGCCGCAGGCGCTTCAATCCAACCCGCTGGCGTTGGCATTAATGGATGAAGTCAATGCCTTGCGGGGCGCAAATGCCCTCCCGCCGTATCAGGTCAGCCCGAAGTTGATGCGCGTGGCGCAACTTCATGCCGAGCATATTAGCGCCACCGGTTATCTTAGTCACTACGAGCGCAGCCTTGCGCCCTATCAACGCGCCATTGAAGGCGGCTATGCGGTGGCGGGCAATCTCAACTGGGGCGGGCTGTTTGCGGAGAATTTATTTTCCGGTTCATCGCCTTCCGCTGCGGATGTGGTCAAAGCATGGCAGGCGGATAATCAATTTACGGAAGCGCTGCTTTCGCCGGAATTGGAAGACGCGGGCGTGGGCGTGGCGCTGGGCGCGGACGGGCTGACTTATTTTGTGTTGGATGTCGGCGCAGAGTTGGATGACCCAACCCTCTTGTTTAGCGCCACGCCGACTGTGACTGTTCCCTTTGCCGCCAGCACGCCGCTGGAAGATGGCGCTATTCATCACATCGTCAAAGTCAATGAGGCGTTATCCATCATCGCGCAGGAATATGGCGTGACGGTGGCGGACTTGAAAAAACTCAACCGTCTGAGCAGTGATGAAATCTACGAGGGGCAGGAATTGACGATATACATTCCGCCAGTGGAAGAAAGTTGGACGTCCACGCCAACCGTCACGCCGACTGCCACCTTTGGCATTCCGACATCCACAGCCACGCAGCCCGTTGCGCCCACAGAGACTTTTACGCCAACCCCGCGCCCAGTTGCGCCGATTTCAACGCAAACCAGCGGAGCGGTTGTTCTCATCATCGTTTTGCTCGCCTTGCTGGGCGCGGGCGCAATTGCCTTTCTTGCAGGACGTAAAAATAACGTGTAAACGTTTTAACGTTGGAACGTTTACACGTTGAACCGTTTTACCCTTCCAACTTTCCCTGCTTAAACAACTCTTCAAAGGGCGCAACGAATTGCTTAATCCCTTCCACGTCCAGCCACTCGCTATTGTTATCGCTGGAATAGACAAAGCCTTCCGGCAGCGGCTTGCCCTTGTCTTTCCACGAATAGCCAAACCAGGTCGCTTCGGCGGGTTGAATCACAAACATCTTATCCAATTCAATGGTGTGACGCGCCTCATCTTCGGAAAGCAGCGCCTCGTGCAGTTTTTCGCCCTGACGGATTCCGATGGTGGTAATCTCCGCGTTGGGAGCAATTGCCCGCGCCAAATCTATGACGGTGGTGCTGGGAATTTTGGGGACAAAGACCTCGCCGCCTTCCATTTGCTCAATGCTGTGAATGACAAAGCGCACGCCCTGTTCCAACGAAAGCCAAAAGCGCGTCATGCGGTCATCGGTCACGGTGATTTTTCCGCTCGCGCGTTGTTTCAAAAATAGCGGCACAACTGAGCCGCGCGAGCCGACCACGTTCCCATAGCGCACGCAGGCATAGCGCGTGGACGAACCCGCCGCGTAAGCGTTGCTTTGGATGGTGAGTTTTTCCGCCGCCAGTTTTGTCGCGCCGTATAAGTTCGCGGGGCTGACGGCTTTATCCGTGCTGACGGTTAGAACTTTTTTCACGCCCGCATCCAGCGCGGCTTCCACTACGTTGGCAGTTCCCATGATGTTGGTCTTGATGGCTTCCATTGGATTGTATTCACAAGCTGGCACTTGCTTCAACGCCGCAGCATGAACGACAATATTCACGCCGTGCATGGCGCGCAGGAGTCTCTCCCTGTCGCGCACATCGCCGATGAAGTAGCGCAGGCGCGAGTCTTTGAATCCGCCCACCTGCATTTCATGCTGCTTTAATTCATCGCGGCTGAAGATGATAATTTTTTTCGGGTTATATTCATCCAGCAAAATTCTTGTAAACTTTTTGCCAAATGAGCCGGTTCCGCCCGTTACGAGTACTACTTGATTTTTCCAGTCCATGAAATTCTCCTTAATAAAGTTCTTTCAAGCGTTGATTTGAATCTTCCAGCGCGGCGCGTAGCTCGCTTGCAAGGCTTTGCGAAAGCGCGTCATTCTCAGAATACAAGTCGCTCATCTCTTCGGGGTCATTTTCCATGTCGTACAACTCAAAGGCGTCTTGCGCCTCGTAGCCTGTATAGTAGATTAATTTATGCGCGCCCTTTCGCATGGCGATGGAAGCATGAGTGAGCGGCGCAAAGGCGGAGTTACGCTTCGCTTCTACGGTGAAGATGGCGCGCTCCCCGTCAGATTCTCCGCCCAAGCCGGGTAAAAGCCGCCCCTCGCCCCAAGCGGGAATCTCCCGCCCCGCCAGAGCCAGCAGGGTGGGGAGCAAGTCCACGCTGCTGGTGGGCGTGAAGATGTCCGTCCGCTCGCGTTTGCCCGGCGCGGAAATTAACAGCGGCGTGTGAATCACCGCGTCATAGAGTAGCGCGGTGGAATGTCCGCGCTCGCCGCGCTCGAACATATCGCCATGGTCAGAGGTGAGGACGATGTAGCTATTCTCGAAAAGGTTTTCGGA
>Ga0172368_10000549_pt1 | contig 53287 bp, 58 predicted proteins | sample Lak11m_FD_114540 | JGI IMG/M metagenome (GOLD analysis project Ga0172368, IMG submission 114540) | Freshwater microbial communities from Kabuno Bay, South-Kivu, Congo - kab_022012_11m | ecosystem: Environmental > Aquatic > Freshwater > Lake | place: Democratic Republic of the Congo: South-Kivu... | reverse complement strand
TTACTGATGAAGATTTGGCAAAATTGCATTTGGAATCTCATGATTTACATCCAAAATGGAATTATACTATTCTACCAAAAAGTGACTGATTTGGATAAGTTATTTTTAGGTATTTCCTAAATAGATTTGTCTTATTTCTTTACTGTTATATTTTCCAGGCGGCTCTGATACAGCCGCGAATTCTTTCTGAGGGAAAATAAACATGATGATGAAATATGACACAAAAGGATTTAATAATGCTCAACATTAGAGATTCTGTTTCCTTAAGCAAAATTGAAATAAAAATTTAAAAATATCCTATTCATGATCGAACGAGATTTTACCCTTAAAAAATATACGCAACTCTGTGATACCATAGTTTCGTCATCCTATGCCCCCAGAACTATCCAGGAATTCCTGAACCAGGATCAACCTGATAAATCCATAATACTTCGCCATGATGTTGACAGGAAACCTGACAAAGCGCTAAAAATGGCATTGATAGAACATGAACATGGGATAAGGTCAACATATTATTTCAGGACAGTTAAAGAAGTATTCCAGCCAGATATCATAAGAAATATTGCAGACCTTGGGCATGAGATCGGATATCATTATGAGGTGCTGGATATTGCAAAAGGGGATGTTAAGAAAGCTATTGAAATCTTCGGCCAGGAATTAAAAGATCTTCGTGAGATCGCACCAATAAAAACGATATGCATGCATGGAAATCCGTTGACGTCGTGGGTAAACCGAGATCTATGGACAAATTATAGTTTTGATGAATTTGGCATAATCGGTGAAGCATATCTTTCAATTGATTTTAAAAAAGTGTCATATTTTACAGATACTGGAAGAGCCTGGAACAGCTCAAAGCATAGTGTTAAAGATATTGTAGCGCATAAAAATTTTATTGGAAATATTAAATCTACAAATGACCTGGTGAATTTAGTGAGAGAAGGAAAACATCAAAATATATGTATTCTTGTGCATCCAAATAGATGGACAGATGGTTTTGTCGGTTGGATAACAGAATTAGTGTGGCAGAATATTAAGAATATAGGAAAAGTAATGATAAACACCAGAAAGAGATACAATGATCAAGATAACTGAATCTCCACCCATTGACAAATGGAGTGAATTTGTTCATACTCATCCAAATGGGAATATATTTCAGTCTCCTGAAATGGCGCAAGTTTTTAGACATACGAAGAATTATGAGCCGATAAGCTTAGCTGCTATTGATGAGGATACGGGTCTGATACTTGCCCTTATGTTATCTGTAATAATAAAAGAGTCGAACCGGTTTTTGGGAGACTTATCTGCAAGAGCGATCATTCAGGGCGGTCCATTATTTCTAAATGATTTAAGTGGACAAAATGCAGTTCTTGTTTTAATTGAAAGCTATAATGAGTTAGTAAACAAAAAAGGATTATACAGTGAAATCAGGATGCTTTCAGATATACCAGAATTTAATCATATCATATCTGGATGTGGTTATGTTTATGATAAACATTTCAATGCATTAATAAATATAAAAAATAAAACTATTGATGATATATGGCAACAAATAAAGAGAGATAAAAAAAGAGGGATAAAAAAAGCAGAAGAAATTGGAATGACAATAGAAGAATGTGTTGATAAAGAAAGAATAGGAATTGTATATGACCTAATCAGTGAAACTTATAAACTAGCAAAAATTCCACTTGCAGATATCTCTTTATTTGAATCGGTATTCGATATTTTGGTTCCGCATAATAGAGCTCTAATTTTACTTGTAAAATATAATGGTGAATATATAGCAACTCAGGTAGCCATAATGGATCAAAAAACAATATATGGTTGGTATACAGGTGCAAGCAGAAAATTTATTTCGGATCATCCAGGAGATCTCTTAATTTGGTATCTTCTAAAATGGGGAATTGAGAAAGGTTACTCTAGTTTTGATTTTGGAGGGGGAGGAACAGATGATAAAAATCTAAATCTGAGAGAATACAAATCTCGATTTGGCACAGAATTTCCAGAATTCGGCAGGTATAAAAAGATTCACTCTCCTCTAAAAATGAAGATTGCTGAAAAGGGTTTTAAAATATATAGGACGCTCATACATTGAATGATTTATATGACAGATAATATTTCGATTAAAATTACAGATGGTTTTCAAAAGAATGAATGTGATGGATTTGTATTTAATACCAATAGAACATGTATATCCAGATATATGAAATCAGGGAGGTTTTTGTAGTGGAGCTCCCAATCACAGCATGATATGGATAGAACCAATTTGTTAACTTGGCATATTTTCAAATTACTCCTCTAAATTGTTATTCAAGCTAATGAAATTAAGTATCTTACGGTGAAAATGAAACTCCAACCAAATCTGATTCCTAGGTTTAATATTGATTATGATACAAACGACGTTATCGATGCATTAACAACCTTAAAAACTTACAAAGATATATCTCCATTAAGTTCTATTTTTAAAGACTCATATATTAATTTTACAAATAGTGGAAGAACATCCCTTTATGTAATACTAAAAGCACTACAATTACCTAAAAACTCAAAAATAGGAGTTCCTCTATTCACATGTACAAGCGTTTTTGACGCTATAATCAATGCAGGATATAGACCCGTTTTCATCGATATTGACCCTAAAAACTATACACTTGATCCATATAACCTCTCTAATAGAATTAATGAACTCGATGCCGTGATAGTGATTCATACCTTTGGCCGACCGGCTGATATGGATAAAATCAGAAAGATATCTGGAAATATTCCTATTATTGAAGATTGTGCTCACGCACTTCTTAGCAAATATAATGGAGAAATGACAGGAACCATAGGTAATGCTGCATTTTTCAGCTTCAGAAATGGGAAGTATATATCTGCTGGTGAAGGGGGGATGATAGTTACTAAAGATCCAGAACTCTCAAAAGAAATCACACGTACTATCGAACAATTACCTACCCCAAGTATTATTAATGAACTGAAAAGTTCAATAGCTTCTTATGCTCGCTCAACTCTTTATCACAAACCATGGTTTGGGCTTGTTTCTTTACCTATTGGAAGTCTAATAGAAAATAAGATCGATTTAATGAACAAACACGACTTTAAAACTACTAAGATACGTAAATCCGATTTATGTATAATATTGAAAAAAATAAAAAATTTCAAAGATAAAGTGAATCTGCAAAGAATAAATTCAAAATACCTTATAGGTAAAATAAATAATCCTGAGCTGTTATTACCGATTGAAGCTTCTGATACATTTTGTAACTATTACCTTTTTCCGGTTCAATTCAAAAACCGTGTTCAAAGAGATATAATTAGCAATCAACTAAGGAATAAAGGAATTGATACTGCTAAACTATTTAGTCAAACACCTGATTTCGCTAAAAAACATTATAGTTACAAAGGAGATTGTCCGAATTCAGAACAGGTGGCAGAGAGATTACTAACCGTACCAAATTATTATACTTTGAATATAAAAGATTTAAATAAAATTTCACAAACAATAAATTTATGTCCATCTACAGATTAATATTTAAAAAATTATTTAAAACAATGGCTTCGTTTGCACCAGGAAATCGTATACGAGTGATGCTTTTTAGAGCTGCAGGTTATAAGATTGGAAAAAATGTGTATATGGGGGAAAATATAATAATTATTGATAGACTTTCGGATAAAGAAAATTTGATTGTTGGCAACAGGACGGCTATTTCACCTGGGGTAATATTAATAACATCTTCCAGACCTAACTTTTCAAGAATAGTACCTTTTGTGAAAACCGAGGATGGTACTATTAACATTAAAGATGATGCTTGGGTCGGGGCAGGTGCAATAATTTTGCCAAATGTAACTATAGGAAATTGTGCGGTAGTTGGTGCAGGTGCAGTTGTTAATAAGAATATAGAACCCTATGCAATTGTAGCAGGAGTACCAGCAAAAAAAATAGGAGAGGTAAGACTAAATTGAGAATACTTATTGATATTAGCCATCCTAAAGATGTGAATGTATTTAAAAATGTAATTTTGGCACTTCAAGCAAATGGGCATGAGATAAAAATAACAGCAAGGGATAAAGAGAATACAAAAAAAATATTGGAAGGGTATGGTTTTGAATATGAAGTAGGCCACTATCACAAAAAATTAGTCGGTAAGGCTTTTGGTATAATTTCAAATGATATTTGGCTTTACAAAATTGCAAAAAGATTCAAACCTAATATTTTTATAAGTCAAGGTTCACCTTATTCCGCACATGTAAGCAAAATGCTAAGAAAACCTCATATAGCTTTTATTGATACTGAGATAGCAAGCCTAGCAACAAAATTGATGTTACCGTTTACGGATAAGATATTTACACCATCATGTTTTTACCTTGATCTTGGAACAAAACAACTTAGATTCAACAGTTACTATGAATTAGCTTATTTGAGTCCTAAATATTTTGTACCTAAAAAGGAAATCCTGGAAAAATATGGATTAGATCATGATTATATAATAATGCGTTTATCTAATTTATCCTCTCATCATGATTTAAACTCAAGGGGTTTTGACTTTAAAAATGAAAAAGAACTGATAAACTATATCCACCAGATTGAGAAATATGCTCGAGTAATTATATTTTCAGAAACCATTCATTGGCAAACAATAAAAGATTATCAGATGAAAATTGATCCAAAAGATATGCATAATATACTTTCCTTTGCTAAACTCTACATTGGTGAAGGTGCATCAATGGCATCAGAAGCAGCAATATTGGGAGTTACATCGATATATGTATCAAACACAAAACGGGGTTATCTTGATGAACTTGAAAAGAAATACGATCTTGTTTATACAATTACAGATAGAGAAAAGGCTCTAGAAAAAATTAAATATCTATTTCAAGATAAGTATTTATCTGAGAAATGGAAGAAGAAAAAAGACGAGATGATAAAAGATAAAATAGATCCTGTAGATTTTATGGTTGAAATAATTGAGACAAATAGTAAATAACTATGGATATTTCAAATAAAAATTTTGTACATAAAATATGAAACATTCTTGTTTATTTAATGGTGATAATATGCCTGAATTTATGAAAAATAAAAAATTTAATATACCGCATAATAGACCAACCATTGGGGCTGAAGAAATCAATGCGGTTACAGAAGCATTATCTAATTTAGAATTAACCCTGGGCACAAAGGTAAAAAAATTTGAAAGCGATTTTTCTAAATTCATCGGATTACCTTCAGTCTCTTCGAGTTCTGGAACGGCGGCTCTTCAGTTAGCTCTAGCCGTGGTGGGTGTTTCAAAGAATGATAAGGTTTTGCTTCCAGCTTATACATGTATTTCGGTTGCTCTTCCAATACTATATCAACGGGCTAAACCAATTTTGGTAGATGTTAATTATGATTATAATATTTCAGTGGATGATCTTAGAAAAAAAATTTCCCCCGAAATAAAAGCCCTTATTGTGCCTCATATGTTTGGATACCCAGCTAGAATTAATGAAATTAAAGAAATCTGTGATGAGTATAATATTTATCTTATAGAAGATTGTGCACAATCGATAGGTGCTGAATGTGACGGAGAGAAGGTAGGTACGTTTGGTGACATTGCAATTTTCAGTTTTTATGCGACTAAAATGATGACTTCTATACAGGGCGGTATGATATCCACCAGGAATCCCGAATGGCTAAAAGAGATCACTGAATTGAGATTCCATGATCAACATCGATCGCTTGAGGATGATATGGATAAAAGAATAAAATATAATTATATGATGTCGGATATAGATGCAGCAGTTGGTATCGAACAATTGAAGAAATTAGAAAAGTTTATAAAAAGAAGACGAGAAATTGCTACAATTTATAAAAAAGAGTTGGGTGATGTGCGTTTAATTCATCCGATTGAAGAAAAAGGAAAAAAACATGTGTATTCACGGTATTTAATAAGATCAGATAACAATCCTGTAGATGTAATTCAAGCGTTAAGAGAACATAATATAACATGCGAAATGATGCATGTCCCTCCTCTTCATAAAAGAGCTTTAATAAAAGAATTCAATAAAAATGAGCAATTTCATAATACAGATCAAATTGTTAAAACTTCTATCTCATTACCGATATATCATTCGATGAGTAATGAAGAACTATATTATGTGATTGATAAAATAAATAAATGTATGAATCTATAATTAAAATTACAGTTTATAAATAATAAATTTATTTTCAATGTTTGGTGGTTATTATTCGAAAAATCTCTATTCATCAATCAATGTATCTACCCTATCCAGGATTTTTTAATAAAATGAAAAATGTGGACGATTTCGTAATTTTTGATGATTTATTATATTCGAAATCCTATTATTTTAATCGAAATAGAATAAAAACAGCTAATGGTGTTTTAATGCTGACAGTTCCATTAAAAAAAGATTCTGGGAAAAAAATTTTTGAACAAAAAATTAACGAAATAGAGATTGATACAACTCAGAAATGGCAGCAGAGCCATTTTGCGTCCATGCAAGCAAGCTATAATAAATCTGATTACTTTGATAATTATAGACAAAATTTTAAAGATATTTATTCAAAAAAATGGAATAAATTGCAGGATTTAAATATAGAAACCATAATATATTTGAAGCAAGAATTAGACATACGTACCCCTATTCTATTTGATTCAGATTTATCTTTAGAAGATATATCTACCCATCCGACACAACGGATAATTGATATATGCAATGAACTAAATGCAGATGTATATCTTTCTGGTATCAGTGGGAAAGACTATCTTGATGTGAGTCTTTTTAAGAAAAATGATATTATTTTAGAGTTTCAACAATATTCACCAAAACCATATAAACAATTATATGGTTTATTCGCCCCAAATCTAAGTATTGTTGATTTCTTATTTAATATGGGAGAAAAGGCTCATAATTTGATATAATTTAATTTATTAATATATATTAAATTCTTCTTCAACACCAAACTTTTTAACAACACCTGATTTTAAGAACGGTTATATACACTATAAATCTAATAAGTTTGAATGGTGGAATATGTCAAAAATAAGAAGAATTAGAAACACTGTTTATATCATTTTAGTTGTAGTGTTCATTACATCTATTTGCCCTGTGGCAGCGGATACAATAACATTAAATGACGAAACATGTAATAGTTTCATGCATGGTGTTTGGGCTGATTCTACATGTAAAACAAATTTAACAATCACAATAAAATCAGGTGATACATTGGAAATTGAATCTGGCATTACTCTCCATACTATGGAACCCATTTATGATTCTGATTATGGATTCCTGAATAATTATGGTGCCATAAACAATAATGGGACTATTAAAGTATATAGTATTTCCAATGGCGGTACCTTCAACAATGAAATTGGTGGTGAGGTAAGTGGTGAGGTAGGTCAAATAAGTAATGAAGCTGGGGGCACATTCATTAATCGCGGTTCCTTAAGATGGATTCATTTTTACAACCACGGAGTCTTCGACAACTATGGAAGTTGTAACCCCTATTTTGATATAGATAATGATGGCATTATAAACAATCACGGGTATATAAATAGTGAAGGAATTATCAATCGTGGTACCTTCAATAATGAAATTGGTGGTGGTGTATACGGTCTTGGTTTTATGAATGAAGCTGAGGGCACATTCATTAATCGCGGAGGTTTCTATGCCGAATCTGGATTTCAGAATCATGGAGTAGTATTCGACAACTATGGACATTTCGATACTCATCGACCCAGTAATAATTATGCTACAATCAACAATTATGGGAGTATGATTATAGACAATGCACAAATGTGGAATTCAGGCATCATTAACGACTATGGAAGTTTTGATGTATTTGACGGATATTTTGGAAATAGTGGCACTTTTATCGAAGAAGGAACTTTTAACTTAATCTGGGGAAGTTTGGTAAACAGTGGATTTTTCATCAATAAGGGCACAATTAAACCTTTAGGTTGGCCACATATCCGCAATTCCAATCTTTTTAAGAATGTATGTGGTGGAACCATCGAAAATTTTCCTTTTGATTTTACTGGTAATGCAATCATTGAAGCAGAATGTACACCAACAACAAATATTGAATTATCTGGGTCTTTTGGTAATAATAATTGGTACGTTTCTAATGTTCAAGTAACTCTAACACCATTTGATAATGAAGGTTCTGGTATTGCCAAAACAGAATACAGTCTTGATGGCATCAGTTGGATTCAATATTCAAATCTCTTTACGGTCTCTAATGAAGGAACAACAATAATTTTCTATAAATCAACAGATAATGCAGGAAATGTTGAAAAAACTAAAACTCAAGAGATAAAAATTGATAAGACTATTCCAAGTATTACAATATCCTCACCCGAAGCGAAAGACTACCTTCAATCTGGAAGCCTAACATTGAATTTTGGTGCGACAGATACTATCTCAGGGATTGACTCAATTACTTCATCTTTAGATAGCTTGACCGTTAACAATGGCGGAGTAATCGATTTAAGTACATTAACAATGGGTCAACACACATTAACGGTTAATGCGATTGACAAAGCAGGTAATACGGCAACAAAGTCTGTGATCTTTAATATAAAAGTTATTTCTGCAACAGTGGATATTCAACCTGATACTTTAAATAAAGCGAGTCAGGATGGTACAGTCACAGCGTATATCTTTATCGAAATACCTGGTTATAACGTTAATGCAATAGATATTAGCACGGTAAGACTCAGCACTAACAATGGAATAGTCTCAGCACTGATTTCCCCTACAGATGTAGGTGACCATAACAGCAATGGTATACCAGACTTAATGGTAAAGTTTGATAGACAAGCTGTCATTGGAATTGTTGATGTTGGAGATGTTGTTGTTACGATTAGCGGAAAGATTTCTGGTGAGGATTTTGAAGGGAGTGATACGATAAGAGTAATAGACAAATCAGATGAAGTTCCCGAATTTCCAACCATTGCCCTTCCCATCCTATCAGTAATTGGAGTTATATTTATGTTCCAGAGAGGAAGAGGGAAATAGGCAGTCACCAACCTTTTCATGTTTTTACACAGATTTTTTTCGATAATGTTTGAATTATGCAGTTTCTGGGAAGTTTTACAAAAATGTGAGAGATGTTTATTTACTTTAAAATCCCTGTAATACAAATGAAACAAGATATGATTAATATGACAAATAAAAAGAAGAATATATTAGCAGTTGGGGCGCATGGCGATGATATCGAAATAGGATGTGGTGGTACAATAGCATTGCATAGTAAGAATGCAAATGTTTATGTATTAATTATGGCAACCCCTTCTTATACAGATTATAAGGGAAAAAGTTTGAGAAATGATGAAGAGGGCAATGTTGAAGAAATTAATGGAGCTAATATTCTCGGCGCAAAGCGCATAAACTTAGGATTTCCAACAAAAAGTGTTCCTTATTCTCAAGATTCTGTAGAACGAATTAATGAAATCATTGATAAATACAACATAGATACTATTTATACACATTGGCTTCATGATACCCACCAAGATCATTTGCGAACAACACAATCAGTTCTTTCCGCGGGTAGGCACGTCCAGAATATCTTAATGTATGAACCCGAGTATCCAGCGGGAAGATCTTTTATAGGTTTTCGAAATCAATATTATGTTAATATTACATCTACGTTTGATATAAAAATAGATGCTCTAAAACAACATAAAAGTCAGGTTGAAAAATATGGTCCATCTTTTATCGATGCTGTTAAGGCAAGGTCTAGGCACAGAGGTTATGAAATAGGAACTGAATATGCAGAATGTTTTGAAATAATAAGATTAACTCAAGAAATTTAATGTTTTATGAACGATTATATATTAATCACACCTTGTAGAAATGAGGAAAGAAATCTTCCAAATTTAGTTTTATCTATCACATCCCAGACAAAGAAGCCTTTATTATGGGTAATAATCGATGATAATAGCATAGATCGGACAACTGATATAATAAAAGCATTGGAAAATGAATTTACATGGATTAAGGGGATATATAATAAAATACCACGTATTTATATGGGAACTCATTATGCATTTATTTGTAATATCGGTTTTAGCTATGCAATGGATTATAGCAGAAAAAATAGCATAAATTATGATTTTATCGCATTAGTTGATTCAGATAATATACCTGAAACATTATATTTTGATTATCTCATAAAAAAATTCATGGAAATCCCTCGATTAGGTATAACTAGTGGCGACAGTGCAATTTGTGACATTGATGAAGTCATTGACAATTTTAAAAAAACAAATAATAAGATTAATGTTTTGAGCCCTGAATTCTGGGCTCTTTTCGGAGCAAATAATATAAAAACCTTGAAAGCATGGGATGATATGCCAATGGGTTCTGCAAGAATCTGGCGTAAAAAATGTTTTGAAGAGACTAATGGTTATCTACCTGTTTGTTCCCCGGATAGTGTTTCTAATGTTAAAGCCAAAGTAAAAGGTTGGGAAACTAAACGTTTTTCTGATGCAAGAGTTATTGAAAGAAAAGGTTCAGCAAAGCAAGGTCGTTGGAATGGTTATTATGAAAGGGGTAAAACAAATTATTTTTTAGGTCATTCATTTCTTTATGCATTTCTAAGAACTATAAAATTTAATTTTGAATATCCATTCTATTTAGGTATTCCATATTTGATTGGATATCTAAAATCACTAATCAATAGAGAACCCAGAATTGATGATAAGGATGTTATTGATTACTATCGAAATAAAAGATTATCCGAATTGAAGAAAAATTATTTGGGAATAGTTATCAAACAAAAAGTGAAGTGATCTTATGCGTTTTAAGTTACATAATAAAATTGTCCTGTTTATTCTTCTCATAGTTCTGAATCTTATTTTGAGATATCCCCTGACTCCTCATGCAATTGGATGGGATACTTTTGAAATGCTTATTCTATCAAACTCAGTTACTGATTTTGGTATTGCTAAATGGTGGATAAATCCTTTATCTATTTTTGGGATGTATCCATTTTCATACGCAAGTGGTGAACTTTTTTTACTATCGGGATTCCAACAAGTTCTCAATTTTGATGGTGATACAATAATTTTTATAACGAGCATTTTTTTTGCTGTTTTGAGTATATTTTCTTCATATATATTAGCTAAAGTAATAAGGGATGATGACTACTTTAAATTCATTGTTTCTTTTGTTTTTTCCACCTGTCAGGGTGTATTGACTTTAACTACGTGGCAAGGTACAACGAGAGCACTTTTCGTTGTATTATTTCCATTGTATTTATATTTACTATTTAACTATACAAAATCAAAAAATAAATATTCCATTTTTATTTTAATTATTATATTATTTATTTTTCTGGGATCAGTTCATCATTTATTTTATTTTGCTGCTATTGTTTCAATCTTATTGTTTGTAGTTCATGCAATTTATTTGGCTAAAGATAAGTTTCCAAAATCCCCTTTTTCTATAAAAACAATGAATACATACCTTTCTCCAATTATATTACTTTTACTTTTTATAATAATGTTCTCAATCCCATTTTTCACAGGAACATTAATAACAAGTGGTGGAAGGTATGGCGGATTTATAACCTTCATAACTATTTATATAAGGTATTTTAGTTTTTTTTTATTGTTTGCTCTTGGTGGATTGTTTTATCTAATATTTACAAATGGAAAAACATTTGAAGATTGGATTATAGTTTTAATATTATTGATTTTTACACCTTTTTTATGGGATCAGAGATATTCTATTTGGTTTATGTTAATTTTCCTTTCGATTTTAACTGGAATTTCTTTTCTAAATTCCTTGAGAATAATCAGTACAAATAAGAAATTATATTTACCATTATTAGCATTTTGTTTATTAATAACGATAGCTTTTTCAGCATTATTTCAAATTTGGATTCCAGGGGAGTCTGATAGGAACCCATATAATGAACGTTATATAGAAGAATCTACTTTTCAATCATCTTTATGGGTTAAAACAAATATTAATAAAATCATGACAGGGGTTGGAGTTGCAACTGAATCGAAAAGAATATCGGCCATCTCAGGAAAAAAAATTTTGACAGGTGCAGAAGTTAGTGATTTTATATATGGATTCAATGATATTAATTCTGTTAAAATTACAAAAATCTCACCATTATCTACTGATTTCTATAAAGAAAATCCGTATATAATCGATAGAGGAGGTGAAATGCAGTCAGGAACTTATTTAAATGAATTGGGAAAACAGGTTGTTGATAGCAAGTTTTATAATCAATTTATATTGGAAATGAATGTATCTTATGCGATTGAAAACCAAGAAATGTACACAAAATTTTATCCATCTCTCCAAAATTCCAGAAATAAAATATACGAAAATGGAAAAATTAGATTTTGGCAATTAAACTGAGGTGAATTTATTTGAATTTAATATATCATTATTCAACAAAAAATAGCGCTCCAGCACGAGATACTAGTGAATTATTTAAGTGTTTATATACAAGAAGAAAGGAATTGCCATTTGAGAATATTACTTTAGTTGTTCCATCGAACGATATTTTAAAAATTAAAGATCAATTTCCTGATGTTAATGTTATAACAGGCAAGAATTTACGTTTCTTAAAAAATTCATTAGTGCACATCCCCGAAGGCAATGTTATCTTACCAAATGATAAATACCTATTACATATCTTATCTCGGTTCAATAATAATAAACTTATTTTACATTATCATGGTGACTCACGTACTGAAATGAAAATGTTATGGGATAATTTCAAAAAAATAAATTTTTTTTATATACCAACGTATATCCTTCTACCATATCATTTAAGAAGTTGTGATAAATTAGTTCTAAATTCTTATCATATGTTGGATTTGGTTAAGGAGAAATATGGTCTAAAAAATGGAATAGTAATCCCAAACGGATTAGAAAATTATTGGTTTGAGTCTCATCAAAAGATTGAATTAGAGGGAGATCCTATATTATTTTATCATGGGAGATTATCACCTGAAAAAGGAGTTGAAACATTAATAAAGGCATTCTCTAATTCTATAAGAAATTCTCCCAAAGCGAAATTATATATTGCGGGAGATGGGCCATTAAGAAATCATCTTGAAAAGCTATGTGTAAAATATGGTACTGAAAAGAATATAATTTTTCTCGGCATTCTTGATAAACAAACAATACAATCATATTTAATCAGTTCAGATGTGTCTATTTATCCCTCGATTTATGAACCCTTCTCAAATGCTATTTTGGAAGCTTTAAGTTCAACAAATGGGCCCGTATTCTTCTCAAATTTGGTTGGATTAAATGATTTTATAAAACTAGATGGATATAAATTTAATTCTTTTGAATCAAATATTAAATCAATTGAAAAAATTATTAATAATTTCTTTGGCAATTATATGGAAAATAATAACAATTATCTAATAAGTCAACAAAAACAATTTGCGTTAAAATATTCATGGGATAATATAACCAATAGATATATTGAGTTATATAAAGATACTGTCGGATAATATTGTTTCAAATGATGTTTATATTATGTATGATAACAGACGGTTTCATCTTTTATGAAAACTAATACTTCAAATTTTTCTAATCGAGATATTCGATTTGACTTATTAAAAATAATAGGGTTATGTTGCATTATTTTAGCACATACGAAGGTACCACCCATAATATTTCAGTTAAGAAATTTTGATGTACCACTAATGGTAATTATTTCAGGTGCAGTATTTGGAATATCATCTTTGAACAAAAATTTAGATTACTATACATATTTAAAAACAAGAATTCCAAGACTGCTAGCTCCGACTTGGACTTTTTTAATTTTTTATTTCGTCTTTTTATTTGTTATTTATTTGATTAAGGGAAAAGATTTCCCATTCTCACCAACAATAATTTTAGAAAGTTTTGCTTTAATCGATGGAATAGGATATGTTTGGATTATTCGGGTATTTATTCTAGCAGCTATTATAGGACCATTGTTTTCAAACCTTCATAAAAGAATAAATAATGACTTCAAATATTATTTAATACTTTTAAGTATATACATTTTATATGAGATTAGCTATTTTTATTATAATAATATAAATATACAAATTGTAGATTTTATTATTAATAATTATATTTTTTATATTATTCCATACGGATTATTATTTGGATTTGGATTGCATTTGCCAACTCTTAAGCCAAAGGTTCTTTATAGTATATTATTACTATTTATTGTTATATTTGTGATTTTACTGAATTTATATTTTTTGGAAAATTTCAGTGCTACAAATCTATATAAATATCCACCTCGTATTTATTATCTTTCATATGCTATATCCATATCTTTATTTTTATTTTCATTAACTAATTTTAATTTCATAAATGTTTTATCTAATAATTTAATAACATTTATAAGTTCATCATCTTTATGGATTTATCTGTGGCATATTTTATTTATATCTTCTTGGAAACTTTTTGTCTCTTTTTTTCCTCTATGGGTTAATAATTTCATAATTGAATTTTTTGTTGTTTTTTTGCTTTCTATAATAATTACATACATTCAAAAATCCATGATAAATTATTTCATAATACAATCGAAAATAGGAACCAAATGGAGCAAAATATTATCTTTGATATTCCTAAAATGACAACATATATGGACATAGATGGTTTATCTATGTCCAATTAAATTATGATAACATACACATAAGGTGATTAACCAATGAGAATAAAAATATATTTTATATTATTTATAATAACTCTTATTTTTTTTGTATATACAGTATCCGGTGAACCAGCTATAATTTCGCAATGGAACTCTGTAACATCTTTTGATAATCATACTTTAATAAATACCTCTTCTGCAATTGAATTTAATGTAACTTTCAATCAAATCGGAACCATTACTTGGTATAAAGATGATATTAAAATTTCAACAATAAATAACGCCTACTATACAAATTATTTAACTTCGTGGGATGTGCCCTCTTCCTCATTAAAAAAAGTTACAGCAAAAATTACCAACTCCAATGGTACTTCAGAAGTGAACTGGTATATTTTAGTTTACAATTTATTACCGGCTACAGTAGCATACATTGAAAATCCTTCATCTTATAATAGTATTTCTGTATCTGGAGGCAGTATAGATTTACCTTCAATTTTCAACAAATTAAATAATAGAAGTATTTTTGATTATGTTGATAATAAGACCTTTTTTCTCAATTCAACAAAATATTCATCTGATGCAGTAGGAACTCGATTAAAAATAAATAGTGGCGTAACTCTTTATATCAATGATACTACCTCATCTGAATTTAGATTAGTTATGGTATGCGATGCCTTTTGTGATAGTTATAAGAATTCTCGTTTTTCAGAAATATATATTAATCCTGATGGAGCATTAGATATAAATAATACCAAAATAACCAGCTGGAATACTTCATCTTCTAATGCTGAATATAACCATTCTAATGTTATGGATGGCGCATATCGAATAGTAAAACCCTCTATTTCGACAGCACCAAATTCAAACGCTGCAGTGAATATTACGAATTCAGAGATTTATTGGTTAGGTGGTTATAGTGGTACCAAAGGGATTATTTTACTGAATGTTAGACCATATATTTTGAATAATCTATTTTACGGTGTAAATCAAATTAATTTGGATAATATTCCATCAAATTCGACCATAGATAAAAATACTTTTAAAAATAGTTATAGTAACTCACTAAGGATAATTAATTCCAATAATTTTACTATAAATAATAATAACTTTATAAATACATCTATTGGCACTTCGAATACTCTGGAATTTATGAATTGCAGCTATGGTATTATTAATAATAATACCATTGACAATACATATTGGGCAAATGGATGGAATGGAATTCAATTGGGTTCAGCTTCTCACCATATGATAATCCGAAATTCAAGATTTATTAGAACAAATCACAATGGAATTGATTTAAGAAATAACGTGAATTATACTACCATTATAGATTCAACATTTGAGAACTTTACTGCTTCAGGGGCAAATGCTTTAATTATTACAATGAATTCAAATTATGATGGTGGTGCATACCATACATTGCTAAAAAATATAACTGTTTCTAATATTTCATCCGGTAAAGCAATTCAATCATGGGAATCCAGTGATATTACGATTGAAAACATGACTGTGAAAGGTACTAATTATGCATTTTATATCAGTGAAATCAATAATTTTAATATCCGTGATAGTATAATCACAAAATCCACGTTATCAGACCGAGATTTCAATATATATTGGGATGATGTAGTAGGTGATAAGTATATTCATCTTAATAGTTCCATATATGCGCTAAATACCAATATACAAAATGATGGTTCAATTCTAATAAATTCAAAGAATGAAACGCTTACCTCATATAATTATTTAGATGTTGTTGTAAAGGACTCTTCAGGAAATCCTTTAGAAAATGCTACAATAATGGTCACAGCCGATAGGACTCCTTATCCGATAGCTAATGATTTTTCAATAATTACTCAAACAACTACAGATTCAAGTGGTCATAATCATTTTTCATCTGAAGATTCAACAGAATTGCTTCTTGTAGATTTTATTAAAACGTATGGTAACAAAACAAATTATAATTACACAATTACCATATTAAAAGATGCTCTTACAACCAAGATTTATAATATTGATCCAGATTCCTCCTGGTACCGCCCCGACCCCAACACCCCCACATACACCATCACAGCCATCATCCCTGACGCTGGCTCAACAACAGGCCTCCACCTTACAGGCTTTGCTCCATCTGAATCCAATCCCTTCACCCCTGGACAACCAAAGAAATTCGTGGTCTGGACAGACCAGATCCTGACCAGCATGAAATGGTATGTTGATGGCGTGCAGGTAACGAGTAGTTCATTGAATTATTCATGGACAGCTGCAAGTGGATCGCATGTTATTGAATTCATGGGGTCAAATGCGAATGGCAGTGTGAACAAAGTGTGGAATGTGGGTCCGGGAGTTACAGCATTGCCCACTGCGAATCAATCCAGTTCCGGGGGCATCACTGGCAAATCCATTGATGTGAACCAGACACCTGTTTTGGGGGCTAATATATCCATGTTCAAGGTAGGAGATACACTCGTCAAAAGCGTACTATCAGGGGATGACGGCAGGTTCGAGTTCAGTAATGTTTCCAATGGTTCTTATTATGTGTTGGTAAATTTGTCTTCATATGGATTTAATAGATCACAGGAATTCAATATAACTGCTAATAATACTACTAATATAGGAAATCTGACAATTATTGACCTGAATTTGATGCAACAGAATATGAATGATACTTTCAGCGATTCTCCTCAGATTTATGATATAAATGGCGATGGTTATGTCAATGTTTGCGATGCAGTTTATTTGATGAAGATGGTATTTGGATTAAGTATATAGGGCATTCAGTTCATGAGTAAATTAACAGGATCGACAGGAAACGATTTTAGTGACTAATCCTGTTAAATCTTGTTCATCCGGTCTGAATCAATCAAGTGTGAAATATGGGCTCTCTGGTTGCAGTTGAGATATATGGTTGCTTGGGCGTTCGCGAAGCGCCGGGAAACTTTGTAACTATAAAATATATATAATTAATATGTGGAAATCCGCGTAATCTGCGGATTGACTTTTCATTTTTCTGCTAAAATAGTAGACCATCTCAACAAATAAGATTTTTAAAATATAAAATTTGAGAAATATCGGGTATCCTCATCATACCCTATAAACAGTTTGGACGGGCGGTGGCGTTTTTCTTAATAGGAGGAATCTGCTAGTTCATCTTCTAATGTTGCCGGACGTATCTGCTGGAACTTTCTGTTCGGAAATTCCATTTGGCCTTGGGTGCCAATCAATTCCACGGAATCCAATTTCTCTTCCTTGTATATCAGTCCGTTTACCAGACTTAATTTCTCTATTCCCCCCATATTTGATCTTTCTGGGGCATGGGCGGATTTATATATGTTAATTGGAGGTTCACATAACATCGTGTAATTTATATCGTCCACATTAGCAAGATATGAAGCTCTTTGCAGTTCAATCTCACTCATGTTATTTGATTTACTTCCTAAAGTAAAAGGTTCGCATAACATAGTGTAATTCATATCATCCACATTAAGAAGATACGAACACACTTCTTGTTCGATTTCATTCAGGGGATTTGTACTAACCATTTTTTTCACCCGTAGAATAATATACACACTATAATCTTAAGGATTTCGTTACTATTGAAATTTGTGACATTATGATAATAATACTATAATAATAATTATCATCTGTTGGTCAATTCCTGTTTCATATCCAATAACACCTCATAGAAAGTGATTCCCTCAATACCTGGTCAACATTCCCTTTCAAAACAGCATCCATGCTTTTTAAGACAACAGGATAATTATAACCTTCAGTAATCATTTTTATCAATTTCCCGTCACCTCCCGCGATAATATATTGGATATCCATATGTTTTGCTATCATGGGGTCAAGCAGGGCCCTGACCTTATCAGCATGGTGTTTAATATCCTCTTCCACAAGGGCCTGGAATCGCTTCTGGCTCCAGCCCCCCTGTTTGTGTTTCCCCATTACGCTGCTTCTTATGACTTCATGTTCTATAAAATAATCAGCTTCAGCAATCCCTATGAATGTTTCACCGGCATGGGTATTCAATACAAGCATCCGTTCATATTCAAGATTCTCTTTTAAAGGTTCAAGATTAAATTGCCTGTTAAGAAAACATTCAGATCGAAGTATGGGAAAGACAGGTATAATTACTATATTTATGATCCGATTAGTATCATAAAAGATTATTTTTCCAGTGGATGATTCAATTTTTTCGATCAGGTGAAGTGAAGAGGTGTCAATTAAGTTTACAATATCCTGTGCCGCGTCCACAGATATTGCATCTTTTGCCAGATATATTGTTATCAATGTGGATAGTTTGGATTGAATTCCCCCGATCAGAAAAATCATTTCATCAATCCTGTTTCGGGATAAATTTTCAGAAAACCTGAATTTCAATTCATTTGAGGTTTCTTTTTTTAGTATTTGTATCTCGTTTTGAAGCGAAGATATCTTATTTATCGCTTCATTTAATTCACGGTCAACATCCTGCTTTGTTGTAATGGTTTTTTTTGCTTTTTCATCTCTTTTCTCAAGCCGCAGACGAAGGTTTGTGTTTTCCTCTTCGAGTTGAGATATTCTTGCTTTCAGTGATTTGATCTCTTCTTTTTTAAATAGATCGAGCACGTTCCTCGCCTCTTACTCCCAGCACAGTCAATTTTATATAGGATTTGTCTTCGCTGATAAATTCAATATTTTCTCCGATCTTAATTATCCTTTTTGTTCCTTCACCTGTCTTCAAACCTGTAATTTTACTAATATCAAGCGCAAGAGGAACATCTCCTTGAATGACCGGCTCAACGCCAATCCCTATATCTGTATCAAGTGATACATTTGCACGGATCGAAAGAACACATTTGCCGTTTGAGAAAAAACTGAAACTGCCTGGGTTTCCCCTATATTCTCCTATCAGTAAAAAAGGTTTATCCGCAAGATCCTGAAGGCTTGATTTTCCACGGGTAACATACATCCAGCCCGTGAACCTGCCCAGGTGCTTGCAGAATATTCGTGTCTTTGAAGATGGTTTTCGTGCAGTGGTTATGATCATTCAGCTTTGACCAGCTTTACAAGCACAGGTCTTTCCTTAACAAGGATCCGATGACCACAATACGGACAGCGAACGCCGCTATATTCGTAATCTATCTCCACTGCCCGCTTACAGCGGGTGCATTTGTATACCATACTGTTCCTTAATTTGCTGCAAGAGCAGCTTTCTTGCTAATTTCAGCCTTTACGGCCTGAACAGCTCTAAGAACGGTTATATGCGAAGGGGTTTGGGGAACATAAGTGCCGCCAGCAAATGTATGGTTGCATTTGTAACACTGCCATATGCCCGTGCTAATTCTTGTTATTTTCTCTTCGCCACATTTTGCGCAAGTATATTTTGCACGCATTTTCTCTTCACTATCAGCTACAAGTTTTCTTGCCTTAGTGCCATACCTTACACCAAATCGTCCGGCAGATCTTGATTTTCGTCCTTTTGCAGTGGTTTGTGCCATAATTATATCTCCAGGAATTTTTGTCTTAATTCTTTTGCCTTCTCAATTGCAGCATCCACTATATAATTTATCTGTTCAGTTGTAAGTGGATTAACACCGCTCTTTTGCATACCTGAAATACCGCCATCCTGGTTGGAAATAACGGTCAATTTTGTCCCGGCTATGTTTTGTTCGTTCAGCGAAGGATCAAGCATAATAGTTCCACCTATCTCAACTGCTGTCACGGCTACGGGCACATCTCTCATTGGGATAGGCGTGTCTTCTCCTACATCAAAACGCTTTGCTGGCAATTTTCCTGTCATCAGGGCTGCTATAGCGCCAAGCGATGCAGCATCCATAATATTCCCACCATCGTCAAGGACATGCACATCAATGAAAACCATCCATACTTTTTCTCCGGATGTTATGCACAGCTTGGAAAGGTCAATGGATTCGGATTCACGGATACCGCGGTCTACTACTCTTGCAAGTTCTACAGCATCTTCTCTTGGCGGACCCGATTCAAACGTAGGCGATGCAAGCGGAAGAAGTTCCAGGTTTGTGATAATAACTCCCTTGTCGGGTGTATCCGGGAATGGAGTACCGGTCTGGATCTTAACACCGACTACAACATGCGTATCTCCGAGTCTCACGCGAGCTGAGCCTTCAGCCTTTTCAATGACATTTGTATCGATCTTTATATCCCTGTACTCGTCAAATTTACGTCCATCTTCTCTTTCCCCCTTGATCATGAGATTATAGATATAATCTTTTCGAAGTTCAGACATTATTTCATTACTCATTGACTTCACCTACTATCTGGGAGGAATATTTTTCAAGAAGTGCGGCTCTTTGGAGCTGGGCTATCTCAAGACAGCCCTTTTTTGCCATCTCAAGCCCTTCTTTAAATTCATCGCTTGAGAGATGTCCATCCATCTGCAAAAGCGTGATCTTCCCGTCCGGGGTCATGGCTATTGGCATATCTGCCTGCCCATAATTATCTTCATCCTTGTTCAGGTCAAGAACAAGTGTATCATCAACTTTTCCCACAGCGCATGCTGAAACTAGACTTTTCATCGGTATGCCTGCGTCTGCAAGAGCTAAGGATGCGGCATTAATTCCTGCCGTCCTTGTGCCTGCATCGGCCTGGAGCACTTCCACAAATATATCTATTGCAGAGCGCGGGAAATATTCCTGGAAAATCACAGGTTCCAGTGCTTCCCTGCTTACTTTTGAGACTTCAATGCTCCTGCGATCTGGTCCCGGCCTCTTTCTATCTTCAACTGAGAACGATGCCATATTATACTTGTACCGAACTACCGCGCTTGTTGATTTCTGCATATGGCGCGGATGCACCTCTCGCGGCCCATAGACCGCAGCTATTACCTTATTTGCTCCGAATTCAAAATAACATGAACCGTCAGCCCTATTCAAAACGCCCACTTTTATCTTGATGGGTCTTAATTCGTCTGGTTTTCTGCCATCAAGGCGAATACCGTTTTCGATCAACTTTTCTGGTTTTACCATAATTTTCCTCTTCTCTTTCTTCTTCGTTCTTTATAATCTCATACACGCAAATCATTTATCAAGGAGTTCGTCCAGGATGCCCCCGGATTTTTCCTCTGCTGTTTTCTTTACTCGTTCTTTTACGGGTATTCCTTTTTCTTCTTTCAAGAACTTTACTATCCTTTCAGTCAAGCCCGATATATGGGATTCCTTTTCGATTTTCTGGATCGTCCTTACTGCCAGGTCAATATTCTTATCTTTTCCTGTGAGCCATACTCTTCCATTCTGTGCGATAAATATATTGCAGACAGTCTCATTTTTCAGCATAGCGATCATCGAGCCGTTCCTTCCTATTAACCTTGGAACTTTGGATGGTGTTACTTCAATGACCCGTCCGTCTTTTATTTGTCTTAGTCTCTGGTCATTCAGTGTAAGCTCAACTTTCATGCTTTCGTCAACATCACTTACCAAGGCCATTATTGAATCCCCAGCCTTAAGGTATTTTGACATATCCGCATTATCTATACGTCTTGGGAATTCCGATATATGCAGCAACCCCTCGTACGGGGAGCGAATATCCACGATCCAGTTCGAAAAAGAGACTTCTGTTACTATACCAATAACAATGTCGTCGCGTTTTGGTATATATTTACCTGAAAGCGGCACTACTCTGATCTGTTTATTAATTGACACAATACCGAACACAGATGAAAATACCTTGCCATCTTCAACATATGTACCCTCATCAGCAAGCTTTACATCGTCTGATAAGAAATCACCCGGGATCACTAATTTTTTATCCATTTTCATCACTTTAAGAATTTTGTCTCCGCACTCCCTTTTGTCAACCGGTTCAGGAGGCTGTATAGTTCATCCTGTCTTCCCGCAGGTATTGTTATGACGCCTATCCAGGAACCGTCATTCTGCCATTCCTGCTTTGTCAGTGTTCCAAATCCTGCCACTCCACCATATGCTTTTGCAGCGAATTCTGCTGGAAGTTTTATGGCGATCCTTACCTCTTCAAAACGTATCGGAATGATAGGCCGTATCGCTTTCATTACGATTTCCACAAGCTCATCCACATTTTTCATAGGGTCAAGGTGCACACCTGCTTCATTCATGGCAGCTTCTATGCGCGCCGGTGGATGCGGACCTTTTGTCTGGGGATTTATACCGTTCGTCGCAATTATATTGATCACACGGGCTTTTTTTTCTTCCTGGATCTTCTTTTTTTGCTCAGTAGTAAGATGAAGCTCACCGTCGATAATGATCTTTTTGGCTATTTGTAATGCATCGGTAGTACCGAAGGCATTCATGACATCCTGTTCAGCTGGTCGGTCTCCATTTTTCGCATCTGAAAATACATCTTCCACTGCAATGATGTTCTCTATTTTCACGGCTTCACCCCTTTTGAGGGCAAGCGCACCCTCCGGGTCTACGAAAACCTCAAAAGTCTTACTATGGGTCTTAAGCCTGGCGATTATAGACTCATCAAGAGTGACCATAGCAATTCACTCTTCTGATTTCTTTTTCTTATCCTTACCTTTGCTTTCGGATGCATGCATCTTTATGACCTGTTCCACGAATTTTTCCACTTCCGAAGGGTCAAGTTTCCTGAATTTCCTGTTTGAAAGCTCAATTACTCCGATCTCTATGGTCGAAGCATTAAAAACGCCTTCAGTAGTGCTGTGAAGTGCGTCAAGGCCAAGAATGATCGCTTCATTCAATTTAATATCATCGGTATATTTCTTCTCAAAGACCTCCATGGTCTCTGTTCTTCCTGAACCAATGCTTGTGGCTTTATATTCAAGGAGAGCGCCGCTTGGGTCAGTTTCAAATAATCGTGCCCTGTGGTCATCCACGCCTGCAATAAGAAGGGCCGTGCCGAAAGGCCGGACGCCGCCGTATTGGGTATATGATTGCTTGAAGTCGCATATTTTCTTGGAGAGGACTTCAACGCCTATAGGTTCATCATAAGTGACCTTGTTGATCTGCGCTTCAACGCGGGCGCGATCTATGAGCGCCCTTGCATCCGCGACAAGACCAGATGTGGCCGCACCAATATGATCATCTATCTGGAATATCTTTTCGATCGATGCAGCTTCAAGTAATTTGCTTGTGACACGCTTGTCTACAAGCAGCACTACCCCATCAACGGCTTTTACCCCAACTGCCGTTGTTCCGCGTTTTACAGCTTCACGCGCATATTCTACCTGAAATAACCGTCCATCAGGGCTGAAAACTGTTATTGCCCTGTCGTATCCCATTTGTGGTGCCATTTGCATTGTATCGTCTCCTGATATAAAAAACCGTAATTATTTTTTCCTGAGTTCTGGCTTATTTACGAGTGTTTGTTGTATAAACTTTTCCGTTGCGCCTTTGATAGTTCCGGAAATACCAAGGACAAGAATCGAAACCCGATTTCCATGAATGTTATTGATGCATGCCATGCCTGCCCTTGTTTCCACTCTTTTTTCCCGCTCGCAACGAAGTATTCCATATTTTCCATCAAAAGACATGAGCGAGGGATTTATCTCACTTGCCCCTTTATCCCCATATATTGAGATCATTGAATTCAATATCTCTCGGACCAATTCCTGCCGGTTTATGATCTTTTCTGACATAACCTCAAAAGCCAGGTATCTTTTTTTTTCACGAAGCGTTGGAATCGTCTTCATATTATCTCAATACCTTCCTGTATAAAATTCAGGCTCTTCCTTCTCAATATATTTAGAGGCGCTGCACTCATTGCATCGACCGCTTCTTTTTCGGTCATCCCGAAAAGGCTTGAGATCGCAACCATCTCCCTTGGGGCACGCATGTCATATATGGAATTGGCGGCACTTGTGAGAATGAGCTGGAGTTTGTATTTTCGTGCATGTTTGAGGTTGATCCTCATGGTTTTCAACTCCCTTACACGCTCCACACCTTGAAGCCAGATAAGTAAACCAAGGTTAAATCCGATGGATACTGAGTTATCACTTGCTGCTTTTGCAAGAACATTGTTAAACTCCAATGGGTGAAGTAGTATGTCAAGACCTTCGGTTTCCACGGCCGCGCGATTTATTTCGTCTTCCCCGCCCTCTACGATCAAAATATGGTCTGAGTCTTTATATTTTCGTATTTCTTCACGGATCCTTGAGGGCTTTGCCTGGATTTTGACACCTCTATAGATAGAAAAATCTTCCGGGAAATTAGTTTTTTCGTTTGTATCATGACCTACAACGGCTATTCCGGAATATCCATACCTTTTTCCCACTTCTGCCATTAAGCTGGCATTATCAGGATGTGTATAAAAATCATAGAATTTAGAGCCGAATTGTGACATTATCTGGCTTAATAATACTGGTGAGTGATATAGTTATGCGATTATTGGCAGTCAACGACCACGCACTGGAAAGTGCGGGGACATCAGCGTCACATGCTCGTAATCATATTGCCATTGGAAGTAACCAACGACATATTTAATATATAAGAAGCTATCATGGGGCAAGGAGAATAACAATGAAGGAACAAGTTGAAGTACGCACATTAAAGGAAGGGAAATACGTCCTAATAGACGAAGAACCCTGTGTCATTAAAAGCATATCCCACGCAAAGACCGGAAAGCACGGCTCTGCAAAAGCACGCGTCGATGCAATTGGCATATTTGATGGAACCAAACGCTCAATCGTGCAGCCAGTTACGGATAAGATTTATGTCCCTATTGTAGATAGGAAAAATGGACAGGTCCTCACTGTAAAAGGCGATGTATGCCAGGTAATGGATATGGCCGATTATGCCACACTTGAGCTTAAAATACCGGAAGAATTGAAGGGTAAGATCGAAGCTGGAAAAGAAATTTCATACCTTTCATCCATGGGAAAAATGAAAATTGATATGCGCATATAGATGCAAAATACAATTTTCGCTGATGCAAATTCCGATTACGAAAAAGCTCGATATGTGGTTTGCGGGGCGCCATTTGACGCCACCTCAAGTTTCAGGCTTGGAAGCAAGCTCGCCCCGGATGCAATGAGGGATGCTTCATATAATTTTGAAACCTACAGCAATTTTTTTGATTTCGATCTTGACGAAACAGATATTCATGACGCCGGCAATCTGGAAGTAGCGGATAATATCGATGATACGCTTTCTAAGCTATCTATTCCTGCCAATAAATTTGTAAAGGATGGAAAGATCCCAATAATGCTTGGCGGAGAGCATTCTCTCTCTTATCCGTTCGTAGAAGCATGCAAAAAGAAATATCCCGGACTTGGATTCGTTGTTCTTGATGCACATATGGATTTGAGAGAAGAATTTCACGGCGAAAAGAACAGCCATGCATGTATTTCAAGGCATGTCCTTCACAATCTTACAAAAAAATATGTTTCTATCGGAATAAGGAGCGGGACTCGTGAGGAATACGACTATGTCCGCGAAAATAAAATACGAATGTTTTCGTCAGAAGATGTATTTTCAAAAGGTATCGAAAAAGTGATATCGCAATTCAGGGATTATATCAAAGGCCCAATTTATTTATCAATAGATATGGATGCCATCGACCCCGCATATGCCCCCGCGCTCGGGACGCCTGAGCCATACGGATTAACACCGCGCGATGTAAGGGCTGTGATTTCATCTCTGGCGCCGGATGTTGTTGGTTTTGATCTTGTGGAGATAGCTCCGGCATACGATTCAGGCGGTACGGCGATACTTGGCGCAAAGTTGGTGCGCGATTTCATAGCGGCGAATGCAAAGGCGGGCAAATGACGAAAAGCACCGGAGCATACCAATAAACGATTGATGTGCCGATTAAGCAGCGTCATGTTACCCGCGAATGTCCCGATAATTGGGGGGCTCTGGACTGCCGCAACAATCTCTTGCCCACAAAAGCAAGCTCATCGCCTGCTGTAATTGACTCCCCGAAAATGTCGGAAAAGAAAAAAATCAGTAACTATAAGCATGATGGCTTTATTAACGTCTAAATTTCATATAAAATATCCACATCAATAAGGTTTATAAAGTCTAATGAGTCAAATATAGATAACCACGATAAGTAAAGGAGCATAATCAATGGAAACTGTAACAAAATTAAAGGATCTGACTGTTGGTGAATTTAGAACATTAGTTTCAAATTCGGTGAGGGAGAGTATGGAAGATCTGCTTGAAGATTTAACCGCTCTTTCAAGTAAGGAATATTTGACCTCAATCAGAGAGGCAAGAGAAGATTATAAGCATGGCCAGGTGAAGAGTATCGAGGAAATTGATGTATAAAGTCCTCATCACCCAGAGGGCATTAAAAGACCTGGATGCATTAGAAAAGCAAGTTCGTATCAGAATAATCAAGAAACTCAAAGAATATGCCTCAAAGCCGATAAGGGATATACGAAAACTTGAGAGTCCAAAAATAGGAACATATAGATTTAGAGTTGGTGAATATCGGGTAGTATTTGATATTGATGGTGAAAATTTAGTCGTTTTAAGAGTTGGGCATAGAAAGACGATTTACAGGTAAAAACTTTGAGGGATCGAAGATGAGAATTAAAATCGATTTGGAAAGTGATACTCTCTACTTCAGGATCAGCGAAGACCAGATAGAAGAGAGCAAGGAAATAAATAAGGGCCTTATTGTTGATTACGATGCCGATGGCAGGGTTGTAGGAATTGAAATACTTAATGTAAAAGAAAAATTCAAGATAGAAGATTTGACAGCTCTAAAATTGGAAATGCCTACAGTTGCAAAAGCAGCAGCGTAGGAAGATTTTCTTAAATATCGGCACCAATAATTTTATAGTATAACTTTTATATTTTTGTGGCGCTTTTCACTGCAGATGCCACAAATAACGCAAAGCACAGGCGATTTTGGGTATTAAGGTTTTCGAAAAAAAAAATGTCCTAATAGTATCATAAATTAACGATACTTATGTGTTTGGATAATTTTTAAGCCAAGAATAAATGTTCTCTTCGCCATGATATATTCCACCAGCACGGACTCCATTACACGTCAAATCGTTTCCCCAACAATCAGAATGAATGTATATATACCCCATCTTTGGTGGTGCAAGTTTTGTTCGTATAGAAGGTTTACCATCTCTCATTATCCAAGCTTCAACATCGTATTTAGTGCCCCTACTTGAAATGATTCTTGCAGGACCTTTCAATTGCAATATATGAAAAGCATTATCAAAAGAAATAGACTGTTTTTCGGTTTCTTCATAAAATAATCGTTTACTGCTCTCTTTGAGTTCTTCTTTTATCTTACAAATATTATGGTTTGGCTGAACATTAATTTTATGATAAGCGAACAAAGCTCTATCTATTGTACGAAGTGAGCATTCTGTTTCTTTTTCAATATTTGAGATAACTTTGCGATAATTATCATAATTCTTTTGTGTACGAGATTTTGCTTTAAGATATCCAAGATAATACAAGGCTTCAGTTACTCTGACATCCATTATTGGAAAAATGGACGGATAGATAAAGTGAAGAATTGTCGATGCTACTGGAACATTGATTCCATATAAATCATCCAATATAGATAATTTTTGATCTTCTGAAGCTTCCAATGCTTTTTTGAAACCCTCTGCATAGACATCAAAATTGTCTAATTTGATTATACCTTTGAGACGAGCTGCTTTCCAGTCTAATAGTTTTATAAAAGTATTTTTGGTAATATTACCACAAATCACATCTTTGGCGACTTCTCTTATGATTGTGTCATATTCTATATAATCACCACCAACATCTGGTTTGTCATAATGTTTTTCCCATTCTTTTATAAAATCAGTGTCTATTGGCATTTCCTCTCCCTCGCCCCCTTCAGCAGCAACTGCAATTCCGTCCTTGCCACCATATCCCTGACAGCCTCCACAGCATCGATATTCGCTGAAATGCTCGTAATTCCAAGCTCTACAAGCCTCTTTGCAACCTTCGGATTACTGCCAGCCTGGCCGCAGATGCTTGTTTTCACGCCAACCTTATTACACTCGATGATGACATGCTCGATGAGCTTCATGATCGCAGGATGCAATTCATTATACAAATGCGCCACATGCTCATTATTCCTGTCCACAGCAAGCGTGTATTGGGTGAGGTCGTTGGTGCCGAAGCTCACAAAATCAAGACCCTCTGCTAAGAACTGGTCGATTATAAGAGCTGCTGCAGGAATCTCAACCATTATACCGATCTCTGTCTTGTTAAAATCAATTCCTCTTTCGCGCATGAATTCTTTTGCCCTTCTCAGTTCCGAAGGATGCTGCACAAGAGGTATCATTATACCCATATTATTGTAGCCGCGCTTGATCAATTCCTTAAAGGCCCTCACCTCAAGCTCGAAATGCTCCGGATCAAGAAGGTCTCGCCGGATGCCACGGAATCCCAGCATTGGATTTGGTTCAATGGGTTCGCCTTCGCCGCCTTCCATTGCCCTGAACTCATCTGTGGGCGCATCAAGTGTCCTTACCCATACTGGTTTTGGATAGAAAGCATCAACAACCGTCTGGATGCGAGACACAAGTTCTGCTACATACTCATCGGCCTTTCCTTCCTTTATATATTGCTTGGGGTGCTTCGGAAGACCAAGAATCATATGTTCTATCCTGAGAAGACCGACACCGTCAGCCTGGGTTTCTAAAGCCCGCGCCGTAGCTTCGGGAATTGAGACATTGACCTTCACTTCGGTTGCAGTTACAGGTTTTGATCTTGCAATTGTTACGGATGTGTTTTCAGGATGGGCAGCTGCTGGCACGGCGACCTCTTTTTTGCCTTCATATACAAGACCTTTTTCTCCATCTATGGTTATTTTCATGCCGTCTGTCAGCACAAGGGTTGCCCTTCGTGTTCCTACAACAGCCGGGCAGCCAAGTTCCCGTGAAACGATGGCGGCATGGCAGGTAAGCCCACCCTCATCAGTAACAATGGCAGCAGCGCGCTTCATAGCTGGCACCATGTCTGGAGTTGTCATAACTGCTACAAGAATATCTCCCTCTTTAACTTTTCCGAGTTCGCTTGCATCCGAAACAAGCTTTGCCTCACCATATGCGATACCTGGAGATGCTCCAAGCCCTTCAAGTATAGCCGTCGTAGCTACTTTTTCATTAGGGTCCTTTTTTTTCTTAATGGTCGTTATGGGTCGCGACTGGAGAATAAAGATCTCCTTGTTCTTTATAGCCCACTCAATATCCTGGGGTATCCCGTACAGGTCTTCAAGGACATCCCCGAAATCTACAAGTTTTAAGATTTCATCATCATCAAGGACTTTTGCATTTTTCTTGTTTTCTGGCACAGGAATATCCATTGTCTTGCCTGTTTTTGGATCTTTTGTATGCATGATGTTCTTTGTGGCAATTCTTCGCTCCTTGATGGTCTTTGTATTTTTTTCAACCATATAATAATCAGGAGAAACAGAACCTGATACTACAGTCTCACCAAGTCCCCATGAGCCTTCTATGATCGTAAGAGGCTCTCCGGTAGAAGGATGGGACGAGAACATGATGCCTGCTTTTTCAGCATCCACCATCATCTGGACAACAGCACAAAGATTTACCTTGCTATGGTCAAAACCCTGTTTTACACGATAATAGATAGCCCGCGCTCCATAAAGGGATGCCCAGCATTTCTTTACTGCATCAATTACGGTTTGCTCACCCTTCATGTTAAGGAAAGTATCCTGCTGACCTGCAAAGCTTGCATCCGGCAGGTCTTCAGCGGTCGCGCTTGAGCGAACGGCAACAAAAACTTCTTCACCCTCTCTTTTACACAATTCTTTATATTTTGACCGTATGCTTTTTTCGATATCCTGGGGGATCTTTGCAGCCATTATAATCTTTTTTGCATTTTTCTCGGCGCCCCTCAAAATATCCGCATCATCAACATCAACTTCAAGTGAACTGAATAGTTCGTCATTTATCCCATTCTCATCAATAAATCTGCGAAAAGCCTGGGCTGTTACCGCAAAACCCGTGGGAACAGGAAGTTCTGCCCTAAGCATCTCCCCCAGGCTTGCGCCTTTTCCGCCTACGATCGCGATATCTTCTTTACCGACTTCTTCAAGCCATACAACCGAATCCTCTGTCATTTTTTATTCTCCTTTAATGATTTTTGAATTTTTATCAGTTTTTTATCATAACTTTCTACGGCTACTTTGATCATCAATTCAAGCTCTTCCCGATTGAATCCAAGTTCTTTTGCAAGATTTTCGAGAAAATGCACATCAATTTCCTTATGCTGCGCTCTCTCCACACGTATCGCTTCTATCAAAGACATAGCATTTATAAATTTCCTGGCAAAATCAAATGTGGGCGTAACACTTCCATTTTCTATGCGCGATATGGACTCACGACGAAGTTCCATCAATTCGCCGAATTCTTGTTGTGACATACCATATCTCTTTCTATATTCACATATCACATCCCCGGTGTCCTGCGATAATAAAATTGCTCCCGCTATGTCTTTTTGAAATGATATAAGCCATTCAGGTGTATATAGCAAGGGTTTTGAAATCATGTTGATGTACCTTTTCTAAATTATGTACTTTGAATGTCACATTAATTTATTGTTAATGTTGTATCCATAATATTAAAGCTTTTCCACAAATTAATTTATAATAACATGATTTATCATGTCACATTAAACTATTGTAATTAAGATCCGGATTAACAATAATTAAATTTATATACTGATTATCCTAATATAATTGTTCAAATCGATAAATAATGGAGAACGGACTATGGTAGATTGGAATGATAACCTTGTTAAACTGACAATATACATGTTATATGGGACGATTTTTATTGCCATGTTCCTCATATTGACAATGAGGAGAAAAAAAATAACCCATATCGAATTCATGAATGATTTCAGATATCTCGCTATTTTTTCACTCCTGCATGGCCTTTCCGAATATGGCGAAATTCCGCGGCTTCTCAACTGGCAGCCTTTAGGGTTATTTGACCTCATGGAGTTAATACTCGTATCAAGTTCATTCGCAGCTCTTCTTTCATTTGGGTTAAATGTTGTAACCACAGGAATAGAAGAAAAAAGATGGCTTCGCGGGATCCCTCACGGTGCATTGCTGATGTATTTCTGGTTTCTCATGTTCCTGGCGATTAATATCGCATCCGGAGGGGTTACAGGGATCAATTATAATGTAGCCGAGGTTGTACAGAGGCAAAGCCTTGGATTCCTTGGCGCGATCGTTACCTCTTATGCTTTTCTTCAGTTATCCGGAAAAATAAACATTATCGCTGGAGAAAATGCAGGAAAAAAATTTAAATATACAAGTGTGTGTTTTGCCTTATATGCATTATTTGAAGGATTGGAAATAAATCCATTCCCGTTTTTCCCCGGAATTATTTACAGTTGCGTCATTGCAATATTAATAACAATTTCGATCATCAACATATTCCGGTTATTTGAACTAAAAAAACCGGTAAAGGAATAATTTTATACCTTTTTTCTTTTATCCGGGATCAGATGCTTTAGCCCAAGTCCTTCAAGAGTATCTCTTGTAGCCTCTTCGGTTGGAGTCATGAGCTTTACAAAATCCGTTAACGATTTATCAGAAACTCCGGATTCATCCTTAATAAGATAACTGAGTTCCTGATTTCGTAAATTCTTTTTAAGTGCTTCCTTATCATCGGTGTTCTTAAGCAAATTTACAAGTTCATTGATTTCAGATGTCATTACCGTATCCTGAGGTCCATGGAATTTCCTGTAAAGCCTTTCTTTTTCTATCTCATCCCGAAGTTCATCTTCCTGAAAAACCAGTTTTGAAAGACGTATATATTTAATAAAATCATCAACATCCTCTTTTGCAGGTTGCTGGTATCTCCTCAGGAATTCGTTTATTTCCTCTTTTATCTTGTTTCGGCTAATGGTCTCTTTAATATGGTTTTTAATTTTTTCGATTATCTCCTTTTCAATTTTCTTCGCCCTGCCGCCATATTTTAATGCCATGTATTTTGTATAATCGGTAACATCACTTTCCGTTGGCAATGAGTTTTTCTGTAAGAAAGTGTCAATTTCAATTGCCATATCGCTATTAATGGCCGATTCGGGTTTTTTCTGCATATCCACAATATCAATGACCCTGCTCCTCAATTTATTACCTATTTCACCAGATTTATTCTTTCCAGCCAGTACAGCGATATTGATCTCTATAAGGTCAATAAATTCTTTGAAATCTGTGATATTTGATGTTTCATCCAGGTTTTTCTTTGTTTTTACTTTATTTACAATTTCGCTTGCCAATTGACCAAAATGTATTTCCAATATTTCGATGCAATATTTTTCAAAATCAGTGACCTTGGCAGCCATATTTATACCTGTTTTGTAATATAATAATACTTATGAGTATGATACTATAAAAAGATAATGACATAGGATAAATTTATTAACTTGTTATGAGTATTATTATGTAAATGATGTAAGGAATTATATACAAAAAATCTCTAAGAGATTTTAGGTCAAGGAATAAATATGACAGCACGCGTTTATACGATCGCTTCAGGAAAAGGCGGAACCGGAAAGACCACGACAACTTTAAATCTGGGTGTTGCACTTGCAGAACTGGGGAAAAAAACCGCAATTCTTGATGCAGATATTGGAATGGCGAACCTTGCACTTCTAATAGGTCTTGAAAGGAGCAAGGTTACGCTGCATGAAGTACTTAGTGGTAATGCGAATATCAGCGAAGCTATCTATGAAGGTCCAGCCGGTGTAAAAGTAATTCCAAGTGGCCTGTCATTGAAAGGATTCCAGAAATCAAATCCGGATAAATTAAAAGATATAATGTCAACAATAGTTGAAGGATTGGATTTTCTTTTGATAGATGCCCCTGCGGGGATAAGCAGGGACGGAGTTATCCCTCTTGCTGTTGCTGATAAAGTAATTCTTGTGGTGAATCCCGAACTTGCATCAATGGCCGACGCACTGAAAACAAAAGCATTGACTGAAATGCTTGGAGGAACAGTGGAAGGGGCGATCTTAAACCGTGCTGCGCTTGAAAAAACAGAGATAAATCGGAATAAGGTTTCTGAACTTCTGGGCGTCAAAGTCCTTGAAATGATCCCTGAAGATCCGAATGTAAGGCTTTCAGCAGCTTTTAAAATACCGGTGGTAATAAAAGCGCCAAACTCCCCTGCTTCGATCGCGTTTAAGAGACTTGCCGCGCAACTTGCCGGCCAGCCTTTCATAGAGCCTGATACAAAGAAAAAGAAGGAAAGTTTTGTTGATCGGCTTGCAAGAACTGTTTTTGGAGGAAAATAAATTGGCTGTAGAATTGTTGTCTTTATTTTTGATCGTTATCTTGATCATCACATTTTTTTTTATATATCTAATGAATGTCAGGATAAAACAACTAAAGTATGAACTTGATGAATTGAAAAGTCGTGTTAGCATTACAGATGAAGAGCTGACCCGGCTGTCAAAGGATATTGAAGATTTCAAAAAAATAAACATTTGATTTAAATGGCTCAGTCCAAAGGTCGAACCGGAACCAAAAAAGTTTTTGAGCAGGCTTTGAAAGCTAATGCTGACTCAAAGAAACGAAGGAAAACAAAATCCGAAAAAAAAGCTGCAGGGAAAAAAAAACAACTAGATGAAACAAGAAACATTACGGGCATAGATGCTGAAAAAATAGAGTCAGGCCCCCCCTTCGAGATTACTGCTACCATACCGGAGGGAGAAGCTACCACAGGTGAAAAAGCTGAACTTGTATCTGAAAAATCTATCGAGCCTGAATCTGAAAAACCTTCCGAACCTGTCCCTGAAAAAGTAATAGAGCCTGAATCTGGAAAACCTTCCGAACTTGTCCCTGAAAAAGTAATAAAGCCTGAATCTGGAAAACCTTCCGAACTTGTCCCTGAAAAAGTAATAGAGCCTGAATCTGAAAAATTATCTGAATCTGTTTCTGAAAAATCCTCAGAGTCTGCATCTGAAAAACCTCCCGAAACTGTAACTGAAACACCATTAGAGCCTGCATCTGAAGAATCTCCTGAACCTATCTCTGAAAAACCTCCCGAACCTGAATCTAAAAAACCTTTAAAGCCAAAATTAACTCCGATTCAAGAAAAGAAAGAAATTGGCAAAGGTGAAGAAGAGCAAGTACCTGAAAGCAAAACAAAAAGGAAAAGGGGAGAGCCTTCGGGAAAAAAAATAGATAAAGCGTTATCGGATGATTTGAAAAATAAAGAAGATATTGAAGGCATCATGCAGCACTTCGAAGGGGATAAAACACGGGAAATCATAAGTGAAAAAATGACTCCTGAAAGGCAGGCTGTTTACGATATTTACGAAGAAAAATTGGTATCGGATATTGAGACCCGTATTAAAAAACTAAAAGAAACGCAAGCCTTAGAGGTAAAGAAGCCGCTAACTTTTGTTGATAAAATAAAATTATTCATAACAAAAGAACAGGAAGAGAAGGAAACCTATGATCCTGCAGTTCATGGACCTCTAATTACTTTTGAAGGCCTGAGCGGATTCACTGAACTTGAGCGTTACTGGGTTAACGAACCTTACGCTCTTGTCGTAATACTTTTTGATCCAAATAAGAATTCAAATCTTTATTATGTTGTGGAGCCCAAACTTTCAGAATTTGAAAAATTATTCCTTGATGAGATAAAAGACCGCTTGAAAGATGTACTTCTATTTGAAGATATAAAGAGCGAAGAGGATAAGGATAAGATCCTTACTGCAAAAGTGAGAAAATTGGTACGTGATTATGCCATAGATGTTACACCATTAATTACTGAAAAAATATTATATTATACTCGAAGAGACTTTATTAAATTCGGCAAGATCGATGCCTTGATGCATGACGAAAGGATCGAAGATGTTTCTGCGAATGGTTTTGATATTCCCATATACCTTTATCACAAGAAATATACAAATTTGGCTACAAATGTGGTTTTTACTGAAAGTGAAATCGATTCTTATGTGATCCGACTGGCCCAGCGCTGCGGCAAGCATATATCTGTTGCTGAACCGATGATCGATGCGACCATGCCTGATGGTTCGCGTATCCAGATGACGCTTGGCACTGCAGTAACTACACATGGCGCAACCTTCACTATCAGGAAATTCAGTGAAATCCCGATAACGCCTGTAGACCTTATTAAATGGAGTACATTCTCGGCTGAAGAAATGGCATACCTTTGGCTGTGTATAGAAAATAACAAGAGTTTAATATTTGCTGGAGGCACAGCTTCCGGAAAGACATCTTCTCTTAATGCAGTTTCACTTTTCATTCCATGGCAGGCTAAAATAATCACACTTGAAGATACAAGGGAATTGAAATTGCCGCATCCGAACTGGATACCGGGAGTAACAAGAGACTCATTCACAGCCGACGGGAAAGGAAGTATAGACATGTATGACCTATTAAAAGCAGCCCTGCGGCAAAGACCTGAATTCCTGCTAGTGGGTGAAGTTAGAGGTAAAGAAGCACTGACCCTTTTCCAGGCAATGAGCACAGGTCATACTACTTTTTCAACCATGCATGCAGATTCGGTTGCAAGTGCCATCCATCGTCTTGAAAACCCGCCGATCAGTGTCCCAAGGACTATGATACAGGCTCTCAATATAATAAGCATCCAGGCGCAGACATTCGTGAGGGGAAAAAGGGCACGACGGAATATGAAACTTGTCGAGATCACAGATATTGATCCTACGACCAGGAACATTAAGACAAATGATATTTTTGTATGGGATGCGCTGACGGATAAATTCAACAGGGTGGGAGAATCAAAAGCCCTTGCTGAGTTAACGTTACGCAGGGGTTGGAGTGTGGCTGATTTGAAAACGGAATTAGTGAACAGGCAAAAGATCCTTGAATTCATGGTAAATAACAAAATATCTGATTTTAACGCGATAGCAACGATCATTCATGATTATCAGGTAGCTCCGGAGAAAGTTCTCAAGAAATTGTTGATAACAGGATGAGTGTAATGGAAAATGTAACCACCAAAGCGGATCTACTTTTCAGGAAATTAAAGACCCTGCCCTTTGTCCTTCTTGGCGAAAAGATGAAGGAGCGAAAGGAAGATTACCGGGACCTGCGCATGGCGATGAAACGAGCGCGCATCCCGATGTCTTATGAGATGTATATTTCGAACGCCATTTTTTATTCTACTATAATTGGTCTTATTGGGGCTTTCCTGGGATTAATATTAGCATATATCGTAACAATGGTCATAAAGCTCCCTGATAAGCTTACCCACCTGACATTTTCGCCATCTACTGCCTGGCTTCTTGAATACAGGAATATTTCAATATCGATTTTTATCGTTATTTTTCTTACACTATTGTTCGGAGGCATAACTTATGTCCTTTTCATGATCTATCCCGCCTTTATGGCGAGTGAAAGAAAGGGATCTATTGATAAGAATCTGCCCTATGCGGTAACTTTTATGTATGCATTGAGCAGGGGTGGCATGAATGTGATCGAGATCATGCGTTCACTTAGTAAATGTACCGACACTTATGGGGAAACGGCTCATGAAATGGATGTCATACTGCGGGATATGGAATATTTCGGGAATGACTTAAGAACTGCACTTCATAACATTTGTGAGATCACGCCGTCAGAAAAATTCAGAGACCTTATGTATAACCTGTTGACAGTAATAGATAGCGGTGGAGATATATCGTACTATCTGAAGGATAAATCCGAACAATATCTTATTAAGGCCAAGGTGGAGCAGAAAGGATTTCTTGAGACGCTGGGTTTGATGGCAGAATCATATGTCACCGCATTTGTGGCAGGACCTCTGTTCATTATAATTCTTGGTGTAATGATGGCTGTGATGACACCCGGCGGGAACAATGTAATGCTGTATGCAATTATTTACGCAGTAATACCCATAGGGTCGATGATGTTCGTTGTGATGATCAGTATAATTACTCCCGGTTCAACCGGAGAGGCGCCGCTTTTACCAGTGGAACATAATGTCGGTGAGATCACTGTCCCGGAAACCGAGGAAAAATCTGTATTTATAAATTTTATTAAATCAAGAGATTCGATCAATTTCAGAAAAATGATCCTTTCCCCATTAAAACCATTTAAGGAAAATCCGGAATATACCCTTGCAATAACCGGTCCGATAGTGCTTATCTACCTTATTATTTCGATTTTCCAGGGGATGAAAACCAAAGACTTCATTGATTTTATAGACAATAAGGTAGTTTTCGCAATTTATATAATAGTAATACCCCTGATGATATTCCATGAATATAAGAAAGGAAGGGAAGAACGAATACAATCCCAGATACCTGATTTCTTGAAGAAACTTGCAAGCACGAATGAAACCGGGATGACGCTTCGCGATTCGATCAAGCTGATGACGCGTTCTGATAGCGGCCTGAGTAAAGAGATAAAAAAGATATGGAATGATATGGAATGGGGGCTTTCGATAAATGAATCGCTAAGGCGCTTCGCCAACCGTACGAGGACGCATCTTGTAGCACGATCGATCACCCTGATAACGAAGGCAAATGAATCAAGCGGCGATATCGGTGAAGTATTAACTGTCGCGGCGCGTGATGCTGCTGCCGAGCAGGAATTAAAGACCGAGCGCAAAGTCAGTATGCTAATATATATAATAATTATTTATATATCTTTTATGGTATTTATCGGGATCATTTATATTATTTCATCAACTTTCCTGCTTGAAATGGTAAAAGCCAGTGAAAAGATCACAAGTTCCGGGGGAGGCGCTGTTCCATTGAGTCTTGACCGGGCGAAAATGGCTATGTATAACCGCCTTTTTTTCCATGGCGCGCTTATACAGGGATTTACTTCCGGGCTTATAGCAGGCGTAATGGGTGAAGGGAGCGTGCTGTCGGGTTTGAAGCACTCCGTGATTATGATGACTATTGGATATCTCTTGTTTACGCTGTTCGTGCTTTAGGATTTGTTGAGTCAAAAAACAATAACAACTAACTCGTACGAACTAAAACGAACTCAAGTTATCGGAGTTCTTTTTGTGTTAAAATCGCATGAATCATTTTAATACATGGCATCCGTGTGCTATTAAAGCTTCTCACACACTATCAACTCATTCCCGAACCCGAATACGTGCAGAGTTCTGGTTCCCTTCAATCCTTCTTCCAGCGTTTTCCTCATATCCCAGTATTTCCCAGGATCAATATCAAGCCGCAGGACTACATTTTTTGCCTTTTCGGACCTTAGCAATCCTTTCAACTTGATCAGATCAAAATCAATCCTGCCAACAGTCCTGTATGTATCCTTAAAAAAATGCGATTCAACAAGCTCAGGTGAAGTTAATAGTGTTCTGCGTTCATCTTTCTTAAAAAAGAAAATCTCTTTTTGTTCCTGAGCCAATGTTCCTGCCAGTTCATCCAGGAGCCCTGCCTTTACAACTGATGGTTCTGGTTCGTAAACATACTCACAAATCGGACTTTCCCTTATTTCCGGTGCGCCGGATAAACACAACTTTTCCCCACCGGGAAGCACGACTGAGCTCCTATCGCAGCATTTAAGCGAACCCATATATAATGTCAGCCTGTTCAATTGCCCATTCAGGGAAAGGTACTCGCGTTCGCAATCGAGTTTTAAACGTTCCGGCGGCATCTGGGGCGGGGCATGGAATGCTAGATCAGGTATTATGTCAGAATATATTCTTATGATCTCTGTAATTGGCGGCTTAAGGGTTTCAAGAGTCCTTATTTTTTCCGAGAGAGGACGCGCCGGGTCTGAAAAAATGATATTAGCGTCAGAAACTTTATCCTTTACTTCATCCGATAGTGCATCGCCAAGTATGAATTCAACGTTATCCACACCATAGAGCATGCAATTCTCCTTTGCGTACTCCAGTTTTTCAGGGTCTTTATCTACCGCATATACTTTTCTACAAACCCTTGCAAAAAAAATGACCTGCCCGCCGATACCGCATCCAAGGTCTGCTATTATATCGGTCTTTAGCCTTGTTGCAATATATTTTGCAACGATCTCAGGTGTTGCAAGCTGTAAACCTTCTTCATTTGATACTATTGGTTTTGTGAATTTCATGGTTCGTTTATCCCTTGTCATGATCTGGTATGATATTCACTGATTTGTATTTATGTTGTTTCCCAAAAATACTTTCGTATCGAAACGAACAGTATTTATAATATTAAAACCATCTATAACTAATGGAAATGTCCCGGAATACTGCAATTTTATCGAATGATCGTGGCATGGTGGCACTGGACAGCCCTGTCAAATTAAAAATACTTGAACTCCTCAATAATGGTTATGCATCATTTGACGAACTTGTGGAAAAATCCATGAAAGCAAAGTCCACGATATCTGTGCATTTGCAGGACCTCCAGGAAATGAATCTCATACAGGAGAAAACTTTCCCCAATGATAAACGAAAGAAATATTTCGTCTTGAATGCGATATATCTTGCTTATTCCGAACCTCCTTTACGCCAGCAATATGATACCCAAATGGATATTATAGCTTCATCAATATTTGATGGCGATTCTTTCAAGGAAAAACTTTTCTGCTCTTTTCGATATGTAATGGAAGCGCATGGTATTGAACCCAAACCGATTTTAAAAAAGCTTGGGACAGATATTGGCATAAGGATAGGGCGCGAGTTCGAATCAAAAGAATGTGGCGGCATCCTTGAGGAAATTTCTGATTTCTGGGAGGAGCACAGGCTCGGGGATATGACCATAAATGGGACTGAAATTTCGGTCGTAAATTGTTATCATTGCGGCAAAATGCCAAATGTGGGGAAAACATTGTGTTCAATGGACGAAGGATTCATCGAAGGTGTTTTCTTAAGTAAATTGAAGTATGCCTGCAGGGTTACTGAAATAGAATGCTATGGTACCGGGCATAATAATTGTAAGTTTATTCTTACTGAGAAATAATTGCTATAAAAAATGTACTATTAAACTGTGTGCAAAATCCTTTATATCTTCAATATGGTTTTATTTTGGATTTTTTATTAATATTCATATCCAAAAAAATAGGTATATTTTAGCCATTCACGATAAATTTAAATAACACTAATGCCAAAATATAAAATGGGAAAAACGACAAATTATGTGGTTAGGTGGTAGAATATGAATCTTCATAAGAACAAATGTGTGAAATCCGGGAACGAAATAAAAGAGATAATCGTACATTGGGAACAGGGAAATGTGAAAGGATTCAAATCGAAAGAAGCTGCTTTGCGATACATAGAACATGTTTGCAGGAAAACCGCCCCGGAAATGGAATATTCCGTTTCCTGTAACATTTCCTCTTAATCTATATAATTATTAAAAAATTTTACTTTGGGCTTCTAACCTTCTGCTTCTAATGCCTTGTCGGGCAAAAGTAGCAGTTATTGGAAGCGTTTCTGACTTGCTCAGATGCTCAAATCTTTTCTCAAAGTTTAAAATGGTAAAGCCAACAATTTTCTTTGTTTTAGGGTCAAATCGCATGACAATATTATTCTCTATCTCTTTATTCGATCAGTTCCATGTTATCCTCATTATCTTCAATCGCCAGTCCGATCTTCATTACTTTCACTATCTTTTAAAGTTTTCTCTATATCTTTCAACTCAAATAATGTCAGACCAGGTTCTGTTATTTTCTGTTTAAATGATTTTGCGAATATCATGTAATGCTCAGTTCGTTTTTCATTGTTCCATTGCACGAACTTTGCTTTTTCCTTAAGATCAGCCAGGATTTTTTTGGCATTGACTTTTTCCTGCCATTTACATTCCACAAACAGTATTTCCTTCGTCTTTTCGTTAATTGAAACGATGTCAATTTCGGCGATCTTTCTATCTTTTGTTTCCATGTCTCTATATGCTCCCCACCATTTTCCCACATTTGAGGAATCTATTGGATTTGTTAGTTTGACTGCTTCCATACAAACAATTTCAAACTGTTTTCCAATATATGAGTTAAAATTCTCCTTAAAATTCCGCTCAAAACCGTCAAATATGAATGAATCGAGGTCTTTTGAGAACGGGTAAATAAAGCCGAACCAGAATTTGAAGTAATTATCCTTCAGGAAATAAATAGTATTTCTGCTTTTTTGCTCTGATGTTATCGGTTTTATCAATCCTATTAAGTCCAGTTCATCCAGGGTGTTCAAATATCTCGTTAGAGCTGTTCTTTCAACTCCAAGTGCATTTGAAAGTTCGTTTAAAGTATTCTTGCCGGCAGATATTTCTTTTAATATTGAGAAATATGTTTTGGGCTCTCTTAATTCTTCTTTCAATATTATGCCTGTTTCCTGGTAAAGCAGGGAACCCCTTGTTGCTATTGCTGTCTTTGCATTTTCAAACACGGATTTGCTTCCGTCAAACTCAAGAATATACAAAGGTATTCCCCCGGTTATTGAATAAAACCCGACAAGCTTTTCAAATTCCATCTTCGGGAAGAATTTAACAAATTCCACAAACGGCAAAGGATCTACTTTCCATTGTCCTGTTCTTCTTCCATACAGGGGACTTTTTCTTCCGAGAACTTCTATTTCCATTGCGCCAATGCTTGATCCGCACAGGATCATGTGAAAACCCGCTGACGAAAAGTGAGTGTCCCAGTATTTCTGGAGAATCGAAGGGATCGCTTTATTTGCATCGACCAGATATGGAAATTCATCAATAACAAGGATCAAATCCGATACATCTTTTTCCTTAAGGTATTCTGCGATCTGCCTGAACTGCGAAAATGGATTAACTTTCAGGGCACTATCTTTGAAGTATTCGGCGATTTCAACTGAAAATGACCCGATCAACTCTTTTTCCACTTCTTGCGTTGAATGCAGATATATGGATTTTTTCTTCTTTATGAATTGCTTTATAAGCTCAGATTTGCCAACTCTTCGTCTCCCGTAAAGCACTACAAACGAAGAAGGCTTTTTTACCTGGTTTTCAAGGAATTCCAGTTCTTTTTTCCTGTTGATAAATTGTATGACCTTGTTCATAATGATCGTATTCATACAAAGCTATTTAAAGTTTTCATTTAATTTCACAGCATATATCACATCTAGATAATCAACAAAGGAAAGCGCCCCTGGGATATCGGGTGCCCCATTGTAATTTCATCAAATGGCAGAAGAAGGTTGAAGCAGAGAAAAACGGGGCGGGAAAAAAGGAAAAAAATAATTTATATAAAATATAAATATTAATAAATTGTATTACAGACTTCTATCCTTCTGCTTCTATTGCCTTGTCAATCTGTGCAAAAGTGGCAGTTATTGGAAGCGTTTCTGACTTGCTCAGATGCTCAAATCTTTTCTCAAAGTTTAAAATGGTAAAGCCAACAATTTTATTTGTTTTAGGGTCAAATCGCATGACAATATCATTGTCCATCTCTTTAGAAATCGCTCCCATAGGTTCACCAATGCTGATATCCAGCACATCCCCTTGCTTATCGAAGAAGAATTTCAATTTTTTTTCCATATAACATCGCCGCTCAAATATTCCCTGTTCCTCCAAATAATAGCATACTTTTCTCTTTGGCTTTCTGTGAAAGTTCTACCATATCCTTATTTTTTAGTTGCACCGCAGCGATTTCATGAAGGTCTGATTTTTCGTGATTATGTTTCTTGTTTCTCATAGTTATACAGTTGATTTTTTTTGATTATAAAGATAACCTCAAGATCATAAACAAAGGCAAGCGCCCTTGGGATATACGGTGCCCCATTCAAACTATCTTTGCGTCCTTTGCGCTCTTTGCGGTGAAAAAAATCGTGCACCGCAAAGGACGCAAAGAGCGCAAAGGGTCGAGATATCGAAGGCACAGCTTACGGGGTAAATCTTCTGTTCGTTATCCATGCTCATGCTCAGCCTACCCGTCCGTTTCCCGTGCTCATGGCTTCTATGAAAGGCGCTCGTCCGTTTTCGCACGGGAAACGCAAACCGGTTAGTGTTTGATTATTATTAAGCTAAGAACAATTCAACAACGTACCAACATAAAAATATAAGCTACTCGCTAAATGTTCTATTTTTCACACCATTGTATATAATCATGTGAAATCTAATTTATTTAGCCAAAGAGAGAGATTATGGTAAGATCAATATTTCTAATAATAATTATCGGGCTTGCAATTATTGTTTCGGGTTGTACAGATGGGCAGGATGTTAGTTCAGTAGTAAAAGGCCTACCTGAAGTTCAACAATTTATGAACGAACATCCAAACGCTAAAATTACGGTTACCTACTGGTCAAAAGAAGAAGTAACACAATCAATGCAGGAGATTAGCCAACAATGTGATAAGATTATAACACCTGTTGCTATGTATAGAGCGACGGTTAGTGAAGGAGGTTTAAAGATTATTTCATGGATTAATGCAGAAAATCATATCGTTATTTGTTCTATAACTCAAGGAAGTGGTAGTCCACAAATACCAACATCAACACCGATACAAACACATGAAGCAATTAAAGCTCCTATTGCATCAATCGTTGTATCAAATAATCCCGATACCCAAGTGCCTGATCTCAAGATAAGTCATAAAGGCGGAGATACCTTAAAAGGCGGAGAATGGAAGGTATCAATAGTGGCAGTTGGACAACCACCATTATTCAAAGTATCAAATGGAGACTTTTCTGTTGGCGGTCAAATAATAGCCACAACAATCACCTGTAATTTTGGAAATTGTCCAGGATTATCTACACTAGCAAAATATGATGTCAAACTTGTACACATTCCATCCAATGCCATGTTAGTAGACACTGTTGTTGAAGTGAGAAGTTATACAAACAGCTCCGTTACTCCAACACCGATACAAACATCTATTTCAACAAAAGCACCAACGGCAAGTATAGTTGCAGCAAATAACCCTGATTCACTGGGTGTTGATATGAAAATCCAGCATAAAGGCGGAGACCTTCTTAAAGGCGGGGAATGGAAATTATCCATAGTTCCAGTTGGAACAGCTCCGACATTTGTAACTTCAGCGGTGGGAAGTGATTTCGGAATCGGTTCTATGATAACAACACACACTTGGACATCTTCAGCAGATGTAATTGTAACTAATTCAGCGGTCATCGCGCCTGTAGCAGATACTTGGACTGCCGGAAGCAAATTAGATGTCAAATTGGTTCACATTCCTTCCAATGCCATGTTAATTGACACTGTTATTGAGGTGAGGTAGTAAAAGAGAATAATCCATTTATTTATTGCCAAGATACAAGAAGAATATTTGAGGGCGTAGCGGTCTGTGAAAAATAATAGGAAAAGCTTATCAGGTCTGTAAAGAAATGATATATAGAAACGTATAATTGAAAAGTTAATTTGGCGGTGAAAATTGTGACGAGGAAACAATTTATAATATCAACATTTATTATTATTTTATTGGCAAATGCCGCTTTTGGATTTGCAGGAATGGGCGGCGGCAATACCAGCACTACACCTGTCCCACAAGACCTTAATAGTGCCACAGAATCAGATCATGATATCATAATCGCACAGCACCTCATAGAATATGATGCCGTACAACTCCAGTCTGAAAATAAAGTGTTCATACGGGAAACTCTGATCTTCAGGAATATAGGTACAAAAGATTTTTATGGTCCTATCAGGACATGGTTGCCTGATGGTAGCGAGAAGATCAAAGTTAGCAAATCTGAGACGATGACAGGCGGTGGATTGATACCTCTTGATTTTGAAAAAAATGGAAATATCATAAGCTGGAAGCAATATGTTGAACAAAACAGTAAATCACCTTCATTATATGATGTTGAATATACTGTTGCGATGAAGCAAAGTGCATCTTCCATAACGGGAACCTATTCAAAAAAATTGGCTTATCCCACATTAATAAATTATAGGTATATAGAAAAACCTGATTTGCCTGCTCTCGTAATAAAAATTACAAAACCGCAAGGCAGTTCGGTTAAATTCGTTGATGAAAATGGCAACAAGATTGTTGTGACTGAGTTAGATGAAAAAGGGGAAATTTTTAGATTTTCATCACCTAAATTCAATGAAATAAATATTGATTTATCTACAATAGAAATAACTTCAACATCTACCCCAACAATAACAGCAGATACACCCACTCAAAATTCACAATTAGAACAAGAAGTCAAAGAGTTAAAAGAGCGATTAAACAAAACCGAAGAAAGACAAAGTCAACAGGAAACTAGAATATCTTGGTTAGAATCAATGGTAAATTCCATACTTGGCTGGATCAAATCGTTTTTCTAAATTGTGTTACACTTTAGGATAATTTCAACCACGATTAGAAACAATCTCGAAATATCAAGCAACTTATCGGTTTTTCCTCCGCTCGCATCCTTTCATTATTCCATCTCTTTTACTATCTGCATATACAAATCACGTGATCTCTCGTTCTGCATTTCTCGCCCCCCATTCGCATCGGACACCTCTTTTGACCTGGCAATTTTAACCTTCTTCCTGCCCAGCGCTTCGAGATAAAGACCTCGTAATCCAAGAGCATCTCTTATTTCTGTGAGTTCATCTCTTGTTACCACAAGAGTAAAGTTTTCTTGTTGTTTGTCTTTATGTATTTCCATGTTTATCCTCTACTTTTCCGAGAATTTTTATTAACTTCTGATTTGAAAAAAAATAGCAACGAACCCAACGAACTCGATACGAACTCACGCCACACGAGTTCGTTTTAGTTCGTACCAGTTCGTTGTTTATTTCATGTTCATCTTCGTACCGAAGATTCATAGCCGACTCTGTGGTTGAAAAATTATGCAGCAATTCCTCATTCCAGAAAAATTAAAAGTCTCATTTTTCCTTCATCGCCAGTTTTATTTCCATTCCCAGCGACGTTAGCACTTTATCCCTGATGATATTTGCTTCAAGGCTTGTGCGTATCCTTGGCCTTGGTAACTTAACATCGAATATCTCTTTGACCTTACCGGGGCGGGCTGACATCACCACGACTTTATCACCAAGGAAAACCGCCTCATCCACGCTGTGGGTGACAAAAAGCACGCTGATGTGCTCCTTTTCCCAGATCCTCAGTAATTCTCCCTGCATAAGATTTCTTGTTTGCGCATCAAGCGCCCCGAAAGGTTCATCCATCAAAAGCAGTTTAGGGTGATTTGCATAAGCGCGCGCGATCCCGACCCTTTGTTTCATCCCTCCCGACAATTCTTTCGGGTAATGGTTCTCAAATCCGTTCAAGCCCACAAGATCAATATAATGTTTTGATATCCGATTACATTCTTTCTTATCCAATCCTTTTGCCTGGGGACCGAATTCAATGTTTTCTTTCACCGTCCTCCAGGGGAACAGCGCATATTCCTGGAAAACAAATCCGCACTCCTTATTCACCCCTTCGATCTTCTTCCCGTCAAGGAACAAATTACCCCCGATTGGCGCCTCAAGTCCCGCAGCAAGGCGAAGGACAGTTGTTTTCCCGCATCCGCTTGGGCCAAGCAAACAAACGAATTCCCCGTCTGCAACTTCAAAACTAACATTTTCAAGAGCCAGGAAACTATTAAATTTCTTAGTAACAGATTCCAGTATTAATCTGCCCATTTGATGAACCTCCTCTGTAAGAGAAGGATGCTGATATTCATCATATATCCTATTACGCCTATTACTATCATACCCGCTATCATTTCTGCATAACGTCCCAGGTCTCCCATATTCCAGATGAAATAACCAAGACCAACAGGACTCCTGATAACCATTTCCGCAGCAACGATCGCCATCCATCCCACTCCAAGTCCGATCCTCAATCCAGTCATAATTGAGGGAAAAGCAGAAGGTATAACAACTTTTGTTACGATCATCGATTCTGATGCCCCAAGTGTCTTTGCGGCATCCAGGAGCCGCTCATCTGTTGACCGCACGCCCTGGATAGTGTTAAGGATAATGGGAAAAACAACACCGATAAAAACAATAAATATCGAACCGCCTGATACGAAAATAAATATCGCGATCGGTATCCAGGCCATTGGCGGCATATTTCGGACGATTTCAATTAAAGGATTAAATATATTCCCGATAAGTTTTGAATATCCAACACCGATACCCACCGGCACTCCGATGATAAAAGCGATTATCCCTCCTTCTATTACACGTTCAAGGCTTGCAAAAACGTGGTTGTAAATACCATAGGTAAGAGACGGACCATAGGTATGGGTGAACATTGAACCAAGAAGCGCATTCCAGGTTTCAACTGGTGTGGGAATATCACGAAGGCGAATGAAAGGTATACTAAAAATGCCTTCTCTAGTAAGGATCAGGATAGCTTGCCATAAGAGTACAAAACCGACAAGAGAAAGGAGATTGATCAACAACTCCTTTTTCTTTTCGCCGACCTTCATTAAACACTGACCTTAAGCCCTTCCTTATCTGCCGCCATAAGGAAAAGGACGTGCTGGATAGTTCCTGGTCCGGGGAATCCAACTGTCTTTCCGCTAAGTTCTTTTAATGAAGTTATGTTATTCGCGACAACAATTATCGACCCTTCATTGTTCATTCCGGCAATTACGCCAACACGGGTATCATCATTTGAGAAATCATTGCTGTTGATCCTGTGAATGATGACAGGAGGTATTCCAAGACTTCCTATGTCGATCGTATTTGATTTAAAGCCTTTTTGCATCTCGAATGCGCCATTCTGGAACGGGGCGCCTTCAGCAATACTTATGTTAATTCCCACGTCTCTATAATATCCTTTTTGCCATCCGACATAGAATGGAAGTTCGTGTATATCATTGATGAGGTAACCATAGCGAACGGTGACAGGTTCCTTCAAAGAAATGATGGAAGAGTTCGCATCTTTATTATTGATCGCCCAGTCAACATATTTGTTGGTAACCAGTGAATTTGCATAATCCGAAGCGTTCTTATATCCCGATTGGTTCCATTTTTCCGGGACGAAAATGCCAAAATCCTGTATCTTCCGGATAAACGTGGTTGTGTCAGGAATATTTGTATTATAAACGAATTCCACATCAGCAAGACTCAAATTTGCCGCAGCAGGGTCTGTCATTCCTCCAAATTGCATTGTGAAGTTAATCAATTCATTATGGTCATTCGAATCGCTCTGCTTTGCATTATTGATGTATTCGACGGATCTTAGCTGGACGAGCGCCATTCGCTTCAGTATCTCATCTGAATTATTTGTAGCCTTATACCAGTCTTGATCATATGCAACTACGCAGCAGGGATGGTCTTTCCAGATTTTTCCTGATAATATCAGGTCTTTCCCAAGCCCCTTTGTAACGGCTATTGCAGGATATGGTTCCCACATAATGAATCCTGATATCTCACCGGTTCCTAATTTTTGTATCATTTCCTGCCCGCTCATTTTCACAAGATTGATTGGCTCAGATACTACCGGGGTTTGTTTACTTTGAAGGCATCCGGCCACAAATATTGTAAATATAACAAATATTACAATTGAAAATATTTTAATAGAATTTTTCATAATTTCCCTCGCTAACATTCTATGAACATAGATTCGAATATCGCTATTTAATTGTTTCCGTTTTTTCCGAATAACCTCATCTGAATTCTCCACAAAGAAGCTGAGATTTCCGAAAAAATTTTAGCTGCTTCCGTTAGGAATACATCGGATTGTAACCGGATTTCAGCGCCAGGTTTATCTGGTCAATGAAAATCTCAGCCGGATGCGCGCCCATGAATGATGTATCTTCATTAATAACGATGTGAGGGGTACTCATCACGCTGTATTTCTGGACAAGGTACGGGAATTCCATCATTTCTATTATATCAGATCGTATGTTTTCATTTTCAATCGCGAACTGCTGCGCAATCCTTGCCGCCTTGGGGCAGTATGGACATGTTGGCGACACAAAAACCTGCAAATGAACATCTTTTTTTATCTCTGCAAGCCTATTCTTTATAGCTTCCGGTAATTTTGTGGTGCCCTTTGAAACATCAATTATGGTATCGATCATAGTCGGAAGTTCATAACCGGCAGGTACGCCATAATACCTGATACCGAAATCCAATTTCCCGACGATGGCTATTGCCGGGATCCTTTTTATCTTGTACCCAATGACTTCATCACCATTCTTGACAAAGTCATATATTTCCACTTTTATTTTCGAGGACAAGGTACCAAGGTCAAGCGCCAGTTCTCGCGTTTCCTTACAGAAATTGCACTCAAGTTCCTGCGTGAAAACCTTAAGATTCACATCGCCCGCAAGCCCCACGAACATTTTGCGGATCATCTCTTTATCGCTATCCTGGAGCACCATAAGATCACTCCACGGTTTTTAAGAGTTTTTCCACTTTCTCAAGAGACTTCCTTGACTCCCTGAGTTCTGTGAGAATCATGTAACCCAGGTAAACTGAAATTAGACCAAAAATAATCACGACTATTATCAAAGTATAAGTAGCCCATTGCGAGTTAGCTCCCAGCATTGCATCCATCATATTTGCCATTATTTTCCTCCTGTATTTACTATCTCCTTGATCTTATCCAATGAAAGTATTAATTCAAAATTCTTTGCTTTGTAAAATTTTTTTGTATAAGGCGGCTCTTCGAAATGCCGTATCTCACTTTCCACAAGACCGGCGTTCTCAAGTTTCTTAAGATGCAGGTATAAAAGTGGACGCGATATCCCTACTTCCTTGGCAAGCTCGGATACATAACATTCACATCCTGCCAGGATGGCAAGTATTTTGAGGCTGTGCTCGTTTCCAAGCGCATTCAATAATTCCGCCAGAGATTGCTTATCCACTATTTCACCAAGCAACTAAGAGGTTATTAACATATTTAAAATAAAGGAACTTTTATTTGAAAACAAATTAGAAGTTCAATTAACTTCAAGTAGTTTTTCAAATGTCCCATGCCATGTGTGGTACCAGACCGCACCAGTGTTGCTGTTAACGCTAAGCATTCCAGCTATCTTATCATCTTTTGTCACTTCCATCGTAAAATATCCATAGAACGTGTCTGCATCGTTCACTTTTGTTCCTGGGATGACCCTGTCAAGATAATCCTGTGCGATCTTGAGAGCCTGTTGTTCTGTCACATTTGTTTCTGTTTTGCCGATGTTCATGTGCCCGTATTTTGCATTCCACATCATGTTTGGTCCCATTTCAGGGCCAACTGCTCCCGTATATTTGTTCACGATGAGTTCAAATGCATAATTGCCAGTGCTCTTCTCCTTAATCCCTGCATAGAATTGGTTATTGAATTGTATTACCTCAGCAAGCTCAAGGTCAGTATTGCCTGTCCCTGCAAGATACGTCTCTACTGCAGTCTTTGCTTCATTGATAGTTATGGGGGTTGCATTTGCCCCATAATCAGGAGTTGCGGTGTCGCATTGGCTTCCGGCAGCAAGTCCATCCGTGCTGCCCGTCAGTCCACCCCTTCGCATCATTCCTCCATTTCCCATCATTCCGTTACCGGTTCCATAACCGCCCATCATTCCGCCATTGTTCATCATTCCGTTACCGGTTCCATAACCGCTCATCATTCCGCCATTTTTCATCATTCCGTTTCCGGTTCCAAAGCCGCCCATCATGCCATTCCAGAAACCGCCGGTTCCAGCAATTGCATAGCCTGCTCCAAGGACGACAATGATTGCCGCCACGACCAGTATTAATTTTTTGTTCATGTTTATATCACCTTTTATTATATGTTTCATGTGTAAGTTTTTCTTACATACTATAATTTAACTTACTATGGTATAAAGATTTCGTTTGCGTACAGGAACACCCACTTTTATATTTTCATGCAAAACAAACTTCATGAAATCCCCAGGCGGCGCGTCCCCATCCCCCCATAGCTGCCCCTGGTTTTCGTCCGCTGTGACGCGCCGTGAATCAAATCATTCGATGTGCGCCGAGGTTTCAGCTACAAAAAGAATCTTGGCAATCTGAAACCGCAGATTTCGCATGTAATAAGTCCACTACAAACGATATGTTTTTTCATTTCTCTTATCGATCTTGATAATGTTAATTTCCTTCTTGCTCCAATCAATTCGATAGACAATCCTAGTCTTGAAATTCTTATACGGTATATGTCATCAGCGCCTTCGACTTTTTTAATATCGTATTCCTTTATCGGTAGCGGGGAAATCTTCAAAGTGAGAATAGCTTTCTTTGCCTTTTCCACTATCCGTGTATCAAGATCCTTTAAAGCCTTCAAGGCTGCATTACTCAGGTAAATTTCAAACATTCAATTCAGCTAGCGCTTCATTAAGTCTGATTCTTTCCCCGCGCCTCATTTTTGCATCAATATCAAGAATTTCGGCCATTTCTTCGTCGCTGACCTTCTCTTCAGGGATAAGGGCAGTTCTTATTAATTCTACTTCTCTCCTGAGCATTTTTATTTCAGCATAAATGGAATTTATAGAAGCTTTGGATTGTGCCAATTTGAAACCTCCAGATAGTTTATATTTATAGTTCTACTTTGCTTAAAACTACCTTTTTCTATTTATGGCATGTTCCAGAAGACTTATGAGTCCATGATTTATTTTGCAGCTTTCATAAAATCCAGAGGCGGCGCGTTCCCCATGTCCCCATAACCGCCCTTGGTCACGCTAACTGTGACGCACCGTGCATCGATTCAGGAGAAGTGCGCCGAGAGTCAAATCGTTCGATGCGCGCCGGGGTGTCAGTCAAAATAACATGCCTGTGCTTTACGAAACCGCAGATAAACACAGATGAACGCAGATTTAATACGATATGCCGGCGCAAAGACCTGTAATATAAAGCGTTCCTGCTTTGCGTTATTTGCGTCTATTTTTTTCAGGCACGCAAACCTATTCCCGAAACAGCCTCATGAAATCCAGAGGCGGCGCACTCCCCATATCCCCATAGCTGCCCCTGGGTTACGTCTGCTGTGACGCGCCGTGAATCAATCAAGGCGAGGTGCTTTGAGGGTCAGCAAGAAAAAGAGCCTTGGTAATTTGAAACCGCGGATTAATATAAAATGTTGTCCAGTTAATGTTAGTAGACGTCATTATGTGTTCCTAAATCAATCAGCAAGATTTTCTGTTTTTCTTTATCTACGAATCTGAAAATCAACCTTTGTTCAAAATTTATTCTTATTGCCCATGAACCTTTTAAAGTGCCGCTTAAGCTATGTGTTTTCAAAGATGGATGAAAAGGATCTACCACAAATAATTCCATTTTAGTCATGAATTGCTCTTTTAAATCAGGATTTTTCTGGTTCCACATTTTAAATAATCTTTTAAACTTTTCATCCCAGATAAGTTCAATCATTCAGGTCTTTCCAGAGTTCTTCAAGATTCCCGCTCTTTACATTTCCATCTTTGTAAGCCTTCAATGCTTCTTTTACCCGTTTAGATATTTCAATCCTTCTTAACTCAATCTGCCGTTTAGAAAGAATATTCAATAGATACTCCCGATCATCAAATTCTAAATGTTCTGCTTCTTCGAGAACTTTATCAAGTGTAATCATTTTGGTTATCATTTTAGTATTATATTTCTTGTTTGCCTTACTATTTAAATAAATCCTTTTCGCAAAGCATGTCTTTGCATAGTGATGCACCAAAATCAATCGAAGCGCGCGCCGAGGCTTCTGAAAAAAAGAGCCTTTACAATTTGAATCCACATTTCACAGATTCGCACAGATGTGAAATAACATTGAGGTGCAAATATTTGAAATAAAACGCACTTAGGCTCTGCCGAATAAGAAGGAGCAATTGCTTGCTCCCCCTCTTCTCAGAACGGTACGTGAAACTTTCGCTTCATACCGCTCAAGCGTTTTATCACCCTTTAATCGGGCAGCAATTATTTGTCATGGTC